>WNGD01000030.1_pt1 | contig 103170 bp, 100 predicted proteins | sample 5400671 | NCBI WGS metagenome assembly WNGD01 (sample SAMN13153369, study PRJNA577476) | soil metagenome | isolation source: 40 cm soil or saprolite under grassland replicate 2 | place: USA:California | collected 2016-06-15 | reverse complement strand
CTCGAGGTAGGCGTCGCGGAGCCGCGCGAGCCACGGGTCGTCGCGCGGCAGGAACAGGTGCTCGAAGGTGACATAGAGCGTCCGGAACGGGTGCGAGACGCAAGAATCGCACCAGTCGAGGATCCGCAGCTGGCCGTCGCGCCGGTAGATGTTGGCGCCGTGTAGGTCGTCATGCTGGATCGTCTCGGGGATGCCCCGCGCCGCCAGCTCGACGCAAAGCTCGACGAAGCGCGACGTGAACGCGCACAGCCGCGCCAGCTCACCGCTACTGAGCGGCACCGCGTGAGCGAGCATCGCCTCGTAGAGCGCGGGGAACCTCGCGAGCCGTCGATCCGGGACGCCGCCGGCGAGGTGCTCGTCGGCGTGAGCTGCCTCGCCGCGCTGGAGCTCGGCGTAGCGCGGCAGAAGATCGAGCCAAGGCGCCGGGTCGCCGCCGATGCCGAGCGGCTCGCCGGCGTCGCCGAGCAGCAGCCAGCCGCGCTCCTCGTTGTGTGCGAGCAGCTCCGGCAGTCGGTCGGGCCAGCGGCTCGCGAGCGCAGCCGTCAGGCGTGGCTCGAACTCCTGTATCGGTGCGCATGCCTTGAACCAGGCGACGCCACCGGCGACCGGCACCCGCAGCACCGTCCCCCAGGGCCGGGCGAGCACGAGCTCGATCGCACCCGTCGGCTGCACGTGCGTACGGATCCACGCCTCAGCGACTTCGCCAGGCGACAAGGTGCAAGGATGCCCGACCTACGCACCTCGATGCTGCAGGCCAACCGTGCGGCGTGCGCGCCTTGGCCGGCGGTGCGCGCGGCGAAGCTCGGCCGGACTGTCGCGCTACGCCTGCGGCCTCCCCGGCACGTCCGGAACGGACACTAAGGTGCGCGTCCGTGCGCCTGATCGTCGCCCGCTGCGAGGTCGCCTACACCGGCCGGCTGAGCGCCTTCCTCCCGGAGGCGACGCGGCTGCTCATCCTCAAGGACGACGGCTCCGTGCTCGTGCACGCCGACGCAGGTGGGTACAAGCCGCTGAACTGGATGACGCCGCCGACCTCGATCGACGAGGCGGCCGATCGAATCGTCGTCCGCAAGCGTGCGGGCCGGGCGGAGGACCGGCTCGAGATCCGCGTCGCGGAGATCCTGAGCGACGTCTCGCACGACATGGGCGAGCCCGCCTCGCTCGAGAAGGACGGCGTCGAGCGCGACCTGCAGGAGGAGCTCGCCGCGCAACCGCAGGCCCTCGGCGAGGAGCTGCGGCTCGTGCGCCGCGAGTGGCCGACCGACGTCGGCCCGGTCGATCTGATGTGCACTAGTGCACAAGGTGAATGGGTGGCGGTCGAGATCAAGCGCCTGGGCACGATCGATGCGGTCGAGCAGGTGACGCGCTACCTCGAGCGGATCCGGGTCGACCCGGCGAAGGCTGGCTGCCGCGGAGTGCTCGCGGCGCAGCGGTTCAAGCCGCAGGCGGTCACGCTCGCGGAGGCGCGCGGGATCCGCTGCGTCGAGGTCGACCTCGAGCTCCTGCGGGGCACGCGCGAGCCCGAGCTGACGCTCTTCACGGCCTGACCGCGGCCATCAGGTAGTCGCGCGGCGGCGCGTCGAAGAGGGCAGCGACGTCTTCGAGGCCGACCTCGTGCGTGACGAGCCGCTCCCACGGGTGGGCTCCGCTCGCGAGGAACGCGAGCGCCGCGCGGACGCTTCGCGGCGTGTGGTGGAACGCGCCGATCAGGCGCAGCTCCTCGTAGTGGAGACGGTACGCGTCGAATGCGACCTCGGCTCCGAGCGGGAGCCCGCTGAAGAGGACGACTCTGCCGCCGGCGCGGACGAGGCCCGCCGCATCGCGCCAACCCTGTTCGGTTCCGGCCGCCTCGATCGCGACGTCGACGCCCTGAGCGTCGCCGGTTCGTGCGCCGAACGGCTCGGCGAGCACGCGCCGCTCCGGCCGGCCGCCGACGAGCACCGGCCGGCCGCCCGCGTCCGCGACGGACGCGCAGAGCATCAGCCCGATCGGCCCGGCCCCGAGCACCGCAACGTTCTCGCCCGGCTCGATGCGCGCGCGCTCGACACCGTGCAGCGCGCACGCGAGCGGCTCGACGAGCGCGGCCACGACGCTCGGAAGGCTGTCGGGGACGGGGAGGAGGTTCGTCCGCGCGATCTGCTCCGGCACGAGCAGGTACTCGGCGTAGGCCCCGTTCAGCAGCGGCAGCAGATTCTCGCAGAGCGTCTCGTCCCCGCGCTCGCAGGCGGCACAACGGCCGCACGGGGCGGAGTTCGCGGCGACGACCCGTCGGCCGGTCGCCACGTCGACCCCGCAGAACTCGTGTCCGAACGGCGAGGGCGGATCGCTGAGCAGGAGTGGATGGCCGCGGTGGAACGCCTTCATGTCGGTGCCGTCCGTCAGCGCGACCTCGACCTGGACGAGGACGTTGCCGGGTGCGGGCTCGGGCCGAGGCACGTCCTCCAGCCGTACGTCGCCGGGCGCGTACCAGCGCAGCGCCTTCACGGCGTGAACACGACCTTCAGCGCCTCGCGGCGCCGAAAAAGCTCGAGCCCCTCGTCGAAGCGCTCGAGGGGGAGCACGGTCGGCTCCGGCAGCTCGAGCTCGGGAAGGAGGTCGGCCGCCTGCCGCATCGTCGCCGGTGTCGCCGAGCGCGCGCCCACGACGGTCAGCTCGCGGCGGTAGACCGGAACAGCCGGGATCGCGCCCGCGTCTGCGAAGACGAGGACCGTCCCGCCGGGCTCCACGGCCTCGAGCGCCTCGGCGGCGCCGCCCGGAGCGCAGACGACGGCCGCGTCGAGGGGTCCGTCGGGCTCGCGCCCCGCCCGCCGCGGGTCGGCGTCTATCGCGAAGACCTCGTCGCCGCGGCGCTCGAGCACGGCGGAGAAGAGGTGGCCGACAAAGCCGTGGCCGACGACGAGGACGCGGCCTCGGGGCACCCGCTCCGCGCCGCGCAGCACGCACGCGAGCGGCTCGACCGCCGTCGCGGCCGCGTCGGCGAGGTCGTGCGGTAGCTCGACCCACGCGTCCGCGCTCGCCCGCTCGGCGAAGCCGCCGGGCCGGATCGTCGCCTCGCGAAAGTGCTCGCACGTCGACTCGTGACCGGCGCGGCAGCGCGCGCACTCTCCGCAGGGCCGGTGGTGCACGAGCGCGACGCGTCGCCCTTCGGAGGTCTCCGCCACGACCTCGTGTCCGAGCACCGCGCCGGCGAACTCGGCCCGCAGCTTCTCCATGTCGGAGCCGCAGAGGCCGCAGGCGCGGATCGAGACGAGCTCCCCGGGACCGTCGGGCTCCGGCAGGTCGACGAGCGCGGGCTGCCCGGTTGCATCTAGAACCACCGCGCGCACTGGGGTATCGTAGGCGCCCATGGCCGTGAAGCTGCATCGGTGCCCGAACATCTGGGTAAAGGTCGGCGGTCACCCGTGCTGGCGGGTGCAGAAGGCGCTCGACGACGCGGGGATCGAGTACGAGATCGTCAAGGAGCCGCTGCGCAAGAGCAAGCGGACCGAGACGATGGAGAAGACGGGCCAGCAGCTCTATCCGTGGATCGAGCTCGAAGACGGCACCGTAATCCGCGAGGAGTCGAAGGACCTGGCCGAGCGAATCCGCGCCGGCCGCCTCCGCGAGCCCGCGCCGACCGCCTGAGGAGGCCGCTACACTTGGCCTCCGCGGGGCTATAGCTCAGCTGGGAGAGCGCCTGGATCGCACCCAGGAGGTCGCCGGTTCGAGTCCGGCTAGCTCCACTCCGTCCGGAAGTCCGTTCGCGCTTGCGCGCGCACATTCCGCAGGCCCAGGGGGGACGCGTAGGCGGAGCCGATTTCGTCTAACAGTCGGCGCGCCTATGCGGCGAGCTCAGAAGTGGAAAAGGTCGAGCAGGTCGCTGAGCGAGGTGAGCCCGTCGCGAGGCGGCGCCGGTGCTCCGCCGGCCTCGTAGTTCGCACCGGTCGGCGTCGCTGCGTCGAACTGGCGGTTTCGCGAGGCGAGCGTGGGCAGCCCGAAGAGCCGCTCGATCAGCTTCAGCGTCGACGTGTGGTCGGCCGGTCTCGGTAGAACGGCAGCTCGTTTGCGGTGTAGTAGCCGATAGCTACGTCGCCGTCCCCGATCCGCTTTGCGCGGCCGTGTAGAAGCCGTCCATCCTGCCACCGTCGACCTGCTCGTGAACGGCGTCCCAGAAGTGCGGAGGGTCCGGCGTCGAGAGCTGTGTCAACTCGAACGGCGCGTGCTGCTCGCCGCCGGCGTCGGGTTGGGCGTAGCCCTGCGGCGGCCCGTATCCCTTCCGCCTGAACCTGCGGCGCGTAGCCGAAAGACCATCGCAGCGAGCCACCCGAAGCTAGGGCTTCTCTGTCTCCTCTAGATCGCGCGGGTCCGCCGGCTACGGCCTATCATCGTCCGTCCTCGACAGCGAAAGGACGGCGCCGATGACCGCGTACCCGCATCTGTTCTCCGAGTGGCAGATCCGGAACACGACGTTGAAGAACCGCGTCGTCTTCCCGCCGACCTGTCCGACCTGGGTCTCCGACCCGTGGAACGGGCTCTTCACCGAGCAGGCGACGAAGTATTACGCGGAGCGCGCCAACGGCGGCGTCGGTCTGATCATCATCGGCGCGACGCACGTTCACGAGAGCTCGCTGATGGCGCCGCTGCTGATGCCGCAGCTGTGGGACGACCGCAACATCGAGCCGCTCTCGAAGATCGCGGACGCGGTGCACGCGGCCGGATGCAAGCTCGCGATCCAGCTCTGGCACTCCGGCGTGAGGGGCTTCCCGATCTACAAGCAGGAGACGCAGTTCAACCTCGACGCGACCTGGTACACGCTCTCGCCGAGCCAGGTGCCGCTCGGGGAGTTCCCGGGTGCCTCGACGCCGAAAGAGCTCTCCGAGGAGGAGATCGACGAGATCCTCGACGCGTACGGAGCGGCTGCGCGCCGTGCGATCGCGGCCGGCTGCGACGGAGTCGAGTTCCACCTCAGCCATGGCTACCTGCCATGGCAGTTCCTGTCACCGCTCTACAACAAGCGCACGGACAAGTGGGGCGGCTCCTATGAGAACCGGCTCCGCTTCCCGCTCGAGGCGCTGGCGCGGATGCGCGCGGCGATCGGTGACGAGTCGTTCCTCGGCTACAGGATCAACTCGACGTCATTCTGGCCCGGCGACCTCGACATCGACGACATCCGGAAGATCGTCCCGGACATCGAGGCCCGCGCCGACATCGACTACGTCAACGTCTCCGCCGGCGTCCACCACGCGTTCATCCACACGCCCATGGAGTTCGAGCCCGGCTGGGAGAAGGGCTACGCGCGCGCGATCCGGGAGGTGTCGAACAAGCCGGTGCTGCTCGTCGGCCGGATCACGACGCCCGACGTCGCCGAATCGCTGCTCGCCGCGGGCGACGGCGACGCGATCTGCCTCGCGCGCCAGCTGTTCACGGATCCGGAATGGGCGGTGAAGGCGGAGGAGGGCCGGCCGGAGGACATCCGGCGCTGCGTCGCCGCGAACTACTGCTGGAAGTCGGTCAGCCGCGGCGGACGTGTGCAGTGCGTCTACAACCCGGAGCTCGGTCGCGAGGGCGTCTGGGGGAAGGGGACGCTGAAGCGCGCCGACGATCCGAAGAAGGTGCTCGTGATCGGCGCCGGCCCGGGCGGACTCGAATACGCACGGATCGCGGCGGCGCGCGGGCATGAGGTCGTCGTGGTCGAGCGCGAGGCTGAGGTCGGCGGCCACGTCCGGGTCGAGTCGCTGCTGCCGAGCCGCTCCGAGTACGGCCTGATCGCGACCTGGCTCGCAGGGCAGGCCGAGAAAAACGGCGCAGAGATCACGCTCTCCTCGCCGGTGACGACGGAGTCGCTGGGCGATCTGCTCGCGTCTGAGAAGCCGGACCACGTCGTCGTCGCCACCGGCTCGCGCGTCTGCCGCGACGGCTTCCAGGGCTGGACGGGGGAGCCCATCCCCGGTTGGGAGACCGGCAACTGCGTCGGCTGGGACGAAATCGCGACCGCGAAGGCACACGCCGACGGCGAGGTCATCGTGCTCGACGACCTCTGCACGGTGGTCGCGCCGCTGACCGCCGTGGCGCTGGCCGGCAACGGCGCGTCGTCGGTCAAGCTCGTGACCCGCTGGCCGATGGTCGGCATGGAGACGATCCTCGACGTCTACCTCGACTGGATCCTCCCCAAGCTCTACAAGGCCGGCGTCGAGATGGTCTGCGACCGCTTCGTCAGCGCGATCGACGGGCGGCGCGTGACGCTCTACAACGTCCATCACGCGGAGGACGTGCAAGAGGTGGAAGCGGATGCGATCGTGATGGCGACCGGCCGTCAGTCCGAGAACGCTTTGTACCCGCTGCTGCTCGAACGCGGCGTCAGCGTCGAGGCGATCGGCGACGCGGTGGCGCCGCGGGGAACATATGAGGCGGTCTACGAGGGCCACCGGCAGGCGCGGAAGCTCTGATGCGGCGGTCGGCTGCGGCATTCACTAGCCGGCCGGGATCGAGGTCAGGCCGCCGTCGATCGTGACGCACGCGCCGGTGATGTAGCTCGCGTCGTCCGAGGCGAGGAACGAGCAGAGCCGGCCCACCTCCGCCGGGTCGCCGAGGCGGCCGGCCGGGATGAGGTCGATGTATTCCTGCTCGTCGAAGAGGCCGAGCGCGACGTCGCGCGTCCACATCGGCGTGAGCTGCACACCGGGCGCGACGGCATTCACGCGCACGCCGTAGGGCGCCCACTCGCCGGCGGTGACCTTCGTCATCACCAGCACCGCCGCCTTTGCCGCGCAGTAGGCCAGCCGACCGGGGTTCGGCGAGAAGCCGCGGATCGACGAGATGTTGATCACCGAGCCGGAGCGCTGCTCGAGCATCACCCGGCCGGCGGCGCGCGTGCAGAAGAAGACGCCGGTCTGCATGACCCCGATCGACTGGTTCCAGATCTCGTCCGAGAGCTCGTGGGTGTGGTCGCCGACGCGACTGATCCCGGCGCAGTTGACGAGGACGTCGATCCCGCCGAGGTCGCTCTGCACCTGCGCGAAGACCGAGTCGACCTCGGCGCTCGACGTCACGTCGGCACGGTATGCCCGAGCCTCGGCACCCAGGCCGCGCAGCTTCTGCGCGGTCTCCTCCGCGAGGCCCTCGTCGACGTCGAGCACGGCGAGCTTCGCGCCCTCGCGCGCGAATACCTCGCAGGTCGCGGCGCCGATGCCGCCGCCCCCGCCGGTCACGATCGCGACCCTGCCTTCGTGCTTACCCATCGTCACTCCCTTCTCGTGTCGAACGACCTGACACGCGCCTGTAGAGTCGTGCGCGGTGAACGCCGCCGAGGACCTGCGCCCGGCCCTCGACCGGCTGACGATCAGCCGGATCGAGACCGTGCCGATGCGCGTCCCGCTCGGACGCACGTACGCCGGAAGTCACTACCGCATGACCCGCCGCTCGACGGTCATCACGCGCGTCCACACCGAGGAGGGGATCGTCGGCGAGGCGTACGCGGGCGACGAGGACGCGGGGCTCGCGGACATCGTCCGCATAGTCCACGACGAGATCGAACCGAGTCTCGTCGGCCAGGACGCCTTCGCGGTCGAGCGCTGCTGGGAGCTGGCCCGGCCAGCGACCTACGACATCCTGCGCGACCGGCGGCTCGGCCTCGTCGCATGCGCCGGCGTCGACACCGCGATCTGGGACGCGATCGGCAAGCGGCTCGGCCAGCCGCTCTGGCGCCTCTGGGGCGGCTACCGCGACCGGCTGCAGATGATCTCGATCGGCGGCTACTACGGCGCAGACGACGACGGCATCCGGGCGGAGATCGAGGAGCTCAAGGGGCTCGGGCTCGCCGGGCTCAAGTTCAAGGTCGGCGGCCGGACGCCGGAGGAGGACGCGGCCCGCTTCCGCGTCGCACGGGAGGCGGCCGGCCCGGACTTCGTGCTCGCCGCGGACGCAAACCAGGGATGGAGCCCGGCCGAGGCGATCCGGTTCGCCCGCCTTGTCGCCGACGACGACCTCGCGTGGTTCGAGGAGCCGTGCCGGTGGGCCAACGACCGGCGCGCGATGCGCGACGTCCGCTACGCGGCCGGAGTGCGGGTCTGCGCGGGCCAGAGCGAGTACTCCGCCGCCGGCTGCCGGGACCTGATGGCCGACGGCGCGATCGACATCTGCAATTTCGACGCTTCGTGGTCGGGCGGCCCGACCGAGTGGCGACGGGCGGCCGCGATCGCGCTCGCCTACGACGTCGCCATGGGCCACCACGAGGAGCCGCAGGTCGCGAGCCACCTGCTCGCCTCGGTGCCGCACGGTCAGTACGTCGAGTGCTTCCACCCGGACCGCGACCCGATCTGGTGGAACCTGGTCGCGAACCGGCCGCGGCTCTCCGACGGCTGGCTCGACCTGCCGACGCGACCCGGGCTCGGCTGGGAGCTCGACCTGGATTACGTGGAGCGCCATCGCGTCAGTACGTGATCAGGCCGCCGGTGACGTTCACCGACTGGCCGGTCATGTACGACGCGGCATCCGAGAGCAGGAAGGCGATGACCTCGGCGACCTCGCGCGGGTCGGCGAGGCGCCCGAGCGGCACCATGCCGATCCGGCTCCGCTGGAGCTCGTCCTGCCCGATGCCGCGGAGGGGGGCGATCCCCTCGAGCACGGCGTCGTTCATGGGCGTGTCGACCAGGCCCGGGCAGACCGCGTTCACGCGCACGCCCCGTCCGGCGTAGGCGTGGGCGAAGCTGCGTGTCAGCGAGAGCACCGCCGCCTTGGACGCGCCGTAGGCCGCGGCCTCGTGCGTCGAGCCCGTCTTGCCCGCGCTGGAGGCGACGTTGACGACGGCTCCGCCCGCCTGCAGGCGCGGGACGAACGCCTGGCAGAGGAAGAAAAGGGCCTTCGCGTTCACCGCCATGATCGCGTCCCAGTCCTCCTCCGAGACGGCGTCGAGCGCGGTGAGCCGGATGATCCCGGCCGCGTTGACGAGGTGGCTGCAGGACGGACCGGCGGCCTCGACGAGCCGGGCTCGGTCGCCGGGGTCGGTCACGTCGCAGACGATCGTCTCGGCACCCTCATCGGCCGCGACGGCGAGGCCCGCCTCGTTCCGGTCGGCTGCGACGACGCTCGCACCGCGCTCGAGCAGGACGAGTGCCGTCGCGCACCCGATCCCGCTCGCCGCGCCCGTGACGACGGAGCGCGCACCCTCGAGCCCTGCGCGAACCGCGCTCAAAGGTGGTCGGACAGGTCGACGAGGTTGCCGAGCCGCTTGGTCTCGCCGGCGAGGTAGCGCGGGAGGTTGCGGCAGAAGATCTCGATCGAGCGCGCCCAGCCCTCGGGGCTGCCGCCGGAGATGTGCGAGGTGACGATCACCTGCGGGTGCGTCCAGAGCGGGCTCTCGGGCGGCAGAGGCTCGGGCTCGACGACGTCGAGAACGGCGCCACGGAGGCGGCCGTCGGCGAGCGCCGCGAGGAGCGCCTTCTGGTCGACGATGCCACCGCGGGCGACGTTGACGAGTCCGGCGCCGGGCTTGAGCGCGCGAAACTCGGCCTCTCCGAGCAGGTGCCGCGTCGTCGAGTTGAGCGACGCAGTCACGACGACGTAGTCGCTCGCGCCGAGCAGCTCATGGAGCTCCTCCGGGGCCATGAGCCGGTCGAGCGGCTCGCCGACCGTCACGATGGGCGTCCGCCGCGTCGCCCACACGCCCATCCCGAGCACCTTGCACACGGTCGCGAGGGAGCGGCCCGTCGCGCCGTAGCCGACGATGCCGACCCGCTTGCCGTAGAGCTCGCTCCCGGAGATCGGCTCGTGGTTCCAGCTCCGCCCATCCTGCTGAGCGATCAGGCGGCGCAGGTCACGGGCGATCGCGACCATCGCGGCGAGGACGTATTCGACCATCGCGGGCGCGTAGACGCCGGAGCTGTTCGTCACGATCACGCCGCGCTCGGCGAGCCCGCGAGAGACGAAGGTGTCGATCCCGGCGCCGGTCGAGTGGATCCACCGCAGCCGCGGCATGCGCTCGGCGAGCTCGCGGAACGAGAGCGGCCCCTCGTAGAGCCCGTAGACCGCGATCTCGACGTCTTCGAGACCGGCCTCACCCTCCTCGCCGCGGAGCGGAAGCAGCCGGATGCGCCCACCGCCGGCGGCCTCGATCCGCTCGCCGTGCTCCTCCGCGAGCGGGCGTGCGATCGCGACTGTCGTCACGCCGGTTGTCCGTTGTCCGCCGAGAGCGCTCCGACCCGGACGCTCGACTCCGCGGCGCGCCGGGACAGCTCGTCGAGCGGGATGTGACAGCGGAGCATGTGCGTATCGCTCGTCTCCCGCCACGGCGGCGCCACCTCGTCGCAGATGGGGCCGACCTTCCAGGGGCAGCGGTCCGCGAACGGGCACGCGCTCGCCGGCCGGGACGAGGCCACTCCCGGGTCGCTGCGGACGGCGGGCGAGATCACGTTCTCGCCGTCGATCTCGGGCACGGCCGAGAGGAGCATGTGCGTGTACGGATGGTACGGCGGCGCGTACACCTCCTCCGCGGTGCCGACCTCGCAGAGCTCGCCCAGGTAGAGCACGCCGACGCGGTGTGAGAGCGACCGGACGACGGCGAGGTCGTGCGAGATGAAGAGGTACGCGATCCCCTGCTCCGCCTGGAGCTCCCGCAGGAGCTCGACGATGTTCGTCTGTACCGACACGTCGAGGGCAGACAGGATCTCGTCGCAGAGCATGAGCCGCGGCTTCGCCGCGAGCGCACGGGCGATCGCGATGCGCTGGCGCTCGCCGCCCGAGAGCTCGTCCGGGTAGCGGTTCGCGAACGCGGCGTCGAGCCGCACGTCCTCGAGCGCCTTCTCGACGCCGGCCCGGCGGGCCTTGCCGTGCAGGTCGAAGAAGAGCTCGAGCGGCCGGCCCACGATCTGGTGCACGCGCTGCCGCGGGTTGAGCGAGGCGTCCGGGTTCTGCAGGACGAGCTGGATCTCGCGCCGGACGTGCTTCGTCCGCGACTCGACGGTCGCGGCGAGCTCCCGCCCCTCGAACGTGAGCTGCCCTGCGAGCGGCCGCAGCAGGCCGCCGACGGTGCGTGCGATCGTCGACTTGCCGCTGCCGGACTCGCCGACGAGCGCGAACGTCTCGCGCGCGCGGAGGTCGAAGGTGACGTCGCGGACGACCACCAGCGGCTCGCGCGGGACAAGAGAAACGCGACGCCGTCGGTCGTACGTGATCGAGACGTCGGCGACGTCGAGCAACGACTCGTCGGCGGCCGCTACGAGGGGGACGAAGCTCGCCGCCGCGGCGCGCCCAGCGGTGAGCCGCTCTACGTCCTCGACGCGGCGGCATGCGACTCCATGTGCATCGCCGACCGGCAAAAGAACCTGCCGCTCCTCGAAGCATGCTTCCTCGGCGAAGTCGCAGCGGGGCGCGAAGCGGCAGCCCTTCGGCAGCTCGTCGCGCCTGAGCAGGCCGCGGAGGAGGACTTCGCGGCTCTGGTGCGGCGCCGCGATCGACGGTACGGCGGCGATCAGGCCGCGCGTATACGGGTGCCGCGGGTGCAAGAAGAGCTCGCGTACCGGCGCGTCCTCGACGAGCTCCCCGGCGTACATCACGCCGACGCGGTCGCAGATGGCGGCGACGACGCCGAGGTTGTGCGTGACGTAGACCATCGCCATCCCGAGCTCTGCGCGGAGCCTGCCCAGGAGGTCGAGGATCTGTGCCTGCGTCGTCACGTCGAGACCGGTCGTGGGCTCGTCGAGGACGACGAGCTCCGGGTCGCAGGCGAGCGCCATCGCGATCACGACGCGCTGCTGCTGGCCGCCCGAGAGCTGATGCGGGTACTTCTCCGCCGTCCGGACCGGATCGGGCAGGCGGACGTGCGCGATCAGCTCGCGGACGCGGCGTTCGCGCGCGCGGCGCGAGCCACCGACCCCGTGGACCGACATCGCCTCGGTGAGCTGGTCGCCGATCCGCAGCCCGGGCGACAGGGCCGTGGTCGGGTTCTGCGGGACGAGGCTCACACGTCGTCCACGCACTCTTTGCAGCTCGCGGCGCGACACGTGCGCCAGGTCGCGTCCGCCGAAGTGGATCGCGCCCGAGCGGATGCGGCTGCCCGGCCGCTGGAAGCCGAGCAGCGAGAGCGCGGTCGTCGTCTTGCCGCAACCGGATTCGCCGACGAGCCCGAGTGCCTCCCCGCGTGCGAGCTCGAAGGACGCGCCGTTGACGACGTTGTTCCAGCGGTCGTCCGACCAGAAGTCGATCGTCAGCCCTTCGACTCTGACCAGCGGCTCCTGGTCTACGGTGCGGCTCGGCCCTCGCACGTCGACGGCCGTCAAGGCGTCCTCTTCGCGGACCGGCCGAGCGCACGAGCGATCCCGTCGGTGACGAGGTTGAGGCTGATCACGAGCAGCGCGAGCGCGGCGGACGGTGCCAGCACAGTGAGAGGCGCCGTGACGAGGGCAGCGCGGTTCTCGCTGATCATCAGCCCCCACTCGGGCGACGGCGGCCGGGCGCCGAAGCCGAGGAAGCCGAGCGAGCTGATCAGAATCGGGGCGTACCCGGCGCGCACGCCGAACTCGACGAGCAGCACGCCCGCCGCGTTCGGCGTCAGCTCGCGCCAGACGATCGAGCGCACGGACTCACCACGCGCGCGGGCGACGGTGACGAAGTCGCGCGTCACGAGGTCGACCGAGACCGCGCGGGCCATCCGTGCGATGCGGGGCGCGTAGACGAGCACGACGACGCCGATCAGGAGCAACGAGCTGCCCGATGCCTTCGGCCCGGCCGCGGCGATCGCGAGCAGCGCCAGCACGAGCAGCGGGATGCTGATGATCGTCTCGAAGATGCGCATCAGGAGCTCGTCGATCCAACCGCCGACGAGCCCGCTCGCGAGACCGATCAGGCCGCCGATGACGACCGCTACGAACGTACTCGTGAGCGCGAGATAGAGCACGTCGCGCGTGCCGTAGACGACGCGGCTGAAGACGTCGCGACCGAGGATGTCGGTCCCGAAGAGGTGGGACCTGCTCGCGCCCGAGAACGGCAGCCCTGTGCTCGCTTGGAACGGGTCGTAGGGCGTCCACAGCGGCCCCGTCAGCGCAATCACGACGTACGCGAGCACGAGCAGAGCCGCGAGCCGCGCGCTCATCGGGAAGCGGCGGAGGAACCGCCGGACGCGGGAGCGCCGGACGGGGACCGGAAGGTCGACTGCCGTGACGCTCATCAGGCGGTCCTGAGCCGCGGGTTCAGCACCATCGTGAGCACGTCGGCGACGAGGTTGGCGACGATGTAGACGCCCGATGCAAGGAGCGCTATGGCTTCCACCACCGGCACGTCGCGGACGGAGATCGAGTCGACGAGCATCTTGCCGAGGCCGGGGTAGGAGAAGACCGATTCGACCACGACGACGCCGCCGATCAGGTACGTGAGGTTCAGCGCCGTCACGTTCAGCGCCGGCCCGACTGCGTTCGGCAGCGCATGGCGCATGACGACCCGCCATCGAGGAACGCCCTTGAGCGTCGCCATCCGGACGTACTCGGAGTCGAGCACGTCGATCAGGTTGTCGCGGAGCATCCGGATCGCGTAGACGGCCATCGCCACCATGAGCGTCACTGCGGGGAGGATGGTCGCGTGCAGGCGCGTGAACAGGTCGTCCCCGGGGTTGACGATCGAGAGTGCGGGCGCGAGCGAAAGCTTCACGGCGAACCCGAAGATGAGCAGCGTGCCGAGCACGAACTCGGGCAGCGAGAGCCCGACGAGCGTGACAACGGATATCAGCGAGTCGGGGAGCTTGCCTCTGGTGAGAGCCGCCAGCGTCGCGAGAACGAGCGTGACCGGGAGATAGAGGACGAACGCGAAGACGCTGAGGAAGAGGGTGTTCTTCGCGCTCGTGCCGATCGTGGCCGTGACGGTGTCGTTGTTCACGAGCGAGCGGCCGAAGTCGCCGCGTGCGACGTCGGAGATCCAGATGCCGTACCGCTTCCAGACAGGGCTGTCCAGGTGCAAGTGCTTGCGGAAGATCTGGCGCTGCTGAGCGGTCGACTCGCGGCCGAGCACGCGCTCGGCGATGTCGCCGGGGAGGACGCTCGTGAAGAAGAAGACCAGCGCCGAGACGACGAGGAGCGTGCCGACGGCGAGCGTGAGGCGCTGGGCGATGAGTCTCAGTATCACGCGGGCTTCTGCAGAGCTTCGTGGACGGTATCTCGGTGAGCCACCCGGGCCGCCACGTCGTGGGCGGCCCGGGTGACAGGTGCTCGATCTATGCCGAGCGTGTGCTCGCTACTGCTACTTGCACTGGAGGTGTGTGAGATCGAACTGGACGAACTGGATCGACGGGTGGTAGCCGCTGCAGTTCGAGCGTTGTGCCGCGACCACTCGCTGGAACATCGGGATGATCTCGCCGCCCTGCTCGGTGAGCATCTTCCCCGCCTGCTTGTAGACGTTGCTGCGGGCGACCGGATTCACGGTCGTGTTCGCCTTCTTGATGAGGGCGTCGTACGCCGGCACCTTCCAGTGCGACTCCGGGTACGGCGCGTTCTGCAGGTAGGCGATCGACAGGGCCAGTCCCGCCGGGCGGGCCGACCAGGCCGAGACCTCGAACGGATGCTTCAGCCAGACGTTGTCCCAGTACTCGCTGGGGGGCCCGACGATGACGTTGACCTGGATCCCGGCCTTCGCGGCCTGCTGCTTGTACAGCTGCACCATGTTCACGATGCCCGGGATCATGTCCGCCGTGTAGATGTCGACCTTGAGCGGATTCGACGAGTTGTAGCCGGCCGACGCGAGCAGCTTGACCGCTCCCGCGACGTCGGGGCCCGGCACGGCGTGCCGCCACGCGTCCGGCGAGGTCGGCGGGACCGGGTTGTCGTCGCCGACGACGCCGTAGCCGAGCAGGGCGGTCTGCACCATCTGCTTCCGGTCGATGACCTTCTTCAGCGCCTGGCGCACGGCGACGTTGTCGAACGGCGCGGTGTCGGTCCACATCGGCATCGTCATCGACGTCGAGGCGCCGGTGGCCGTCAGCTTGACCCGCTTGTCCTTCTGCAGGGCCGGGACGACGCTGTAGTCGACCTGCTGGGAGAAGTCCACCTGGCCGGTCTGCAACGCGGCCAGCATCGAGTTCGCCTCCTGAATCACGTACAGCTGGAGGCACGGGGCCTTCGGCAGGCCCGCGCGCCAGTAGTGCGGGTTCCGCACGAACATGTGGACCTGCTGGACCGGCCGGAAGTTGACCGGCTTGAACGGACCCGTTCCGGCCCCCTTCGTCCGCAGCGTGGCCGTGCTCGCGCCGTTCTCGACGATGAACGTGTTCTTGTTCGTGATCAGGAGCGGCAGCTCGGCCACCGGGCCCTTGGTGATGAACTTCACCGCATACTTGCCGGCCGGCCGAATGCCGTTCTTCGTCAGGAACGACATCTGCGAGGCGCCCTCGGAGCCCGTCTTCGGGTCGATCACGCGGCGGAACGTGTAGACGACGTCAGCCGAAGTGAACGGATGACCGTCCCAGAACTTGACGCCCCTGCGGAGCTGGAACGTCCAGACGGTGCCCTTCGCGTTGGTCTTCCACGAGGTCGCGAGCGACGGCAGCACCTTCCAGTTGTCGGTCTCGGTGGTCAGGCGGTCGTAGCTTGCATTGACGTTCAACGAGTTCTGGCTCGACGGTTGCTGTGCGGGATCCATCGAGTTCTTGTTGCCACTCGACTCGACCCCGGCGTACTTCGCGCACCGCGCGGCGGTCGTGCCGCCGCCGGCGTTGATCGCGGCGGGCGACGCGCCCGAGGCGCGGACGGCCGAGCTCGCGGATCCCGCGTACCCGGCTACCGAGGCCGTCACGGCGACGGCGGCCACGGGAAGCAGGACTTTCAGTGCCTTCTTCATACTCTGCGGCCCTTTCGTTGAGAGGGATCTATCGCCGGGCCACGCGGGCCCGGCCTGCGCGGAACGGGTGTGCTCCGCGTCGGTAGGCAGGGAACGTTGTCCAAGTCATGTCGGCGGGTGCCCTTTCTCAGCGCCCCGCGAGAGACCGATGTCGACGAGCACCTTCGTGACGGAGCCGGGCTCCTCGACGAGCCGCCGGAAGCTCTCGGCCGCCTGCTCCAGCCCGACGACGTCGATCCAGTCGAGCGGCGGGGGCGCCTGCGCGAGGAGCTCGAGCGCGGCCTCGAAGTCGGCGCGCGAGTAGGCGTAGTGGCCGCGCACCGTGATCCCGCGACGCACGAGCTCGCCCATCGAGATCCCGCCCTCGGCCTGGCCGAGACCGACGACGCACACCGATCCGCCCGCGCGCACGGCCGCGATGCCGCCGCGCCAGGTCGGCTCGATCCCGACGGCGTCGATCACGAGGTCCGCGCTCCCGGCTGCGACCTCGGCCGTGTCGGCGAGCACCTCGTCGGCGCCGAGCCGGACGGCGAGCTCGCGGCGCCGCGCCAGCGGCTCGACAACGAGCACCCGCGCGCCGAGACGGGCCGTCGCGTAGACGCCTAGGAGGCCGATGGGACCGCCGCCGACGATCAGGACGGTGTCGCCCGGTCCGACCCGCTCGAGCCGCAGTACCGAGACGGACGTCGCGAGCGGCTCGACGAGCGCGGCGACGCGGTCGTCGAGGCCGTCAGGGACGGACACGAGCGCGCCCTCGTCGACGGCGACCCGATCGGCGAAGACGCCCTGCCGGTCGAGACCGACGAGCCCGCGATGCTCGCACAGCTGCTGCTCGCCGCGGCTGCAGGCGCGGCAGACGCCGCAGGCGACGAGTGGGAAGAGCGCAAAGCGACCCGGTCGTCCCGCGACCGTGCCGACCGCTTCGTGGCCGAGCACGAGCGGCGGCCGCCGCGGTCCCGAATGTCCGCGATAGGGATGCAGGTCGGAGCCGCAGATGCCGGCCAGGCCGACGTCGAACAGGACCTGACCGTCGGCTCGCTCGGGTTCGAGCAGGTCATCGAGCGAGAGCCTGTCCCCGCCGTGCCAGACGAGCGCTCTCATCGGCGGGCCTTGTTCTGACTATCGGAATTGTGTTCCAATCCGGAGGTTGGATCCTGTCGCGCCGCGCGAGCCACGTCAACCCGCCGGGCCGGGGCTTAACGGATCCGACCGCGTGCTCGCCGTTCTTCGCAAGCTCGGCGACTATCCACGCGGTGTCGGACTCGAGCAGCTGGCCCGGGACGTCGGCATCCCCAAGTCGAGCCTCCATCGCGCGCTCGCCTCGCTCCGCCGGGCGCGCCTCGCCGACCACGACGACCGCGGCAGCTACCGGCTCGGGCTCGAGTTCGTCCGCATCGCGTTCGCCTACTACGCGCAGCTCGACCGCAGGCAGGTGGTCGAGCCGCTGCTCGAGGCGCTCGCCGGGCGGTTCGGCGAGACGGCCCATTACGCCGAGCTGGACGGCGCGGAGGTCGTCTACCTCGCGAAGATCACCCCGCCCGGAATCGGGGTGCAGATGACCTCGATCGTCGGCGGTCGCAACCCGGCCCACTGCACGGGCGTCGGCAAGGCGCTGCTTGCCTATGAGCTGTCCGACCGGGACGCGGTGGACGCCTACGTCGCCGCGAACGGACCGCTCGTGCGACGGACGCGGAGCACCCTCGTCGACGCAGGAGCGCTCGACGCCGACTTCGACCTGGTGCGCGCACGCGGCTACGCGCTCGACCGCCAGGAGAGCGAGGAAGGGATCAACTGCATCGCCTTTCCTCTCTTTCTCGACCATCCCGCGCAGCCGACCGGGTCGGTCAGCGTTGCCGCGCTCGCCCACCGCACGGCGCTCGCACAGCTCGAGGAAGCCGCCGGCGAGGTGCGCGGGCTGATCGCGGGCATGCTGGGAACGGCCACGTAGTGAGGATCACGGCCGTCGAGCCGATCGTCCTCCGCGCAGACCGGGTCGACACGACTCGCGCCGACGGCACGCAGGATGCGTTCCTCGTTCGTGTCCACACCGACGAAGGACACGTCGGAATCGGCGAGGCGGACACGTCGCCCTACCTCGCGCGGACGATGATCGAGATGCCCTCGTCGCACCTGATCGCGCGCGGCCTGCGCGAGGTGCTCGTCGGCGAGGATCCGCTCCAGATCGAGCGGCTCTGGCACGTCATGTACCGGGCGACCTACCACTACGGGCGCGCCGGAGTAGCCCTTCACGTCATGAGCGCGATCGACATGGCCCTCTGGGACATCGCCGGCAAGGCCGCCGGCCGGCCGGTGCACGACCTGCTCGGGGGCGCGCGCATCGAGGAGGTCCCGGTCTACGCGAGCCAGGTGATGCCCGAGACGGTCGACGAGGTGCGCGCGATCGCCGACGCGGCGGTCGCGGCCGGCTATCGCGCGCTCAAGCTCGGCTGGGGCCCGCTCGGGCTCGACCTCGATCGCGACGTCGAGCTCGTCGCCGCAGCACGCGGGGCGCTCGGTCCGGAACGCACGCTGATGGTCGACGGCGGCATGGCCTACACCGTCAAGAGCGCGATCGAGCTCGTCCAGCGGCTCGACGAGATCGGCATCTACTGGTTCGAGGAGCCGCTCGCGGCCGACGACTACGACGGCTACCGGCGGCTGTCCGACGCCGTGACCGTCAGGATCGCCGCCGGCGAGGCCGACTCGGGCCTGACGCCGTACCGCGCGCTCGTCGAGCGGGGCCACGTCGACGTCCTCCAGCCCGACCTCGCGCGCTGCGGCGGCTTCACGGTCGCCCGGGGAATCGCCCAGCTTGCGCTCGAGCGGGACGTCGAGGCGGTGCCGCACTGCTTCTCCACCGGCGTGCTCGTCGCGGCCTCGCTCCACTTCGTCGCCGCGCTCGAGCGCCCGACCTGGTCGGAGTACTCCGTCGCCGACTCCCCGTTCGTGAGCGGCCTCCTCGCCGAGCCGTTCGAGCTCGGAGACGGCAGGCTGCGGGTTCCCACAGGCCCCGGCCTCGGCATCGAGTGGGATGAGCAGCTGCTGGAAAGGATGCGCGTCGCGTGACGGATCTGAAGCACTCCGAGCGGCTCGGCCGCACGATCCGGACCGGCGACGCGACGTCGCTCGGCGTCCCGACCGAGGAGCTCGCGCTCGCCGCGCTTGCCGACGGCGACGTCGCCTCGGCGCGGGAGTACTTCGACTACGCGATCGAGGAGACGGGCCGGGTGCTCACGCTCTTCTCCACCTGGCTCGCTGCCCTGCTCGAGTACGGCCGCGCGGAGCTGCCCGACCTCGAAGCGGAGGTGACGCGGCTGACCGATCTGATCGGTGTGCCGCCGCCGATCCTCGCGGATGCGGGCTCGGTCGGGCGCGCCCAGGCCGACCGCGCCTCCGCCGAGCTCGAGCGCGGCGACTCGGCGGAGTTCAAGGCGGCCTTCCGGTCACTGCGCGAGGCGACCCTCGCGGTCCACGACGCGCAGGCCGACTGGGCCTGGGGGCTGCTCTCGAGCCTGCGCGACGGGCTGGGGGAGGAGCGGATGGACGAGGTTTTCCGCGTGACGCAGGGCCGCTGGGTCTCCGAGCGGTACGCGGCGATCGGGGAGATGACGCCGCAGGAGTCGCTCGAGCTGACGATCGAGGGGATGCGCGGTCACCTCTCCGGACCCTCGCGGAGCGGCCGCGTCGACGTCGTCGAAGAGGACGACCGCTGGGTTCTCAGCTTCGATCCGTGCGGCAGCGGCGGCAGGATGCGGCGCAGCGACGAGGAGCGCAGGCAAACGCCCCGCACCGAGGAGCCATTTGCATTCGCGGTCACGGAGGAGGCGCACGACTGGTCGTGGAACCGAAAGGGTGTGTGTCTGTACTGCGCCCACTGCGCCGTCGTCAACGAGATCCTGCCGATCGAGTCTCTCGGCGCGCCGATGCGCGTGACGGACAACCCGCAGGATCCAGGCGAGCCGTGCCGCTGGACGATCTACAAGTCGCCGGAGCTGGTCCCGGATTGGGTCTACGAGCGGGTCGGGAAACAGCCTCCGTCCCGAAGCTAGCGGCATGTTGACCTACTCCGACCTGCCGCTCCTGCCGACGAAGACCCTCGGCAGCCACGCCGTGCCGAGCTGGATGTGGCTCGTGAGAGACGCGCTTGCCAAGGGCGAGCTGGGCCCAGCCGATCTCGAAGAAGCCCTGCGCGACGGGGTCGAGCTGGCCCTCCTGGAGATGAACGAGGTCGGCCTCGACATCGTCTCGGACGGCGAGTTCATGCGCGCGGACTTCACCTGGAACTTCCACGACCGGATCGCGGGGCTGGAGCCGCTTTCGCCGCAGCGACGGCTCGGCTACCCGGGGCCCGATCAGGTCGACGCCTTCCGCTGCGTCGAGGAGCTCAGCGTCCCCGACGGCTACGGCCTACTCCGTGAGGTCGAGCACCTGAAGGCGCGGACGAGCAAGCCGTTCATCACGCCACTGCAGGGACCCGTGACGCAGGCCTTCCGGATCGACCCGGGCGAGGTCTACGCGAACAAGGGCGAGGTCGCCTGGGCGCTCGCACCGCTCGTGAACGCAGAGCTGCGTGCGGCCGTCGCGGCGGGTGCCCGACACGTCCAGATCGACGAGCCCGCGTTCTGGATCATGCCCGGGGGCCTGCGGGAGATGGTCGAGGTGTTCAACAGGTGCGTCGACGGCGTCGAGGCGACGATCGAGCTGCACCTCTGCTTCGGGAACTTCCGGGGCCGGCCGGCGAGCTCGGAGCGCAGCTATGCGGAGTTCGCGCCTCACTTCCGCGACCTGGACGCAGACGTCCTTCACCTCGAGTTCGCGAACCGCTCGATGGCCGAGTGCGAGCTCTGGTCCGAGCACGGCGGCGACAAGATCCTCTGTGCCGGCGTGATCGACGTGAAGGGACGGTCGGTCGAGACGCCCGAGGTCGTCGCCGACCGCATCCGCACCCTGCTCCGCTTCGTCCGGGCCGAGAAGCTGTGGCTGGCCCCCGACTGCGGCTTCAGCCAGACCGCCCGAAGCCTCGCGTCCGGCAAGCTCGCCTCGCTCGTCGCCGGTGCGGCGATCGTCAGGCGCGAGCTCGGCTGATCAGCCGCTCGATGCCGCACCCCCCGCGAGCTATCGGATCGCCACGCCCGTCTCCAGATCGAAGAAGTAGAGCCGCGACACGTCGACGCCGATCTCGATCGGCTCGTCGACCGCGCGGCGAACTGTTCCGTCGAAGCGCGCGAGGAACGGCGCGCGCTCCTGCTGTGCGGCGACTCGCAGCTCTGCGACCGCGGCCGCGTCGGCGTCTCGCGCGACCTCGAGCACCTCCTCGGAGAGCACCGGCCGGACGTCCAGCGCGGCGTGCACGAGGCTCTCCGCGCCGAGCGGCTCCGCGAGCACGAGCCGGCCGTGCAAGCGAGCCGCGGCGCCGTCTGCTGCGGAGGCGTACTCCGGCCGGATCCCGACGGCGACGCGCCGGCCCACGTAGGCGCCGAGGCCCGGGCCGGCGCGGGAAACGGGAAGCACGTCCTGCCCCAGCTGCACGGTCACCGCGTCGCCTTCACGCTCGATCGTCCCCTCGAGCAGATTCATCTCCGGGCTGCCGATGAAGCTCGCCACGAAGAGGTTCGCCGGCTCGTCGAACAGCTTCTGCGGATCGTCGACCTGCTGCAGCCGTCCCTTGCGGAGGACGGCGACGCGGTCGCCCATCGTCATCGCCTCGACCTGGTCGTGTGTGACGTAGATCGTCGTCGCGCCGAGCTCGTGCTGGATGCGCGAGATCTCCGCCCGCATCTGGACGCGCAGCCGGGCGTCGAGGTTCGAGAGCGGCTCGTCCATCAGGAAGACCGCGGGGTCGCGGACAATCGCACGACCCATCGCGACGCGCTGGCGCTGTCCGCCGGAGAGCTGCCGTGGCTTGCGGTCGAGCAGGTCGTCGAGGCCGAGCACGCGCCCGATCTCCTCGACGCGACGCCCGCGCTCGGCCCGGGGCACCTTCCGCATCTTCAGGCCGAACGCGATATTGTCGCGCACCGACATGTGCGGGTAGAGGGCGTAGTTCTGGAACACCATTGCGACGTCCCGCTCCTGCGGCTCCAGCTTGTTGACGATCCGTTCGCCGATGCGGATCTCACCTTCCGAGAGCTCCTCCAGGCCGGCGACCATGCGTAAGGCGGTTGTCTTTCCGCACCCCGATGGGCCGACGAAGACCATGAACTCGCCGTCCCGGACCTCCAGGTCGATCGAGTCGAGCGCGCGCGTGCCGTCCGGGAAGACCTTCCCCGCCGCAGCGAACGTCACCGACGCCATCGGTCCTCCGTCTCCACGCCCACGCGCAGCGACGTCTCGAACGACGCGCCCGGCGCGAGCTCGATTGCCTCTCCCCGAGCGACCGCCTCGCCGAGCGGCAGCCGCGAGGTCCAGGGCTCGACTCCGAGCGCGTACGCGCCGGTGAGCGGCATCGCCCTCGCCCCTCCGTACGGCTGCCACGCGATCACCCAGCCGAAGACGGCCGGGTCGAACTCCAGCCGGAAGCGCAGCCCGAGGCGCGGATTCGTCACGGACGCCCAGCCGCCCTCGAGGTCGGTTACGTAGACGTCGTCGTGGCTCGCCGCCTCCGGTCCCGGCACCTCACTCAGGTCCACGGTTCCGCCCGCACGCAGGCGGGCCGTGGGCCACGGCTCCCGTTGACCGGGCTCCAGGCGCGCGGTCTCCTCCCACATCTCCGGGATCGTCTCGAGCGTTCGGGCCGGGATCTCGAGCACGCAGCCGCGCTCGATGAAGGGCGGGCCGAGCACGAGGTGGTGCCCCCAGACGAAGTGGGCCGGGTCCTCGCCCTCGTTCCTCACCGTCTCGTCGAGGACGAGCCCGCCCTCCTCGATCCGCATCGTCCGCTCGAGCCGAAACGGCGTCCGTTCGCAGCGGACGGCGCAGCGGAGCGCGTCGCCCCTGCGATCGCACTCCCAGGGGAGGGTCGCGACCTCGCCGTGGAAGGGAATCGACTCGCCGCGATACTCCGTGGGGCCGTTCGCGCTCGGGAAGAGCTCCTGCCACCCGCCGGCGTACCGCTCCAGAAATGGGTGCCCGTCGGCGCCGTCCCGGGGAGGCGCGTCGGGAGGCTGGAGCCCCCACGGCGCCTGGAACAGCAGCTCCGTGCCGGTCGGCCGGTGGACGAGGGAGTGGATCTCGGCGCCCTTGTCCGGGAGCACCGTCGCCTCGAGCTCGTCGTCGGCGAGGCCCAGCGCGCGCCACCCGGCGACCGTGGTGCTACTCGTCAACGGGCAGCGTCTCCAGGATGAACCAGTTCGCGGTCAGGCCGCAGTCCACCGTCAGGTTGTGGCCGGTGATCCCGGACGCGTCGTCGGATGCGAGGAACGCGAAGGCCGCCGCGATCTCGTCGGGACGCACGAGCCGGCGCATCGGGACGCGCTCGAAGGAGCCGTTCAGGTAGGCCATCAGCTTCGGCCCGACGGCGTTCTCCGTCATGTCGGTGTGCGTGAACCCGGGCGAGACGCCGTTCACGCGGATGCCGTGTTGCGCGAGCTCGAGAGCCATCGTCCGGTTGAGGCCGAGCAGCCCGGCCTTCGAGGCGTTGTAGCTTGCGAATGTTCCGTCGCCGCCGCTCGCGTCGATCGAGATGTTGTGGAGGATCACGCCGCCGGAGTCGCGCATCGCCCGCGCCACGGCCTGCGACATCAGGAAGACGCCGGTCAGGTTCGTCCCGATCACCGCGTCCCAGCGGTCCGGATCCATCTCGAGGAACGGCGTCTCGTCGTCGACGCCCGCGTTGTTCACGAGCACGTCGATGCGGCCCCAGCGGTCGAGCGCGGCATCCACGGCGCGCTGGACCTCGTCGCGCCGCGAGACGTCTGCGGAGAACGCCCAACCCGAGCCGCACAGCGCGACCGTCTCCTCCAGCGGCTCGAGTGTCCGGCCGAGGCAGAGCACGTCCGCGCCCTCCGACGCGAACCGCCGGGCGATCGCGCGCCCGATGCCGCGACCGGCCCCGGTGACGATCACGTTCCTGTCCTCGAAGCGCCTCATCCCTTCACCGCTCCGGCGGTCAACCCCCGGATGAAGAACCGCTGGCCGAACAGGTAGACGAGCAGCATGGGCACCGAGGCGAGCAGCATCCCGGCCATCGTGACCGGCACGTTGAGGTTGTACTTGTTCTGGAACACAGTCACTCCCACCATCAGCGTCTTGAGGTTGTCGGCGGGCAGGAACACGAGCGCGATCAGCAGCTCGTTCCACACCCAGAGTCCGTTGACGACCACGAGCGTGACGAGCGCCGGCGCCGACAGCGGCAGCACGATCCGCCACAGCACAGAGAAATTGTGCGCCCCGTCCGTCACCGCGGATTCGATCAGCTCGTGCGGGATCGAGCGGAAGAAGTTCGTCAGCATGTAGATCGAGAACGGCAGCGTCAGGCCCGCGTAGATGAGGATCACGCCCTGGTAGGTGCTGACGAGGTTGAGGTTCGTGAACAGAATGAAGAGCGGCAGGAGCATCACCACGGGCGGCACGACCATCAGCGCGGTGCTCAGCGCGAAGAGCACGTTGCGGCCGGGGAATCGCATCCGCGCGATCGCGTAGGCCGCGAGCGCGGCGCACGCTGTGCAGAGCACGACGGAGCCGACCGTCAGAATCGCGCTGTTCTTGAACCAGAGAAGGAAGGTCGCGCCGTGCACTGCGCCCGAGAAGTTCCCGAGCGAGAGCGGCCACGGCGCCGCGTAGGGGTTCTGCAGGTACTGGTGCTGCGTCTTGAACGCCGTGGAGAGCATGAACCAGACGGGATAGAGCGCCACGACCGCGGCGAGCAGCAGAATGCCCTGACGAAGCGCGGCACCGCGACGGATAATCACGCCAGCTCCTCCTCACGCGCGCGCGCGCGCACGACGAGCAGCAGCGAGATCGAAACGATCGAGACCGCGAGCAGGACGACGGCGACCGCCGAGGCCATCCCCGGCAGCGAGTTCCGCAGGCCCTGGTTGTAGATGTAGAGCTCGAGCACGGTCGACGAAGTGCCCGGGCCGCCGGAGGTGATCGTGTACACGTACGCGAAGACCCACGCGATCATCGTGATCGACGCCACGACGACGTAGAACTCGATCGTGCCGCGCAGCTCCGGCAGGATCACGTAGCGCAGCCGCGCCCACCAGTTGGCGCCGTCGATCCGCGCCGCCTCGAGCTGCTCATCGCTCATCGAGAGCAGCCGCGCGAGGAAGAGCACGATCCCGAAGCCGAGCTCGCGCCACACGATCACGATCCCGACCGTCAGCAGCGAGAGCCTCTCGCTGCCGAGCCAGTCGAGCGCGAGCCCGTTCAGGTGCACGGCGCGGAGGATGCTGTTCAATGCGCCGTGCAGCTCGAAGATGTAGCTCGCGACGATGCCGACGATCGGCACGGCGAGGATGTACGGGAGGAAGAGCACGCTCCGGTAGATCCGCCACCCGCGCGCGCGCTCGTAGAGCAGCACAGCGAAGAAGATCGAGAGCGCGAGCAGCACCGGCACCGCGAGCAACAGCAGCGCGCTGTGCCGCAGCGCGTCGTGGAAGGTCGAGTCCTCCCAGACGAGCTGGTAGTTCAATGAGCCGACGTACGGCCCGCTCGCGCCGCGGATCAGGCGTGTCGAGAAGTCGACCACGCGCACGACGGGGTACGCGAAGACGAGGCAGAGCAGCGCCACGGCGGGCGCCACGTAGAGGTACGGAACCCAGGGCCGCGTCCGAAGCATCAGGAGTCCCTGCGCGGACGCTCACCCGCGCCGGGACGGAAGCTCACGCCAGGTCGTGGCCCCACGTCTTGTAGTTCGAGACCATGTCCGGGTTCTGCTTCTTCCAGGTGTCGGTCACCTTGTGCGCGAGCTCGCCGGCCTGCGCGCCGGTCATCGTGCCGCTGAGGATCTTCTGCGACGCGACGAACATCGCGTCCGTCCAGAACTTCGTCGGCATCAGGTCGGCGATGTAGACGTTGTGCTTGCCGGCGACCCACCGCTTCTGAATCGTGCGGAGCAGGGGATCGTCGATCACGCTGCCGTCGAAGGTCCTGTTCGCCGGGATCTGCTTCGACAGCTTCCACATCGCCTGCACGCGCTCCTTCGAGTGCATGAACTCGAGCAGCTTCGCAGCCGCGTCGTGGTTTTTGCCCTTCGTCGGGATGCCGAAGCCCTGCGTGTCCGTGATCGGGATTCCGGCCAGCTTTCCCTTCCCGAACTTCGGCATCACGAAGTAGCCGACCTTGGCCGCGCCGAGCTGCTTCTGCGAGTTCGGGATCGCGGGCGTCGTGTTGAAGCACATCGAAGCCTTGCCGGTGTCGAAGAGCTGGATTCCCTGGTAGAGCTGCAGCGACGTCGCGTCGTCGTTGATGAAGCCTTTCTTCTTCAGCTCTTCCAGGCGGACCCAGTGCTCGTGATAGCGCGGCTTGCGCCAGTCGAGGTTGCCGATGAAGAGGTTGAGCGCGTCGGCCGGCGAGTCGAGGTTCTGCGTCAGGCTGTTGACGAGGTACCACTCGCCGAGGAAGCCGTCCTTGACGCCGCCGCCGATCGGGATGTAGCCCTTCGCCTTCAGCTTCCCGCAGGCGTTGATGAACTGAGCCCAGGTCTTCGGGGGGTTGTTCGGGTCGAGCCCGGCCTTCTTGAAGTGATCCTTGTTGTAGGCGATGCCGAAGCCGACGGTGTAGAAGCCCACGCGGTAGTGCTTGCCCTTGTAGACGGAGAGCTGCGTGGCGCCCGAGTTCTGGAGCACGCGCTTCGACACGAGTCCGTCCAGCGCGTTCACGTAGCCGAGCCAGACGTTCTCCATGTGGTAGATCCCGTTGAAGAGGAACTGCACGTCCGGCGGATGGCCCGCGGCCGCGGCGTTCGTGAACTGCGGTATCACGTTGTTGGTGTCCATCAGCGTCGCCCGGACGGTCGTGCCGGTCTTCGCCTTGAACTTTGCGAGCGTGTCGTCCATCCACTTCTGGATGCCTACGGCTTCCTGCTGGCCCCACCACCACATCTTCAGCGTCGTCGCCTTCGCGTACGCCGCGCGCGACGTGCCGGCGCGGGCCGCGAGGGCAGGTCCGAAGGCTGCGGCACCGAGGCCGCCGGCCGTCAGCTGGACCAGGCGACGTCGTGAAAGCGGGCGCGACAGCTCATCCACGGTTTGCCCTCCGTTCTTCGTATTTGATCAACGCGAGCGACAGTACGACGAGGTCGCGTCGAGGTCAAGCGCCGATGGGCAAACGGTTGTCCAAGCTTCAGGCCCGCGGAGGAGCGGACGAGCCGCGGACGACGAGCTCGGGGGGCGTCGCCACGCGCAGATCTTCGACCGCATCGCCGTTGATCACCGCCAGCAGGCTCTCGACGGCGCTCGCGCCCATCTCCGCGAGCGGCATCCGCACGGTCGTCAGCGGCGGGTCGAGATACGTCGTGAACGACGCATCGTGGAAGCCCACGATCGAGACGTCGCCGGGGACGCGGAGGCCGAGTCGCCGCGCGGCCGCGACCGCGCCGATCGCCGCTCGGATGTTCGCGACAAAGAGCGCCGTCGGTCGGGACTCGAGACGAAGGAGGCGCCCGGCCGCGAGCTGACCGCCGGCCTCGTCGTAGGACGCCTCTGCGATCCGCTCCGCCAGCGGCTCGACGCCGTGGAGCGCGAGCGCGGTGCAGTAGCCGGCGAGACGTCGACGGCCCGTGTCGGAGTTCTGGGGACCGGCGACGTGTCCGATCCTGCGATGCCCGATAGAGAGCAGGTGCTCGGTCGCAAGAGCCGCTCCCGCCTCGTCGTCGACGGTGACGCTCGGGACCCCGATGGGCTCGCGCCGGTTGACGAGGAGCGTCGGCAGGCCGCCTCCGAGCTCGCCGACGTCGAGCGTTTCACTCGTGGCGATCCCGACGAGCAGTCCGTCGATCCGGCCCTCGAGGGTCGAGAGACGATCGCGCACAGAGCCGGTGGCGACGAGCAGCGCGTAGCCCGCTCGCGACGCACGCTCGTCTGCTCCCTGCGTGATCGAGCCGTACGCGACGTTGGTCAGCTCCGGGACGATCATCCCGATCGCCATCGTGCGGGCCGTCCGGAGCGCGCGCGCGGCACGGTTCGGCCTGTAGCGGAGGCGGGCAGCGGTCTCCACGACGCGGTGCCGAGTCTCCGCACGCACGGACAGGCCGCTGTCACCGCTGAGGATGCGCGAGACCGTCGAGATGTCCACGCCCGCCGCCTCCGCGACGTCGCGGAGCCGCACGGCCTGCCTGGACGAGCCGGGGCCTGACTGATCCTCGGTCGGCATCCTTGACACGATTCTAGCCCCGGGCGTAGGTTGAACAAACGTATGTCTCTGCTTGAACAGGGGACATAGTCAGGTGCCGACGACGCTCGACTGCGAAGTGCTGCGCGACCTCTACGGCAGCGAGGAGGTGCGGCGCGCATTCGACTCGCGGGCGCTGGTGCAGGCGTGGCTCGACGTCGAGCGGGCGCTCGCGGAAGCAGAGGCCGAAATTGGGGTGATCCCGGTCGCCGCCGCAGAGCGGATCGCGCGCGAGGCCGATGCGTCGCTCTACGACCTCGCCGCGCTCCGCCGAGGGATCGCGGAATCGCAGCACCCGCTCGTGCCGCTCGTGAGGGCGCTCGCCGCCCGCTGCGGAGACGACGGCGACTGGGTTCACTGGGGCGCGACGACGCAGGACGTGATCGACACCGGCACGGTCCTGCAGGTGCGCGCCGCGCTGGAGCCGATCAAGCGGGATCTCGGTCGGGCGACTGCCGCCGCCGCCGCGCTCGCCGGCCGGTATGCGGAGACGCCGATGGCCGGACGAACTCACGGCCAGCACGCGGTCCCGATCACCTTCGGCCTCAAGGCGGCGTCCTGGACCGACGAGCTCCGCCGCGTCGAGGAAAGGCTGCGTAACGCGGAGGCGGCCGTCCTGACAGGTCAGCTTGGCGGCGCGGCGGGCACCCTCGCAGCGCTCGGCAGTGACGCGGCCGCCGTGCGCAGCGCGTTCTGCCGGCGGCTCGGGCTCGCGGAGCCGGAAGTCTCGTGGCACGCCGCCCGCGACCGCATCCGCGACCTCGGTCACGCGCTTGCGGAAGCGGCGGCCGCGGGCGAGCGGATCGCCTCCGAGATCATCCGCCTGCAGGCGACCGAGGTCGCCGAGCTCTCCGAGCCCGTCGCCGACGGCCACGTCGGCTCCTCGACGATGCCCCAGAAGCGAAACCCGATGGTGTGTGAGTACGTGGTTGCGACGGCGCGGCTGCTGCGCGGTGCGACCGGCGTCCTCGCCGACGCCCCCGCCCACCTCCACGAGCGAGACATGGGCGCGTGGGCGGCCGAATGGATTGCGCTCCCGCAGGCGCTGATTCTCGCCGGCGGGCTTTCCGGGAAGCTCGCCGCCGTCCTCGAGGGGCTCCTCGTCGACACCGAGCAGATGTGGCGGAACCTCGCGCTCAGCCGCGGCCAGATCATGGCCGAGGCCGTGATGATGACGCTGGCGCAGGAGCTCGGGCACGAGCGGGCGCACGGCGTCGTCGCCCGCGCGGCGGGCCGGGCGACGGCCGAGGGCACGGACTTCGCCCTGGCGCTGCTCGACGACCCGGACATCGCCGAGCTGCTCGGGTCCGAGCGGGTCGCCCAGGCACTCGACCCGGCCGGATACCTCGGCCTGGCGGGCGCCCACGCGGCGGCCGTCGCAGCGTCGACCGACGAGGTCGCGTGAGCGTGCGGAATGCAGATGACGGGCCCTAGTCGGTTGCACCACACGGGCTACACCGTCTCGAGCCTCGAGCGCTCGCTCGGCTTCTATCGCGATCTGCTCGGTTGCGAGGTGATCGCAACCCAGGAGAAGCAGGGCGGGTACCTCGCCGACATCGTCGGCTATCCCGACGCGCACGTGCGGATGGCGCATCTGCGGGTGCCCGGGAGCGAGCACGTGATCGAGCTGTTCGAGTACGCCGCGCCGGCCGGCGGCCTGGCCGACGTCGAGCCGCGAAACGTCGGTGCGTCGCACCTCTGCTTCGTCGTCGACGACCTGCCCACCTTCTACGAGGAGCTGCGCAGCCGCGGTGTCGACACGTTCGTGAGCCCGCCCGTCAAGGTCGACACGGGCATCAATACCGGCGGCTGCGCGCTGTACCTGCGAGACCCCGACGGCATCACCGTCGAGCTCTTCCAGCCTCCTCGCGCCCACGCGTAGCTCCGTCCGCCGTGGCGTCGGCGGCGCGCATCAGTCGATCAGGAGGCCGCCGTTGATGTCGATCACCTCGCCGGTGATGTAGCCGGCGTGCGACGAGCAGAGAAAGGCCACCAGGTCGGCGACGTCCTGGGGCGTGCCGAGCCGCCCGACCGGGATCCGGTCGCTCAGATCGCGGAGGTTCTCGATCATGTCCGTGTCGATCAGCGAGGGTGCGAGCGTGTTCGAGGTGATGCCCGCCGCCGCGTACTGGGTCGCGATCGACTTGGCGAGGGCCATGACGCCGCCCTTCGAGGCCGCGTAGGCGGCCACGCTTTTCGCTCCACCCGTGACGCCCGCGCTCGAGCCGATCGAGACGACCCGGCCGTAGCCGGCGGCGACCATTCCGGGCACCGCGCGCCGGGCGCAGAGGAATACTCCCGTGAGGTTGACGTCGATCATCCGCTGCCACACCGCGAGCGGCGTCTCGTGGAGCGGCTCGATCGAGAAGATGCCCGCGTTGAGGACGAGCAGCTCGACCGGCCCGAGGTCGCGCTCGACGCGCGCGAATGCCTGCTCCACCTGCTCCTCGCTCGTGACGTCCAGCTCGACGCCGAGCACGCCGTCGATTGCCGGCGCCGCAAGATCGGCGGCCACCGCTCGCGCCCCGAGGTCGCGCAGCGTCTCCACGATGCGGCGGCCGATTCCGCGGCCTCCGCCGGTGACGAGCGCGACCCGTCCTACGATGCCCTCGAGCTGCAAGGCGCGCTCCTTCGACAATGGACGCGTTTGACTCTATACCCCCAGGGTAGTAGGTTCAATCGACCGGGTCGACGCATGGAACTCCCGCTTGGAAACCTCCGGATCGTAGAGCTCGCCAACGTCGTCGCGGGACCGAGCGTCGGGACCTACCTGTCGGACTTCGGCGCCCAGGTCGTCAAGGTCGAGCACCTACGGGACGGGGATCCGGCCCGCGGCATGGGCGAGGCGGTCGGAAGCTCGTCCGCCTGGTGGCTCGTCGTCGGCCGCAACAAGCGGTCGGTCACGCTCGACCTGAAGCATCCCCGCGGTCGCGAGGCGCTGCTGCGGCTGGTCGAGCGGGCGGACGCGCTCGTCGAGAGCTTCCGCCCGGGTGTCCTCGAGCGCCTCGAGCTCGCGCCCGAGACGCTGCTGGAGCGAAATCCGAAGCTCGTCGTCGTCCGGGTCTCGGGCTTCGGCCAGAACGGCCCCCACAAGGACCGGCCCGGATTCGGAACGCTTGCCGAGGCGTACTCCGCCTACGCGAGCCTGAACGGGTATGCAGAGGGCCCGCCGCTGCTCGCGCCGACCGCGTTCGCCGACGAGATCGCGGGCCTCTTTGCGACCTGGGCGCTGCTTGCCGCGCTCTATGCGCGCGACACCGGCGGCGCGCCCGGCCAGGTGATCGACGTCTCGCTCTTCGAGTCGCTCTTCAGCACGCTGGGCCCGCTGCCGACGCTCTACCGGCACAACGGCTACGTGCAGCGGCGCAACGGCTCGCGCCTGCCCTTCTCGTCGCCGCGGAACGTATACGCGACGCGCGACGGCGCCTTCTACGCCGTCTCGGCGTCGACCCCGTCCGCGGCCCGCACGATCCTCGGCCTCGTCGGCGGCGCGCCGCTCGTCGAGGATCCGCGGTTCGCGACGCCGGAGACACGCGCGCAGCACGCCGACGAGCTGGACGAGATCGTCGCCGGCTGGATCAAGCAGCGACCGGCGGCGGAGGTCGACCAGGCGTTCGAGGCGGCCGGCGTGCCGGGGACGCGGGTCCTGGAGATCCAGGACGTCTTCGAGGACGCCCACTACCGCGCGAGGCGCACCCTCACCGACGTGGCCGACGACGAGCTCGGCACCGTCACGATGCAGGCGCCGGTTCCGCGCATGAGCGCCACGCCCGGGAGGATCCGCCACGCGGGAGCGACTCTGGGCCGCGACACGGACACGGTGCTCACGGAGCTCGGGTACTCGCAGGACGAGATCGAGCGTCTGCGGGCCGAGGGCGCGTGGTGAAGGCCGAGACCGGGCGCGTCTTCGACGCGCGCGAGGACCGCTTCGGGCGCTCCTACGAGGAGCTCGAGGTGGGGGACGTCTACCGGCACTGGCCCGGGAAGACGATCACACAGGCCGAGGATCATCTGTTCTGCCTGCTCACGCTCTCGAACAGCCCGATCCACACCGACGCGCACTACGCGAACACCGAGCTCAAGGACGGGAGGAACATCGTCGTCGGCACGTACATCTACGCGCTGCTGCTCGGCATGAGCGTCCCGGACATCTCGGGGAAGGCGCTCGCCGCGCTCTCGACGCACCGCCTGCGCCACGTGCAGCCGGTGTTCCACGGCGACACGCTCTACGCCGAGAGCCGCGTCATGCGCAAGCGGCCGTCGCGATCGATACCGGATGCAGGCCTCGTGTCTGTCGAGACGCGCGGTCTCAACCAGCACGGTCAGCTCGTCTGCGACTTTCGACGCACCGTCCTCGTGCCGATGCACGGCGGCGACGGCGCCGGCGCCTAGCGGCGGCTCTTCGGGCGGCTCTTCGGCCGCCGCGGCGACTCGCCGAGCGCGCGGCCCAGGATGATGCTTCTGAGGTCCGGATCCGAGTGCCACCATTCGTCGAACTGCTCGAGGCCCGTGATCAGCTTCGTGCTCTGCAGGACCAGATCGTGTCGCAGGTATTCCTCCGTCACGAGGCAAAGGACGGGATTCGAGGTCCGGACCCCGCTTGCGACCCCGCCGACGGGGATGTGAGCGATGAGCGCGTCCCGGCCGTCGGCGGCGACGGTCAGCATCCGGCCGCCGATGCGCCCGGCGACGATGTCCTGATAGCTGTGGCGCTGCGTCGACCCCACGTCGAGGACAGCTTCGTCGCCGTAGAGCATCGCGAAGATCTTGACCCCGCGAGCGTCGGCGTCGACGAGAGCCTCGCGGATCTCGTCCAGGTCGTCCTGCCAGGCGGAGACGTAGAGCTCCTGCTCGGCAGCGGCAATCACGCGTCGTGCGTAGTCGTGGACGGCGGCGAGGGTCGATACCGTGATCGTCTCGGGCTCGGGCCGCCGGTCGTCGAGCTGGTGGAGGGCGGTCTCGAGGTACTCGAGCGGGGGCAGGAACTTTCCCCTGAGCCGGCCGACGAGGTCCTCCGGGGGGATCGCGCTGTAGAGAGTGCCGCCGTCGCCGTGCGTCTGGTGGACGAAGCCGAGCGAGGTGAGCTTCTCGAGCGTGGAGTACACCTTCGACGACGGCACGCCCGTCGTCTTGCTCAACTCGTTGCCGTTCTGGGCACCGAACTGCAAGAGGCCGACATAGAGCCGCGCCTCGTACCGCGAGAGGCCCAGAGTCTGGAGCCGATCGACGACCTCATCGACTGTGCGACTCATCGGATCATCGTAGTTCGCCTCGCTACCGCCCCTCGGGCTCCGCCTCCAGGTGGTGCAGCGCGAGCGGCGTGACGCGGGCGTCGAGCCACGGAAACAGCGGCAGCGACGTGATCGCCTCGTGCAGTACCGTCGCGTCCTCGGCCTGCCAGATGCCCACGTTCGCGAGCCGGCCGGGAATCCGCCAGATCCGGGCGATCGTGCCCGACGACTTGAGCTCGAGTCCGCGCACGCGCTCTAGTGCCAGCAGGTCCTCGCGCGTGGCGGGATCCATGTCCGGCGGAAGCGAAACCTCGATCTCGACCAGGAACTCCATCGGCTGCCGCGGCTTGTTGCGCTACTCCTGAAGTAGTAGCATCCTCGCCCTGGCCGGCCTCGAAGTCAACCGCCGCAGACGCTGGACGGTCGCTGCCCGCCTCGTCAGGATCAACGGAATGGCGAGGAGACGATGAGGATCGACGTGACCATGCCGAACCTCGGCTACGACATGGAGCAGGGGAAGATCGTGTCGTGGCTGAAGAGCGTCGGCGATCGGGTCGAGCGCGGCGAGCCGATCGCCGACATCGAGACCGACAAGACAACGGTCGAGATGGAGTCGCTCGCGGCCGGCACGCTCGTCGAGATCGTCTGCGGGGCCGGCGACACGGCGCCCGTGGGCACGGTGATCGCGTATCTGGAGGACGACGCCTGATGGACGGGACGTTGATCGAGCCGACGCGGATGCGGGCCGCGATCGCCCGCCGGATGTCCGAGAGCAAGCGGCAGGCTCCGCACTTCTACGTGCAGACCGAGGTGGCGATGGACGGCCTGCTCGCAGAGCTCGACCGGCCCGACGCGCACGTCACCGTCACCGCGGGCCTCGCGCGCGCCTGTGTCGAGGCGCTGTGCGCGCATCCCGCCTTCAACAGTGTCTGGACCGCCGACGGGCTGCTGCAGGCGGACGAGGTCAACCTCGGCGTCGCGATCGCGCTCGAGGGTGGGCTCGTCGCGCCCGCGCTGATCGACGCGGATCGGCTCGACCTGCTCGCGCTCGCCGCCGCACTGCGGGACCTGGTCGAGCGCGCCCGGGCGAACCGCCTCCGGCCGGTGGAGATCAGCGACGCGACCTTCACGCTCACCAACCTCGGCATGTTCGGCGTGACGGCGTTCACGCCGATCGTCACCCCTCCCCAGATCGCAATCCTCGCGACGGCGCGACCCGTCGAGCGGTGGTCCATGCGGGACGGGGAGCCGACGCGCCAGGCCCTCATGACTGCGACGCTGAGCGCAGACCACAGCGCCGTCGACGGCGTCGACGCCGCCAAGTTCCTCGAGACGTTCAAGGCCGCTGTCGAGAATCCCGAATCGCTCTTGCGGGAGCCGACCCACGCGAAGGAGACGATGTCGTGAGTGGAGATGGAAGCCCCGACCGGGCGACCTGGTTTCGTCAGATGGTGGAGATCAGGCTCTTCGAGGACAAGGTCCAGGAGCTCTTCATGCAGGGGCAGATCCAGGGAACGACGCACCTGTGCCAGGGGCAGGAGGCGGTCCCGGTCGGCGCGCTCGCGGCGATCGAGTCGCGCGACTACCTGACCATCACCTACCGGGGCCACGGCCACGCGCTCGCCCGCGGCATGCCCTTGGACGCGGCGTTCGGCGAGCTGATGGGGCGGGCGAGCGGCTGCTGCGGCGGCGTCGGCGGTTCGATGCACTTCACCGACTTCTCCCGCAACCTGATCGGCGCGTTCGCGATCGTCGGCGCCGGCCTCCCCGTCGCCGTCGGCGCGGGTCTCGGCGCGAAGCTGCGCGGCTCGGACGCCGTCGCGCTCGCCTTCTGCGGCGACGGGGCGACGAACATCGGCACGTTCCACGAGTCGCTCAACATGGCGTCGGTCTGGAAGGCGCCGGTCGTGTTCGTGGTCGAGAACAACCTCTACGGCGAGTACAGCCCCGTGAGGGAGACGACGCCGCTCGACGATCTCGCCGACCGCGCCAAGGCGTATGCGATCCCCGGCGCGATCGTCGACGGCCAGGACGCCGACGCCGTCTACGAGGCCGTCTCGGCGGCAGTGCGGCGCGCCCGGAGCGGCGACGGGCCCACCCTCGTCGAGGCGAAGACCTATCGCTACCGCGGCCACTCGCGTACCGATCCCGCCAAGTACCGCCCAGAGGGCGAGCTCGAGGAATGGAAGCGGCGAGACCCCATCGACCTGCTCGGCGCGCGGCTCGCGGCGGACGGCATGGTGAGCGAGGCCGAGCAGCGCGACCTGCGCGATCGGATCCAGGCCGAGGTGGACGCGAGCGCAGAGCGCGCGGCGCAGACCTCCGTGCCGGAACTCGAGGAGATCAGAGGCTATGTCTACGCGTCTTGAACCTGAACCTGCCGGTGTCGGGGCCGACGTCGCCGAGCTGACCTACCGCGACGCGATCCGCTCCGCGCTCGAGCACGAGCTCCGCGGCGATGCGGCCGTGATCCTGATGGGCGAGGACATCGCCAACGCGGGGGGCGTCTTCAAGACGAACGAGGGGCTCGTCGAGACGTTCGGACCCGAGCGCGTCCTCAACACGCCGATCTGCGAGAACGGCTTCGTCGGCGTGGCTCTCGGCATGGCCGCCACCGGCATGCGCCCGGTCGTCGAGATCATGTTCAGCGACTTCCTGCCGACGGCGGGCGACGCGATCGTGAACGAGCTGCCGAAGTTCCGGTTCATGTCGGGGGGCCAGTGCGTCGTGCCGGTCACGGTGCGGGCGATCGGCGGTGGCACGGGCCGCTTCGGGACCCAGCACTCCGCGACCGGGGAGTCGTGGTACATGGGGCTGCCGGGCCTGAAGGTGGCGACGGCGGGATCGCCCGCGGCCGCGTACGGGGTCCTGCGTGCGGCGATCAGGGACGACGATCCGGTCCTCTTCTACGAGCACAAGGGGCTCTACGCGCGCAAGGGTCCGGTCCGGCTGGGGGACGATGGGGTTCGGCGCGTCGGACGGGCCGATGTCCTCCGCTCCGGCTCCGAGCTCACCGTCGTCGCCACGCTCCTGATGGCAGACCGCGCCGCGGCCGCGGCCGACCAGCTCCGCGAGGAGGGCATCGCGGTCGAGGTCATCGACCTGTGCTGGCTTCGCCCGCTCGATCTCGACACGGTGATCGACAGCGTCTCCAGCACCGGCCGGCTCCTCGTGGTCGAGGAGCAGGTGCACGCAGGCGGCTGGGGGGCGACCCTGATCTCCGAGCTGACGACCCGCGGGGTCGAGATGTCTCGGCCGAGCGCTCTCAGCCTCCCGGACGACCTGCTGATCCCCTACAGCCCGACGCTGGAGGACGCGATCATCCCGAGCGTCGACGGGATCGCAAAGCGGATGCGGGAGTGCGTCGGAGCCTAATCGGCGAGCTCCGCTCCGGCAAAGGGCACGAACGAGCAGTCGAAGCGGATCATCGTCGCCCGCTCGCCGAGGCTCGATATCTCGAGCTCGAGCCCCTGGCGGACGTGGACGTACTGGCCGGGCCCGAGGTTGCCGGCGAGCGCGCCAACGCGGACGTGCGCGCTGCCGCTCGTCATCAGGACGACGAGCTCACCTGCGTCTGCGACGAGCGAGAGCGGTCCGCCGCGGGCGACGTCGAGCACGTCGGCCGGGAACGGATTCGTCCGTGCGCTCACGTCCCCCTCCAGCGGCCGCGTCACGGTCATGCGCAGCTCTTCGGTTCCCGGGAGGAAGTCCGACAGGCGCCACTTGTTGTGCGCGAAGTTCGGCGCGACGAGGACGAAGACCCACGCATCGCATCCTCCGACCTCGCCGAGGAGGTTGTGCGGCGCGTTGGGCGGGATGTAGACGAGATCTCCGGTGCGCGCGACGCGCTCCTCGCCCCCGACCTCGACCAGGCACTGACCCGAGAGGATGTAGTAGTACTCCGCCGCGTCGTCGTGCGCATGGCGGATCGGCCCGAGCGGGTCGCCGTGCAGGTGGGCGCCGCCTTCCGGCCAGACGAGCGGGCCACCGCGGACCGCCTCTGTGAAGACGAGTCCCTGCCTGGACCACTCGAGCCATGAGCCCAGCTCGGCGCTCGCGGACGTCGGCGACAGTTCTGTGTCGGTCATGTGCACACCTTTCTCACGCTCAGATCTCCTGGGCGGGATAGAACCACGAGTACGCGCCCCAGCCGCCGTCGACGCGGAGGACGGCTCCGGTCACGTAGGACGCCGGCTCCGAGAGCAGAAAGAGGATGCCGTCGGCGACCTCGCGAGCCGTCCCGAGGCGCGCCATCGGCGTGCGGGCAACCAGGGTCGATTCCGGGCGGCGTCCGGGGGAGGGAGGGAGGTCGACGGCCCCGTACTCGAGGACGTTGAGTCGCAGGCCGCGCTCCGACCACGGCGCGATGCACCTCCGCATCGCATTCCTCGCCGCTGCGCTCGCGATGTCGCATTCGGCGCGGTCCGGGCCGTCGTGGACGCCGTCGGCGGGCACGAGCGCCAGAAAGGAGGAATGCGAGTCGGGCGAGAGCCCCTCGAAGGCCTCGTCGAGCGCCCACGTCAGCAGGTCGACCTCCCGCTCCTCTCCGGTCTCCGACGGGATGAGGTGCAGCCAGCCGTGCGCCTGCGCCGCAAGGCGCCGCGCCTCGCCTGCCTCGGAGGGTCCGACCCGCTGCAGCCTAAGCTCCAGAAGCGCCTCGGCGAGCGCGCCGACGACGGCCTGCGTTCCGCCCGTGACGACGCAGCTCGCCGCCTCGGTCACGCCGGGTCCTCATTGCCGTAGATGCCGTCGCTCGCGAGCCAGCCGCCGTCCACCGGCAGCGTGACGCCCGTGATGAAGCTCGCCCTCGAGGATGCGAGGAACGCGACGCACTCGGCAATCTCGCTGACCTCCGCGATCCGCCCCAGGGGCGTCCGTCGCTCGTAGTCGGCGAGCTTCGCGCGTCCGGACGGACTCCTCAGCACCTCCTCCGTCATCTCCGTGCGGGTGACTCCGGGCGCAACGGCGTTCACGCGCACGCCCCGCGCGGCCCACTCGACGCCGAGCACCTCGGTCAGGACGGCGCAGCCCGCCTTCGCCGCGTTGTACGCCGAGCGGCCGGGGTGTCCGCCGAAGCCGCCGATCGAGCTGATGTTCACGATCGCTCCGCTTCCGCGCTCGAGCATCCCCGGGACGACGGCACGCGTCGCGAGGAACGTGCCGGTCAGCAGCACGTCGATTTGCCGCCGCCACGCGTCCTCGCCGAGCAGATGCGAGGGCTCGAGCACGAAGAGGCCGGCGTTGTTCACGAGGACCTTCGGCGGGCCGACCTCGGCCTCGACCTCCCGCACCATCCCTTCGAGCGCGTCGCCGCGCGTGATGTCGACTGCCCACGCGTGGGCCCGGCAGCCGTCCGCGGTGAGGAGCTCAGCCCGGGCGCGGGCGCCCTGCTCGTTGACGTCGACGACCACCACCTCTCCGCCGCGCCGGCCGAGGCTCTCGGCGATCCCCGCGCCGATCCCGCGCGCGGCACCGGTGACGATGCAGACCTGGCCGTCGAAGTCGTCCTCTGCCAGCACGGAGCTCGCGGCAGGCCCGGGATGGCGTTCGGTCTGCACGCCTACAGGTGCGCCTCCGCCTGCACGCCGTAGGCCTCGGCGAGATCCTGGTTCGGCGGGTACGGAAAGCAGCGGGCGGTCGCGCCGCCGTCCACGGCGATGCACTGGCCGGAGACGAACGACGCGTCGTCGGAGAGCAGGAAGGCAACCAGGGCGGCAACCTCCTCCGGCCTGCCGATGCGGCCGAGTGGATGCAGGAGCGCGTCCGCGCGCTCGGCGGCCGCCGGGTCCGGGCCGCGCTCCCAGGCCTCGACCGCCATCCCCGTCCGGATCGTGCCCGGCATGACCGCGTTCACGCGAATCCCGAAGGCGCCGTACTCGGCGGCGAGCTGCCGGGTCAGCGCGTTGATCCCTCCCTTCGTCGCGGCGTAGACGAACGAATCCGGGAAGCCCGCGACGGCCTGGATGGAGCTGATCGAGACGATGCTCCCGCCGCCGGCCTGGAGGAAGTGCTTCGTCGCCTCCGCGCATCCGAAGATCGGCCCGACGAGGTTGACGTCGAGCACGCGCCGCGCGTCGCTCGCGTCCAGCGCGTGCGCCCATGTCGGCAGGTCGATTCCGGCGTTGTTCACCCAGCCGGTCAGGTCGCCGAGCTCGACCGCCGCCGCCCGCGCTCGCTCGCTCGTTGCCTGCTCGGCGACGTCGCCGGCTACGGGTGTCAGCGCTTCTCCGGCCTCGGCGCGCAGCTCCGCGAGGCCGCGCTCGTCGAGATCGACCGCCACGACCGCCCAGTTGTCGCGGACGAGCCGCAGCGCCGTCGCACGGCCCATTCCGGCGGCTGCCCCCGTGACGACGCACGACCGGATCGGCATGGCGTACTACTACGCCAGGAGTAGATGGAGTGTCAAGCCCGGCGGACGCGCTTCACGTGCGGGAGGCGTGGGCGATCTCCTCCGGCTCCTCGTACCAGCGCGTCCGTTCTCCGATCCGCGCCCGGGCTCGCCACCGCAGCGACTTCGGCTCGGCCTCGACCCGCTCCCACAGCCGGGCCAGGCGCGTCTCGACGAGCTCTTGCTGGAGCGCGTCCAGCCCGCTTCCCGGGAGCCGAGCCCGCGCGTCGTCCATCGTCTGCCGGCTCGTTCGCCAGAAGCCCCAGTCGGCCGCGAGCGTTCGGGCGACGAAGCCGGCGTTGACAGACTCGTCGTCGTGGTCCTGGACGTCGTGCTCGACGACGATCCCCCAGATGTCCTTCAGGTCCTTCTCGTTCAGGTGCACGACCTGCAGCTTCGTCAGCAGCAGCTCCGCGAGCGGGACCGTCCGCGGGTCGAGGTGAAGGCGGTCGGCGACCGGGACCGAGTGGCACATGTGGAACTCGCCGACGAAGACGTCGATCTGCCGACCGTGCTCGTTGTCGTAGAAGACGAGGCGCGTGGATCCATTCATCTTGTTGAAGCGCTCGTTGGGCACGTAACCCATCTCGACGAGAAAGCGTGCGACATTTCGTCCGGCCCGCTTCGCGCTGACGAGGTCGATGTCGCCGTAGACCCGCGTGAGTGCCGGAGGAAGGCCCCGCTCGGCGTGGAGCCCAACGGCGACGCCGCCGATCGCGCGCGCCTCGACACCCCGCTCGAGGGCCGCGTCGCCGAGCCGCCGAGCCTCGTCCACCACGTCGGGGAGGATCTGCTGAGGCACGCCGGGCAAGCTAGTGCCCCTTCCAGCAATGGAAGCCCGCTTCTCGCCCGCTATCACGCGGCGCCAGAGTCCACCCTCGACCTTGCGCAGGCTGCCAGCCTGCGCGGCGGCCGAGTGCGGCCTCTGGCTTGGTGCTAGCGACCGAGAAACTGGGCTGCATTACCGGAAGCGGCACGAGGCAAACGTTATCGCAACATTGCGCGGCGTCCTATCATCGCGCGGTGAGGATCACGGCTGCAGTTCTCGACGCGCCTGGCGGTCCGCTCTCGCTCCAGGAGCTCGAGCTCGAGCCTCCGCGGCGAGGCGAGGTGCTCGTCCGCATCGTCGCCGCCGGGATCTGCCGGAGCGACCTCTCGCTCCTCGACGGGAAGTGGCCGGCGCCCTTGCCGATGGTGCTCGGGCATGAAGGTGCCGGCGTGATCGAGGCCGTCGGCGAAGGCGTGCCGGAGAACCGGGTCGGCGAGTACGTGGTGCTCACGTTCACCCCGGGCTGCGGCCGCTGCCGCTACTGCCTCGAGGGCCGCATCAACCTCTGCCTCGCGGCCGCACGCTGCATGGACGACGGGGTGCTCGAGGACGGGACGTCCCGCCTCTCGCGTGACGGGTCGCCGGTCCACCATCTCGCCCTCGTCTCGTCGTTCGCCACGCATGCCGTTGTCCCGGCTACGGGCGCGCTGCCCGTTCCGACCGAGCTCGACCCGACGCTCGCCTGCTTGCTCGGCTGCGCCGTGCTCACTGGTTTCGCGGCGGTGACACGGCGTGCGGGAATCCGGCCGGGGGAGTCTCTGGCCGTTTTCGGCTGCGGCGGCGTCGGCCTCGCGACCGTGATGGCCGCGCGGCTCGTGTCGGCCTATCCGATCCTCGCCGTCGACCCGCTGGCGGTGAAGCGCGAGCTCGCCCTGCAGGTGGGCGCAACGCATGCGATCGACCCCACGTCCAGGGATCCGGTCGACGCGATCCGCCGCCTGGTTCCCGGCGGAGTCGACGCGGCCTTCGAAGCCGTCGGCGCCGCCGCGGTCGCCGAGCAGGCGTTCGAGTCGGTGCGGACCGGGGGAAAGACGGTGCTCGTCGGCCAACCGGCCGCGGGCGTCAGGGCGTCGTTCCCCGTCTACGACGCGACGCAGTTCGAGCACGACATCCTCGGGACGCACATCGGTGGCGCCATCGCGCCGCTCGACGTGCCGGCGATCGCGCGGCTCGCCTGTGCCGGGCTGCTCGATCTGGCGCCGCTCGTGACCCATCGCTTTCCGCTCGAGCGCCTCGGAGAGGCGATCGAGACGATGCGCAGCGGCGCCGCGGGGCGCGTCGTGCTCGACCTCCGCCCGCGGTCTTGACTGGCTCCGGCCGACGCTCTAGCGTTGAGCAAACGTTTGCGGCCGAGGAGATACCGTGGGACTCCTGACGCGGAAGCGAGACCAGGCACAAGACAGCGAGGCGACGCGGACCCTCTCCGTCTACTACGCCTCGGACGTCCACGGCTCGGACCGGTGCTGGCGAAAGTTCCTCGGCGCCGCGCGGTTCTACGGCGTGGACGCCCTCGTCATGGGCGGCGACCTCACCGGCAAGGCGATCGTGCCGATCGAGCGACTCGCGGACGGCTCGTTCACGACGACGTTCATCGGCGAGATCCGGTCGGGGAGGAGCGAGGAGGAGCTCGAGCAGCTGCTCGACGCGATCCGCTTCAACGGCATGTATCCGTGGATCGCATCACCCGAGGAGGTGGCGCGCCATCGCGAGGACGGCGCAGCGCGCGGTGAGCTGTTCGAGGGCGTCATGCTCGACGCGCTCCGGCAATGGATCGCGTTCGCGGACGAGCGCATGGCGGCGCACGGCATCGAGGTGTTCGTGATGCCGGGCAACGACGACCCGTGGTCGTGCGACGCCGTGATCGAGGAGGCAACCCACGTCAAGGCCTGCGACGGCCGGATCGTCCGCGTCGGCCCGCACGAGATGCTCTCGTGCGCGTACGCGAACCCCACGCCGTGGAACACTCCGCGCGAGCTCGACGAGGACGCGCTGTACACGCTCCTGCGCGGGCTCGCCGACCAGCTCGAGGATCCCGCGACCGCGATCCTCAACCTGCACGTGCCGCCCTACGACTCCGGGCTGGACACGGCGAACGAGATGAACCCCGACCTGACGCTCCGCTACGTCGGCGGTCAGCCGAACCCGATCCCGGTCGGCTCGACGGCGGTGCGCCAGCTGATCGAGGAAGTCCAGCCGGCGCTGGCGCTCCACGGTCATATCCACGAGTCGAAAGGCGAGGTGCGAATCGGACGAACGCTCGCGATCAACCCGGGCTCGGAGTACAACAGCGGCCACATCCACGGCGTCGTGGTGACGCTGGCCGGCCCGGAGGTGCTGAAGCACCAGCTCGTCGTCGGCTAGGCGCCGCTTGCCGGCGCCGCCGCAGGATGTGCGGCTCTGCCGCGCATCCGTCGGAAATGACCGGTCGACACGCTCGAATAGCGACGCCAGGCTCCTAGGCAGACAACGGAGGTCACCCGATGAGTGAAGCGGTTCCAGCTGGATCGGTTCCCGACGTGAAACCGGGATTGTTCGCGCGGACTGCGACCGGTCTCGTCCGCGGCGTTCCGCCGAAGTCCTCGTTGATCATCAACTTCATCCCAGGGCACCCGACCCAGACGCTCGCGGCGATCCTGCTGTTCGCGCTGGCCGTCGGCCCCGGCGGGAATCCGTTTCTCGCCTTGCTGCTCGTCGTGCCGATGAGCCTGTCGTTCGCATACGCGTTCGGCTTCCTGACACAGATGATCCCGCGCTCGGGCGGCGACTACACGCTCGTCAGCCGGGTGACACATCCGGCGATCGGCTACGTCTCGGTCTTCTGCATGACCATGGCCGGGCTGCTGTCGAACGCGTTCTTCGGGCTCGCGGTCGTGCTCTCGGGTCTGTCGCCCCTGTGTGTCGGCGTCGGGTTGATCGGCGGATACCCGGGCCTCGTCAGCTGGGGGAACCACATCTCGACGAGCAAGGGGTGGCTGCTCTTCTTCGGCCTCGTGATGTTCGTGATCGCCGGAGTGATGCAGCTCTGGGGCTGGCGCTGGACCCTGCGGATCCAGAACACGTTCTTCTGGATGGTGTCGGCGTCGCTCGCGATCTGCGGGCTCGTGGCGCTCTTCGTTCCGAAGCACACGTTCATCCACAAGTTCAATGATTTCGCGAAGCCGTACACGCACAATCCCGACAGCTACCACGCGACGATCCAGACGGCCGCGAAGGCCGGCGTCGCGGTGCATCCGGCGTTCTCGTTCGGGAACACGATCCCGATCATCGCCGTGTTCACGACGACCGCCATCTTCAGCTACTGGTCGACGTTCGTCGGCGGTGAGCTGCGTCAGGCCTCGACGATCAAGACGGCCAACAACATGGCGCTCGGAGGCGTGATCCCGCTCGCGCTGGTGGCGCTCTTCATGCTCTTCTTCTTCAAGGGATACGGCAGCGACTTCATGCGGGCGGCCAACGGCGGCGGCCTGAATAGCTCGATCTCGGTGCCGGGGACGCCGTTCTTCTATCTGAGCGGGATCGAGGTCGGCAGCATCGCCTACTCGCTCTTCGTGTTCATCCTCTACATCGTCTTCTGGCCGATGATCACCTACATATCGAGCCTGCAGCAGACTCGTGCGATCTTCGCGATGTCGTTCGACGGCGTCCTGCCGAAGGGCGTCACGCGGGTGAACCGTTACGGGTGCCCCTGGCTGGCGCTGGTGATCGCGCTGCTGATGTCGGCGATCGTGTTCGTGTGGGCCGTGTTCAACTCGAACGCGTTCTTCACGAAGGTCCTGGTCTACGCCACCCTGGTGCAGCTGATCGCGATGGCGCTGGTGGGCCTCGCCGCAGTGGTGGTCCCGTTGGTGCGGCCGGCGCTCTATCGAGCGTCCACCTCGCAGAAGTCGTTCTACGGTGTCCCGCTCGTTCAGATTGCGGGGGTCGGAGCGATCCTCACCGCCGTCTTCGTCTGGGTCTGCTACCTCCACTACGACCAGCTCGGGACGAATGCCGACCTCGGCCAGCTCTTTGCGTGGACCCTCGGCACGGCGGCAGCCGGCGCCCTGTTCTTCGTGATCGTCGCGGCCGTCAAGAAGGCCAGAGGGACAGACATCACTCTCGTCTACAAGGAGATTCCTCCTGAGTAGCCCGTCCTCGCCGGGGCGGCTCCCAGCGAGCCGCCCCGGCGGGCGGCTGACCGGCAAGCGGGCGCTCGTCACGGGCGCGTCGAGCGGGATCGGGCGGGTCGTCGCCCTGCGTTTCGCCGTGGAGGGAGCGACCGTGGCGGTCGGCGGCCGCGACGCCGGCCGGACGAATGCGACGGTCGACGAGATCCAGGCGGGCGGAGGCGTCGCCGTTCCGGCCCTCGGGGACGTGGCCGACGTCGCCGGGGCGCGCTCGGTCGTCGACGGCGCCGCGGCCGCACTCGGAGGACTCGACTGCGTCGTCTCCAACGCAGGGATCGATGCGACCGAATGGCCGAGGGTGCACGAGTGGGAGGTCGCCGAGTTCGACCGCATCCTCGCGACGAATCTGCGCGGCCCCTTTCTCGTTGCGAAGTTCGCGATTCCGCACCTGCTCGCCGCCGGCGGCGGCGCGATCGTTCACATGAGCTCGGTGTGCGCGATCACCGTGTGGGCGGGCGACTGCGCCTACGACATCTCGAAGGCGGCTCTGAACATGCTCTCCGACCACATCGCCGTCGAGTACGCCCGTGACGGCATCAGGTCGAACACGCTGATGCCCGGCGTGATCGAGACCGAGCTCCATCGCTCGGTCATGGACGCCCTTCCCGACGGCGAGGAGCTCGAGCGCGAGCTGCTCGTTCGCCATCCGATCGGCCGCTTCGGCCGCCCCGAGGAGGTCGCCGACGCGTGCACCTTCCTCTGCGCGGACGAGGCGCCCTTCATGACCGGCGCCACCATCGCCATCGACGGCGGTTACAGCCGCATCTAGCCGTTGAAGGTCGTCGACGTCCGGACGCACGTCCTGCTCGATCCCGGCTTCGATCCGGACGCGACGAGCTCCGCCCAGGACACGGTCGTCGTCGAGGTGGAGACGGACGAGGGAATCGTCGGAATCGGCGAGACGGACCTGAATGCGTGGATCGCCCGCGCGTGCATCGAGGCGCCGGCGACGCACACGATGGACCGTGGTCTGCGGGAGTTGCTCGTCGGGCGCGACCCGCTCGACCCACGCGCACGCTGGCAGGAACTCTACGTCGGGACGGCGATGACCGGGCGACGGGGAGCGCTCATTCACGCCCTCGGCGCGCTCGAGATCGCGCTCTGGGACATCTGCGGCAAGGCCGCGGGCGTTCCGTGCTGGCGCCTCTGGGGCGAGCCGGCGCGCGAGACCCTGACGCCGTACGCCTCGCTCCAGCCCGAGGTCTCGTCCTTCGACGCCTACGTCCGCTCGATGGTCGACTGGGGCGTGCGGGCCCGGGATCTCGGCTTCCGCGCTGTCAAGTGCGAGGCGACATTCTCCGGCCCCTACGTGCACAAGGGCCTGCGCGGGCCCGACGAGAACGTCGTCGAGGTTGCCGCCGCCGTCCGCGAGGCTGTCGGGCCGGAGCTGGCCCTGATGGTGGACGTCCAGTACGCGTTCGACACGGTCGACCGCGCGGCCGCGTGTGCCGACGCGCTCGCGGAGCTCGACGTCTTCTTCCTCGAGACGCCGCTCTGGGTGGACGACCTGGACGGCTACGCCGAGCTGCGCCGTCGCTCGCCCACCCCGATCGCGCAGGGCGAGTGGCTCTCCACGCACTTCGAGTTCGACACGCTCGTCGAGCGCGGCTGCGTCGACGTCGTGCAGCCGGACATCGGCCGCGTGGGCGGGTTCACGGAGGCGCTGCGCGTGTGCGAGCTCGCGCGGCGCAACGATCTTCTCGTCGTCCCGCACGCCTGGAAGACGGGCATCTCGGTCGCGGCGGCCGCCCAGCTCGCCATGGTCGTGCCGCACATGCCCTTCTTCGAGTTCCTGCCAGCCGAGCTGTGCGAGTCGCGTCTGCGGAAGGAGCTCACGCTCGACGAGCTCGTCTTCGAGGACGGAGTGCTTCGGCCGCCGGAGCGGCCGGGTCTCGGCGTCGAGCTCCACCTGGACGCCCTCGCGCGCTTCGAAGAGGCCGCCCGGGCAATCTCGGGCTAGTGCACTAGAGCACGGGGTAGTGGAGCGGGAGCCCCGAGAACGGCACCTCGATCGCCGTGATCGACCAGCCGCCGAGCGCGGCGATCGCCATCTGCCTGAGGCCCTCTCCGAAGAAGGAGACGTTGGTCGGCATCTGCAGCCGGATCCCCGTGGGATCCTCGAGCAGTGTCTCGATCTCGCCGCCGGCGCCGACGTGGTAGATCCGGAAGGGGTAGTAGCAGCTGACGACGAAGCCGCCGTCCGCAGTTAGCGCGACGCCGTCGGGGATCGTTTCGGGGAACTCCGCGACGAGGTTGGTGCCGCCGTCACGGACGGTGACGAGCCGCGGGGTGAAGCTCTCCAGCAGGTGCACCGTCCCCTCGGAATCGACCGCGAGCCCGTTCGGGAAGTGCAGCGGAGGCAGGTCGAAGACCTCGGCGTCGCCTCCGCCCGCTGGGACGCGCAGCAGCCGTCCGTCCCTGACCGCGAGGTCCTCGGTGCCGGAGTCCGAGACGACGAGCGACCCGTCGGGCGCGAACGCGGGCCAGTTCGGCGAGACGAGCCGGCTGCCGCCACCGCTCGCGCAGTACGTGTCGACAGCGCCCGTCGCCGGGTCGATCCGCACGACCTCCGTGCGTCCCGCGTCGCAGGCGTAGATGCGCCCCGCCGCGTCGAGCGCCAGGCCGAGGACGAACCCGCCCGTGTCGGCGATCTGCTCGGTGGTCCCGGCGGCCGGGTCGATGCGGTAGACCTGCCCTGCCTCGCCGCCCGCGTACAGGAGCCCGTCGGGCCCCGTGGCGATGCCTTCGGGGTGGTCGAGTCCGGTCGCCACGGTCGTCAGCTCGGCGGTGGTCAGCATCTCGCTCTCCTTCCGTCGTGTCGGAGCTTCAGCGCAGCCTGTTCGAAGCGTTCCAGTGCGTCCAGATTCAGCTCGACGCCGAGCCCGGGCTGCCGGGGGAGCGCGAGCGTGCCGTCGACGAGCTCGAGCTCGTCCGCGGCGAGGTCGCGCCGCAGTGCGGACTCTGCGACCGCCTGCGGGACGAACTCGAAGAACGGCATGTGCGGCGTCACGGCGGCCAGCTGGGCCGTGGCCGCGATCGTGATGCCCGTCTTCCACCCGTGCGGTACCACGAGCCTGCCGCGGTCAGCCGCGAGGTTGCACACTCGGCGCGCTTCGGTCAGGCCGCCGACGCGCCCGACGTCCGGCTGGACGACGTGGACGAGACCTCGATCCATCAGGTCGAGAAACTCGAAGCGGGTCGCGAGCCACTCGCCGGCCGCGAGCGGGATCGGCGATCGTCGTGCGAGCTCCGCGTACGCCTCGGGGTCGTCCGGCCAGAGAGGCGTCTCGACGAAGAAGACGTCGTGCTCCGCCCAGGTCTCGATCACGCGCAGCGCCCGCTCGACCTCGGTCCATGCGTAGGCGACGTCGACCATGATCGTGAACTCGGGTCCGACCTCGCGGCGTACCGCGGCGACGACCTCGACCATCCGCTCGTCAGGCTCGTCGAGACCCTCGTGTGCGTAGGGTCCGGTGGTGAGGATCTCGAGCTTCGCCGCGCGGAAGCCGAGCCGCTTCGCCCAGGCAGCCTGCTCGACGAGGGTCCGGCCGAACTCGTCCCACGACCCGCCTCCACTGGGGAGCAGCGACGCGTAGGGCGTGAGCGAGTCGCGGCCGGCCTCGCCGAGGAGCTGCCACGTCGGCACTCCCGCGGCCTTGCCGCAGATGTCCCAGAGCGCGATGTCGATCGCCCCGAGCGCGTGGATGAGCGCACCCCTGCGCCCGGTCATCGCGGTCGCGACGTAGAGCTGCTCCCAGACGGCGACCGGGTCGAGCGGGTCGAGCCCCACCAGCGTCTCCGCGAGCCCGCGGTCCATCGTGTTGGTTCCCGGCGCCTCGATGCAGGCACGTGCGACCCACGCGTTCAGGTCCGTCTCGCCGATGCCTGTGATCCCCTCGTCGGTGTGCACCTCGACGACGATGTCGTCCTGGTTCGAGCTCGTCGCGTCGCGGTCGAAGCCCGGATCGAGCAGGACGTGGCAGGTGACGCCCGTGATCTTCACGAGAGAGACCTGCCGCGCAGCTCGCCGTGGAGCCCCTCGAGCCGGTCGAGCGTCGCCGGCGGCGGCGAGCCGCGCTCGAGGGCCTCGGTCAGCAGGCGCCCTGCGGCGAGCTGGAACGGGGGCCACCAGGGCCCGCGCGGCCTGACCCAGGCGGACTCGATCGTCCGGAACGTGCCCGAGTAGAAGCGGCCTGCCTGGGCGTCGAGCTCCGGGTCCAGCCACGCTGCCCGACTCGCAGGCTGGCCGCCGGCGGGCGCGACCACCGCGCGCTGAGCATCCGCGCCGCTCGCCCACGCCGCGAAAGCGGCGGCCGCAGCGCGATCCCGTGCGGTTGCGCAGACCGCCAGCCCCGCTCCGCCGAGCACGGCGCCGCGGCCGCCGGGAGCGTCGACGAAGCGGCATGGTCGCGGCACCGAGTCGGCCCGTGCATAGGTGACGTAGCCGTACGTGAGAGGCACGTACGCGAGGCCGTCGCCTGACGTCAGCCGCGCGAGCACGTCCGGCGGCTCCCACCGGCTCGCCTCGCGCGGTCCGAGGGCATACAGCTCGCCGAGCAGCTCGAGCGCCGCAAGGCCGACGTCCTGGTCGACGAGACCGTTCGCACCGCAGGGCGTCGACCCGAGCGCGCCGCAGATCGAGAGGAAGCTCGAGATCGCGTGAGCCGGGGCGAGGGGGAGGGCGACGCGGCCCGCGAGCGAGCGCGCCAGCTCGAGCGCCTCGTCCCATGTTCCCGGTCGCGCGTCCCACCTGACGGCATCCTCCCGCAACGCCGAGACCTGGCACGCGGCGTCGGTCGCGAGCGCCCACTGCTTCCCGTGGAATGTGTACGACGTGTGGCTCGGGCCGACGGCGTCGGCCTCGAGCGCGACGAGCGTCGCCGGGTCGAGGATGTCGTCCAGCGCGTGCAGGCTTCCGGTGCTCTCGGCCTCGCCGCAGAACGGATGGTCGATGACGGCGAGATCGAACCCCGCCGTCGCATCGGCGAGCGGCTGATCGCCGAACGCCTCGAGCGAGCGGAACTCCCACTCGATCTCCACGCCGTGGTGCGAACGCCAGACCGACGAGCACGCGAGCATCGGCCCGCGGCAACGGGGATGGTCCCAGCCGAGCGCGCGCAGGCGCGTCACGACCCGGGCGAGGGAAGCGTCTCGACGATGTAGAGATTCGCGGTCGTCCCGCCGTCGACCGTCAGCTCCGCGCCCGTGATCGCGGCCGCATCGTCCGAGGCGAGGAACAGGACGGCGCCCGCGATCTCGTCCGGGGTCGCCATCCGGCGCTGCGGAACCCGCGCGAAGTCCTCCGTCATGTGGGTATAGAGCTCGTCGCCTATGTATTGCCGCGTGAGCGGCGTCGACGTGTAGCCCGGAGCGACGACGTTCGAGCGGATGCCGTAGGGGGCGAGCTCCGTCGCCATCGTCCGGTTGAGGCCCAGCATCCCGGCCTTCGACGCGTTGTAGGCGACCTGGTTTCCGTCCGCGCCGTAGGCGTCGATCGAGGAGATGTGGACGATCGCACCTCCGCCTCCCTCCGCCATCACGCGGGCGACGCGCTGCGCCATCAGGAAGGCCCCTGTCAGGTTCACGTCGAGCACGGCCCTCCAGCGCTCCTCCGGGAAGTCGAGGAACGGTGAATCGTGGTCGATCCCCGCGCAGTTCACGAGCACGTCGATGCGCCCCCAGCGCTCGCCGGCCGCGGCGACGACGGCATCCACCTGTGCCGGGTCGGCGACGTCGGCGGCGTGCGCCCACGCGCGACCGCCGCGCTCGACGATCGACGCTGCGACGGCGTCGATCTCGTCGCGGGAGCGCGCGACGACGAGGACGTCGGCACCCTCGTCGGCGAACCGTCGAGCCGTCGACTCGCCGATTCCGCGGCCGCCCCCCGAGAGGAGCACCGTCCGCCCGTCGAAGCGTCGAATGGGGGCAGTTGGCGCGTTCACGATCGAGGCAAGGAAAACGTTTGCGCGACTCTACGGCCGTCGCGCAAAGATCGTCAAGCGCCGAGCTCCGCTCGAACGACCGCCGCTCCCTCGCCCAGAGCCTGCAGCTTCCCGAGCGCGACCTCGCGGGGCAGGTACTTCATCCCGCAGTCCGGAGCCGCGATCAGGCGCTCGGGAGGGACGAACTCGAGCGCCGCGCGCAGCCGGGCGGCGACGACGGCGGGCGTCTCCACCGCGTCGTCGCCGAGGTCGAGCACGCCGAGGATCACCGTCTTCGCTCGCACCCGCTGCAGGAGCACCGCGTCGAGCCGCGGCTCCGCCGCCTCGATCGAGAGCTGGTCGACGGCGCAGTCGTTCAGCTCGTCCAGGAACGGGTAGCCGTCCGGCCGCGAGCGTTTGAAGTGCGCGTAGCCGAAGCACGTGTGCAACGCGGTCGTGCCTGCGGCGCCCGCGACGGCGCGGTTGATCGCCTCGACCGCGTATCGGCGCGCCTGCTCGGGTCGGGCCTGCAGGTACGGCTCGTCGACCTGGACGATGTCGGCGCCGGCTGCGAACAGATCCGCGATCTCCTCGCGCACCGCCTCGGCGAAGGCGAGCGCGAGCTCCCGCTCGTCGCCGTAATGCTCATCGACCGCCTGCTGCGTCATCGTGAACGGCCCGGGGACCGTGATCTTGATCGTCCGCTTCGTGTGTCGCCGCAGGAACCGGACGTCGTCGATCTCGACCGGGCCGACCCGTCGCACCGGGCCCACGATCCGGGGCACGAGATTCGTCTCGCCGTTCCGCTCGACGAACTCGGCCGGGTTGTCGACGTCGACGCCGGCGAGCGCGGTCGCGAAGCGGTTCGAGTAGCTCTCGCGGCGGATCTCGCCGTCGGTGACGATGTCGATCCCGGCCGTCTCCATGTCGCGGAGCGCGTCGAGCGTGGCGGCCTCCTGGGCTTGCTCGAGCGCCGCGCCTTCGAATCGCCAGAGCTCGCGTGCCCGGACGCGCGGCGGCAGCCGCTCGCGCAGGCGCGCCCGGTCGACCAGCCAGTCGGGCTGCGGGTAGCTGCCCACCAGCGTCGTCGGCAGGAGCGGGAGCTCAGGCAACCCGGTAGTGCCCGAGGGCCTGCTCGTCGACCTCGACTCCGAGGCCCGGGCCGGTCGGCAGCTCGAAGACGCCGTCGACCATCGTCGGCTCGGGCCCGAAGAGGTTGCGGCGGAGCTCCTGGTGCGGGTAGATCTCGAGGTGGCAGTACTCGCACCAGGGCGAGTTGCGCAGCGTCGCGGCGAGGTGGATGTCGGCGACGAGCGCGAGCGTCGTCGCCACCCAGCCGTACGGCACGACCGACTTCCCGCGCACGGCGGCGTCCTCGGCGACGCGGCGCGACTCCGTGAAGCCGACGCGGGCGACGCAGGGTTGGACGACGTCGACGTGGCCGCGATCCATCATCTCGAGGAACTCGTTGCGCGTGACGAACAGCTCGCCCAGCGCGACCGGGATCGGCGAGCGGTCGCTCACCTCGCGATAGCCGTCGACGTCGTCGAGCCAGAGGGGCGTCTCGATCAGCTCGAGGTCGTACTGCTCGAGCTCGCGCAGGACGCGCACGGCCTCCTTGGCCGTCTGCCATCGGTGCCCCACGTCCGCGAGCATGGCCAGGTCGGAGCCGACAAGCTCGCGCGCCGCCTTGGCGAGCTCGACGACCTCCCGGTTGGACGGCGCGCAGTCCTCGAGCGGCTCGATCTTGAAGGCGCGGAAGCCGAGCTCCCGCGACTGCGTGATCTTCTCGACGTTCCAGCGCAGGGTGTCGTCCCACGCGAGCGGCCCCGGGTAGAGGGTGCTGTACGGCACGACGGGACTCCCGCTCGCGCCGCCGAGCAGCTCGTAGATCGGCTTGCCCTCGGCCTTGCCCTTGATGTCCCAGAGGGCGACGTCGATCGCCGCCAGCACCGCGATCAGGAGGCCGCGCCTCCCGGACATCGCGGTCGCGCGGTACAGCCGGTCCCAGAGCCGCTCCGGCTGGAGCGGATCCTCGCCCAGCAGCAGGTCCTTGATCCCCTGGCTCCAGCTGTGCGAGCCCGGCGACTCGACGAGCGCCTTCATCGCGCGCGGTGTGTGGTTCCCCTCCCCGTAGCCGACGATCCCCTCGTCGGTCTGAACGCGCACGATGAACGCGTCCTGCATCGCGTCCGCCGCGGTGATGTCGATCGACGGCTTCTCGACGACCATCGCCTCGATGTCCGTGATCTGCACCGGCCCATCTTGACTTTGCGGCGCCGCTGCGTCGAGGATCAGCCCGGTCCGCGGATACAGAGGGAGGAGCGTTGAGCAGGCACGACGGCCGCGTCGTCGTCGTCACGGGAGGCGGCGGCGGGATCGGCGCTGCGATCTCGGAGGAGTTCGCGCGCGACGGCGCGCGCGTCGCCGTCTGGGACGTGAACCGCGACACGGCCGAAGCGGTGGCGGCGGAGATCGACGGCGCGAGCGCCTACCAGGTCGACATCACCGACAGCGCCGCCGTCGATGCGGTGACGGAGGCTGTGATCCGCGACCTCGGCGGCCTCGACGTGCTCGTCAACAACGCCGGCGTCAGCCGTGTCGGCGACCACACCCAGGATCTCTCGGACGAGATCTGGAACGAATCGATCGGCGTCATGCAGACCGGCCTCTTCTTCTGCTCGCGGGCGGCCGGGCGGCACATGATCGCCAAGCGCAGCGGGGCGATCGTCAACATCTCCTCGATCCGCGGCTTCTCGCCGAACCCGGGCCGGCTCGCGTACTGCGCCGCCAAGGCCGCGGTGATCCTGATGACACAGGTGATGGCGGCCGAGTGGGCGCCGTTCGGCGTGCGCGTCAACGCCGTTGCGCCCGGGGTCCAGGCGACCGGGATGTGGAAGCGCGACGTCGCCCTCGGCCTGTTCGACGAGCAGGAATACCTCGACCTGATCCCGGCCCGCCGCCTCGGCGAGCCGAGCGAGGTCGGACGCCTGTGCTCCTTCCTCGCGTCGGACGAAGCGAGCTACATCACGGGCGCGTGCGTCACGATCGACGGCGGCCTGACCTCCATCCCCGCAGGCTGAGCCGAAAGCGACGAGACCGGCCTCGTCGTCCCACCGAGACGACGGAACGGACTGTCTAATCCGAGATCGCCGGTTCGATCCCTGTTCGGCCCACTGAACCTGGCAGTGCGCAAACCGCGTCCGTGACGACGCGGTAGGTCGGGAGGATTTCCGACCGGGCGTTGACGCGGAGTTCTTTGATCAGCAGCCGGAGCACCGCCTTCGCTTGCCGCGGGTCGGCTGCGGCGATGGTCGTTTCGAGGTTGTCGGCGACCCTGCGCCACGTCGCCGGGGTGCAGTCTGACTCGCTCGCAGCCGAGGAGCGGGCAGGACGCACCGGGAGCGCGGCTAAAGTGGCACGGGTCAGTCTCGGAAAGTCGCTCAGTGAACTTGCGCGGCGCCCTGCCGCCCGAGCCCAGAAACCGCGAGGTGACCTCCATCTTCCCGTCGCCCGACGGTTCATCCAAGAGGAGGTTCCTTGCAATTACGCTCCTCGCAGCTGCCGCCGGGCTTGCTGCCTGCGGCGGCGGACGGCAGGCGCCCGCCAGCGCGGTAGCACACAACGCCGACCTGCCTCGGTCGCCGTGCCGGGGGGTCGATCCGTGGAGGGGCGCCGCTCTGCGCCGCTGCGCTGCACTTGTTTCGCGTTGGGCGCCAGTCCACAGCGTTCGCCTGACGACGCGTCTTCCGGCGCGCGTGCGCTCGACGTGCGAGCAGGCTCGAGGCCAGGCGCGGATGCCGGTCGTGTGCCCCTCACTCGTCCCCATGGGCGGCGTCGTCGCGGACCCCGGGCTCTACGGAGCGTACGGGCCCGCGCTGCCGGACACTTCGGGCGACTTCTATTTTCTGACGTTCAACAACGGTGAAAACGCCGGCCACGTCCATTGGATCGTCGGCGCCGGGCGAGGTCAGACCGCTCGGAGCAATCTATTCAATCCCCATATGTGGGACGTCCCTGGGCGCATTCGGCGCCTCGGCGAGCGCCGCTACGGGCCGTGGACGATCACGTTCTACCGCTTCCCGCCGCATCCCTCGGGCGGCCCACTCGGCGGTCACGACCTCGCGCTCGCCAAGTTGGGCGGCACGACCTACTTCGCGTCGGTCCACGGATGGGACCATCACGACGCAGACGCGGCGATGCTGATCGCCATTCTGCTCACGGCAGGCCGCCCGCGGTAGGACCGTCGCGCCCGCAGGCCGGCGAGACGAGCGGGCGCCTCAGCTCAGACGGATGGCTTCCGCGCGCACGACGGGCTGGTTTGCACACCGCCACGTTTCAACCATCGCCGATTGAAGTCCGGCACCGCTGCGCGGAGCCATGATGCCTTCAATCGGCTTCTCGTTTCGATCCGCGCGTTAGCGGCCCACTTCGCGGGCCGTTCGACCCCGCGCTTTTCCAACTCATCGCACGACCACGTCGACGACGTACGTGAGACTGACGTCGCGCACATGCGCTCGCAATCTCCAGCAGCCCGCAGCCGGAAAGACGACTGGCGTCATAAACGACGGGTTTACGGCGTTCGAGAACGAGCCCCGATTTGCCCCGAGCACTCGCAGCGGCGGCGCAGATGCGTCGAGTCGTAGAGACGCAGCTGTGACGTGGTTCGCGCAACGCCAAGTTCGGTCCACCTTCTTGTCATTGGGCGAACCGGCTCGCCGTCAGTCCGGGGAGTACGGCCGTTGCAAGCCTTCGAACATCGGGAAGTGGCGGACGTTCGTCGTCGCGAGGTCGGCCTCGACATGCTCCGCTGTCGCCGCGATCACGAGATCTGCGAGGCTGATGCCGGGCCGGTGGCGATTCCAGCGCCGCCCGAGTTCCCCGGCTCTGCGTGCGAGTGGCTCGTCGAGCGGAACCCAGCGGATCGCTTGAAACAGCCGCTCCGCGCTCGTGCGCTCGGCGCTTCGCAGACCGCGTACGACCTCGATGCGTGTGACCTCACTGCAGGTCGGAACCTCTGGCACTCCACGGACATAGTCGAGGGCCGCCGGGTCGGCGCGGAGGATGTCGATCAGGATCGAGGTGTCAAAGACGATGCTCACGCTCGGCGACGCCGCTCGATCTCCTCCTGACGCCCGACGTCGAGCGCTCGCAACCGCTCGACGTAGAGCGACCCTTGCGCAAGCTCCGGCGCCGCTCCGGCGACGGCCTCGACGGCAGCCCTGAACCTGGCGAGCCGAAGTTCCGCGTCACCGTCGCCCTCCAGGTACAGATCGACCGCTCGCCGGATAAGCGCTGACTTGGTCAAACCCTCGGCTGCCGCCCGCCGTGAGAGCTGGTCGTCTTGTCTGTCGTCGAGGTAGATCTGCGTCCGCTTCATGATGTATGAATTATACACCGTGACCCGGGGCGGCTCAGCCTAGCCCCGAGGACATCCGCGGCAGGCACGACGTGGGTTTGCGCAACGCCAAGTTCCGCCCACCTCCGACGTTAAGTACCCGCGTCGGCGAGGGCGGTGGCGATGCTAGGCGCCGTGCTGACGATCAAGTCGTCGTCGGTCACGAGGCGGATTGCCTCTCTGTCAGCGACCGCCACGTAGGCTGCGTCGTACGCCGTCAAGCCGCGCGCCGTCCATCGCGCAACGCGAGCGAGCTCCGGCTCCACCTGTTCGAAGCCCAGCTCGTCGAGTGCGGTGGCGAGATCGACGAGAGCACTTTCAGAGCAGCGCCAGCGGCGACCTGCAACGTTCACGATCTCCAGACCGAGCAGCGGCGGCGCGAAGACGGTCAGCTCGCCCGCCTCGAAAGCAGCGCGAAGCGATCGCGCTGGACCGACGTTGCGCTCGCCGGCCTCGCGGAACCACTTCAGCACGACCGAGGCGTCGAGAACCGCCTCGGTCACCGCGCGTCGCGTTCCGCCCGGATCGCGGCCGTCGAGTCTTCGACCGTCCCGCCCGCGAAGAGCTGGTCGAGACGGACGAGCGCGCGGCGCGCCGTGCGACTTGCGCCGGAACCCGATGATCGAGCCGCGTCGCGTTCCGCGAGCTCAGCGATATAGGCGCTCCGAGAGAGTCCACGGGACTTGGCGATCCGGTCGATGCGCCGCAAGAGCGCGTCGTTCAACGAGACAAGCACCTTGGCCATGGCAGTAGGATATCCTAGATATCCCTGCTCATGCGCACCGGCGCGGCGACAAGCGGCCGGCTTAGCGCACTGTCTGGTCTCTTCGCGGCCGCACGCCTCCTCCGTCGTCGAAGGCGGCGCTAGCATCGGCGCGTCGTAGGCGACGGCGCGAAGCCGGGTTGGATCGACGCGGTACTAGCAGAATACGCTGCGCACCGCGCGGAGGTCCTCGCCGAGGCCCAGGCGCAGCAGCAGACGCTCGCCCTCGGCGCGACCGCTGTCGGGATCGTCGTCACCGGGGCGTTCAACGTCTGGGACGAGAAGCTGCTCGCATCCGCTGCGTTTCTCGGGGCGGTGCCGCTGCTCTGCCTGCTCGTGCTCGTCCAGTGGGTCGGCCGCGCGCTCGGGCTGATGCGGGTCGGCGTCTACCTCCAGGGCCTCGAGGACGCTCTTCGCGCGGCATATCCGTCGGCGCCTCCGACCGTCTTCGGCTGGGAGAAGCTGCTCGCCGACGCTCGTCCGGAGGGATGGTGGAAGCCGAGCTACGAATGGCACGACTTCGGTGCGATCGCCGTCTTCGTGCTTCTGGCGGCCGGATCGATCGGTCTGGGCGGCTACCGGGGGTACGCCCGGCACGAGGCGACGGTGACCGCATTCGTCGTCGCCGAGTCGATCTTCCTCGCCCTGTTCGCGATCGCCCTGATCGTCGAGATGGCCTACGTCCGCAGGAACGTCAGACGCACGCGTCAGGTCAGCAGCACCGCGTAGGACGACACTAGATCCGCGAGCGCAGGAACTCGAGCCCGTCGCGCGCGAGCTGCTCCTCGCTCTCGAACGTCCGGCGCCAGACGCGGGTCGCCGCGGCGAGCTCGGGGAGCGCGTCGCCGAACGCCTCGACGACGATCCAGCCGTCGTAGCCGATCGCACGGAGGCCGTCGAAGGTCGCGTCCCAGTCGACCTGTCCCGCCCCGGGCGTGCCGCGGTCGTTCTCCGACGCGTGCACGTGCACGAGCACGTCCTCGCAGGCGCGCAGCGCCTCGCGCGGATCCTTCTCCTCGATGTGCGCGTGGAACGTGTCGTACATCATCCGCACGCTCGGATGACCGACCTCGCGCACGAGTGCGGCGAGCTCGGCCGCGGTGTTCGTCAGGTACATCTCGAAGCGGTTCAGATACTCGAGCGCGATCGTCACGCCGCGCTCCTGCGCGTACGGCGCGACCTCCTCGAGATGCGCGACGGCGCATGCCCTCTCCTCGGCCGTCGGAGCCGCGCCCGAGAAGAGGCCGAGCGGCGCGCCGAGCGGGCCGCAGAGCAACGGCGCCCCGAGCGCCGACGCCGAGTCGAGGTTCGCCCTCGTGGCGGCGACCGCCTCCGCGCGCACCTCCGGCTCGGCGGCGATCGGATTCTCCGCGGCGCCGCGGGCGGCGACGGCGAGCCGCTCGAGCCCGAGCTCGTCGAGCCGCCGGCCGAGCTCGGCGTACTTCTCCACCTCGCGATCGAAGATCGGAATCTCGACGCCGTCGAAGCCCGCCCCCGCGAGCAGCTCGAACGTCGGGCCGTACGCGGAATCGGTCACGTCGGTTGACCAGAGCAGCATGTTCATGCCGAGCTTCACGCGGCCGATCATCTCAGTCCCCGCGCTTGTAAGATCGCCCTCAGCGCCGACACAGTCACAGCGGAGGAGGGCTTGGATGCCGACGTTCAAGATCCCGTACGAGTCGATCGACCCGCTGACGATCGGATCCGCGGGGGACGAGTCGAAGGTCTACCGCGAGGAGCTCGAGCTCGAAGTCCCCGACGCGAACCTGCTCGCGGCGATCTACCCAGACGAGCCGGAGCCGCTCGCGGACGCGACCCGCGCGGCCGCAGAGGCGCTCGAGTCGCCGGTGGCCGGGCCCGCGTTCTCGGAGCTCGTCGCCGGCGGCAAGTCGGTCGCCGTGATCGTCGACAACCAGTTCCGGCCGACACCGCAGTCGAAGCTGCTGCCGGCGGTGCTCGACGCCCTCGAGGCGGCCGGGACGACGGACGCGGCCGTGGTCTGCGCGAACGGCAAGGTCTTCTCGATGTCGGAGTCGGACATCGAGATGAAGCTCGGCAAGGAGAACCTCGCGCGGATGGAGCGGCTCGGGATCCCGTTCTTCCAGAACGAGCCGCGCAATGCCGAGGCGTACACGTACGTCGGCGTCTCGTCGCGCGGCACTCCTGTGTGGCTGCACAAGGAGGTCGCCAAGCGCGACGTGAAGATCACGATCGGACAGGCGCAGTCGAACCACTGGGGCGCCGGCGGCGGCGGCAAGCTCATCCTCCCGGGCGTCGTCTCCGACGAGACGATCGAGTCGAACCACTGCAACTTCGTCCCGTCGCCCGCGACGCACTACGGCGCGTACCGCGGCCCGATGCGCTCCGACATCGACGAGGTCGCGTCGATGTGCGGGCTCGACGCGACGATGAACGTGGTCCTCGACACGCGCGGCCGCGTCGTCTTCCTCAACTTCGGCGCCCATCCGGACAGCCACCGGGAGGCGATCGAGTACTTCAACTCGATCTACGCGTACGACAGTCCGGTGGCGGACCGGGGCCAGGCCGACATCGCGATCTGCGGCGTCTTCGCGCCGACCGACCACCTCTTCTTCCACACCGGCTGGGGCTGCATGTCGGCCGACTTCGTGCTCGCCGACGGCGGCACGCTCATCTACTGCTCTCCGTCGCCGGGCGTGCACACCGAGATGGGCGACTTCCCTGGTCTCGCGCTGATGGATCTGATGAAGCCGTACATGCCGCCGTCGCAGGAGAACTACGAGCGGGTGCTCAAGGACATCCACGCCCGGCACATCCAGATGTGGGCCGGCTGCATCTGGGTACCGATCTACGAGGTGATGACCCGGAAGCACCTGAAGATGGTCACGCTCGAGGAGAACCTCGAGATGGCCGCCGACATCGGCATCGACGCGACGACCTCGTTGGACGACGCGTTCGCGGAGGCGATGGCGAAGCACGGACCGGACGCGAAGGTGATCGTGCTCCCGTTTGCGCGTTACCAGCTCCCGCGCAACGCGATCCGGATGACGTCGGAGCCGCTGCACGTGCCGGCAGGTGCCCACGCCTGACGACATCCGCGGCTCGACCACGATCGTCGAGCTGCTGAGGCTCTTCCCCGGTGGCGAGGCGGCGCGACTGATGAGCCGCCTCGCGTGGCCCTGCGCATACTGCGGCGGCGCGTTCCACGAGCCGCTGACGATGGCGGCGAAACGGCACGCGAACAATCCGCGTGCGGTGCTGACGGCGTTTCGCGCGCTGGCGGCCGGCGAGCTGACCGACGAGCAGGTCGACGAGGCGCGGAAGAAGGTCGCGGCATGACGGTGACGAAGACGACCTGGGTCGGGCAGAGCGTCCTGCGCATCGAGGACGAGGCGCTCCTCCGCGGCCAGGGCCGGTTCATGGACGACATCGAGCCGGTGCCGCACGCGCGTCACGCTGCGATCGTGCGCTCGCCGTTCGCGCACGCGCGCGTGAGCTTGATCGACCTCTCGGCGGCGCTCGAGCTGCCCGGGGTGCTCGGCGTCCTGACCGGCGAGGAGGTCGCGGCGATGTCGCGGCCGTTCCCGGCGGGCGTCGAGGGCGGCGTCCCCTACTACGCGGCCGCGCACGAGACTGCGCGCTACGCAGGGGAGCCGGTCGCGGTGGTCGTCGCGGAGTCGCGCTACGTCGCCGAGGACGCGGCCGAGCTCGTGCTGGTGGACTACGACCCGCTCGAGCCGGAGGAGCTGCCGATCCACGAGCGCTCGTTCTCGTACGGGGCGGTCGACGAGGCGTTCGAGGCCGCGGACGTCGTCGTGCGCGGACGCTTCGAGTTCCCGCGCTGGACGTGCGCCCCGGTCGAGTGCTACGGCGTGATCGCCGACTGGCGCGCGGACGGTCTGACCGCGTGGGCGAACTTCCAGGGGCCGTTCACGCTGCACTCGGTCGCCGCCGCCGCGCTCGGGCTTCCGGGCTCGAGGCTGCGGCTGATCACGCCTCCGGACTCAGGCGGGTCGTTCGGGATCAAGTCATCCGTCTTCGTCTACGTCGTGCTGATGGGACTCGCGTCGCGCAAGCTCGGCGTGCCGGTCCGCTGGACGGAGGACCGGCTCGAGCATCTCGCCGCGAGCGCGCACGCGACCGGGCGCTCGACCGGGCTCGAGGCGGCGTTCGCGGCCGACGGCGAGCTGCTCGGGCTCCGCTACGACGTCACCGAGGACGTCGGCGCGTACGTCCGCGCACCGGAGCCGGCGACGCTCTACCGGATGCACGGCTCGCTCTCGGGCGCGTACCGCGTCCGCAACGTCGCGGCGCGCAACCGCGTCGTGCTCACGAACCGATGTCCGAGCGGGCTGAATCGCGGCTTCGGCGGCCCGCAGCTCTACTTCGCGATCGAGCGCGTGCTCGACCGGGCGGCGAAGCAGCTCGGCGTCGACCCGGCCGAGCTCCGGCGGCGGAATCTCGTGCGCGACTTCCCCTACACGACGCCGAGCGGCGCCGTCTACGACTCCGGCGACTTCGAGGGCTGCCTCGACGCGGCGCTCGAGCTCGTTCGCTACGGGGATCGGCGCGCAGAGCAGGCGGCGGGAAAGCCGATCGGGATCGGCGTCGCCTGCGTCGTCGAGCCGTCGATCTCGAACATGGGCTACATCACGCTCGCGCTGACTCCGGACGAGCGAGCGGCCGGGCTGCCGAAGTCGGGGAACTCGGAGGGCTGCATCGTCACGGTCGGGCCGCTCGGCGGCATCTCTGTCCGGCTGTCGACGACGCCGCAGGGCCAGGGCCACCGCACCGTCGCCGCGCAGATCGTCGCCGACCGGCTGGGCGTGACGCCCGAGGAGGTCGAGGTGATCGGCGAGATGGACACGTCGACGAACGCGTGGTCGGTCGCGTCCGGCGCGTACTCGTCGCGGTTCAGCGGCGTCGGCGCGGGTGCCGTCGCCGCTGCGTCGGACAAGCTGGCGGCGAAGATCGCGGCGATCCGCGAGCACGTGGGGGAGAAGATCTCGCTGCGGCGCGTCGCCGGCATGTGCCACTGGAGTCCCGAGTCGCTGCCGGAGGGGATGGAGGCCGGGCTCTCGGCGGTGGCGTTCTATTCGGCGCCGTACCTCGATCCGCCCGACGTCGAGGACCGCGTCGCCTCGTCGGCGGCGCACGGCTTCATCGTCGACGTCGCCGTGGTCGAGGTCGAGCGCGAGACCGGTCTCGTGCGCGTGGTCGACTACGTCACCGTGCACGACGCGGGCCGGCTGCTGAATCCGCTGATCGTCGACGGGCAGGTACGGGGCGGCTTCGCGCACGGCGCGGCCGCCGCGCTCTTCGAGCGGATCGTCTACGACGAGGAGGGGACGCTGCTGACGGGGACGTTCATCGACTACCTCTGTCCGACGGCGCCCGACCTGCCGCCGCTCACGATCGCGCACCGCGCGTCCGTTTCGCCGACGCTGCCGCTGGGCGCGAAGGGGCTCGGCGAGGGGAACACGATGTCGGCTCCGGTCGCGATCGCCAACGCGGTCGCCGACGCGCTCGGCATCGACGAGGTCGAGCTGCCGCTGACCCCGCCGCGCGTCTGGGAGCTGCTCCAGCGGTGAAGCCGGCGCCGTTCCGGTACGAGCGGCCCGAGACCGTGGAGGAAGCCGCGGCGCTCCTCGCCGAGCACGGCGACGAGGCGAAGGTGCTCGCGGGCGGGCAGTCGCTCGTGCCGGTCCTGAACTTCCGCCTCCTGCGGCCGTCGGTGATCGTCGACGTCAACCGCGTCGCCGGGCTCGACCGGCGCGACGACGGCGCCGTCGGCGCGACCGTGCGTCAACGCGACTTCGCTGGCAACGAGCTCGTCGACAGGGCGATGCCGTTCGTCGGCCACTACGTGACCCGCAACCGGGGCACCGTGGGCGGCTCGATCGCGCACGCGGACGCGAGCGCGGAGCTGCCGCTGTGCCTCGTCGTGCTCGGCGGGACGGTGCGGACGTCGAGAGGCCGTGAGCTCGCAGCGGAGGAGTTCTTCGTCTCGCACTACATGACGCTGCTCGAGCCCGACGAGCTGCTCGTCGAGACGGTGTGGCCCGCGGGAGGCTCCGTCGGCTTCGCCGAGGTGGCGCTGCGGCACGGCGACTTCGCGCTCTCGATGTGCGCGTGCTCGCTGCGGATCGAAGGCGAGTCCATCCGCGAGGCGCGCGTGGGCATCGGCGCCGTCGCCGACCGGCCGACGCTGCTCGAGCTCGACCTCGAGGGCGCGCCCGCGACGGCCGCGACGGCGCGCGAGGCGGGCGCGCGCGCGGCGGCGCTCGTGGATCCGCCCGGCAACCTGCACGCGTCGGCGGCCTACCTCAGGCAGCTGACCTCGGTCGTCGTCACGCGGGCGCTGGAGCAGGCGCTGTGATCGAGGTCCGCGTGAACGGCGTCGTCAGTCGCGCCGAGGCCGAGCCGCGGCTGCTGCTCTCGGACTTCCTTCGCCACGAGCTCGGCCTGACCGGGACGCACGTCGGCTGCGAGCACGGCGTCTGCGGCGCATGCACCGTCGAGCTGGAAGGCGTCGCGGTGCGGTCGTGCCTGACGCTCGCGGTCCAGGCGGACGGCTGCGAGATCCGCACCGTGGAGGGGCTGGAGTGGGGGTCGCTGCAGGAGGCGTTCCGCAAGCATCACGCGCTGCAGTGCGGCTTCTGCACGCCCGGGATCCTGATGGCCGCGACCGACCTGCTCGCGCGCGGGCCGGCGACGCGCGACGCGGTCGTCGACCTGCTGAGCGGCCACCTCTGCCGCTGCACCGGCTACGAGCCGATCGTGAACGCCATCCTCGAGGCCGCCGGTTGAACCTCGCGCTCTCCCTGCTGGCCGCGTGTGAGCGGCACCCTCGAGCCGAGGCGCTGCCCGGGTCCACCTACGAGCAACTACGTGACACGGCCGCACGCGTCGCGGGCGGGCTCGGGCTCGAGCGCGGCGAGCGGCTCGCGGTCGTTCTCGACAACCGCGTCGAGACGGCGCTTCTGTACTGGGCGGCGCAGTGGGCGGGCGTCGTATTCGTGCCGCTCTCGTGGCGCCTGTCCGGGCCGGAGCTCGACTACTGCATCGAGGACTGCGGCGCCGCGCGGGTGATGCGCGACGGGGAGGCGCTTCCGGACGGGCCGCGGCACCCGGGCGCGCTCGACCTCGACGACCGGGAGCCGAGCCTGATGCTCTACACCTCGGGCACGACCGGCCGGCCGAAAGGCGTGCCGCGCTCCCACCGCGCGGACCGCGCCGGCGGCCTCTCACAGGCGCTGCAGCACGGCTACCTCCCCGGCGACCGGACGCTCGGCGTGATGCCGCTCTACCACACGATGGGCATCCACTCCCTCGTGGCGATGCACCTCGTCGGCGGGTGCTTCGTCTCGACGCCGCGCTGGGACGCCGCGGAGGCGCTGCGCCTGATCGAGGAGCAGCGGATCACGTCGCTCTACCTCGCGCCGACGCTCTTCCACGACCTCGTCCACCACCCGGACGCCCGGGCGCGAGACCTATCTTCGGTGCGCGCCCTCGGCTACGCGGGCGCCGCGATGACTTCCGCGCTTGTCGAGCGCTGCGTCGCGGTCTTCGACCCCGAGGTCTTCGTCAACCACTACGGCTCGACCGAGGTGTACACGTTCTCGATCGGCGCCGACCAGCGGCGCAAGCCGGGCTGCGCCGGCAAGCCCGCGCTCAACACGAGGCTGAAGCTCGTCGACGGAGAGGTCTGCGCCGACCTGAGCGGCGACGAAGCGTTCGCCGGCTACTGGAATCGCCCCGACGCCGACGCGAAGGCGATCCGGGACGGCTGGTACCGCACGGGCGACGTCGGCCGGATCGACGAGGACGGCGACCTCTGGATCGAGGGCCGCGTCGACGACATGATCGTCAGCGGCGGCGAGAACGTGCATCCGCTCGAGGTCGAGGACGTGCTCGCACGGCATCCGGGCGTGAGCGAGGTCGCCGTCGTCGGCGCGCCGGACGACCGCTGGGGGCAGCGGATCGTCGCCGTCGTCGTCGGCGAGGCGACCGCAGAGGAGCTCGACGCGCACTGCCTCTCGTCGGAGCTCGCGCGCTTCAAGCGGCCGCGGGAGTACCGGTTCGTCGACGCGCTGCCGAAGTCGCCCAGCGGCAAGATCCTCCGGCGCGCGCTGCGGGATGAAAAGGTGGAGGTGTGACCGAGTACGACGGCTTCCGCGTCGAGCGCGACGGCGACGTCGCTCGGGTCACGCTCGACGTGCCCGGCAAGCTCAATCGCGTCTCGATGCTCGCGCGCGATCAGCTGCGCGCCGTCTTCGAGGAGCTCGACGCGGACGACGCGGTCCGCTTCGTCGTCCTGAGCGGGGCAGGCGGCGCGTTCACCGCGGGCGGCGACATCGCCGGCTTCCTCGAGAAGAGCCCGTGGACGGTCTCGAAGCTCGCCGACAACGTCGCTGCGCCCGAACGGTGCTCGAAGCCGGCGATCGCCGCCCTGAGCGGCTACGTCCTCGGCGTCGGCTTCGAGCTCGCGCTCGCCTGCGACTTCCGGCTCGCGACGCCCGACGTCCAGCTCGGTTTCCCGGAGGCGACGATCGGGATGATCCCCGGCTCGGGCGGAACGCAGCGGCTCGCGCGGCTCGTCGGACTCGGCCGGGCGAAGGACATCGTCATGCGCGGCCGGCGCGTGGCGGGTGACGAGGCGCTTGCACTCGGGCTCGTGACGGAGGTGGTCGACGATCTCGAGGCGGCAGTGGCCTCGCTCTGCGAGGAGCTGCGGCGGCTCTCGCCGCTCGCGCTGAAGATGGCGAAGCGGGTGCTGAACCACGCCTACGACGGCCCGCTCCACCTCGGCCTCGAGATCGAGGGCCTCGCCTACGGTCTGCTCCAGCAGACGCACGACTTTCGCGAAGGCGTCCGGGCCTTCGTCGAGAAACGGCCGGCGACCTACACGGGGGAGTGAGTGACGTGAGCCTTCGCGACCATCTCCGCCAGCTGCTCGAGCGCGTGCAGGACGGCGAGCTCGAGCCCGAAGCGGCGCTCGGCGAGCTGGCGCGGCTTCCGTACCGCGACCTCGGCTTCGCCCGGGTCGACCTGCACCGCGAGCTCCGCCAGGGAGCCCCCGAGGCGGTGCTCGCCGAGGGAAAGACTCCGGATCGCGTCGTCGCGATCGTGCGGGCCCTGCTCGAAGGCGGCGCCGGCAGCGTGCTCGTCACGCGGGCCGACCTCCAGACGCAGGCTGCCGTCCGGCGCGTGGCTCAGGACGCGGAGTGCGATCCGGTCTCACGCTGCGTCTGGATCGCGCGGTCGATCCCGGAGCCGCTCGGACTCGTCGCGCTCGTCTCGGCGGGGACGAGCGACGCCCACGCACTGCACGAGGCGCGCATCCGGGCGCAGCTGCTCGGCACGAACGTCGTCGTGAAGGAGGATGTCGGCGTGGCAGGGATCCACCGGCTGTTCGACGTGCTCCCCGAGATCGAGGGTGCCGACGCCGTCGTCGTCGCGGCCGGGATGGACGGTGCGCTGACGAGCGTCGTCGGCGGCCTCGTCTCGGCGCCGGTGATCGGCCTGCCGACGAGCGCCGGCTACGGGTGCGCCGACGGCGGTCGCACCGCCCTGATGGCGATGCTCTCCTCGTGCGCGGCCGGAGTCGCCGTGGTCGGCATCGACGACGGGTTCGGCGCGGGCACGATCGCGGCCGCGATCGCGCGCCGTGCCCACGCGGGCGTCGAGCCGGCGGCGGCCTCGCTGACGGAGGCGGCGCGTTGACGCGGCTCGCCTACCTCGACTGCATCGGCGGCGTCGCCGGCGACATGCTCCTCGCCGCGCTCCTCGACGCCGGAGCGCCGGTCGACCTGCTGGCGAGCGTGCCGGAGCGACTTGGGTTGACCGGCGTGACGATCGCGGTGGAGCGCGTCGAGCGGCACGGGATCGGGGCGCTGTCGGTCGCGGTCGAGCACGACGAGCACCAACCGCGTCGCAGCTGGCGGGAGATTCGCCGCATCCTCGCCGAGGCCGAGCTGCCGGAGCGCGCGCGAGGTCAGGCCTGGGACGCCTTCGCGCGGCTCGCCGAGGTCGAGGCCCAGATCCACGGGGTGCCGGTCGAGGAGGTGCACTTCCACGAGGTCGGCGGCGTGGACGCCCTCGTCGACATCTGCGGCGTGCCGCTCCTGCTCGAGGAGCTCGGCGCCGAGCGGGTCGTCTGCTCCCCGCTTCCGCTCGCCCGCGGCTTGACGAGGGCCGCGCACGGCGTCCTGCCGCTGCCGGCGCCGGCGACGCTCGCGCTCCTGCGCGGCGCAGAGGTCCACGGCGTCGAGGGCTCGGCGGAGCTCGTGACCCCGACCGGCGCAGCGCTCGTGACCGCTGTCGCCGAATCCTTCGGAGTCCTTCCCGAGTGCCGAATCGAGGAGGTCGGCTACGGCGCTGGAACGGCCGACTTCGCCGAGCGTCCGAACCTCGTGCGCGTCGTCGTCGCGGAGGAGCAGCGCCAGAGGCTGCAACAGGCGGAAGTGATGCTCGTCGAGACGAACCTCGACGACCTGAGCCCCGAGCTCGTGCCGTACGCGGCGGAGCGCTGCTTCGCGGCCGGCGCGCTCGACGTCTGGACGGTGCCGGCGGCGATGAAGAAGGGGCGGCCCGGCCTGACGCTGACGGCGCTCGCCCGACCCGGCCAGGAGCTCGACGTAGCGCAGGCGATGCTCACCGAGACGAGCGCGATCGGCGTGCGCATGACGCGCTACGAGCGGCTCGAGCTCGAGCGCGAGCAGCGGCTCGTCCGGATCGAGCAGGGCGAGGTACGTGTCAAGGTCGCTTCGCTCGGCGGGCGGGTCGTGAACGTCGCGCCGGAGTTCGAGGACTGCGCCTCCCTCGCGCGCGCGAGCGGCCAGCCGCTGAAGACGATCCTCGCCGCCGCGCTCGCTGCGGCCCACGCGGCGGAGCGCGTCGCGTGAACGCCCGCATCGCCGAGCTCGAGGACGGCCTGCGCAGGCTCGGCAGCGTCGTCGTCGCGTTCTCCGGCGGTGTCGACTCGTCGCTCGTCGCCGCACTTTCGGCGCGGGCACTCGGGGATCGCGCGCTCGCCGTCACCGCCGTCTCGCCGGCGCTCGCCACCGGCGAGCTCGACGGCGCGTGTGCCGTCGCCGCGGCCGTCGGGATCCGGCACGAGACGATCACGACGGACGAGCTCGCGCGCGCCGGCTACGTCCGGAACGACAGGTTCCGGTGCTACCACTGCAAGAGCGAGCTCTACGACCGCCTCGGCGAGCTTGCGTCAGCACGCGGGTTCGCGGCCGTCGCCTCCGGCGCGAACGCAGACGACACCGGTGACTGGCGACCCGGGCTGCGCGCCGCGGCCGAGCACGCTGTCGTCCACCCGCTGCTCGAAGCCGGTGTCGGCAAGGACGAGGTGCGCGAGCTCGCGCGGCTGCTCGGGGTTCCGAGCGCGGACAAGCCGGCCTCCCCGTGCCTCGCGTCCCGGCTGCCGTACGGAACGGCCGTCGACCCGGTCGTGCTGGCTCAGGTGGATCGCGCGGAGCTGGCGCTCAAGCGGCTGGGCTATCGCGTGCTCCGGGTGCGCCACTACGGGAGCGTCGGCCGCGTGCAGGTGGCCGCTGACGAGCTGCCGCGCGCGATCGCGCATCGGGAGTCGATCGTGGCCGCCGTCCGCGAGGCCGGCTACGACGAGGCCGTCCTCGAAGAGCGCCCGTTCGTCTCCGGCTCGCTGAACCTCGTCGACACCCGGACCTAGGAGGCGTCAGCGCGCCCGCGTGGCGGCCCGCTGGGCTGCGAGGGTTCCTTCCAGGATCGCCTCCTCGATTCCGCGCGGTCCGAGGACGTCCCCGGCCTCCTCGACGGTGAGTCCGCGCGCGGCGAGCCGCTCGGCGAGGCCCGTCTCGGGCACGCGCCCGGGCGACAGCACGACCGCGTCGGCGGGGAGGACGCGCTCGAGCTCCGGTGCGAAGAGGTTGCGGCAGACGACCCCGTCCGCCGACGCGGCCACGACCTCGACGTGATGCTCGAGGCGAACGCCTGCCCGGTAGAGCCGGGCGAGGTAGAGGTTTCGCTGGTACTGATGCACCGCCTCGCCGGCCGCGACCGAGGCGAGCGCGACCGTCACGTCCCTGCCCTCGCCGGCGAGGAGCTCGGCGCAGTCGAGGCCGGCGGCGTCGCCGCCCCAGTCGGCGACGACCACGGCTCGGCCGCGAGGTCGCGCCCCGGCGAGCACGTCCCAGGCCTGCAGCGACTCGATCTCGTCGACCCGCAGGTCGCCCGCGTAGGGCCGCGCGCCGCAGGCGGCGACGACGGCATCCGGCTCGTGGCGCGCAACCTTGTCCTCATCCGCTTCGGTCTCGAGCCGCAGCTCGACGCGCGCGAGCAGGCGCTCGTAGTTCCGCACGAGCGAGCGGGCGAGCTCGGCGTGACCGGGAGCGGCTCCCGCGAGCGCCACCTGTCCCCCGATCCGCGCCGCCCGCTCGAGCACGACGACCTCGTGACCCGCCGCGGCCGCCTCCGCCGCCGCGGCGAGACCGGCGGGGCCGGCCCCGACGACGACGATCCGCCGCGGCGCCGCCGCGGGCGCGGGACGCGGCAGCCGGCGCTCGCGCCCGGTCCGGGGATTCTGCGCGCACGCGATCGGCGTTGCCGCGTGGTAGTGCGCGATGCACGCGTTGCAGCCGATGCAGCGGAGCACGTCGTCGGCGCTTCCCGCCCCGGCCTTCGCCGGTAGGTCGGGGTCGGTGATGAGGGCGCGCGTCATGCCGACGGCATCGGCACGTCCCTCGCCGATCAGGCGGTCGGCCGCGACCGGGTCGACGATCCGCGACGTCGCGATCAGCGGCGGGCCGACGCGGAACGGCTCCGTCAGGCCGGCGATCGCGTTCTCCTCGACCGGCGGCGGCGGCACGATCCCGACCGACGTCCGGTACGCCGACGAGTCGCCGAGCGCGACGCTCACGTAGTCGGCGCGCCCGGCAACCAGGCCCACGACCCCGCGTGCGGCTTCCGAGTCGGCCGAGAAGCGGACGCCGACGGCGAGCCCCCGCGCCGCCGCCCGGACGGCGTCGAGCACCGCGAGGAGGAAGCTCGCCGGGTCGCTCCAGGCGTCGTCGCGCCGGTTCAGGCCGGGCCGGAAGAACTGCTCGATCAGGTACCCGTGCGCGGCCGAGATCTCGACGGCGTCGAGACCTCCCGCCGCGGCGAGCTCCGCGGCGCGCGCGTAGCCGGCGAGGAGCGACTCGATCTCGTCCTCGCGGAGCGCACGCGGCTCCGTCTTGAAGCGGCCGCTCGGGATCGCAGACGGCGCGACGGCCGGCGGTCGCGGCGCCGAGGCGATCTGCTCGCGCCCGCCGTGGAAGAGCTGGACGCCGATCCGGGTCCCGTGGGGCTGCACCGCCCCGGCGACGCGGCGGTAACCCTCGACGATCTCGGCGCGGTAACCGGCGAGGGTGTGCGGCGTCAGAAGCCCGGTCGGATGGACCGCGGTCGCCTCGAGGACGACGAAGCCCGCGCCGCCGCGGGCCCGGGCCTCGTGGTAGGCGACGAAGTCGTCCGTCGGCAGGTGCCCGTCCACGAGCGTCGTCTGGTGGGCGGTCGAGACGATCCGGTTGCGGAGCTCGACCGGGCCGAGGCGGAGCGGGCTGAAGAGATGGGCCAAGTGCACGCGAGGTGAGCCTATTGGCTCGCGCGGGGCACCTCGAATGGGCCGTTCGGCCCATGGACAAACTGCGTGAGCGGCGCACACTGTGTCCAATCACCCATCGACGATTGCGGAGGGGAGTCGATGGCAACTGCGGCACATGATTCGGCTCGTTCGCTCGAGGCGGACGAGATTATCCGCTGGCGCGCGGAGGAGCTTCGTCGCGCCGGCTACAGCGAGCGGGCTGCGCTCCTGATCGCGCTGCACACGGAGGTCGATCTCCACGTCGCCACCCGGCTGCTCACCGAGGGCTGCCCGCAGAAGATCGCCGTGAGGATCCTGCTCTAGGAGCATGGGGGTGACGGGAACACTCAGACTCAGCGCCTCGCTCTCGGTGCTCGCCTACGCCGCGGGGGCTGCGGCGCTCTTCTCGGGCGAGCGGCTGATCGGCGCGCGGCATACGGTCGGGCCTATGATCGCGCGATGGCGGAGCGCATCCCGATGGCGGAGCGCATCCACGTCCCCGCGCGCGAAGGCCGAGCAGTTCGCGTCGAGGCGGGCCGCCGCTTCCGGGTGATCGATCCGGAGGGCGGGCAGGTCGCCGACACCTGGGCGTTCGTCGCCGACGACCCGGCCGAGTTTCACTCCGCGCAGCACACCCGCGTCCACGTTAGCCACCTGTTCCCGCGGCCCGGCGAGCACTTCGTCACGAACAGGCGCCGGCCGATCCTCCTGCTCGAGGAGGACGCGACGCCGGGCATCCACGACATGCTCTGCGCCGCCTGCGATCCGGAGCGCTACGAGGGCCTCGGCGTCGAGGGCTGGCATGCGTCGTGCCAGGAGAACCTGCAGACGGCGCTGCGCGCCGAAGGCGTCGAACCACCCCGGTTCGCGCCGCAGCCGATCAATCTGTTCATGAACACGCCCGCCCGGGCGGACGGCACGATCGAGTGGCTGCCGGCGCCGACGAAGGCCGGCGACCACGTCGTGCTCCGCGCCGAGCTCGACCTCGTGCTCGCCGTCTCGGCGTGTCCGCAGGACATCGTCCAGATCAACGAGCGCAACCCGGGGCCGGTCGAGATCGAGCTGCTCTGAGGCGGGCGGGCCGTCAGGCCGCGTAGAACCGCCGCCCCGACTTTGCAAGCGCGATAATCCGCCTCCGTGCAGCAGTTCGATCGCGCGAAGTTCGACCACGTCGGCATCCCGACGGACGAGCGCAAGGAAGGCGAGAGCTGGGTCGAGGCGACCCGGGTCTGGGTGACGAGCCCGCGCGAGCATCCGTTCCACGTCGAATGGCTCCGCTTCGAGCCCGACAGCCCGGTTACCGGGCCGTTGCGCGATCAGCCGCACGTCGCGTACCGTGTCGAGGACGTGCTGGGGTCGATCCAGGGGCACGAGGTGCTCGCCGAGCCGTTCGACGTCGGCGACGGGTTCGCGACCGTCGCGTTCGTGCAGGTCGGCGACGCCGTCGTCGAGTTCATGCAGTACGCGAACCCGGACGAGGAGGGGTGGTTCTGATGACGGCCGCGGCGAGGGCTGCAGCGGGCGCCGAGCTTCCGGCGGGGAACGAGAAGATCCGCATCGAGCACGCGACGAAGGTGTACGAGACGAAGACGGGACGCGTGCATGCGCTCGAGGACTTCTCGGTCTCGATCCGCAACGGAGAGCTCGTCTGCGTGCTCGGGCCGAGCGGCTGCGGCAAGACCACGCTGCTCTGGGCGTTGTCGGGCCTGCATGCGCTATCCAGCGGCGACATCCTCCTCGACGGCAGCCCGGTGACGGGGCCGCGGCCCAGGGACATCGGGGTCATCTTCCAGGAGGCGAACCTGCTTCCCTGGCGCAACCTGCGGCAGAACATCGAGTTCCCGTTCGAGATCAAGGGCCGGAAGCCCGATCGCGAGCGGATCGCGAGCCTGCTCCGGGAGACCGGTCTCGACGGTTTCGAGAAGTCGTTTCCGCGCGAGCTCTCCGGCGGGATGCAGCAGCGCGCGTCGATCGTCCGCGCCCTGGCGCAGGATCCGGACGTGCTCCTGATGGACGAGCCGTTCGGGGCGCTCGACGCCTTCACGCGCGACGAGATGAACCTGCTGCTGCTGCGGCTCTGGAGCGAGAGCGACAAGACGATCGTCTTCGTCACCCACAACATCAGCGAGGCGATCTTCCTCGGCGACCGCGTCGTCGTGATGACGCCCCGGCCCGGCCGGCTGGCACGGATCTTCGATATCGACCTGCCGCGGCCACGGACGATCGAGATGACCTTCGAGCCGAGCTTCATCGCGCTGATCCAGGAGATCAAGCGCACGGTCGAGTCGGGCACCGGGCACACGGTGGAGCTCGAATGAGCCAGGTGCCGACCGAGCTGCGCGACGAGATCCCGTCGTTCGACGCCGAGCCGGCGCGCGAGCACGGCCCGATCGACTGGACGGCGCTGACCTCGATGCGCACCGCGAAGAGCGCGATGGAGATCGGCACGATCATCGCCCTCTTCGCCGCCGTCTTCTTCGGCATCCAGCTCGTCCTGACGTGGACGAACACGCCGACGTACGTGTTCCCGAAGCCGGTCGACGTCGTCAGGACGCTCGCGAACGAGTTCACGTCCGTCTACGCCCATCACCTCTGGGTCACGTTGCAGGAGTTCCTGATCGGGCTCGCGATCGGCTCCTCGATCGGCCTCGTGCTCGCGGCGCTGATCACGCAGAAGCCGTTCGCCGAGAAGGTGATCGCGCCCTACGTCCTGATCATGGTGACGACGCCGATGCTCGCGTTCGTGCCGTTCCTGCGGCTGAAGATGGGTTTCGGCTCGTGGCCGCTGATCATCGCGGTCGCGCTCGCCTCCGGGCCGATGGTGATGATCAACGCGGCCACGGGCTTCAGGCGCACCGACCTCGCCAAGATCGCCCTCGCGCGCTCGTACGGCGCCACCACCTTCCAGATCTTCCGGACGATCCGCTTCCCGCTCGCGCTGCCGATGATCATCGTCGGCTACATGGTCGGCTCGATCTTCGGCCTGCTCACGGCCATCGGCGGCGAGATGGTGGCGGCGAGCGAGCAGGGAGGCCTGGGCGAGCGCCTCGTCTACTACTCGTCACTCGCACGCATGGACGAGTTCGGCGCCGTCATCTTGATCATCGCCGCGCTGGGCGTCAGCATCTACGTTCTGTTCTACTGGATCGGAAAGCGATGGGCCAGCTGGGAAGCTTAGAGGCGTTCGGGGGAACTACGAAGGAGGAGCAGATGGAGGACGAGAAGCTCGATCTTCTCGAAGCGGGCCTGACGCGCCGCGAGCTCGTCAAGCGCGGGGCTCAGGCGGGCGCCGCGCTGTCGGTCGGCTCGCTGGTCACGGCCGGCGGCGCCTTCGGGCGCGGCTCGGCTCTGCAGACCGTGCGCTGGATTTCCCCGCGCGGCACGCTGCAGGTGATGGACGACTTCAACCTCTGGGTGCCGATCAAGATGGGCTACTTCAAGCGCCTCGGCATCAACGCCAAGCTGATCGCGGGGCCGATCGGCGACGCGCTCGCGACCACGAAGTTCGTCGCGCAGAACAAGGCGGACATGGGCTATCCGTCGCCCGGCGTGCTCACGTCCTCGATCGACACGGGCGTCGCCGTCAAGTCGGTGTGGGACATGATCTCCGGTCAGGTCTTCGACTTCGCGCTGCCGACGGACAGCCCGATCAAGAGCCCGAAGGAGCTGACGGGCAAGACGATCGCCCTCGGCAGCGCCGGTTGGAGCGTGATCGTCGATCCGATGCTGGTCGAGCTCGGGATCGACCCGAAGTCGGTCAAGTACGTCACCGTCGGACCGCAATGGGTGCAGGCCGCCGCCACGCACAAGGCCGACGCGGCGCTCGCGTGGGAGGGCCTGCGCCACCAGTGGCTCGGCCAGGGGCTGAGCCTCAAGTTCCTGATCGGGACGACGTGGTCGAAGTTCCCCTCGAACGTCTACTCGGTGCGCGCCGCCGACCTCAAGTCCGCCGCGAAGAAGGACCTCTATACCCGCTTCCTCAAGGGCGTCGTGATGGGGCTCGAGTTCACGCGCGCGAACCCGCGGGCCGCCGCCCAGATCACCTACCGGCAGCTGCCAGACCTGCAAAAGACGCTCAAGCCGCAGCTGGCGCTCGACTCGATGCTCGAGCTTGCGCACGCCTACGGCACGAGCCACCGCAAGGGCCAGGGCTGGGGCTACAACTACGCGGGCGGCTGGGCCAACTACCTCAAGGTGATCCACGACCTCGGGCAGACGAACAGGCAGCTCAGCACCTCGGAGGTCTTCACCAATGCGCTCGCGGTCGCCGCGAACAGGGGCGCCGACGTGCGCCGCGCGAGGAGCGATGCGAAGCGGTACAAGCTCGACAAGGACTTCGTGAAGACGACGGTCGACCCGAAGTTCACGATGTAGTCGGAGACGGTGCGGGGCGTCCGCACACGGGGCGCCCTGACCCGTAGGGCGTTTTCGTGATGAGGTCAATTGTGTCGACCGGTCATTTCAGACGGACGCGCGGGCAGAGCCCGCACGTCCTGAGGAAGGCACCGCAAGCGGTGCCTTAGGTACCAGGGAGGCGGCGATGGAGAACCCGCTCGCGGGCCATACGAACACGTACCACACCTACGGCTTCGACGAGGCGCTCGCCGGGATCGCCGGAGCCGGCTTCAAGTACGTCGAGCTCTCGGCGGTGCCCGGGTGGACGGAGCACGTCGACCTCGACGCCGATCCCGGCGAGGTGCGCCGCAGGCTCGACGAGCACGGCCTCGAGGCGGTCAGCATCAGCGCGCACTCCGACCTGACGACGCGCGAGGGCGTCGAGCACGGGAAGAAGGGCGTCCGCTGGGCGGCCGAGTTCGGGATCCCGATCGTGAACACGGCCGTCGGCGGCCACCAGTCGGCCGACGAGAACGAGGCCGCCTTCCTCGGCAACATCGGCGAGCTCGCGGACGAGGCCGAGCGCGCCCGCGTCGTCGTCGCGCTCGAGATCCACGGCGACATCATGGCCTCGAGCGACGTCACGCTCCCGCTCATGGAGAAGATCGGCCGCGACTCGGTGAAGGTCAACTACGACACGGCCAACGTCGAGTTCTACTCGGGGGAGAAGGCCGTCGACGACCTGCCGAAGATCGTGCCGCACCTCGCGCACGTCCACCTCAAGGACACCGCGGGCGGCAAGGGCAACTGGGACTTCGGCGCGATCGGCTCGGGCACCGTCGACTTCCGGCGCGTGCTCGAGATCCTCGAGCAGCACGGCTACAGCGGGCCCTACTCCGTCGAGCTCGAGTTCCAGGGCGAGCCGTGGCCGCCGCTCGAGGAGGTCGACGAGAGCATGCGCCGCTCGTACCGGCATCTCGCTTCGCTGGGGCTCTCCTGAGATGGCGCGCTCGATCTTCATGCCCGAGATGACGAACCTCGAGGTGCGCGAGTACCTCGAGGGCGGCGTCCGGATGGTGATCGTCCCGGTCGGCTCGACCGAGGACCACGGCGACCACGGGCCGCTCTGGACCGACGTCTACATCCCGATGGAGGTGGCGAAGCGGGCAGCCGCCGAGCTCGACGCGCTCGTCGGGCCGCCGGTCGGCTTCGGACTCGCCGCCGACCATCGCGGCGCCAGCGGGCTCGTCTACCTTCGGCTCGAGACGTTCATCGCGCTGCTGCGCGACATCTGCGTGACGCTCGCGGAGGCCGGCTTCACCCGGATCGCGCTCGTCAACGGCCATTACGTGAACACCTGGGCGATGCAGTACGCCGTCACGCAGTTCTTCGACGAGCTGCCGGAAGGCGTCCGCGTGTATCCGTTCGCGTACTGGCAGGGCCTCAAGCCGGACGAGGCGGAGGCGTACCTCTCGGGCAGTGCCGGCATCCACGCGAACGTCGGCGAGACCTCGGCCGTGCTGGCGATCGACCCGGCGCTCTGCGACATGGAGCGGGTGCGCGACTTCGTGCCGGACCTCGGCGAGCTCCGCACGAGCCCCCTGGCGCTGATCGACCCGGTCTTCCTCGCGACACCGGGCTCGTTCTGGTCGCTGCTCGAAGAGGGCGGCGGCGTCTGGGGGCGGCCGAGCGAGTCGACCGCCGAACGCGGCGAGGAGTTCCTCACGTGGTGCACGAACGCCGTCGTGAACCTCGTCCGCGACATGGAGGAGATGCACGACCGGATCGAGCCGAGCTACAGCCGTACCCGGAAGAGCTGAGCGTGGTCACCATCGCGATCATCGGCGCCGGGTTCATGGGCGGGGCTCACGCGGCGAACTACAAGGCGCTTGACGGGCAGGTGCGCGTGAAGACGGTCTGCGCGCGGCGGTCGGAGCGGGCGGCGCGAGTCGCCGAGCTCGTGGGCGCGGAGCCGACGACCGATCTCGAGGCGGCGATCGCCGACCCGGACGTCGACGCCGTCGACATCTGCCTGCCGACGCCGCTCCACCGGGAGGTGGCCGAGCGCGCCTTCGCCACCGGGAAGCACGTCCTCCTCGAGAAGCCGATCGCGCTGACGGCGGAGGACGCGGACGCGATCGTCGCCGCCGGGGAGCGCAGCGGGCGGCTGTTCATGGTCGGGCTCGTGCTTCGCTTCTGGCCCGAGTACGTCGAGCTGCAGCGACGGCTCGCCGCGGGCGAGCTCGGCCGGCCCCTCGCCGTGAACGCGTACCGGCTCTCTCCGCCGATCGACTGGAACGAGTGGATGGCCGACCCCGCGCAGTCCGGAGGCGTCGCGGTCGACCTACTCGTGCACGACTTCGACCAGATGAACTGGCTGCTCGGGCAACCGCTCAGCGTGCATGCGCACGAGCCGACACCGGGCCACATGGTTGCGCTCGTCGAGTACGACGGCGCCGCCGGGATCGCGGAGGGGAGCGTCGCGATGGCCCGCTCGTACCCCTTCTCCAGCAACATCCGGGTCGCCTGCGAGCACGGCGTCGCCGAGTACGCGTTCACGGCCGCTCCGGCCGAGGACGGCGGCAACATCGGCGGCGCAACCGGCCCGCGCGGCCTGCTCGTCTACCCGGCGGACGGCGGCGCCGAGGTCGTGCCCGTCGAGAGCGCCGATCCTTGGGGCCCGGAGCTCGCGTACTTCGTCGAGTGCGTCGAGGAGGGTCGCGCGCCCGAGCAGGGCACAGGCGACCAGGCGCGCGAGGCGTTGCTCGTCTCGCTCGCCGCCAACCGCTCGGTCCGGAGCCGCCGGCCCGAGCCTGTGCGGAACTAGAAGATCCCGCTGTACGGCTTCGCGTTGACCGCCTGGTGCAGGTAGTTGATGAAGCCGATCCAGTCGAAGACGGGCAGGCCGGTCGCCGCCTGGACGGCCGCCGAGTACGGGGGCAGGTCGCTGCACTCGAGCAGAACCGCGCCGACCTCCGAATGCTCGGCCTGAACCTCGAGCGCGGCGTCCACGACTTCCTGCTCGACGGCCTCGACGTCGAGCGTGCCGCACTCGTCGAGCACGGTGCGCCGGAACTCGGTCTTGTCCTCGAGTCCGCGGAAGACGATCCGGCTCGTGTCGAGGATCCCGAGCCTCTCGAGGAAGCCGTCGCTGAGCGAGGCGCCGTTGGCGACGAGCACCGCGAGCTTCTCCGCCGGGCCGAGCATCGAGAGCACGAACGGCGCCTGCATCAGGCTCGAGAGGAAGACGGGCACCGGCACCGCGTCCGCGACCTCGCGCTGGTACGCGCCGCAGTAGCCGCAGTCGCTCGTGACGGCCTTCGCCCCCTGACGGACGAGCTCCTGGGCCGCTTCGACGATCAGTGGCCCCATCGCCGGATCCTGCCGCACGATGATCGCGTCGAACGTGGCGCCCTTGACCTCGCGGTAGAGGACGGGGAAGTCGTAGGTCGACGCATTGCCGACGTCTCCGGGGATGAAGGGCAGGTAGTACTCGAGGCAGACGATCCCGACCGAGTAGCCGTAGGCGACCTGGCCCCGCCGCGCCCGGTAGAAGCCCCCGCTCGTCCTCTCGTCGGCGATCGCCATCTGCGTGCGTTTTACCACCTGTACTCGTTGCCGGTGAGGTCGATCTCGGGCCGGCGGCCCTGGATCAGGTCGGTGACCGCGCGGCTCGAGCCGCAGGCCATCGTCCAGCCCATGTGGCCGTGCCCGGTGTTGAAGAAGAGATTCGCGTGCCTGCCCTTGCCGATCACCGGCGGCCCGTCGGGCGTCATCGGCCGCAGGCACGCGCGGCGCTCCCCGGCGGTGTAGTCGGCGGCGTCCGGAAAGAGCTCGCGCGCGAGGCGCTCGATGTTGCCGAACGACGTCTCCCTGACGGTGCGGTCGTAGCCCGCGAACTCGGCGGTCGAGGTCATCCGCAGCTTGTCGCCGAGCGGCGCCCAGGCGACGAGGAGCTCCTCGTCGACGCCGCCCGTCGTCGGCGCGCCGCCGTCGCGGATCGGAAAGTTGACGGTGTAGCCCTTCGCGGGGTAGATCGGGAGCCTGACGCCGATCGTCCGCGCGACCGCGGCGCTGCCGACGCCGAGCGCGAGGACGTAGACATCGGCGTCGAGCACGCCGTCGTCGGTGGCGACGCCGCTTATCCGGTCGCCGTCGGCGCGCAGCGAGCGCACGGTCGTCGAGAGCCGGATCCGGCCGCCGAGGCGCTCGAACGCCTCCGCGAGCCGCTGCGAGAACACCTGCGAGTTGCCGGCGGCGTCGGTGGGACCGTAGACGGCGCCCGCGATCTTGGCCTCGACCGGGGCGAAGACGGGGTCGACGGCGACGACCTCGGCGGCGTCGAGGACGCGGCACTCCTGGCCGTGGTCGGCGAGGAGCTGCATCTTCGCCGCACCGAGCTCGAGCTCCCTCGCGTCGCGGTACAGGTAGAGGATCCCCGTGTGCGAGTCGAGGTAGTCGATCTGCTCGTCGCGGGCGAGTTGATCGAGCTGCCGCTGGCTGTACTGACACAGCCGGAGCTTCACCAGGGTGTTGCGGCGCGCCCGCTCGGCCGTACACTCGCGCAGGAAGCGAAGTCCCCAGCGCACGAGCTGCGGGTCGGGACGGAGGCGCACCTGGATCGCCGTCTGCTTCCCGAGCAGCGAGCGCGCGAGCATCGCCGGCGCACGCGGCGAGGCCCAGGCGAACGAGTGGCCGGGAGCGATCAGCCCAGCGTTGCCGCCGGTCGCGTCCGTGCCGAGCGCGTCTTCACCCTCGACGAGCTCGACCTCGGCCCCGTCCCGCGCGAGGTAGTACGCCGTGGTCACGCCGACCACGCCCCCGCCGAGAACGAGGACTCTCATCCGCCGAGCTCCTCTCCATATCGGGAATCGCGCCAGGCGAGGGCCGCCTTCAGGCCCTGGGTCGAGACGATCTCGTCGAACTGCCGCTGCTCCGGCGTCTCGGCGGCGTTCAGGATCGCCGACAGGTCGAGGTTCGAGAGGACGGCGGAGCGAAGGCCCATCGCCTCGTACGCGCGCACTAGCGCGAGCTTCGTCAGCCGCAGCACGGGCAGCGGCGTCGGCGCGATCTTGCGGACGAGCTCGCCGACGGCCTCCTCGAGCCGGTCGCCGGCGACGACACGGTTGACGAGGCCGATCCGCTCGGCCTCGCCGGCGTCGATCGCGTCGCCCGTGAACAGGAGCTCGTTCGTCTTCTTCTGGCCGAGCAGGAAGGGCATGAGCAGCGTCACCGGGCCCGACCCGTAGCGAATCTCCGGCTCGCCGAAGCGGGCGTCCTCGGCGGCGACGATCAGGTCGCACGCCATCGCGAGGTCGCAGCCGCCGGCGAGGCACCAGCCGTGCACAGCTGCGATCGTCGGCTTCGGCAGCGACCAGAGCTCGAGCGTCACGTCGACGTCGTCGGTGAGCACGCGGCGCCAGTGGTCGGCGCCTTCGATCCGCGCCGCCGCCTCCTCGGAGAGGTCGAAGCCGGCCGAGAACGCGCGTCCGGCTCCGGTCAGGACGACCACCTTGACCTCGTCGTCGGCGGCCGCCTGCACGATCGCCGCCCGCAGCTCGCGCACGAGCTCGACGCTGAGCGCGTTCAGCTTGTCCGGCCGATTGAGCGTGATCCAGGCGGCCGGCCCGCGCCGCTCGTACAGGACGACGGTCATCCGCGGCCTCCCCGGTCGACGACGACGAGCGCGTCGACGGCGATCGCGCCGTCGGAGCCCAGGACGAGCGGGTTGAGGTCGACCTCTGCGACCTCCGGATGGTCGAGCGCGAGCTGTCCGAGCGCGACGAGCGCCGCGGCCAGCGCCTTGCGGGCCGCCGGGCTCGCGACGGCGGCGAGACCCGGAGCCTCGTCGACGAGCTCGAGCGCCGCGTCGCCGTCGAGCGGCGCGAGCGCGACCGAGGCGAGCGCGAGCGCCTCCACAGCCGCGCCGCCGATGCCGACGGTGAGGAGCGGACCGTACAGGGGGTCGCGCGCGAGGCCGCAGAGCGCCTCGGCGCCCGGGGGCACCTGCCGCGCGACGAGCACGCGGCCGCCGAGCCGCGCCGCTCCCTCCGCCGCCGCCTCGGCCGAGGCGACTCCGAGGACGACGCCGCCGGCGCGTGCCTTGTGCGCCGGCCCGTCGACCTTGACGACGACGGGGAAGCCGAGCTCGGCGGCCGCCTCCGCCGCCTCCTCCGGCGACGACGCGCGCCGCCGGGGCGGGAAGGTGATCCCGTAGCGCTCGAGCGCGGCGGCCGAGTCGTACTCCGGCAGCGCTCCGTCCTCGGGAAGCAGGTCCGAGAGATCGACCGGGATCGCCGGCGCGGCGGCGACGGGAATCCGGGGCGGCCGCCGGTGCGCGACGCGCGCGAGAGCGCGGATCGCAGCGCCCGATCCGCGCAGGAGCGGGAGGTCGAGCTCGTGCGCGAGCGCCGCGAGGTCTGCGCGCGGATCCGAGGTCTGCACGGTGGTCACCGCCGGAAAGACGTGCGTGCCCTCGACCGCGCCGGCGAGGGAGCGCACGATCAGCTTCACCCAGTCCTGCTCCCAGTCACCGCGGAACTGCGAGTGGTCGATCTGCGCGAGCAGGATGTCGAAGGCTCCCGAGCCCGCCATCAGCTCGAGCGAGCGCGGGAAGACCTTGTCGACGGCGTCGACGGCCCACGCGTCGAGCGGGTTCTCGGGCGAGCGGTAGTTCGGAAACTCCTCGCAGAGCAGGCGGGCGAGCTGGGGCGGCAACGGCGAAAACGGGAGCCCGGCCGCCTCGCCCGCATCGGCGAGGAGCGCGGCCTCGCCGCCCGACTCCGAGATCGCCGCGACGCGTGCCCCGCGCGGCCGGCGGCCGCAGCCGAGCACCGCGAGCGTCTCGACGAGCTCGGGGAAGTCGTCGACCTCGAGCGCGCCGAAGCGGCGCAGCAGCGCCGAGAAGGCGCGGGTCGAGCCGGCGATCGCGCCGGTGTGCGCGAGCGTGGCGCGTGCCCCGGCCTGCGAGCGCCCGGCCTTCAAGCAGACGACGGGCTTGTCGGCCTTCGCGAGCAGCTCGAGCGCGTGCATGAACGCGGCCGGGCGCCGCACGGTCTCGAGGAAGAGCGCGACCGCACCCGTCCGCTCGTCCTCGGCGAGCAGGGCGCAGAAGTCGGCCGCGTCGCGCACCGTCTCGGCTCCGCTCGAGATCACGCAGCGGAAGCCGATCCGGGGACCGAGCGCCGTGAGCGCCTCGCCGATCGAGCCGGACTGGGTGACGACGGCGACCCGGCCGGAGCGGAACGACTCCGGGAGCGTGCCGATCCAGCAGGACGCGCCTCCCGGGATCGCGACGCCCATGCAGTTCGGCCCGAGCACCGCAGCGCCCGACTCGGCGGCGCGCGCGGCGATCGCGGCCGCGACCGGAGGACCCGCGTGGCCGGCCTCGTTGCCGAGCCCGGGGAGCACGAACGTCCGGCAGCCGGCCTCGAGCGCGTCCGCGAACGCCTGCTCGACGCGCTCGTGGCCGACCGCAAGGAGCACGAGGTCGGGCGGAGAAGGGAGCTCGGCGACGCTCGGGTAGCACCGCAGGCCGAGCACCTCCTCGCGCGACGGGTTGACGGGATAGACCGGCACGCTGCTTCGCGTCGCGTTCGCGACGATCGCCCACTGCGCCCCCGAGCGGTCGGACGCCCCGACGATCGCGAGCGAGCGGGGCTCCAGGAGCGGCGTCAGCCCTCCGCGCAGCTCGGCCGCGACCGCATCGGGAGAGATCGGCGCCGCCGACACGCCCGGAATCTAACTCTGCGTCGCCAATCCGGTGCGCCCGCACTATGAGGGACGCTCGAACCACGCTAGCCTCTTGGGCAGGCTTGGCCAGGAGACAGAAGCGTCGATGAGCAGACCACTGCGGACTCTTCCCGTACTGCGCTCGCCGCGCCTGCGCACGGTCGGGCGTCAGATCGGCATCGGCCTGCTGACGCTGTTCCTCATCTCCGTCGTGACGTTCGGGATGATGAGCGTCCGGACGCCCGACCAGATCGCCCGCAAGAAGTTCGGCAACCAGATCACCAACGTGCAGGTCGAGGAGTTCGCACACACGTACGGCCTCGACAAGCCGGTCTACGAGCGCTACGGCAAGTGGCTCTGGCACTTTGCACACGGCAACATGGGCACCTCGTTCGTCACCGACGTCTCGGTCTCCTCGAACGTGGTGCCGCGCTTCGAGCGGACGCTGATCCTCTCGCTCGTCTCGCTCCTCGTCGCGCTGCCGATCTCGGTCGCGCTCGGCGTCTTCCAGGCGAGACGGGTCGGCAGCTGGACCGACCTGTCATTGCTGACCGGATCGGTCGTCGTCGCCGCGCTGCCGGAGTTCGTCGTCGGCATCGGCCTGCTCTTCCTGTTCGCGGTCGAGCTGGGCTGGCTGCCGGTCGACAGCGCCACCGCGCTGACCTTTGCGTCGTCCTTCGCCGACGAGGCGAAGGCGTACGTGCTCCCCGCAGCGACGCTCGTCCTGGCGATGGTTCCGTACATCGCGAGGATCGCCCGCGGCGCGCTGCGCGAAGCGCTCGGGGCGCCGTATACGCAGGCGGCCGTGCTGCGCGGCCTCTCGCGGCGCACGGTGATCTGGGACCACGCGATGCGGAACGCCGGCGTCCCGCTCGTGAACGCCGTGGCGATCAACATCGTCTATCTGCTGAGCGGTGTGATCGTGGTCGAGTGGGTCTTCGCGTTCCCGGGGATCGGTCAGGGGCTCGTGCAGGCGACGAGCACCTCCGACGCGTTCAACGTCGAGGCGATCGCGCTCCTGATGGGCGCCATGTTCATCGGCGTCAGCCTCGCCGCCGACCTGCTCGTCGCCTACCTCAACCCGCGGCTGAAGGCGGCCGTCGCCAGATGACGACGACGACGCCCGCAGTCGACTTCGTCCCGGTCGAGCTCGTCGACGAGGAGGGGCGCCCGCCGTCGGCGTGGCGCGCGATCCTCGGCTCGACCGAAGGGAGGATCGGCGTCGGGCTCGCGGCGATCGTCCTCTTCGTGATCATCTTCGGGCGGTTCTTCACGCCGTATCCGCCGGACTTGATCGGCGTCGGGGGGTCGACGACCGGTCCGAGCGGTGCGCACCTCCTCGGCACGGACGCGCTCGGCCGCGACACGCTCAGCCGCCTGCTCGTCGGCGGGACGACGATCATCCTGATCCCGGTCATCGCCGTAACGCTCGCCTGGGTGGTAGGCGGCACGCTCGGCATGCTCGGGGCCTACAGGGGCGGCCGTGTGGACGCGCTGATCACGCGCGGATTCGACCTGCTCATGGCGCTCCCTCCGCTCATGCTCGTCCTCGTCGCGATCGCGGCGCTCGGCACCTCGAACCTCGTCCTCGTGATCACGATCATGATCGTCTACCTGCCGCGCATGGGCCGGCTCGTCCGGGGAGCGACGCAGGCCGTGATCACGAACGAGTACGTGGCGGCGGCCCAGGCGCGGGGGGAGCGGACGAGGGCGATCCTCTTCCGTGAGGTGCTGCCGAACATCATGGCGCCGACCGTCGCCGACTTTACGCTGCGCATCACATACGGCGTCATCTTCGTCGCGACGCTCAACTTCCTCGGCCTCGGCGTACAGCCGCCCAAGGCCGACTGGGGCGTGATGGTCGCCGAGGGCCGCGGCTTCATCAACCTCGATCCGGTCGCGACTCTCGCGCCCGCCGCCGCGATCGCGCTCCTCTCGATCGCGCTCAACCTCGTCGCCGACGCGCTGACGCAGCACGTGACCCGGAGCGGACGGGAGATCATTCCGCTGTGAGCGACGCCGTCGTCCTCGACCTCCGCGACCTCTCGGTCGGCTATCTCCGCCGCGACGGCTCGATCAACGAGGTCGTGCACGAGGTCTCGTTCACGCTCGAGCGCGGGACGATCCTCGGTCTCGCGGGCGAATCGGGTTGCGGCAAGTCGACGACCGCCCTCGCCGCGATCGGCTACCGCACGCCCGGCAGCCGCATCGCCGGCGGGGAGTCGAGGCTCGACGGCATCGACATGCTCCGGACGTCGACGCCGAAGCTCCGCAAGATCTGGGGCAGCAGGGTCGCGTACGTCGCCCAGAGCGCCGCCCTCGCCCTCAACCCGGCGCTGACGGTCGGGCGCCAGCTCGCGCAGCCGCTCGCCGTCCATCTCGGTCTCCACGGCGACGCTGCGCGGGCCCGCCAGCTCGAGCTGCTCGGGTCGATGGGGCTGCCCGACCCGGCGGGGGCGCTGCGCCGCTACCCGTTCCAGTTCAGCGGCGGCCAGCAGCAGCGGATCGCGCTCGCGATCGCGCTCTCCTGCCGGCCGGACGTGCTGATCCTCGACGAGCCGACCACGGGGCTCGACGTCACGACCCAGGCCAGGATCACCCGCCTGCTCCGCGCGCTCGTGACTGACTTCGGCCTCGGCTGCCTCTATGTCAGTCACGATCTCGCGCTGCTTGGGACACTCGCCGACCGGCTCGCAGTGATGTACGCGGGCGAGCTGATCGAGAGCGGGCCTGCCGAGGCGGTCGTGTCGAAGCAGCGCCACCCGTACACGCAGGCCCTGCTCGGGGCCGTGCCGAGCGTGCGGCGCCCGCGCTTCGTGGTCGGGATCCCGGGCCGGCCGCCGACGAGTGTCGTGCTCGACTCCTGCGCCTACGCGCCGCGCTGCCCGTACGTGCTGCCCGCGTGCCGCGCGGGCCGGGTCAAGCTGCGCGGTCCCGGGGACGGCCACGAGGCCCGCTGCATCCGGCTCGAGGAGATCGAGAAGCAGGCGGTGCCGGGCCACGAGCTGATACCTGCGCAGGGCGGCCGCGACGTGCTGCTCGAGGTCTCCGACATCTGGTGCGAGTACGGCGGCGCGAGCGTCCCGGCGGTCAAGGGCGTCGGCCTCGTCGTGCATGCGGCCGAGCGGGTCGGGATCGTCGGGGAGAGCGGCAGCGGCAAGTCGACACTCCTGCGTGCGATTGCGGGACTGCATCGGCCCACAGCCGGCTCGATCAGGCTCCGCAACGTCGAGCTCTCGCCGGTCGCGGTCAAGCGGCCGCGCTCGGTGCGCCGCGAGATCCAGCTCGTCTTCCAGAACCCCGACTCCTCGCTCAACCCCCGGCACACGATCCTGGACATCGTCGCGCGGCCGATCCGGCTCTTCCGCGACGACGTGCCGCGGAGCCGGGAGCGCGAGGCCGTCCTGGAGCTGCTCGACGCCGTCAAGCTGCCTCGCGGGTTGCTCCACCGCTATCCGGCAGAGCTGTCCGGCGGCCAGCGTCAGCGGGTCGCGCTGGCGCGCGCGTTCGCCGCGCGGCCGTCGCTCCTGCTCTGCGACGAGGTCACCTCCGCGCTCGACGTCTCCGTCCAGGCGACGATCCTCGAGCTGATCGCCGAGCTCTCGGAGCAGACGCAGACGGCGGTGATCTGGGTGAGCCACGACCTCGCCGTCGTCCGCACGATCGCGAATCGCGCGCTCGTGATGCGCGAGGGCGAGGTCTGCGAGGAGGGCGAGACCGACCAGCTCTTCGCCGCCGCCCGCCACCCGTACACGCAGGAGCTGCTCGCGTCGATCCCGGAGCTCTTGCCGGCGACGGCCTGATGCCCCGCGACCCGCGCTTCGACGTCCTCTTCGAGCCTGTCCGGATCGGGCCGAAGGTGCTCCGCAACCGCTTCTACCAGGTGCCTCACTGCACGGGCTTCGGCACCGACCAGCCGGGGGCGCAGGCCCGCTTCCGGGCGACGAAGGCCGAGGGCGGCTGGGCCGCGGTCTGCACGGAGCTCTGCTCGATCCATCCCGAGTCGGATCGCGCGTCGCGGCCCGTCGCAAGGCTCTGGGACGACGACGACGCGCGGAACCTCGCGCTGATGTGCGAGGAAGCGCACGAGCACGGGGCGCTGGCCGGGGTGGAGCTCTGGCACGGCGGCCCGACCTCGGAGGGATCGGGCAGCCGCGAGATCCCGGGGGCTCCGAGCCAGATTCCCTCCGACCACAACCAGCTCAGCTATCCGCGCGAGCTCGACCGCGCTGGGATCCGCGAGCTCGAGGAGGCCTACGCGGCGGCGGCGCGCCGCGCGCGCGACGCCGGCTTCGACATCGTCTACGTCTACGGCGCGCACAGCTTCCTGCCGCTGCAGTTCCTCTCACCGTTCTACAACAAGCGAACCGACGAGTACGGCGGGCCGCTGGAGAACAGGGCTCGGTTCTGGCTCGAGACGCTCGAGCTCGTGCGCGAGGCCGTCGGCGACGAGTGCGCGATCGCCGCGCGGCTTGCCGTCGACGCGCTCGGCCCGCACGGGGTCGAGCTCGACGAGGGGCTCGCGTTCGTGCGGGTCGCCGACCACCTGGTCGATCTCTGGGACGTGAACATCGGCTCGATCGTCGACCTCACGGGCGACATCGCCTCGTCGCGCTGCGAGGACGAAGGCTGGCAGCTTCCGTGGACGGGACGCGTGCGCGAAGCCACGGCCAAGCCGATCGTCGGCGTGGGCCGCCTGACGAGCCCGGAGAAGATGCTCGAGATCGTCGAGAGCGGCGTCTGGGACCTGATCGGCGCCGTCCGGCCGTCGATCTCCGACCCGTTCCTGCCGAAGAAGATCGAGGAGGGACGGCTCGACGAGATCCGCGAGTGCATCGGCTGCAACGTCTGCCTCGCCCGCGCGCTCGACCACTTCCAGATCGCGTGCACGCAGAACGCCACAGCGGGTGAGGAGTTCCGGCGCGGGTGGCACCCGGAGCGCTTCGAGCCCACGGCGAACGGCGACCGCAGCGTGCTCGTCGTCGGCGCCGGCGCGGCCGGGATGGAGTGCGCGCTCGTGCTAGGGAAGCGCGGGCTGCGGCGCGTGCACCTCGTCGACGCCGCTCGCGAGATCGGCGGCTACGCCGGCCTCGTCTCGCGGTTGCCCGGGCTCGGGCAGTGGGCGCGCGTCGTCGAGTGGCGGAGGACCCAGCTCGGGAAGCTTCCGAACGTCGAGGTGACGACCGGAGTCGCCGTCGACGCCGACGCGGCTCGCGGCTACGGCGCCGACGTCCTCGTCGTCGCGACGGGCGCACGCTGGGCCGTCGACGGGCTCAACCACGTCACCCACGAGCCGATTCCCGGTGCGGACGGCCCACACGTGCTGACGCCGGAGCGCGTGCTGGCCGGCGAGGAGCCCTCCGGCGCGACGGTGCTCGTCTACGACTGCGAGGGCTACTTCATGGGCGTCGGGATGGCCGAGCTGCTCGCCACCGCCGGCCGGCGCGTGCGGTACGTGACTCCGCTGCCGGTCGTAGGCCCGTTCCTCGACCACACCGGCGAGGGCGGCTTCGTCCGCCGGCGCCTCGTCGAGCTCGGCGTCGAGACCGCGGTCGACACCGAGCTCGTCTCGATCGGAGCCGGCGAGGATCTGCTCCGCTCGTTCGGCCGCGAGCGGACGATCGCCGCCGATGCCGTCGTCCTCGTCACGGCCCGGGTCTCGAACGACGCGCTCCATCGCGAGGTCAGCTCCGAGGTCGTGTATGCGATCGGCGACTGCGTCGCGCCGCGGCTGATCGCCGACTGCGTTTTCGACGGCCACCGGCTCGCCCGCGAGATCGACTCCCCGGACCCGCGCCGGCCGCTCCCCTACCTGCGGGAACGGCGACTCGTGGCAACAGAGCGTCCGGTCGCGGCCAGTTGACTTCCCCGGACCGGAGACTTAACGTCGTTTGATTAGCGTGTGGGTCGTCGGTCGGCCACCGATCAAGGCTCACCAGGCTGCGGCCATGGCCGGTGAACGGCGCGACCACATGTGCGAGGAGGAGGAGAGCACATGTCAGCGGAGTCGAAGCGTGCGCTGAGCCGTGAGGAGTTCCTGCGGGGAACTGCAGGGCTCGCGGCCGCGGGCACCGGGATGGGCCTGCTCGTTCCGAGCGCCCTTGCCCGGGGACAAGTCAAGAAGGGCGGCACCCTGCATCTCGTCTACACGGACACCTCGGCGGCCGAGACCACCGATCCGACGGTGCAAACCGGTATCGCCGTCTCGCAGCCGCCGCTCAACAACAACTACGACCGGCTCACCTACATCGTGCCCGGCACCTGGGCGCTCAGGTCGCGGCTGGCTCTGAGCTGGCACTCGACCGATGCGAAGACATGGACCTTCAAGCTGCGAAAGGGCGTCAAGTTCCACAACGGCAAGGAGCTGACGTCGAAGGACGTCGCCTGGAGCTACCGCCACATCCTCGACAAGAAGAACGGCTCGTCGGCGTACGCGCGGCTGAGCTCGGAGCTCGATCCGGCGGGGATCAAGACGCCGGATGCGCACACCGTCGTCTTCCACCTGAAGAAGCCGGATGCGCAGTTCCCGATCTTCGCCGGCACCTACCAGACGGGGATCTACCCGAACGGCGTCGACCCGAAGAAGAACCCGATCGGCACCGGCCCGTTCATGATCAAGTCCTGGAAGCCGACGCTCGGCTGGGAGATCGTGCGGAACCCGCACTACTGGGTTCCGGGGCTTCCGTATCTCGACTCCGTCCGCGGCGTCTACATCGCCGACCCGAACACCAAGGTGCAGGCCGTCACGAACGGCTCTGCCGACATCAGCGACCGGATCCCGTTCACGCAGGTCGGCTCGATCAGGCAGAACAAGAACCTGAGGATGTTCGTCCTCCCGGGTGCCGTCTTCCTCGACTATTCCTTCGACGCGACGCAGGCTCCGTTCACCGACGCCCGGGTCGCGAAGGCGATCAAGATGTCGGTGAACCGGAAGGCGCTGCTGCAGGCCGCGATCCAGGGGCAGGGCGTGCTCACCGGCGACGTGCCCGAGCTGCCGAGCGATCCGTTCTATCCCCCGGGCCGCGGCGTGCCTGGGCCGAACATCGCCGGGGCGAAGGCGCTCCTGGCGGCGGCCGGGCACTCGAGCGGCGTCGACGTCACGATCACGACGGCGGACACGTTCCCGGGTACCGTCGAGATGGTGACCGCGCTGAAGTCGGTCGTCGCACCTGCCGGCATCCGCATCAACATCGAGAAGGTCTCCACCGACACGTTCTGGAGCGACGACTGGCTGCACAAGCCCGCGTTCACGTCCTACTGGAACCACCGGCATCCGAAGGAGATCCTCGAGCTGCTGTACCGCAGCCATGCGGCCTGGAACGAATCGAAGTTCTACAACGCGACACTCGACGGGCTGATGGACGCGGGGGGGAAGACGCTGAACCCGACGAAGCAGCGGGCGATCTTCCGCCGGGCACTCAACATGGTCGCGACCCAGTCGGGCGTGGGGATCTCGTTCCACGTCAACGGCATCCACGTCGCGAAGAAGAAGGTGAACGGCGTCGTGGTGGACCCGCAGATCATGCTGATCCTCGACAAGGCCTGGGTCGCCTGAGCCAATCTCCTCGTGGTGGGGGCGGCTCGTGAGCGCCGCCCCCATCGAGCGTCTGAGCGCGCGGCTCGCCGACGGTGAGGTCGTCGTCATCGACGGCGCCACCGGCACCGAGCTCGAGGCGCGGGGCGTGCCGATGGACGATGCAGCCTGGTGCGGCGTCGCGAACCTCGAGTACGCAGCGGTCGTGCGCGACGTCCACGCGGACTACATCCGTGCGGGCGCGGCCGTCGTGATCGCGAACACGTTCTCCACCGACCGGATGCGGCTCGGCGACGCGGGTATCGGCGACCGAGTCGAGGAGGTGAACCGGAAGGCGGTCGCGGCGGCGCTCGAGGCGCGTGAGGTTACCGGCGCCTCCGACGTCGTCGTCGCGGGCTCGCTCTCCCGGGCGGCTGCGTTCACGATCGACGGCGCTCCGTGTCAGGTCAGTCGAGAGGAGCTGCTCGAGGTCTATTCGGAGCAGGCGCGCATCCTCGCCGACGCGGGCGTCGAGCTGATCGCCCTCGAGATGATCACCGGCATCGGCCACGGCGGGCCGGCGCTCGAGGCCGCGCGCTCGACCGGCCTCCCCGTCTGGCTCGGCCTGAGCGCCGACCGTGCGCCCGACGGCCGGCTCGCGGTCTGGCAGGACCACGACGCGGACTTCGGCGACGCCGTCGAGGCGCTCGTCGCTCCCGATCTCGCAGCCGTGCTCGTCATGCACACCGACGTCGCCGACGTGGACGACGCGCTCGACGCGGTCTTCCGCCGCTGGGACGGGCCGGTGGGCGTCTATCCGCACGTGGGCGGCTTCGTGCCGCCGAGCTGGCAGTTCGACGAGAGCTTCACGCCGGGCGAGCTCGTCGAGCACACGCGCCGGTGGGTCGAACGCGGCGCGCGCATCGTCGGCGGCTGCTGCGGCCTTGGCCCGGCGTACATCCGCGCCCTGAGCGCCGAGTACGGCACCGCCAGGCGCTAACCGGCTCCGGACCTGACCGATCCCGCCACGACCTGTTGCCTGGCACCGGGCCGGGGCCTGGGGAGTCGTGCCCCTTGGGGCCACGACCTGTTGCCTGGCACCGGGCCGGGGCCTGGGGAGTCGTGCCCCTTGGGGCCACGACCTGTTGCCTGGCACCGGGCCTTGACGACCTGTTGCCTGGCACCGGGCCCTGGCCTCGGGAGCCGTGCCCCTTGGGGCCACGACCCGTTGCCTGGCACCGGGCCCTGGCCCGGTTGGACGAGCCGCTGCTGCTAGCGGAGGATCGCCCAGGCTGCGTCGAAGTTGCGGGCGCGGAGATCGGCGTCGCGGATGCAGACGTAGAGCCGGTCGAACTCGTCGTCGCGGGGCGTGCCGAGCTCGTCGTCGGCGCTGAGCTGGAGGAGCAGGCGCCAGTTCAGCGCCTCCGTCTCGTGGTCTGCGCGGGACTCGTAGTAGACGCTGACGTCGTCTGCGTCGAGGCCCGACGACGCGAGCTGGCAGTCGAGCTCGACCTCGCGGCCGATCTCGTCCTGGTAGCCGAAGAGCCGGTGGAGGGCGAACCGGTCGGGGCTCGACTCCTCGAGCTCGATCCCCTGTGCCTGCGCCAGCCGCTCGCGGAGCTCGTCCCAGGCGTCCATCTCCTCTGCGGACAGCTCGAGCGACTCGGCATGGAAGGACCACGCACCGGGAAGCATCAGCTCGCGCGACAGCTCGAGCGGCATCGCCTGCAGGACCGGCTCATGCGCCTCGTCCGGCTCGAGCTCTGCCCCGCGGCGGTCGAGGAAGACGACGCGGCAGCTGCCACGGTCGGCGGGGAGAAGTCCCGGCGGCCGCTCGGCGAGGTCGTAGAAGAAGAGGAGCAGACCCTCCCGCGGCAGCGGCGTCTCCGGATCGACCGCGGCCACCTGCTCGAGGTGCAGCTGGCCGAGGAATCCGAGCTCGCGCCCGTCTGCGGTCGGCCACGCGAAGCCGCGCGGAACGTCCGGCGAACCCCCGAGGCGAGACGAGCTGCCCGGCTCTCCCCGCGTCAGGCGCACGCTCGCGCGGGCGAGCCGGCGCAGGTCCGCGTCGCGCCGCTCGAGGCCGACTTCCCGCGCGAGCGAGAGCAGCGAGTCCTCGTCGACCGAGCCGCGAGCCGGCTTGGCGGGCACGGGCGCCGGCGGCTCCCAGTCGTCGAAGACCGGCTCGTCGGCCGCGCGCATGGCCGAGCTCAGCTCCTGCGCGACGCTCGCCGCCTCGCGCAACAGCTCCTTGAAAAAGCCCCGCCGATCCGAACCCGACGCCACGAGTGGCAGGCTACCGCGCGCGGGCGGTGGCATCGCAGGCTTCGCCTCGCCAGCTTCGGGCGCCTGCCTGGACAGCGACGAGGGCGACGACGAGAGCAACGAGTGGATCGGCCCACCAGAGTCCGAAGAGAGCGTTTGCGGCGAGCCCGATCAGAATCGCGAGCGAAAGGTAAGCGCAGAGAATGTTCTGGGTCCCCTCACCGGCGGTGGCCGACGAACGGAGCCGGTTCCCGAGTCGCCGCTTGGCGCGGCCGAAGAGCGGCATCAACGTGATGCTGACGAGCGCCAACCCGATTCCGATCCAGCTGCCCTCGGCCTGGTTTCCGGTCGCGAGATGCCAGGTTGCGGCGACGACGATGTACGGGGCGAGCAGGAAGAACGTAGCCGCCACGACCTTCTGGGCGCGTGCTTCGGCGTCCTCCGAGTCGAGGCGGGAGCCGGTGAATCGCCAGACGATGACGAGGCTGGCGATGCCCTCGATCGTGCTGTCGAGTCCGTAGCCGATCAGCGCGATCGAGTTGGCCATGAGCCCGGCTGTGACACCGATCGCTCCCTCGGCGGTCATCCACGCGAGACTCAGCCACGAAATGACCTTGACGCGACGGACGAGCGAGGCATGCTCGGCATCGAAGACGAAGCTCGCAGCGCCCACCCCGCGATAGTATCAAGGATAGTTGTCATAATCAGGATTAGTTGATGGATGATTCTCCAGGTCCGACCGATCTCACCGAGATCGAGGAATGCCGCCGGATCGCAGCCGCGTGGGCGCCCGTCCTGCGCGCGCTCGCGAACGAGGAGCGGCTGCTGATCGCGCTCTGGCTCGCCGGCGGCGGACGCTCCGTCCGCGAGCTCGAGCAGGTCACCGGGCTCAGCCAGTCGCTCGTCTCCTACCATCTCCGCGAGCTCCGCGAGGCCGGGCTCGTCGCTGCCTCTCCCGAGGGTCGCAGCAATCGCTATCGGCTCTGCAGTCCGGACCTCGACCAGGTCGCCTCGCTGATCGGAACCCTCGACCGGAGCGCGTCGAAGTAGCCGAGCTCCGACGAGGTGTACTAGCGTCTGCCGCTCTTGCCGAACAAGGAGGAACCATGGCCGAGAAGACCGCCGTCCGCACAGAGGAGGCGCCCGCGCCGTTCCAGGGCGCGCCCTACTCGCAGGCGATCCGTGCCGGCGACTTCGTCTTCGTCTCGGGCCAGGTCGGGATGCGGCCGGGCGAGACGCAGGTCGTGGGCCCGTCGATCGACGAGCAGACCGAGCAGACGTTCGCGAACGTCCGCGCGATCCTCGAGGCCGCGGGCAGCGGGCTCGACAGGATCGTGAAGACGACCGTCTACCTGTCCACGCTCGACGACTTCCAGGGCATGAACGAGGTCTACCGCCGCCACGTGGGAGACGTGCCGCCGGCGCGGGCCACCATCGCCGTCGGTCTCCCCGCCAACGCCCTGGTCGAGATCGAGGCGGTCGCGCTTGCGCCTACGCCCTGACGTTTTGCGGCTCGCCGCCGGCGAAGGCGAGCAGGTTCTCGAGCGTGACCCGCACGAGCTCGGTCGACGCCTCCGCGGTGTTGAAGCCGATGTGCGGCGTGACGACGACCCGCGGGCACGAGAGAAGCGGGTGCCCGGGCGGCGGAGGCTCCGTGGCGAGGACGTCGAGCCCTGCGCCGCGGATCGCGCCGGCTTCGAGCACCTCTGCCAGAGCCTGCTCGTCGACCAGTGCGCCGCGGGCCGTGTTGACGAGGATCGCGTGCGGCGCCAGCAGGCCGAGCAGGCGGCGATCCACGATCCGGTCTGTCTCGGGACCGTGGGCGAGGTGGAGCGAGACGACGTCCGAGGACGCGAACAGCTCGTCGAGCTCGACGAGCGGCGCACCGAGCTCGCGCTCACGCTCCGGCGATCGCCGCCGCGTCCAGCAGACGACGGTCATCCCGAGCGCCTGCCCGAGCTGGATCAACCGCGCTCCGATCGGCCCGGCGCCGACGACCCCGAGCCGCCGGCCGCGCAGCTCGACTCCCTGGGTCTGCTCCCACGAGCCGGCCCGCACGGCCCGGTCGCCCTCGGGCACGCCGCGCGCGACGGCGAGGATCAGCGCCAGCGCGTGCTCGGCGATCGCGTTCGCGCCGTAGCGAGGGACGTTGCACACCGTCACCCCGGCGCTCCGCGCCTCGTCGAAGTCGACGTACGTCTCGACGCCGGTCCCGGCGAAGCTGACGACCTGAATCGTCGGGCTCGCGGCGAGCACCCCGGGCGGGAGCCGCCAGAGGAGGAGTAGGCCGTCGGCGCCGCGCAGGCGCTCGATCCAGCCCTCGGCCGAGTCCGGCACGCCGTCGAACCAGTCGAGCTCGTGCCCCTCGGCCTCCAGTCGCGCAAGCTGGCCCGGGTCGAGGAGCTCGCGGTACTGCGGCTCGCCGTCGGCGCAGACGAAGTGCATTAGGCGCCGCTTGCCGGCGCCGGCCTCAGGATGCGCGGCTCTGCCGCGCGTCCGTCCGAAATGACCGGTCGACACGCCCGAATAGCGACCCACGCTCCTAGTGCACGAGATCGGAGCGGGCGGCGACCCGTGCCCGGACCGCGGCCGCCGCCTCCGCCGCGGTCAGCGCCGCGGACTCCATGTGCGTCCACTCGCCCACGTAGTCGCCGGCGAAGAAGATCGTGTCGTCCACGCCACGCTCGAGCGCCGCCTGCACGCGGGCGCGCCCGGGCGCCGCGAACGGGATCGCGTGCTCCCACCGCTGCACGAGCACCTCGCGCACGACGCCCTTCGCCTGCGGATAGAGGTCGTAGAGGTCACCGGTGATGATCGCTTCGATCTCGGCGTCGGTCTTGTCAGCCAGGCGCCGGGCGCGACCGGCGCCGCCGTAGACCATCAGCGCTCCGCCGTGCTCGCGCGGGGCGCCCGGCTCGCGCAGCGCATTCGCGTGGTTGAAGAGCATGTTGAACGACTTCTCGACGGTGAGGACGGAGTAGATGTCGTCCCAGGGCATCGGCCCCGTCTCGCCCGTGAGGATGCCGCCGACCACGAAGGGTCCGTAGACGATCGCGTCGAGCGCGGCTGCGGTCTCGGCGGGCAGGTCGGCTACGACCTGACGCGCAACCGGCGCCGGCGCGGCGACGATCGCGCAACGGGCCCGCACCTCCTCGTCCTGGCCGCCCCGCCGGTAGCGCACGCGGACGCCGTCGGCTTCGCGGCCCACCTCCGTGACCGGCGCGCCTGTCACCACGCGCTCGCCCAGCCGCCGTGCGAGCTCCTGCGGCAGCGAGGAGGGCCCGCCGCGGAGGTTGTAGCCGAGCACGACGTTGCCCGTCGCCCAGACGTGCGCGAACAGGCCGACCATGCAGCCGGCCGCGATCTCGTCCGGCTCGGCCGTCAGCCGGTTCGTCGTCGCGCGGAAGATCTCCTCGACCTGGGGATGCATGGCTCCGAGGTACTCGGCCCACGAGCGATCGTCGAGGAAGCCGAGCAGGCGGCGGCGGACGTCGGAGTCCGTCTCTCCCTCGCCGCGGCGCGCGAGCTCGTTGTAGCGGGCGGCGTCGCGCCGCACCCTCAACCCGGTGCGCGCGAGCGAGACCCGCGCCGCCGGCGCGAGCGGCAGCCGGAGCGGGAAAGTCTCGGCGCGGCCGCCCGTGACGACCTTGCCGCGATAGGCGATCCCCAGCAGGCTGCCCGTGATGCGCGCCGGCTCGAGCCCGAGCTCCTGCAGCAGGCCCCAGAGGAACGAGCCCTCGCCCGGGAACATGTGCGCCCCGACGCTCACCCAGTGCGGGCCGCGCTCGACCGACTTGATCCGGCCGCCGACGCGATCGTCCGCCTCGAGAACGATCGTGTCGAGGTCGCGCAGCTGCCACGCGGCCGTGAGGCCCGCGATCCCCGCGCCGACGACGGCGACGTCCCTCACGCGCTCGTCGCCTGCGCCTTCTTCAACGGAACGAGGCCCGAGGGAGCGAGATCTGCGAGCAGGAGCGTGACCCGGTCGGCGCGGCGGCCACGGTCCTCGGCCGCCTCCTTCCGCTCGACGGCGCTGCGGACGAGCCGGCCGCCGAGGTAGCGCACCGGCTCGGGCGGGAAGCGGCCGGCCGGCTCGCGCGCGAGCCCCGCCCGCGACCACTCGTCGTCGAGCCCGAGCGCGAGCGAGGCGAGGATCCTGCCGCCGACGTACGTCGGCCCGACGCCGTTGCCGGAGTAGCCGAGGCCGTAGACGATGTCCTCGCGCCCGCCGAGGCGGGAGAAGAACGGCAGGCCGACCTGGGTCCGGTCGATCGGCCCCATCCAGTTGTGCGTCACCGGCACGTCGTCGAGCCTCGGGTAGAGCGTGCGCATGCTCTCGGCGACGGCGCCGGCCCGCGGCGACGGGCCGTCGAACGAGGAGCCGACCTTGCCGCCGAACGCGAGCTTGCCGCCGCCGCGCCCGAAGATCAGTCGCCCGTCGAGCGTGTTGCGGTAGTAGTTGACGAGCATCCGCGAGTCGGAGATGCACATCCCGTTCGTCCAGCCGATCGCCTCGAGTCGATCGGGAGCGGGCGCCGTCGCGACGATGTCGCTCGCGATCACGACGACGGCGCGCCGGAGCTCCGGGAGCGCTGCCGCCCACGCGTTGAGCGCGAGCACGACCTTCGACGCGGTGACCGTACCGCCCGCGGTGACGACCCGCGGCGGGCGGGAGCGCTCGAGCTTCGTCATCGGCGAGCGCTCGAAGATGCGGACGCCGCGCTCGAGCGCGACGCGGCGCAGCCCTCGTGCGAGAAGCGCCGGCTGCACCGTCGCGGCCGTCGGCTCGAAGACGCCGCCGAGATGCGTCGCCTCGCCCGCGCGCCGTGCCGCCTCCTCCGGCCCGAGCCGGACGAAGGGCTCCTCGCCGAAGCTCGAGATTGCGTCGAGCGTCTCGTCCCAGGCCCCGAGCTGCGCGTCGCTCGTCGCCGCCCAGAGCCAGCCGTCACGGCGGTAGTGCGCGTCGATCCCGTTCGCGGCGCAGAATTCGCCGATCCCGTCCACGGCCCTGACGGACTCGCGCGCGAGCCGGACGGCCTCCTCGCCGCCGCAGACCTTCTTCAGCGTCCCGAACTTCGCCCACCAGCTGAGCACGAAGCCGCCGTTGCGGCCGCTTGCGCCCCCGCCGCACACGTCCGCCTCGACGAGCACGACGTCGAGCGCCGGATCGTGCTCGGCGAGGCGGATCGCCGTCCAGAGCCCGGTGTAGCCGCCGCCGACGATGCAGACGTCGGCCCGCTCGTCGCCCTCGAGCCGAGACGAGTCTTCGGCCCCGCTCAGAGCCTCCTCGAGCCACAGGCTTCGCACCGGCCGATCCTAACCGGCGCGGGCCCCGCGGTTGCACAGGCGCCGGCGGTGTGCCACCCTCGGAAGGGTGTCGCCGCCTGCGAATCCGCTTGGCGAGTCGAGCCTCCTCGAGACGATCCTCGCGACGGCGCCGGTCGGCATCGGCTTTCTCGACCCCGAGCTCCGCTTCGTCCGGCTGAACGAGGCGCTCGCGCGCGGGAACGGCCTCTCGCGGGAGGAGCATCTGGGCCGCCGGATCGATGAGGTGTGGCCCGAGATCCCGCAGGAGCTCTTCGCACGGCTGCGGGAGCTCGTCGAGACGGGCGACGCGGTCACGGATTTCGAGGTCGCCAGCGAGTCCGCAGGAGTCCCGCGGCACGCGCTCGGAAGCTACTATCCCGTGCGCTCGGACGACGGGACGATCTGCGGAGTCGGCGTCATGGTCGTCGACATCACGGAGCGCAAGCTCGCCGAGGAAGCCCTCAGCGCGACGCACCAGCAACTGCGCGAGATGCTCGAGACCGTCCGCCTGATCGCGGTGATCGTCGACAACGATTCACGGATCGTCTACTGCAACCCGTACCTCGCCGAGCTGACCGGCTGGACGCGCGAGGAGCTCCTCGGCCGCGAGTGGTACGAGACGTTCGAGCCCGAGCAGGAAGAGAACAGAAGAGGCTTCATCCGCCACATCGCCGAGGTCGCCGTGAACGCGCACGCCGAGGGCCCGCTGCGGACGCGCAGCGGCCAGCAGCGCCTCATCTCCTGGAACAACACCGTCGTCCGCGATCCGCGCGGGCGCGGGATCGGCGCGACGAGCATCGGCGAGGACATCACCGAGCGCCGCCGGGCGGAGCAGGAGCTTCGGGCGCGCGTGGAGGAGCAGGAGGCGTTGCGGCGCGTCGCCACCCTCGTCGCCCGTGAGGCGCAGCCCGAGCACGTCTTCCTCTGCGTCGCCGAGGAGGCCGCCCGCGTGATCGGGGCCGAGTCCTCGACCGTGCTCCGCTTCGACGACGCGCAGACCGCGACGGTGGTCGGGCGCTGGGACGGCTCCGATCGGGTCGGCTTCCCGATCGGCTCCTCGATCGCGCTGTCCGGCGACGGGGCGCTCGTCCGTCTCCTCCAGGCGGGCGGGCCGGCGCGGGTCGACGACTACGAGGGCCTTCCGGGCGATCTGCCCGCTGCAGTCCGGTCGTTCGGCCTCCGCTCGGTCGTGGCGGCGCCGGTCGTCCTCGCGAACCGGCTGTGGGGCGCACTTACGGTGGGCACGGGACGTCGGGAGCCGTTGCCGGCGGACGCGGAGCGGCGGCTCGGCGACTTCGCCGAGGTGCTCGGACTCGCCGTTGCGAGCGCCGACGCCCGCGAGAAGCTCGCCCTCTCGCGAACGCGGATCGTGGAGGCGAGCGACGAGGCGCGGCGCCGGCTCGAACGCGATCTCCACGACGGCGCGCAGCAGCGCCTCGTCAGCCTCGCTCTGACGCTCCGGCTCGCCGAGGCGCACCTCGTGCGCGACCCGGCCGAGGCGGCGGCCACGCTCGCGGGAGCCTCAGGCGAGCTCGACCAGGCGCTGGCGGACCTCCGCCAGCTCGCGCGAGGGATCCACCCGGCGATCCTCACCGATCGCGGGCTCGCGCCCGCGCTCGAGACGCTCGCCGCCCGGATGCCCCTGCCCGTCGAGGTCCGCTCGGCCGTCGAGACGCGCCTGCGGGCCGCGGTGGAGGTGGCGGCGTACTACGTGGTCTCGGAGGGTCTGACCAACGTCGTCAAGTACGCGCACGCCTCGAAGGCCTCCGTCACGGTCACGTGCCCGCATGACACCGTCACCGTCGAGGTCGTGGACGACGGCGTCGGCGGCGCCGACCCGAGCCTCGGCTCGGGTCTGAACGGCCTCCAGGACCGCGTCGAGGCGCTCGGCGGCAAGCTCGAGCTCGCGAGCCGGCCGGGCGGAGGGACGCTGCTGCGGGCCTCGATCCCGGCGAGGCGCGGCGAGATCCACGGTCCGCCCGCGGCGCCCCTCTTTCAGCGCGTGCACTAGCCCGCAACCGTGGCCGGCAGGGCGAGCCCGGCCGCCAGGCGCCGAGAAGATGCGGTTACGACCGGCTTAGTATGGACGGAATGTCTGCTCACCTCGAGGCGGCCGCAGGCGCCCAGGACGTCGCGACAGGCACGATCACCTATCTGGACGCCGTTCGGGCCGCGCTCCGCGACGCGCTGATCGAAGACGAGCGCGTCTTCCTACTCGGCGAGGATATCGGGCACTTCGGCGGCGCGTTCGGCGTTACCAAGGGCCTGTGGGAGGAGTTCGGCGACGAGCGCGTGATCGACACGCCGATCTCCGAGGAGGGCTTCGTCGGCGCGGCCGTCGGCGCAGCCTGGATGGGCGACCGGCCGGTGGTCGAGCTCCAGTTCGCCGACTTCATCTCGTGCGCCTTCGACCCGATCGTGACGGTCGCGGCCAAGACGCACTGGCGTTCGGGGATCCGGCTCCCGCTCGTGATCCGCGCGCCGTTCGGCGGCGGAGTGCGCGGCGGCCCGTTCCACTCGCAGTGCCCGGAGGGCTGGTTCGTCGGCGTCGCCGGGCTCAAGGTCGTCTGCCCGGGCAGCGTCGACGACGCATATGGATTGCTGCGGTCGGCGATCGAGGACGACGATCCGGTGCTCTATTTCGAGCACAAGGCTCTGTACAGGCGGCTGCGCGGCGAGCCGGTCGACGGGAGCCACCGGACCCCGATCGGTCGTGGCCGGGTGGCGCGGCCCGGCTCGGACGCGACGATCGTCACCTACGCAGCCGGTGTCGACCTCGCGCTGCGCGCGGCCGAGGGCCTCGACGTCGAGGTGCTCGACCTGCGCACCCTGTGGCCGCTCGACGCGGCGCTCGTGCTCGAGTCACTCAAGCGGACGTCGCGGCTGCTCGTCCTCCAGGAAGCTCCCCGTGCGAGCGGCATCGCCGGCCACATCCTCTCGCTCGCCGCCCGCGAGGGGTTCGAGCGGCTCGACGCCCCGCCCGTCGTCGTCGCGCCGCCGGACACACCCGTCCCCTTCGCGCCCGAGCTCGAGGACGCCTACCTGCCTTCCGTCGAGACGGTGCGCGCGGCCGTCGAGGAGCTCCTTGCCTACTGAGCCCTGCGTCGACGCGCCCGACGTGCCGCGCGAGACGCGGCTCGAGCTGCTCCGGCTGATGCTCCTTCAGCGCCTCGCGGAGGAGCGGATCATGGCGCTCTACCGCCAGGGCCGCATCGTCGGCAGCGTCTACACCGGCTACATGCAGGAGGCGGTCGCCGCCGGGGCCGGCCTCGCGCTCGGGCCCGATGACGTCGTCGCGCCGTTGAACCGCGAGCAGGCGTGCCACTACGCGCGCGGCGTCCCGGTGGCGCACGTGCTCCGGAACTTCCTCGGCAAGGCGAGCGGGCCGACGTTCGGGCGGGACGGGAACATGCACTTCGGCGTACCCGAGCGCGGCGTCTTCCCGCTCGTCTCGCCGCTCGGCGACCTCTGTCCGGTCGTGGTCGGCGCCGCTCTCGCCTTCAAGCGGCGCCGCGAACCTCGCGTCGCGATGACCTTCTTCGGCGACGGCGCGATGTCGACCGGCGACGTGCACGAGGCGCTGAATCTCGCCGGTGTGCTCGGAGTTCCGGTCGTCTTCGTGGTCCAGTCGAACCAGTTCGCCTACTCGACGCCCACCGGCCGCCAGATGGTCAACACGAACCTCGCCGAGCGGATCCAGGGCGGCTGGAGCATCCCGTGCGAGCGCGTCGACGGGACGGATGCCGTCGCCGTCTTCCGGACGGCGCGCGCGGCGGTCGAGCGTGCGCGCGCCGGCGGCGGGCCGCAGGCGCTCGAGGCGATCTCGCTCCGGGGCCACGGGCACGCTGCGCACGACGACGCGCGCTATGTCCCCGCCGAGCTGCGTGCACGCTTCGGCGATCCGATCGAGCGGCTGGCCGCGCGCCTGGCCGCCGACGGGGCGGACGTCGACGCCGTCAGAGAAAGCACCGCCGCCGAGGTCGCCGCCGCGCTTGCCGAAGCCGAGGCCGCACCGGCGCCCGATCCCTCGACGCTCGAGGACGGCGTCTACGCGACTTCGCTCGAGTGAGGTAGGGGTCGCTCGGCGGGCTCGGCCCGCCTGCGCATGGACGCGAGCACCGCTCCGGCGATCACGATCGCGCCGCCGACGGCCTGCCGCGCGCCGAGCGACTCGTCCAGCCCGATCCAGGCGACGAGCAGCGCGACGACCGGGACGAGGTTCGCGTACACACCTGCACGGGACGCGGGCATCCTCGCGATCCCGAAGTTGTAGAAGACGTACGAGATTCCCGAGCCGAAGAAGCCGAGGCCCGCGGCGAGGGCGAACGTCCCGGCGCTGATAGGCCGCCAGTCCTCGAACAGCGGGCCGAACGCGAAGACGACCGCCGAGAGGCCGACCGGGAGCACGGTCGTCTGCACGGCGCTCAGCCGCCCGCCGATGTGCCGCCCGATCACCGTGTACGTCGCCCACGACGCGGCGCTCAGGAACAGGAACACGAGGCCGAGGCTCGACTCGACGTGGATCGTCCCCCAGGCGAGCACGGCCGCGCCCACGAGCGCGAGGGTGATCCCGGCGGCGACCCGACCGGTGATGCGCTCGCGGAGGAACGTCACGGCGAGGATTGCGATCAACGCCGGCGCGAGCCCCTGCACGAGCGCGCCGACGGTCGCGCTCGCCCGCTGGAGGCCGAGGTTGGCGAAGAGGAAGAAGCCGACGCTGCCGGTCGCCGAGAGTGGAAGCAGGTACCGCACGGGCAGTCGGAACTCGTGCGCCCGCCAGCCGAGCCACAGGAGCGGCGGCAGACCGAAGGTCTGGCGCAGGAACGCGAGCTCGGTGGGAGCGAGATGGCGCAGCGCGATCTTCGACAGCGTGAACGTGACTCCCCAGATGACGACTGCCGCGACGAGCGACGCCGTCCCGCGCAGCTCCTCGCTCACCTGGCGTCCACCGACGGGATTCATGCGCATCGACGCTATACGCCGGGGCCCGGCGCGGGCCGCCGCTGTGTTCAGGCCCGCGGGCCGCCGCGTGCGCCGACGAGCGTCGGCGCCGCGTCGACGAGCCGCCGCGTGTACTCGTGCTCGGGATGCGAGAGCAGCGGCACGACGAGACCCTGCTCGCAGACGACGCCGCGCTCGAGGACGAGCACGCGGTCGGCGACGCTCGCCACGACGCCGAGGTCGTGGGTGATCAGCAGGAGGGCGAGCCCGAGGTCGACGCGCAGCTCCGCCAGCAGCTCGAGCACGGCGGCCTGGACCGAGACGTCGAGGGCGGAGGTGACCTCGTCACAGACGACGAGGTCGGGCTTCGCGGCGAGCGCGCGCGCGATCGCGACGCGCTGCCGCTCGCCGCCGGAGAGCTCGCCGGGGAAGCGCTCGGCGAGCCGCCGCGGCAGCCGCACCCGCTCGAGCAGCCCCTCCACCTCGACCGCGGCTTCGCGTCTCGACAGCCCGCGCAGCACACGCATCGGCCGCGCGACCGAATCGGAAACGCGGTGCCGCGGGTTGAGCGAGTCGTACGGGTTCTGGAAGACGATCTGGATCCGCCGCCGCGCGTCGCGCGACCGCACGCCCGCACGTGCCGCGAGCGGCAGGCCGTCCAGCAGGATCCGGCCCGACGCGGGCTCGTGCAGCCCCGCGACGCAGCGCGCGATCGTCGTCTTG
>WNGD01000226.1_pt1 | contig 103765 bp, 102 predicted proteins | sample 5400671 | NCBI WGS metagenome assembly WNGD01 (sample SAMN13153369, study PRJNA577476) | soil metagenome | isolation source: 40 cm soil or saprolite under grassland replicate 2 | place: USA:California | collected 2016-06-15 | reverse complement strand
CCGACCGCCAAGCGCGCCGACGCGATCGCGCTGGTCACGTCGACGGGATTGTGCTTCTGTGGCATGGCGGATGACCTCCCCTTTCCCGGTGCGTAGCCCTCCGAGGCCTCGCCGACCTCGGTTTGCGCAAGGTGTGCCACATCGCCAGCAATCTTCGCCATCGCACCGGCTATCACACCGAGTGTCGCGGCGATCACAGCGATGCGGTCGCGCTCGGTGTGCCAGGGTAGATCCGGGACTGGAAGGCCTAGCTCTTCGGCCAGGAGTTTTACCACCTGGAGTCCTCGAACTCCGAGGGAGGCAAGTGTCCCGGCGGCACCACCCAGTTGCACGGCCAGCGTTCGCTCCCGGTGCCCGCGAAGCGCATGCACCTGCCGTACCGCGAGGGCCAGCCACCGCGCAGACTTGAGGCCGAAAGTGATTGGCAACGCTTGCTGGAGGAGCGTTCGCCCGGCCATCAGTGTGTGCCGGTGCTGCTCGGCGAGCATCGCGCACGCTGCGCAAACCCCTTGCAATCCATCCACGAGGAGGTCAAGTCCCTCCCGCATCTGAAGCATCAGAGCGGTGTCGATCGCATCCTGGCTCGTGGCTCCCCAGTGGACGAACTTCTGCGCATCGCCCTCGACGCGTGCCGCCAGCATACGTACCAGGGGAATCGCGGGGGTGCCAGCCACTGCGGCTTCACGGTAGAGAGCCGTGACATCGAACAGTTCCTCTTTGCAATTGGCTGTGATGACGGTCGCAGCCTCCTGTGGGATGATCCCGGCGCGAGCTTCCGCGCGGGCGAGCGCGGCCTCAAATGCGAGCATTCCCCGCACATGCGCCTCGGGGGAGAAGGTCGTGGACATGTCCGGTGTGCTGAATAATAAGAGGTCAATTGGCTCCGGCATGTGGCCTTGCTCCATCACACGTTGAAAAATGCGGTTTCGTCTGCGCCTTGCAGGACGATGTCAAAGCGGTAGACGACCATTGCGCCATTTGTAGCTCCCCGATTTATCGAGGGAGCGCGACCGGCCAGCAGCGTTGCTCGACGATCGTTGGGAATACATTGCAGTACCGGGTCAAGAGCGTTGGCCGGCTCATCTTCGAAGTACAGGCGCGTCACCAGGTGGTTGAGCAGCCCGCGGGAAAACACGGTGACGCAGATGTGCGGAGCCTGGAGCCGCTCCTCATCAAATGCCACAGAACCTGGCTTGACCGTCTCGAACCAGTAGCTTCCGTCCTCTGCTGTACCGGCGCGGCCAAACCCCAGGAAGGACGGGTCCAGCGGCGCGGAACCCTGATCTGCCGGATGGTTGTAGCGGCCATGCGCATTGGCCTGCCAGATCTCGACCATTGCATCTGGGACAGGTACGCCGTCGCCGTCGAGGACGCGCCCCTCGATGCGAATGCGCTCACCGACCGTCTCTGGCCGGGTCAGCACATTACGGCGAGCGTCCTCACGTAAGAGAGCTGGCGCGAAGAATGGGCCCACCGTCTGCGAACCGGTCAAGGGGAATGTACTCATTGTCTTGCCCCTCCTGCGTCTTCCGGCTCAAATGGCGTGGCATAGGGTCCGCGCACAACGATGTCCCAGCGATAGCCGAGTGCCCACTCCGGCTCGGTCACAGTATGGTCATAGGCGGCGATCAGACGCTTGCGTGCGGCCTCTGCCGGCAGCGAGTTCATGATGGGATCGAGATGGTGGAGGGGGTCGTCGGGAAAGTACATCTGTGTCACCAGGCGCGACAGCATGGAAAGGCCGAACACCGAGAAATGGATGTGGGCCGGACGCCAGGCATTGGGGTGGTTCTTCCAGGGATACGCACCCGGGCGAATGGTCAGGAAGCGGTAGACACCGTCTGCATTCGTCAAACAGCGGCCCATGCCCAGGAAGTTCGGATCGAGCGGCCCCGGCCATTGATCCCGTTTGTGAAGGTAACGGCCAGCGGCATTGGCCTGCCAAATCTCCAGGAGCGTGTTGGGCGCTGGATTTCCAAGGTCGTCAAGCACGCGTCCGGTCACAATGATGCGCTGGCCGATTGCCTCGCCGCCGGTCCCGGCGTTGCGTGTGAGGTCGGCGTCTTCCGGTGTAACAGCACTAATGGCGGGGCCAGGACCGGTCAGTTCCGAGAGTGTCAGTGGCACTTCGATGAGCGGAAATGCCGGAGCCCGGCGCCACGTGGATTGATAGGCCTCGTACAGGTAGGGTGGGAAAACCTCCCGATCCCCACGCACGATTTCACCGATAGTGATATGCTTCATGCATCCTCCTGACTTGCCTTCGTCGAGTCTCCCTCTTCTGAGGCGGGTGAGAGTTGATCGAACTCTTTCTTTGCTAGCGAGAATGCGCTGTTCGCCGCGGGAATGCCTGCGTAGACGGCCACGTGGAGGAGCACCTCTGCGATTTCGTGCGGATCGACACCCGTATTACGACTGGCTCGCAGGTGCAAAGCCAGTTCTTCGCGTCCCAGCGCCGCCAGAATGGCGATCGTGACCAGGCTTCTCGTCCGGCGGTCCAGGTCCGGTCGGGCCCAGATGGAGCCCCAGGCTGTTTCTGTGATGAAGCGCTGGAAGTCGGCATCGAACCCGGTGGTGCGAGCCTGCACTTGCTCGACGTGCTCGCTTCCGAGTACCTCCTTGCGCACTTTCATGCCAATGTCGAAGCGTGATTCCATCGTGATGGCTCCTGATAGGTTCAGCATAGTACTGCTCCAACGCGGTGGCGATCGGGAACCGCCTGGTAGCAGCAGTCCTCGACTCTTATCATATAGTATAGCAGGTTGTAGCACGCAAAATCACGCAGGGGATATCAAACGCGAAATCACTCGCTATCCAAGATCATAGGCATGTGAATCCCTATGCATGTCCCCTGACCTGGTGCGCTCTCGATCGTGAAGGTGCCACCCAGCTTCGTGACGCGTTCCTGTATGGAGCGCACACCGAAATGCCCGGGGAAGGGGCCAGTCGGGTCAAAGCCTCTCCCATTATCGCGCACCTGGAGGAAAATCTCCTTTTCCTGCCTTGCGAGTCGTAGTGTGACGGCGCTGGCACGAGCATGCTTGACGATGTTGTGGAGTGCTTCTTGTGCAATACGGTATAGGGCGTGCTTCATCTCGATCGGGAGATCAGGTTCATCATCCAGGACAGCATCAACCACCAGCTTGTAGCGGGTCTGCAGGACCGCTACCTGCTTGGTGAAGGCTGCCACCAGTCCTTCTGTTTCCAGAGACTCGGGGCGCAGTTCGAAGATGAGCGCACGCATCTCGGCGAGTCCTGCTTCGGCGAGTGCGATGACGTACTCGATTGATGCCGCTGCCTGTTCAGGATCACTGCTCTCCAGGGCTTCCCGGGCAGTATGAGCCCCGAGACCGATGCCGTAGAGAGCCTGTGAGACCGAGTCATGGAGCTCTCGGGCAAGATGCTGCCGCTCCTGTAGCGCAGCCAGTTCTTGTGCCTGTCCGTAGAGGAGACGTAGGTCGCGCTCGCGACCTCGTGCTCGCTCAGCACGTTGGCGCAGTGCCGAGGCCAACTGACTTGTCATAACTGCTGTCGCCATGAAGACACAGAGCGTGAGCAGGTCTTCAAATTTGACGACGACGAAGGTATCAGGTGGAGGAAAGAAAAAGAAGTCAAAGGCGAGCAAGGCGAGCAGCGAAGCAAAGATTGCGGCATACAGTCCACGTGTACCTGCTAATGTCAAGACCACGAGCAGATAGGCAAACGAGATGGTTGGAATCTTTGGATAGAGCTGAGCGGCAGCGATCACGCTGGTGACCAGGGCTACTCCTGCTATAGCCAGTGCGCTGTCGCTCGCATAGCGTCTCCAATGTGACTTCCTGTTCGCTTCTGATGAAGAGACGCGTTCAACATGTCTCATCGTCTGTCCCTTTGCTCATCTCACGCGAGATATGGTCCAGGTGGAGAAGGCACAAGCAGTATACGAGATGGCTCATGGCATGTACTTCAGCTTCTTCTCTTGTGCGGCAGCAACCAGACCAAGACGTATTGCGCACAGGACTGCCTGGGTGCGGCTCTGCACGCCAAGCTTCGATAAGATATGCTTGACATGAATTTTGACGGTGTCCTCGACAATCTGGAGATTCCCCGCGAGTTCCTTATTCGATTGTCCCTGAGCGAGGAGACGCAGTACCTCCGTTTCACGTTCGGTCAGTGCTACTGGTATTTCTGGCACTTGTAGCTTGCGCACGAGGTAGGCGGAGGCCTGGGGAGAGAGCTGGACCTGTCCAGCGGCAGCAGCTTTGATCGCTCTACGCAGTTCAGGAGCCTGTGTGTCTTTGAGCAGGTAGCCGATGGCACCTGCCCTCATCGCGCTAATCACCAGATCGCTTTCTAACACGCTCGTCAGAGCGATGATCTCGGTTTCTGGCAATTCGTTGCGGATGACCGAGGTGGCCGCAATCCCATCCATTCCTGGCATCAGTAAGTCCATCAGCACCACATCAGGGCGCAGTTGCCGCGCCAGGTAGACGGCTTCCTCTCCATCAGCTGCCTCGCCTACCAATGCTAATTCCGGGTCGCGACCCAGGAACATATGCAGTCCCTCACGCACAACACTGTGATCGTCAGCGATCAATACACGAATCGCCATCGGCTCTCCTCCTTTCGAGTAAGACGACTCTACCACTAAAGGGGTAAGCCACATGTACTCCTTTGGGTGATGTTATGAGGAACCCTCGACCCTATACTTGTCTCAGCAGGCAGTACGAAAGGAACTGGTCTCTTATTTGACCTGTCCCGAGCGCTTCACCGACTACCAGTGTATCACATACGAGAGGAGGTCAAACAGGAGGTGGGTTTTAAAGGCCTGCTGCTGCTGAACGAACGCGCGACCGGGAGAGGCATCTCGATCACGCTGTGGGAGACACCAGTTGACTTGAAGGCCAGTGAGACCAGCGGGTACTTGCAGCAGCAGCTGAGCAAGGTTGCTTCCCTCCTGACCGAACCACCTGAGATAGGGGTCTACGAGGTGAGTATCAAGCTGTAGACCTCGTAAATATCTTCCCGAAGAAAGATAGTTGAGCATAGAGTATGGAACAGGAAGCATCACTGCTGCCTAAAAGCAACGGGCAGCATCAGAGTATAGGCCAGCTCGGCCCTCTGCTCTGCTGGGCCGTCGTCTTTGCGGACATTGGCTCTTCCATCTACTACGTTCCCGGCATTCTCTACGGCCGTGTCGGTGCCCTCGCTGGCTTCTTTGTACTCCTGACGATGTCAGTCTTTGTGCTCCTCACCCTCAAGTATGCCGAGGTGAGCGCGCGTTTCCCCGAGGGTGGTGGGGTCGTGACGGTGGCAGCGCAGGCGATGAACTCCTGGGTGGGAGCACTGGGCGGTATGTTTATCCTGGTCAGTTACTTTCTCACTGCTGCCATCAGTTGCCTATCAGCGATCCAGTATTTCAGCGTCATTCTGCCTGCCATTGGCCCCGTTGTGTTAGAGATTACCATCGTCGTCCTGGTGCTCCTGGGCCTACTCAACTGGGTCGGGATCAGTGAGAGCGCCAAAGTGAGCCTGGTTGGAGCACTCATTGCCTTTGGGAGTGACCTGGTCATCATCTGGACCGTCTTTAGCCACATCCCCATCTCCGAACTCCCCCTGCTGTTTAGCCAGATGTTCAGGCATACGACCCTCACCCCGACTGCGATCCTGGTGGGTTTTGCCGGGGCATTTCTGGCCTTTTCAGGCCTGGAGAGCATCTCGCAGCTCTCGCCTGTCATGAAAGCACCGCGCAAAAAGATTATTGGCATCGCTCTGTTCCTGGTCGCCATCACGATTGGGATCACCAGTCCCCTGCTGACGATGCTCTCGACCATCTTGCAACAAGACAAGGCAAGCGATCCCGTCCTTGCGACGCAGTTGATCTCGTTACTGGGTGGGCATTGGGGCAATGTCATCTTACAGACGGAGGTAGCGGTCAGCGCCAGCCTGATCCTGGTGTTTGCCAGCAATACGGCCGTGATAGGTGCTTACCATGTCTTTATGGCCCTCTCGCGCATGGAGTTTTTCCCTGAATTTATTCTGCATCGCAACAGGTTCCGTGGCACCCCTCATTGGTCGATTGCTTTAGCCACCGGCATTCCCATTGCCGTGCTCGTGTTGGTACGAGGCAATATCAACATTCTGGGCGATATGTATGCCTTTGGGCTCCTGGGAGCCTTCACCGTAACGTGCGTCGGGCTGGACATCATCCGCTATCGTGAGCGCAGGGTGACACGAGACGCACCCTGGCAGCGAGTGGGTGAGCACGAGGAGAATGGGTACCAGTTCACTACAGCGGGCAACAAGTTCCAGCATTTCTATGCTGCCGACCGGGCGTCTCACCTTTCTAATGGGATCTTCTCGGCAGATGCACTCCCGAGAGAGGTGCTGTTGACTATTACTTCGTCTGTGCGAGAGAGGATCAGTGGCCTGTGGCAGGAGCTCGATTTCTGGTTGGGTATGCTCACGACACTGCTGGTGATGCTGGCGTGGTCGATCGGTATTGTCTCGCAGCCGCTGGCAACTGCTTTTGGCTGTTCGGTTGCAGGTGTGGGCATGGCCGTTGCCTACGTGAACTATATCCGCGGGCGCTCGCCCGTGGTGATTCCCTACCTGGAAGGACGTGTGCCAGATTCGCTGCTCGCTGTGCTAGCAGCTGGCGACGAACACAATGACGCGATTATCGATGCAGCCGTCAACAGTGCTCGTGGGAATCCGGTCGTGTTTCTCTATCTCGCCGAGCCGCGTGCTGGCCGCGTGCCACGCCTGTGGGAGGTGGTTGATCCCTATCTGGAGGATCAGCCCGCCAAAGACACCTTGAAACTGGCGGCAGTGCGGGCGCGCAAGGCCAGGGTGACCTCCAGGTTTGTGTACCGGCAGCAAGGCTCCGAGGCAGCAGCTCGCCTCTGGCACATTGTGCATCCGCGTGATGTGGTCCTCTCTGCCAGGTACGCTGCGCAGTTCGAAGAGATCAACCCCGATCGCATCCGTTACGAGTTTACGCCACAGGGGAAAATCGCGCACCTGCTCAAGCGCTGGTGAGGTGCTGGTGGGTGAAAGAATAAGACGAGTGCGGGTATGTTCGCACTCGTCGCCTGCATTACCTGCAGTTGCTGCTATCCAGATTCATATTCGTGGGCTCATATCAACATCATCAGCACCTAGTGCGATTCATCCCTCGCCTCCTCTATGCTAACATGTTCCCGCTGAACATATTCAATATGGTTAGCAATCTTCACCAGCAGGCTCAAGCGGCGCTCAAGCTCCTGGGTCTCCTGGTACAGAGTACGCAGTTCCACCGCAAGCTCCTGAAATTGTCCATTGAGCGAGGCAAGCTGCGTTTCTTCTTGTGGAACGGGTAGATTCTGCCCCGTCGCAACATCTTTCGCTGCTGCCTCCGGCCCCGGTCCACCATTTTCTGCTGGCTCCGGCGCAGGCGCAGCAGCGGGCTTTTTTGCTGTCCCTGCAGCACCTTTTTCACCGCGTGCCAGGAAAGCAGCGCCAAGCATTGCCAGCAGCCCGAAGACCAGCAGGCCTACAACAATCAAGAGATTCATCACTCGACTCCTTCCACTATAAGGATACCATGTCCTTTTGTGACATGGTATCCCGCGCAGCTAGTGAATATGGATCGTCACACTCACGCTCATACCCGGCAGCAACGCCTTGCCGCCAGCTCCATCGAGCGAAATGACGACCGGGATGCGCTGTCCCACCTTCGTAAAGTTCCCGCTCGCGTTGTCCTGGGTCGGCAGCAGCGAGAACTCGCCGGCGGTCGCCATCACGATACGCTGCACCTTGCCGGTAAAGCTGGTATCGCTGTATGCATCGACATGGATATCCACATCCTGCCCGACCGAAACGTTACGGATGGCCCCTTCATCTACGTAGGCCGTCACCGTCTCGGCGCCCAGGTCTGTCACTTGAAGAATCGGTAGTCCAGGGGCAACGGTCTGACCCGGCACCGCGGCAGTCATCAGAATAGTACCATTAATAGGACTGGTTACATCCACCGTACTCACAGTGCCTTTCCCGTTCGCGCTCGCCGCAGTGACAGTCGCTAGCGTCTGGCCGGATGTCACCCTATCGCCTTGCTTGACGCTCAGCGTGGCGAGGAGACCCGCCGCTGGCGCGCTTACGTTGACAATCGGGCTGGTGATTTGCGCATCATCGGTGCCGTAATACATGTAATTGTTGTACACCACGTACGCGATGCCGCCTCCGATGGCGAGCAAGGCAAGAAACATCAGTAGTGGAACGAAAATCATGCGGCGCATGGTATCACTCTCCTTTAGTTAAGTTTAGTTGAATTGAAAACGAATGGTTATCCGACGAGCACCGGCTCTGCTGGCGCTTGCTGTTCAGCATCTTCAGCGGATGGCTCCGCAACGCTGGGCCGTGGTCTCTCTTTGACGAACAGTGTGGCCACGAGCGCCAGCAGAGCTATAGCGATGGACAGGAAGAAAGCATCGCGTATGGCCAGCATATAGGCCTGCCTCTGCACGAGTCGAGCGATCAACAGGACAGCCGTACTTACAGCCGACTGCACGTCCGCTCCTCGCAGCACAAACAATGCTTCAAAGCGCGGCAGCAACTGCCCCAGCGGGGAAGCAGCTGTGACCTGCTCCGCCAGGTGAGTATAATGCCCCATCGTTTGCGTCTGCACAAGCGTTGCCAGGGCAGAGATGCCCAGCGAGGCTCCTACCGAGCGCACGACCGTCGTCACGGTTGAGGCATTGGTGACCTGCTGCCCCTCCCGGATCTCCACCATGGTGGCAACGAACAGCGGCTGACCCACCAGCCCAACAGCAAAGCCGAGCAGCACCAGGATAGCCTGCACCCACCAGAAAGGGGAATTCAGGGTCAGAAACGTCAGTTGCCAGCTGCTGATTGCCAGCAGTACCAGCCCTGGTATCACGACCGCTCGCACACCAATGCGGTCCACTAACCGTCCCCCCAGCGCGATGCTCACCAACATAGCCAGCGACTGCGGCAGCAGGATCAAACCTGCATGGAAAGCGCTCTGCCCGCGCAGGACTTGCAGGTAGATCGGTACCAGGAAGAGCGCGCCAAACATACAGAAAATGGTCAGCAGCAAGGCGAGCGTGCCAACGCTAAATGAACGTTTGGCAAAGAGCCGCAGATCCAGCAGCGGCGTCCCTCCAGCACGCGCTATCACCAGTTCGACAATCACAAAGACGATCAAGGAAAGCGCCCCGGAGAGCAAGAAACCCAGCACGTTCGCCGATCCCCAGCCGTACTGACTCGTCTGCGAGAGGCCGTAGAGCAGCGCCGCCAGGCCGTAGGAAGCGGTAATGAAACCCGCCACGTCGAAGCGCATCCGTCCCTCGGTGCGGGACTCGCGCAGGAGCAGCGTGGCAAGAATGAAGGCGATCACGCCGATAGGAACGTTGATGAAGAAAATCGTCCGCCAGTCGGCATAGGTCACCAGGTAGCCGCCCACGATCGGTCCCAGCGCCGGGGCCAGCAGCGTCGGTACACCAATCGTTGCCATCGCCACCCCGCGCTCCTGAGGCGGAAATTCGCGGAGGAGCATCGTGATAGACAGCGGGAGCAAAACGGCTCCCCCCAGCCCCTGCACGATACGGAAAAAGATGAGCATAGGCAGGCTCCACGACAGTCCGCAAGCTACCGAGCCAAGCGTAAACGCCACTAAGGAAAGGATGTAGGAGCGTTTGATGCCAATCCTATTTGCCAGGAAGGGCGTCGTAGGGGTCATTGCCCCCTGTGTGAGCAGATATGCTGTGATCACCCACTGCACACTGTGAATGTCTGTCCCGAAGGCACTTTGTAGACGTGGAATGGCGATGTTGACCACCGTCTGGTCGAGGATGCTCATAAACGCTCCAAAGACCAGCACGATCGCCATCACCCATTTGTACTGCAAGCCGCCTGCTTGCCGGGTTACCTGTGCATTGACTGCCATGGGTAACCTCCTTTCTACGGCTTCGTCTCCGGGGGATCGACCATCATCCCGGCGACGAGAAAATCAACGATGTACGCGCGCGCGCGTGCCAGCGCCGTGGCAGAGGAAAAATCCTCACCTGGTAGAACCATCTGATACAAGGGAATAGAGGCAAGATAGTACGGGCAAATGTAGACGGCCATAACAAGCTGTACGATGGAATCGATACCAGATCGCAGCAGTCCAGAGCTCTGTAGCTTGGAGAAGAATGGCCTGAATCGCTCAATGTCCTCTCTATCACGTTGTGACATGATCTTTGTATACGTCTGCCAGCCCTCTGCCACCTCCCAGATGAGAATACGCCTGATGCGCGGATGTTCTACCAGGTAATCAAAAAATGCTGTAATACTCGTTTCGAGTAATGTCCTGAACTTGTGAGCGTTGGAGGCAATGGTTTCATCCTCGCTCAATGCTGTGTATACTCCCGCCTGTACTTCATTTATTTCCCTGTCAGCACGCCTGACCACCTCCGCGTAGAGGCCGAGCTTATCGTCAAAGTACTGGAAGATCAGGCTTTTGTTGTAGCCCGCTGTCGCAGCGATGGCATCAATACGCGCACCATCAAAACCGTGCTCTGCGAAGACCTCTTCTGCTGCATTCAGGATGGCCTCCCGCGCGCCCTCAGCGTCGTGAGCGCGCCCCCGTCTACTTCCAGGTTCAGACATTCTATTCTCTATCTCCTTTCTTAATCTAACCGGTTGGTTATCTAACTAACTATTTAGATTGTAATCAGAGATAGTGAAGATGTCAAGAGGAAATGAGGGCAATTTGTAGAGAAAGAAAAAAAGACCAGATTGTTTATGATAGCTGCACGCTGGGAATAGCTGCCGTAAACATTTCCTGTGCGCCCGTTCGTGTATCATTCCACACCGGGTGGACGAACAAATTGTCTGCAGCAAGACCCTGATAATCTCCAATAAATTGCACCCGGCTATCGTCCAGGGGAACTTTGACTGCTGGATCCCAGCTCTGTGTAGTCACACGAACATTTTTAAGGAACGATGCTCCATGGTTGATAGACTGTGCCAGGTAGACATCAATGAGCCGGTGCTGTGGGTCCCTGCGGGTATCGAAGAACGCGATGCTTACGACTCCATCCGGTGCGACAGCCATCTGTGGTTGGAACTGGTTGGCACCATCCTGTAAAGGATCGTCATTAACACGCAAGGACTCTGACCAGGTCTGTCCATCGTCTTTTGAGGTCGAGAAGAGGATGTCTGTATCCTTCTCGCCTTTATTAGACCATGCGATGTAGAGTTGTCCAGTGTTGGGATCGCAGGCAACAGCTGGCAATGAGATGGCCCGAAACTTGTCCGGGGGCAATGTTCCCATAATGTCGTCAACGAACGCGATGAACACCGGCTTGCTCCAGCTATCTCCTCCATCATGTGAAAGAACTGCTAACAGGCGTGTGGGAATGGACCCACTTGTGACATTTATGTAAGGTGTGGCCACCACAATAGTTCCGCCGGGCTGGACGATGGGAATGGCTCCCTGAATTCCATCACAGCGGGTCGAACCTGCCGGGTGGTGAGGTGCGGGATTTGTGCAGAAGGGTGCGCTTCCCTCTACCAGGCGGACCGGCGAGAACGTCTTGCCAGCATCGGTCGAGCGCGAGAAGGCCAATTCCTCGCTGCAGAAGTTGCCAAACCCACAAGAGCCACCGTGGTCATAGGACCAGACGACGTAGACATTACCAGAGTATGCTCCTCGCGTCTGGTCAACGGCAATCCAGGGTTTGTCGCTGAACACCTGTTGTGGCTTCGCGCGAAAGACACTGACCGGGGGGCCGAAGGTCTTGCCGTTGTCGCTAGATCTCAGCACTGAGATGCCGCTTTCCTGTCCGTTGACGTTCAAGACTGCCGCATAGACTTCGTGATGAGGACCAAAAGCGAAGCTTGGATCCGAGGTGCTTGTAGCAGTGCTAAAGCCGGGGAGCACACCCCCGTCAGTCCACGTACAGCCCCCATCGAACGAACTGGCGTAGCCGACCTGGAAGCGGTAATGGGCGATAGTGGGGAAGAATTTGGCGCCGGCGACAAGATGCAATGGATTGTTCGGGTCCTCGGCGATCATCGTCTCGCTGTGAGCCTGGTAGCTATCGTGAGTAATGCGCACGTTGGTATACGGCGGCTGGACACGCTGGCCCAGGGCAACACATCTGCCTCCTCCTGAGAGTGTATATGTTGGCTTCGGCACGGTATGACGTGTGCTGGTGGTAATGGAGTTACATGAGCAAAGTATAATAATTAGCAGGACGAACATTGACGTATTGCTGAGAAATTGTTTGGATAAATGGGATAGTTTCAAGATTCTGCCTCCTCTCCGGCTGCCGACTGGCACTGAGCGCCGGGTTGCCAAACGAGGTTCTCATTTTGTAATACGTGATTACTTACCTGGGCCTCACAACTCAGGTGAGTGTTCTTAGCAACGATTGTTGTAAGGAGAGAGAGAAGACTATGCGAACACACCCACTGAGACTTGGCTATAAAGCATCAGCAGAGCAATTCGGCCCCCGGCAGCTGTTGGATTTTACGACAGAGGCCGAGGCGTGCGGATTTGATAGCGTCTGGATCAGCGATCATTTCCAGCCGTGGCGCCATACCAACGGGCATGCGCCTTTCGCGCTCTCGTGGTTAGCGGCGGCAGGCGAACGTACCAGGCGCGTGATCCTGGGAACGAGCGTGTTGACGCCCACGTTCCGCTACCAACCAGCTGTGATTGCGCAGGCGTTTGGAACGCTGGGAAAGCTCTATCCCGGTCGCATGATCCTGGGCGTCGGGTCTGGCGAGTCGCTCAACGAGGTTGCAGTGACTGCCACAGAGTGGCCCTCGGCAAAAGAGCGGCTGGCGCGGCTGCGTGAAGCGGTGGAATTGATCCGCCGTCTCTGGTCGGAGGAACTGGTGACATTTGATGGCCAGTACTATCACACGCGCAACGCCACCATTTACGACAAGCCCGATCAGCCGGTACCCATCTATATCAGCGCGGGCGGTCCTGTTGCCGCCAGGTTCGCGGGCCGTGAGGGAGACGGATTCATCTGCACCTCCGGCAAGGGTGACGAGTTGTACCGCGATCAACTGCTGCCAGCCCTGGAAGAAGGCGCAAGGGCGGCGGGCCGCGACCCTGCCACGATTGAGCGTGCCATCGAGGTCAAAGTCTCGTTCGACACGGACAAAGCACGGGCACTGGCCGATACACGCATCTGGGCAGCACTGTCCCTATCCGCCGAGGAGAAGGCGAACATTCACGATCCGCGCGAGATGGAGCAAAAAGCGAAGGAAGTGGCGAACCAGGCGCATCGCCGCTGGCTGGTCTCAAGCGACCCGGAGGAACAGGTGGAGCAAGTGGGGCACTATATCGAGCTGGGCTTCACCCACCTGATCTTCCACGCGCCAGGCGACGACCAGTCACGGTTCCTCCAGTTGTATGCTCAGGAAGTGCTACCGAGACTACGCAAACGCTGGGGGTAGTGGCTCGCAGGAAGTTAAGAAGTATGCCCGCGGGTGACAATGCCGCTTTATGAAAAACCAGCTACGCTGTTCCACGCTGGGAGGCGACGAAGGAGGCGTACCAATGGCCACTATCCTTGACGACGCGGCGCAGCGTGGGGTAGTCAACATAGACCAGGCCGAAGCGCTTGCGGTAGCCCTCTGACCATTCAAAGTTATCCAGGAGTGACCAGACGACATAGCCTTTGATGGGCACACCCTGGTTCATCACCCGGGCGACTGTCTGGATGTGCGCGCGCAGGTAGTCTATACGCTGCTGGTCATGAATGTGGTTGTTGCCGTCCCAGTGATCGTCGAAGGCGGCACCGCTTTCGGTGACAATCATGGCTTGCGGTGCATACTCGCGGTGGATGCGCGTCAGGATGTTCGCGAGGCCATCGGGGAAGATCTCCCAGCCCATTTCGGTGTAGGCTGCGCCAGGGATACGCTCGACCGCTTCGTAGGCACCCTGCCGGGGGGCAGGTATCCCGATTGATCGAGGGACTCAGCAGGCACCGTGTGTTCTGCAATGGTTGAGCTATCTATGCGTCCCCGCACGAGCATGCGCGAGTAGTAATTGACGCCCAGGAAGTCGATAGGGGCGGAAATGATAGCAAAATCATCCTCATGGATAGGTGGAGGAGTCACTCCTAGATCGGTAAAAAGGCCATGCGGGTAGCGACCGAGGAGCAGCGGATCGAGGAACCAGCGATTGCGGAAGGTATCGGCGCTTTTGACCGCGAGGAGCGTTTCGGGGCGATCATCGGCAGCATAGACGGGATAGAAGTCGAGGGCAATGCCTACCTGCGCCTGGGGAGAGAGATGCGCGCGCAGGCGTGCTACAGATAGACCGTGCGCGAGCAAGACATGGTGGCCAGCCTCGACGGCCAACTGTTTATCGTGCAGGCCCGGAGCATGGATGCCTATAGCATAGCCGAGGTACGCGCTGCACCAGGGTTCGTTATGCGTAAGCCACCAGTGAACGCGGTCTCCCAGGCGGCGTACCACCACCCCGGCATAGTCGGCAAAAGCGTATGCTGTATCACGAACGAGCCAGCCGCCGCGATCCTGGAGGATCACAGGCAGGTCCCAGTGATAGAGTGTAGCAAGGGGACGAATACCGCGAGCCAGCAGGGTATCGACCAGGCGGTCGTAAAAATCCAGGCCGCGTTCATTGACGGCGCCTGTGCCCTGGGGCAGGATGCGCGGCCAGGAGAGCGAGAAGCGATAGATACTCAAGTTGAGTTCGGCCATGAGCGCAACATCATCTTCCATACGATGATAATGGTCCACCGCGATCTCGCCCGTCTGGCCCTGGTATGTAGCACCAGGCACCGCCGCGAAGCGGTCCCACATAGAAGGGGCGCGCCCGTCTTCATGCACTGCTCCCTCTATCTGGTAAGCTGAGGTGGCTGCACCCCAGAGAAAATCGGGAGGGAAAGATACAGGCGTTGGAACGGACCGCGTTTCTATACGAGGTTTTGAGGGGGACACGGTATCATTGGTGATGCTCATCAAGGACTCCTTCTATATCCTTCTTCCGTTTAAGGACTTTAGCCATCTTCTCACTACGCAGACGAGGATTGGCAAGTTCATCAATACCAATATTGATAAATGCTAAGCTTGCGCAGAGCACAGCTACACATAATCCCGCCGGAACGAATTGCCACCATTTTCCTACTATTAGCACCGCGTTATTCTGTGCCCAGTATAATATCACTCCCCAGCTAGCCTTAGACGTGTCGCCAAGCCCAAGAAACTCCAGGGCAACCTCGGCGCCCACGGCGTAAACAAAGGTGCCGACAAAGGTAGAAGCAACCAGCGCTACTTCATTGGGCAGTATTTCAGCAAAGATGATGCGCAAGGAGCTTTCACCAATTGCACGCGCGGCTGCTACATACTCGCGCTCTCTCAATGAGAGCGTCTGTGCGCGTAAGACGCGCGCTCCATAGCTCCAGGACGTAAAGAGCAAGACCAGCGCGATCACAAACTCATTCTTACTAGCAGCGTTGGCACTGGCTAAAGAAGCGAGCACAATGGCAAGAGGCAGGCCCGGCAAAACCAGGAAAACGTTAATGAGCAGGGAGAGCACCTCATCAACGAGACTGCCGAAGTAGGCAGAGGTCAGACCGAATAAAACCTGCAACGCAGTAGAGCCGATTGCCGCGACGAAGCCAACCGTTAAAGAGACGCGCGCTCCGTAGACTATCTGGGCAAACATATCCTGGCCCAGACCCGTTGTGCCAAAGATGTGTACGGGCGAAGGAGGAAGTGAGCCTGTAACTATAGTTGCATTGGGGTCATAGGGTGTAAGAAGCGGTGCCGCGAGGGCTATCAGCACAAAAAAGGCGACAACGCCTACACCAATGGCGATTTTGGGATTGGATGTGATGATACCGAGGATACTGCTCCCGCGTCCTTTTGCTCTATCCAGAATACTTGAAGAATCAATATTCTGATGTGTTAAATTTGTTACTTGCATGCGTTTAGCTCCCCTGTCGTACACGTGGATCGAGGAACACATAGACCAGCTCAGACAGGAAATTCGCGATGAGCACGGCGAGAGCGATAACTAGGAAACATCCCTCAACCATGGCGTAATCGTCGCTTTGAACGCCTTTAAATAAGGCAAAGCCAATACCGGGATAGTTGAAGACTATTTCTGTGAGCAAAGCGCCACTGACCACCAGGCCTAATGAGATAGAGAAGCTAGTAATACTGGGCAAAATCGCGTTGCGGGCCGCGTAATTAAACATCACACGTCTTTCAGGCAGGCCCTTGGCTTGCGCCATCACGACGTAATCTTCTGCAAGGGTCGTGACCATCGTATTGCGCATGGTCAGTACCCAGTCGGCCAGCGAACCAATGACAAGCGTGATGACCGGGAGAATGGCATGTTGAATGACGCTCGTTATGAAATCAATGTTCCAGCCAGGAGTTACATTGAACACGTCATAACCACTATCGGTTGGGAACCAGTTCAGGCCAACGGCAAACACGTAAACCAGCGCCAGGGCCATCCAGAAATAGGGGACAGCAGAGAGAAACGTCAGGATGGGGGGCACAGCAGTATCGTACCAGGAGCCGCGCCTCCAGGCGATCACCATACCGACCAGGGTGCCGATGAGAAAGCTCAGGATGACAGAGGCTCCGACCAGGCCTATGGTCCAGGGTAAGCTCTGTCGAAGGATATCTGAGACCTGCGAGGGAAATTGCGAGGTTGCGATGCCCAGTTGACCATGTAGTAAGGCGCTCAGATAATCGAAGTATTGCTTCCAGATAGGTACATCCGGGTTCACCCCAAATTCTGCCCGGATCGCTGCGAGTTGTGCACGAGTCACCTGCTGTGTCTGGAGCTTTGCAATGTATGCTTCGGCTGGATCACCCGGCATCAAGCGCGGGATGATGAAATTGAACGTTACCGCAGCCCACAGTGCGACCAGGTAAAAGCCTGTACGTCTCAAGAGGTAGCGCATTACGTCTCTCCTTTGAAGTAATCGGGTATGGCACCCAGTCGGGACACGGCACCCGCAAGTCATATGATCCTGCACAGAAAGCCGGTGAAGCCGAGGGGGCATGGCACCCGGTCGGGGCATGGCACCCGCAAGGGGTGCCACTACTATGATACGAATGCGTTGGCTTGCCAGGCCGTCTTATGGGAGTGGCAGGGATACCTGTCCCCAGATAGGGTGCCTACGAGGCTGGCGTCAGATGAAGAATGACGTTCTCTACATCGGGTGCAGTGTAGGGAGCGCCTGAATCATATGGATTGCTCTCGTCAGGCCAACCCGTCCAGTTCTTCGTCGTGTATTCATCCCAGTAGACGTTGACGGTCAACGGAAGAGCTGGTAACTGACTCACCATGATATCCTCGATGCCCTGCATAGCTTGCTTCTGAGCGTTGATATCGGCAGACTCCTCGTACTGCGCGATCAGTTGATCCGTTTTAGCGGAAAACCCATTACTGGTTGACACGTCCCAGCGCTCGAAGTTGGTGCCGACGACCGCCTTTCCAGGAGGAGCCGAATTAGCGCTGCTCAACTTGGATTGGCAACCCCAGCATATTTAGCCACGCCCTGGGGCAACTGAGAACGGTTAATCGCCGCGTTGATCGCTTTACGAACCAGGAGGTTATTGAATGGGGCCTTTTGCAGGTTCAGGTAGAGCATGACGGTGTTACTAGCAGCAAACCACGTGTGATTATGCTGCGGATCCTTCGCAGTGTAGAGGGGATCGTAGTCGGGATTCCAACCGGTACCCATCCAGTCGAGTTGGCCCTGGATCATATCGGTAATGGCTGTCGTATTGTCCTTGATCGAGGGGACCTGGATCTTTTGAACCTTTGGCTTTGTGCCCCAGTAATTGGGGTTTACCTGGTAGGTAATCAGATCGGTACTGAAACTGGTGAGTAGATAGGGGCCGGTGCCGACAGGATTTTTGTCATTGGCAAACTTGGCCGGATCACCGCTGACGTTTGCCCAGATATGCTGTGGCACGATGAAAACCTGGTCACCGAGACGGAAGAGTGCGGTGCTATCCGGGTGTTGTAATGTGAATACAACGGTATTGCTATCAAGTGCATCAACACTCTTGAGTAGAGCCCATACCGAGCTCTGGTCAAGAGCAGGATGCGCTTTCATCAGGTTAAAGGTGAACGCGACATCCGCGCTTGTGAGGTCCTGGCCGTCATTCCATTTCACCCCTGGGCGCAAATGGAATGTCCACTGCGTCAAATCGTCGGAGTGCGTATAGCTGGAGGCCAACCAGGGAGTGGTCTGACCGTTATACAGATTTGTGAAGTAGAGTGTTTCGTACAGCAGACCTTGTGCACCAAAGTCGCCACCCTGGTTGGTGTTAAAGTATGGGTTAAAGAGATCGGGATTGGGTTGCCCGGGAGCAGAGAGAACACGGAGCGTTGTTGCCCGGTTTGCTGTTGTAGTTGTAGTGTTTCCACCGCCACCGCAGGCGGCCAGCACCATACCCAGCACAACCAGCAGAGAGACGATCGCTACAGCAGGGCGGTACGGGTGCGGCGAAGATGCTAGATTGGGAGTCACGTTTAACCTCCTAAGGCTGGAAAACGATTCGTTCGTCGAATCACGCACATTGAGAAGCTACAGTGACGCTGTGAAAAGGACAAAAGGACAACCTGACAACGGTACGATGCAGTTTGAGCATTGATACAATCCGTTGTATCGATAGGAACAGGCCGCGAACTTGTTACGTTAACCGTCGTTCTCGGATGTCAATCTCCGCAAACAAGTGGCTGCGCAAAAAGAGAGCTGAAACCGTAGAACAGGAGTTTGCGCTCACCCCCTTCTTACTCGATTGTGTCGTGGCGGGAGGCACCACAGGACTTACGCACTATAAGACTAGTCGGCATCTTGATGCGAATTGATCCATCGAAAATTGAGGCGGGTATTCCGGGCATCCGGCCATTGTGGTTCGGGCCATTCACCGGGCGCGGCGTATCAACCAGTGCCAGGAGAATTTCACTGGCGCGGCGGCCCATCTCATAGAACGGCTGCCGGACGGTTGTCAGGGCCGGTTCCATGTGGGCGGATGAAGGGTTATCGTCGAAGCCTACCACCGCCACATCCTCCGGCACACGTAAGCCGCGCTGCTCCGCAGCCGAAATTGCGCCGTAGGCCATATAGTCGCTGCCGGAGAAGATAGCCGTGGGACGTTTCCTGGCAGGGAGATCAAAGAAAGCGTTGGCGCAAGTGCGCCCGGTGGGAGGCATGAAGTCGCCTTCCAGCACCAGGGTAGGGTCAGGAGAGATATCAGCTTCGTTCAGCGCATCGCAGTAGCCATAGTAGCGATCATGCGACACCTGATACTTGAGCGGACCCTGGATATGAGCAATGCGGTGGTGCCCCAGACGAAGCAGGTGGCGGGTGGCTTCATAGGCGCCCAGGCGATTATCGACGCTGATCCAAGGAGGTCCTTCAGGAGGTATCTCCTGGTCGTCGATCAGCACTACGGGAAAGTCGCGTGAGTGCAGCTCGGCCAGGTGTTTCGCCGAGGGGCCCGGGAAGACGGCCAGGAGGCCAGCCGCCAGCCGGGTCCCCACGATACGATCAATGACGTCACTGCGATCTTTCTCATGATTCACATCAGTGATGCTATACAGGATGAGTTCATGCGAGGTACTACCTACAACTTCACCGACGCCCCGCATCAGTTCTGGCACGAGTGGCCAGGTAAGAGAAGGCACCAGGGCGCCAAGGAGATGACTTCTCCCGCCTGCCAGGCTAGAAGCGGTAATACTGGGCACAAAGCCCTGCTCATGCATAATGCGCAGAATGCGCTCACGCGTCACCGGATCCACATCTGGCTTCTGATTGAGCACGCGCGAGACTGTTGCCTTGGAAACGCCTGCCAGGCGCGCGATATCCAGGATCGTCAGCTTCTCGGCCATAACAAACCTTCTTGATGGGCCTGGGTAGAAGAAGGACAACAAAAATATCTCGTAACCGTTCACGATACCGTTCTCGTAACCGGTTACAAACAGTATACCTGATAGATGGGTTTGTTGTCAATAGGTATGCGATCGAATTCCAGGATAACATTCGCATTAAGATGCGAATGTTATCCTGGAGTACCAGAGAATGCGTTACGGTGCTTCCCGATAATCTCCCTGGATTGTTGTGAACTCGAGCAAGTTGCCCAGCGGATCCCGGCAAAAGAAACGTGGTCGATGGGGAATCGGCTCTGCTGGAATAATCGATGCACCCGCTTTACTCAACCTGCGCCGGTAATCTTCCAGGTCATCAACTACGAGGCAAATATGACGCTGATCTGTCTTGTCGGGTGGATTGGGGTTGGGCAGGAAGTGCAGTTCCATTTCGCCCTCCCCGGCGGCGAACCAGACGAGATTGAGATGGTCAAGGGAGCGCGGCGGTTGTTTTTCCTCTAACCCGAGTACCCCGCTATAGAATGCGCGTACTGCCTCCTGCGCTCCAAGTGGGATGATCATTGAAGCATGTTGTAGTCGTGGTCCAGTCATATGAGATCAAACTTTCTGCTGCCGATTATGGTGGTAAGGTAACTACTCTACTCTTGAAGAGTGACTACGCAAATTGTAGCACACAGTGTCCTACGAACAACTCCAATGGCTCTCAGCAGCACCGCAGGCCAGGCGAATCGGCCTGCTCAATACGCGATCCTGCTGCTTCTGCGTGCATTGCGTACAAACCGACCTTTGTGGCAGAATAAAGTGTTTGGGAAGAAAGTCGTTCAGATTCACGGTTATTTTGCCGCTCCTTAACCGGGGGGATATGATGGATTCAGGTTCTGAAGGGGAGCCGGCCCACCTTTCCTTGATGATACAATCCCGCAAGCGGTTCGCGTTACCGGGTTTCAGCTAACTGAGCCTTCCCATAGCTGAACCCCTGTTTTTTCGGTAGAGCCGTATACGGATGAGGCGTATTATGCCGGCTTTAGGATTGGAGACCAGGAAATCGGTTTAGATCCCCATGGCCACAACAAAGGAATGACAGGGCCTGTCGGCTACTGGGAGGTGAACGACATTCAGCAAAGTCTGCAACTCCTCCTGGAGGCTGGTGCGCAGGCACAGCAAGGGGTTCAAGATGTCGGTGGGGGGAAGCTGATTGCATCGGTCAAAGACGCAGACGGGAACATCACCGGGCTTCTTCAGTCACCGTAATGGCACCAGAGATACCCTCCCTTGCCAGCAATGGAAGTGACGCCAAAGAGCGCGGCGACTGCTTCGGCCAAACATTGCTTCCATTTGCAGTTGAATTTGCACAGAAAGCCAAAAAGGGAAAAAGAGACCGGCCGCTGTCCTGGGGGAAACACGACCGGTAGACCCAGATAAGGGGTGTGTGGGGGAAGTCCTGGGTACTGAATACTTCCTACCGGAACAGCTTTCAACGGCCAAGGGTAGAGGCGGCCTTTGTGGCCACCCTGTCTGTGTATGAACGACCACAAGGGTCGCCTCTACAAGACGTTGAGCCATTGGGCTGCTGCCCGGCTTTCCGTACACTCTCTATCAAGATAAACGACCCGCTCTCATATTTTCGTGGAGCTTTTTACGATTTCCGCAACACCGGATATGTGGTATGATAATCACTGGCTTAGTGTAGTGAGATAAGCAGTAAGGAGCCTTTATGGGCGGGTTTCACATCTTCGATTTAATAGTGATTGCTCTCGTTGGTCTGGCAATCTTTGGTCCCAAGGCTCTACAGTCGATGGCACGTAATGCAGGCAAAGGCCTTGGTCATGTGAAAGAGGCGAAGGACAAAGTGATGTCCGAACTGCCTTTGGAGGAACTATCCAGGGTATCGCAGAAAGTTCCTATGAATCCCCAACAAGCGATCCACATGTTAATAATGCCAGAGGAAAAGGCAAAGAACGAATAAGGTTATTGCCCAGCATGGAATCAGGATGGTGGTGCAGCGGGGGGAACGCCATAAGCTGAGGCCGCACCACCGCCTGACCAGGGTTACTGGGAGAATGAACTCTCTTGCTTTATGCTGGTTGGGCAGACGCCGGTTGTGCTACCGGAGCCTGGACTGCAGCGAGATCGATCTCGATAGAGACTTTATCGCCCACAAGCACGCCGCCTGACTCAAGCGCCTGGTTCCAGTTCAATCCCCAATCTTTGCGATTAATAGTCGCTCTGGCACTCAAACCTGCCCGCTGCATCCCGTAGAGGTCTTTAAGCTGGCCACTATATTCGGCGTCGAAGGTGACTTGCCTGGTAATGTTATGGATCGTCAAATCACCAGTTACACGATATTCGTGGTCGCCTTCAGACTCAACTTTTGTACTCTTGAACGTAATTTTGGGATAGGTTGCCACGTCGAAGAAATCGGGCGAGCGCAGATGCCCGTCGCGCCTCTCATCGCGGGTATCTATGCTGGCAGCGTCTACTTCGGCCTCAACCCAGGAATTTTCCGGGTGCTGTTCGTCGATTTCCAGCTTGCCATTGAGCACTCGGAAATGACCTTTCACCGTGCTCACCATCATATGCCTTACTGAAAACGTGGCCTGCGAGTGTGTGTTATCAATTTGCCAAGCCATTTAAAAATCCTCCAATGCTTGTTCATACGATACTAATGGTTGATACTTTGAAATAGTAAGCAACTTCACTAACTGAAGTAAATATACTATTAAAACTTACGTTTGTCAAGTGACTAACATTTTATTAGAAAAGTTGGCAAAATTGCTTCTATCGGTGCTCAAGGCTGGGAAAAGGGAGCCGGGCACATCTCTGAATCTCTCGGGGTCACTTTTCGATCAAAGCCACCGCATAGCATGCTATACCTTCACCGTGGCCGGCAAAACCAAGCCCGTCGGTAGTAGTTGCCTTCACACTGACTTGCTCTAGTTGCAGGTGCAGGTGTTCGGCCAGGTAGGCACGCATGTCCTGAATATGGGGAGCTAACCTGGGACGTTGAGCAACAATAGTTGCATCGATGTTGCCGATCTTCCAGTTTTGTTGCTGTAACAACGTGTGGGTGTAATCGAGGAAGACGCTGCTGGATTGATCCTTCCAGCGCGTGTCACTGGAGGGAAAATGGCCACCGATGTCTCCAAGAGCGGCTGCCCCCAGCAAGGCATCAATGATGGCGTGGCTGAGCGTATCGGCATCGGAATGACCAGAAAGACCATATTCGTAGGGGACAGTGACGCCTCCGAGGATCAACGAGCGGCCTGGAGCGAAGGCATGAACGTCGTAGCCGAAGCCGATACGAGTTGTCATATGACTGTTAGTCCTTGTAGCAATACCTCAGCAAAGAGCACATCTTCTTGATTGGTAATCTTGATGTTGGTGTACGAACCAGGGAAAATAATGACGCGCTGACCAAGGCGCTCTACAAGCGCTGCATCGTCGGTCACTTCCTCCTGCACATCTACGAGGTGATGTGCCTGGTGAATGAGCGAGTAGGTAAAGACCTGCGGCGTCTGAACCAGCCAGAGATGGGAGCGATCAAGAGTACCAGTGATTTGTCCCTGCTGTACCTGCTTGACGGTATCTTTCACCGGCACAGCTGCGGTGGCTGCCTGATGTTCCTGGGCTGTTTTCAGGCCTGCCTCCAATATGGCGCCAGTAACCAGTGGGCGGGCTCCATCGTGAATCATCACCCATTTGCTGCCTGGCGCGGCTTCCGCAAGGGCATCGAGTCCATTGTGTACAGAGTCCTGTCTGCGTGGACCCCCCGCGACAATGCTAACGGTCTTGCGCCACCTCTCTGCGTGGCAGAGCATGGTGGCTTCTGCCATATGCCTGGCACTGGACACAAGAATGATGGCATGTATGCAGGGAGAGGCCTCGAATACATCGATAGTACGAGCCAGGGTGATACGCCCCACAAGTGGTGTCCAGAGCTTATCTTGCCCGCCCATGCGACGGCTGGAACCAGCGGCAACGATGATGGCGGCAGCAGTATCTTGCATGTCTCAACTCTGTCTCTGTCTGAAGGGAGACTGAGGTGCTGGACTGCTACCTCCGTTCTGTTTGGGATGGGCAAAAATCATACGTCCCGCGACGGTTTGCAGCACGCGGGTCACCGTAACTTCAATGGTCGTGTTCATATATTGTCTCCCACCCTCAACGACGATCATTGTGCCATCATCCAGGTAACCTACTCCCTGACCTAATTCTTTGCCGTCCTGCATAATTCTGATATCAATATCTTCACCCGGCAAGAGAACAGGTTTGACGGCATTGGCAAGCTCATTGATGTTGAGAACTTTGACACCCTGCAGCTCTGCGACACGATTGAGGTTAAAGTCGTTGGTGATGATAGGACAATGCAGTGTGCGGGCCATTTTAACAAGCTTGCTATCGACCTCAGCTACGCCTTCTACATCAGCGTCGATGATCTCGACGGGAACAGAGGTGTCTTTCTGCAAACGGTTAAGCATATCCAGGCCGCGCCGTCCACGATTGCGACGCATGGTGTCGGGGGAGTCGGCAATGTGCTGTAGTTCGTTCAGGACAAAGCGGGGCACGATCAAAGAAGCAGAGACGAAACCTGTCTGGCTGATGTCGGCAATGCGTCCATCTATGATGGCGCTGGTGTCCAGGAGTATCTGTGTAACCGGCGGGAGCAGGGAGCGGTCCTTATCGCGCTCCTTATGGCGGTCCTTATCACGCTCTTCTTCGCGGTCGCGATCACGGTTGCGGCGCGAGAAGATGGATGTTTGAAAGAAGTGCGCGAGGTCGTTTTTGCGTAGTACCACTACGGTGACGCCGAGGTAGCCGAAAAGGACGGCTCCCACGAAGGGCAGGATACGTCCCAGGCTGTCAGGCAGATAGGACAGAGGGATGCCGAGAAGTACTGATAGGATGAGGCCGACGAAAAGTCCTATGACTGCTGCAACCAGGTCACTGGCGGCAGCACCCCGTATCTGGTCCCGTAGCCAGTGGTATGGGATGACCGAGATGTAGGGAGTAATGAGCAGGGCAATGATAGCTGCTAGCAAAGCGATAATGCCATAGACCCCCACGCGCCACCAGAAGTTATTGTGCAAGAGGGCTTCAAGCAATGATATATGATTGAAAAGGAAGATCCAGACGACAATGGCAATAGCGACCAGAGCCCCTATAATGCGAGCCACAATATTTTTAGACATCCCTTCATCCTCCAATGTGCGCGAGGGATACTCTTATGGGCACCCTTCAATGCACCTGTGGGGGCGGTGTGAGGTAAGGTATGCTGGCAAGGTCGGTGATGATAACAATGATGATTATGACAAAGGGATGTTGCCCGCCCGGCATACGGTACTACGAGACGCGCCCATAAAATTGCAAAAAATCTCTATAACGATTATGGAGTATACACCGTTAGAGCGTAGGAATCAATAGTTGTTCTCTAATGTAACGCCACTTCTAACGCGACTGCAAGCGAACTTGAAGCGAAGACTTCAAAGCCTGAAGGGACACTGGAGTCGAGTTCAGCGCGTACCTGGGCACCTCCACCAGCCTTAGGAACGATGCAACGTTTGAAACCAAGTTTAGCAGCCTCGCGCACGCGCAGCCCCAGGCGGCTAACGGCGCGCAGTTCACCGGAAAGGCCTACCTCACCGATGAGTGCCGTCTCGGGCGCAATACGTTTTTCGCGATAGCTCGAGGCGATCGCGATTGCTACCCCCAGGTCGATGGCTGGTTCCTCCAGAGTAAAACCGCCGACGACGTTTGCATAAACATCATGGTTGCCTATGGCCAACCCTACTCTTTTGGTCAGCACGGCAAGCAGCATAAGAATACGATTGTGCTCGATACCGTTGGTGGTGCAGCGTGCAATGCCAAAGTTACTCGGTGTGACCAATGCTTGCACCTCTACCAGTAGAGGCCGCGTGCCCTCCATGCTGACGACAACCGCTGAGCCTGTCGTCTCTGCAACCCTGTCGGCCAGAAAGACGGCGGAGGGGTTGGGTACTTCTAAGAGCCCATCGCCGTGCATCTCGAATACACCGATCTCGTGGGTTGCACCGAAACGGTTTTTAACGCCGCGCAGCAAGCGATAAGTGTGGTAGCGTTCACCTTCAAGATAGAGAACGGCGTCGGCGATGTGTTCAAGAGCCTTGGGACCGGCGACAGTGCCTTCTTTGGTGACATGACCGATGATGAAGATAGGCGTGAGGGTGTTTTTAGCCAACTGCATCAACTGGAGAGTGCATTCCCGTACCTGGCTGATGCTGCCCGGAGCGGCCGTTAGATGACTGGAGAGGACAGTCTGGATCGAGTCAATAACGACGAAGGCCGGTTTAAGTTGATTTATAGCTTCGGTGATTATGTCCATCTCAATAGCAGCTAGCAGGTAAAGCCGTTCGCCCGCGATATTCAGGCGTTCAGCGCGCATCTTGACTTGCTCTATCGATTCTTCGCCGGAGACGTAGAGGACAGGCCCCACATTTTTAGCGATCGCACCTGAGACTTGTAGAAGCAATGTGGATTTGCCAATACCTGGTTCGCCGCCGATGAGTATGAGCGAGCCTGCTACAAGGCCTCCACCAAGCACCCGGTCCATCTCAGGGTAGCCAGCCGTGATGCGCTCTTGCACGAGTGGCTTAATATTGGGAAGGACGAGCGGGGTTCTGGTACCCTGGGCGACAGGGGTATTCCCAAGCAAGGATTGACGACGTTGCTGAGCAGAATTTTGTGGGAGTTGGATCTCTGCCACTTCTTCCAATGTGTTCCACGCCCCGCAATCGGGGCATTTGCCCATCCATTTGCTCTGCTCACCGCCGCATTGCTGGCAGATATATTTCGTGCGTGTTTTTGGCATGGATATACAGTTCGGGCGACCATCGCGGTCGCCCGTCTAGTGATTTCGTAATTTACATTGCTTCGCTGCCAGAGCTACTGTCGCCACCTGCCGAGAGGGCTGCTTCGGGAGCTGCAGGAGCGGGTAACTGCTCGATACGGTTACGCACTTGCAGGACAAGCTCGCCATCGATGACAATGGCTTCTACCAGGTCGCCAGGGCGGAACTTGCCCTCCAGAAGTCCCTCTGCCAACGGGTCTTCGACCATGCGCTGAATGGTGCGACGTAACGGGCGCGCACCATACTGAGCATCGAAGCCCTTTTCAATCAAGAAGTCCTTGGAGGACTGGGGCACAATCAGTTCCAACTGTTGCTCGGTCAGTTGGGCGCGGACACGATTAAGAAGTAGCTCGACGATGGAGTACATCTCTTCGATCCGTAGGGAGTGGAAGACGATGACCTCATCAATACGGTTGAGGAACTCGGGCTTGAAGGTATTCTTCAATTCACCCAGCACCTTCGACTTCATTGACTCGTACTCGCTCAGATGAGCTTTATCCTTATCCTTGGATTGTTTGAAGCCGATGGAAGCTTCTCTGTTCAGCAAAGCTGCGCCAACATTGGAGGTCATGATGACGATGGTATTGCGGAAGTCGACAGTTCGTCCCTTGGCGTCGGTCAACTTGCCATCCTCCAGGATTTGGAGCAGCATGTTAAAGACGTCTGGATGAGCCTTTTCGATCTCATCGAGCAGGATGACGCTGTAAGACTTACGTCGTACCGCCTCGGTCAGTTGACCGCCTTCTTCGTAACCGACGTATCCGGGAGGAGCACCGACCAGGCGAGCAGCCGCGTGGCGCTCCATAAACTCTGACATGTCAATTTTGATGAGTGCATCTTCACTGCCGAACATGAATTCAGCAAGGGTACGCGCCAGTTCGGTTTTACCCACCCCGGTAGGTCCCATAAAGATGAAGGAACCGATGGGGCGCTTGGGATCTTTCAGACCAGCACGGGCACGGCGCACAGCGCGGGAGATCTTCTCAATGGCCTCGTTCTGAGCGATGACACGAGCATGCAGAGCGTCCTCCATCTGGAGCAAGCGCTGCGATTCCTCCTGGGCGATGCGCATGACGGGGATGCCGGTCCACATTGAGACGATCTGGGCAATCTCCTCTTCACCGACTGCAGGCTTATCGCTGCCACGCTCGCGGTGCCAGCCAGATTCTAGCTTGGCAATGCGATCGCGCAACTTCACCTCACGGTCGCGCAGTTCGGCTGCTAATTCGTACTCCTGTTGCTGGATGGCGGCCTCTTTTTCGCGCAGTATTGCATCCAGTGCCTTGGTTGCCTCTTTCAGATTGAGCGGGGCCAGTGAGTTCTGCATACGAACGCGGCTGGCAGCCTCGTCAATCAGGTCGATGGCTTTATCAGGCATGAAGCGATCGGTAATGTAGCGGCTTGCCATGTCGGTAGCGGCCTTGAGCGCCTCGTCGGTTATGACGAGACGGTGATGCGTCTCGTAACGCTCGCGAATACCCTTAAGGATTTCTAGCGTCTCCTCAACGGTTGGTTCGCGCACGATCACTTCCTGGAAGCGGCGCTGTAGAGCAGCATCACGCTCGATGTACTTGCGATATTCATCCAGCGTGGTGGCGCCTATGCATTGTAATTCACCACGAGCCAGTGCCGGCTTGAGGATGTTGGCAGCATCAACCGCACCTTCTGCTGCGCCTGCACCAACAAGCGTATGCACCTCGTCGATGAAGATAATACAATCTTTGCTGCTGCGAATTTCTTCGATGATCTTCTTCAGGCGCTCTTCGAACTCACCGCGATATTTCGTTCCTGCTACCAGTGAGCCCACATCAAGCGTTAACAAGCGTTTACCGATCAGCGTCTCTGGTACTTCTCCAGCGATGATCCGCTGCGCCAACCCGTCGACGATGGCCGATTTACCAACGCCAGGCTCACCGATGAGCGCCGGGTTGTTTTTGAGGCGTCGAGAGAGTATCTGGATGACACGCTCGATTTCCTGGTGGCGGCCGATGACCGGATCCAGGGTTCCTGCGCGCGCAGCGGCGGTAAGGTCGATACCCATCTGGTCGATGGTAGGTGTTTTGGAATGCTTAGCGTCGCGCTCGTGGGGAGCGCCTGATTGGCTGAGAACCTGGATGGTCTGAGTGCGCACCTTCTCAAGGTTGACTCCCAGGCTTTCCAATACGCCTGCAGCGATGCCTTCGCCTTCGCGCACCAGCCCCAACAGGAGGTGCTCGGTGCCGATATAGTGATGGTTTAGGCGACGAGCTTCATCAACGGCCAGCTCGATCACCTTTTTAGCCCGTGGGGTCAGGCCGATCTCGCCGAGCACGATGCGGTCTCCACGGCCAATGATAAATTCAACGGCGCTACGAACTTTGTTGAGTTCAACGCCGAGGTTACTCAATACTTTTGCGGCGACACCCTCACCTTCGCGTACAAGACCAAGTAGAAGATGTTCTGTGCCAATGTAGTTGTGTTGGAAGCGCTGGGCTTCCTCCTGAGCAAGACTCAGGACTTTCCTGGCTCGCTCTGTGAATTTGTCGAACCTATCTTTGTCGTTCACCTGTTGTCACCCCCCTTTCAGTGGCAGAGGGTGGAACCGAGCCCTCTGTGTCGCTCAGGTAAACTTCGTACTTCATCATACAATACCCACCATATGGCGTCAAGGATAACAACCCTAGCCTCCCGTCTGATTGAAATACGCTCAGAACTACTTACGCTATATAATCTTATTCGGAAACAATCGACCCCTCCACTGCAGTACAGTAGCGTGTACGCAGTAGAGAGGTCAAGCGATCAACTGTTCAGGTGCAACAAACGCAACCAGCTAAGAGTTGTTTACTGTTCAGGTGCCTCCGTATCTTCTTTGGTACGCTGGCGGTCGGCTCGGCGGAATGCTTCGGCCATAGCCGTGGTTTCGCCTTCGCCCTTTAACGGCAAGTTGCCCAGGAGTGGGTTCTCGCTGGAGCGCTCTGCGCGCTCGCGTCGCTCACCTCTCCCTTCGCTGCGTCGCGAGGTACTGTTCTCAGCCTGGGTAGTAGCAGCTTCCTGATGTGCTTGAGTTTCCTCCAATGACATCATATCACCTGCAGTACCTTTGCTGCCACTATCTGCTGGTGGCTCGGTGGAAGCTTCTTTGGCATCGACCTCGTCGGCCTGGCGCAGGCTCAGTCCCAGTCGACGGCGTTCGGCATCAATGCGCAAGATACGCAACTGAAGCTGCATACCCTCGTGCAGCGCCGCCTTGGGATCCATGCCGGGCGTCAATTCGGACAGGTGGATCAATCCCTCGATGCCATCCTCGATGCGTGCAAACGCGCCAAAGGGGGCGATCTTGGTAATGGTCCCGGTTACGATCTGGCCGGGTGTATAGCGCTGTTCCACCGTTGTCCAGGGATCGACCTCCGCGCGCTTGATCGACAGGGCGATCTTCTTTTTCTCTTTATCAACACTCAAGACCTGGACTTCGACCTCCTGGCCGACATGGAGCACCTCGCTGGGATGATTGACGCGGCTCCAGGCCAACTGGCTGATATGCACCAGTCCATCGGCGCCTCCCAGATCAACAAATGCACCAAAGTTCGCGAGATTGCTGACGACACCCCGGCGCACTTCTCCAGGCTTGAGTTCATCAAGCAACTCTTCGCGTCGCCGCTGGCGCCACTCCTGGACGGCCAGGCGTTCTGAGAGGATGAGGCGATTGCGGGTACGATTGATCTCGATGATCTTGAGTTGGAGTTCTTTGTCCTTCATGCTCTGCAGCTTGGCCGCTGTCTCCTGGCTTTCGCCGCCAGCAGCGACCTCTTCGCGCTTGAGATTGAGGATTTGAGAGATAGGCACGAACCCGCGAATGCCGGCGACATCAACAATAAGGCCGCCCTTGTTATAGTCGATCACCCGGGCCTTGAGCAGCTCATTGTCACGATATTGCTGATCAGCGATGCGCCACTGCCGCTCAGCGTTGGCTCGTTTGAGCGAGAGCAGCGCGTGACCATCGGGCGTTTCGGGCTGCATGACGTACACAAGGATTTTATCATCGATATGCAGTTCGTTGAAGGAACCATAGCCAGTGGCTGGCAGTTCTTTGGTCGAGAGAACGCCTTCGGATTTGAGGCCAATATCGACCAGGATCTCGTCCTGATCAATCCTCACGATTACGCCCTCGACGACATCGCCGCGTTTGATGGTGATGGGATTGGCAGATTCGCGCAACAACACTTCCATCTCGTTGATTTCGCCTGTCTCCTCCGGCGTGCTGTTGTTGCTGTTTTGCTCTTCTGGATCATTTCCTTCGTACATCGTCTGTACCCGTCCGCTCTTAAGATTTGCCGCTGGCATTGTCGAAAGGTCGCCGTGCTGTTGTACTTGCATGGGTAAAATACCCCCTTCGATCCACGGTATTTGCCAATTCTATCAAGCCATCCACCTGCTGATCAACGCAGTTCCGGGCGAAATCTTGCCCAAAGGTGACGAATGAAACTTCACGCCGGGACTCTGGGGAGTGCACTTTCGGACATTGGCTTTATCGGAGGAGGATGCTTTAGACCCTGATCGTTTCAGTCTTCAGGCTTCTTCAATCTCAAATATTCACGAGATTGGCTACACAGTTACTCTTGCCCTATTTCCAGAACGTTCATACGAAACGATGCTTGCAGATAGGGAAGCCGCCATACGAACACAAAATGAGCCCGGACGTTAGCATACCCCCACTCGATGCTCTAATTATACCAAAAGCCGTACCTGAATGCAAGCAATCCTTGACCATTTAGCACATCTCCCCGATGTGTTATTGTTTGTCACATTGTATCATAGCAATGCAAGTAGTATGAGTAGTAGATCGTGCTCAAATAGGGCATGTGTTACAATGAGGAATATGAGTTTACAGAATAGCGCAGAAGTTATTTCGATCTTGCGGGAGCGGTTGGAGCCGGCGGAGCGTGCTGATTCCTTAGCCGATGCGATCAAAGTTCAGTACCCTCCCGCCCGTAAGGCAGCTGTCTTGTTGGGGTTATTTGATTATGCAGGAGAGACCCACCTGGCGTTTATTCGCAGAGCTGCTACTCTGCGTTCACATAGTGGCGAGATCGCCTTTCCTGGTGGTGCCGTTGATCCCGGCGATGATTCAGTGGTTACGACTGCGCTGCGCGAGGCACGAGAGGAGATTGGACTAGATCCTGCAAGGGTAGAAGTGCTGGGTGTTTTGCCGCCAGGGTTCACTGCCGTCAGCAATTTCGTGATTATGCCGGTGGTTGCTTTTCTCCCACGAGGGTTGGGGACGTTACAGTTACAGGAGGCTGAGGTCACAGAGCTTATTCTTGCTTCGTTACACGGCCTTGCCAATCCTGCTATTTTTCGTACTGAGCAGTGGACGCGCAGTGGCATGACACATTCAGTTTATTTTTATGAATATGGCCCCTATACTATCTGGGGAGCTACGGCCCGTATGCTCAATGCGCTCCTGCAAATGCTGGGCGCTGTATGAAATGTACCAAATAGTCATGGTCTCTTGACTCTTTCCACTCATTAACTACAATAGAAACAGAAGAAGTAGGTTGTAGCGCGTTCACCGTACACTGACCCTTTAGAGACGCGGTTGGCCGTTCAGTGCCCTAAGCGGAGAGAAGCTGTGACACTACCCACACCTGATGCTCAGTCTCCAAGATTCCTGTCTGATTACTCACACTCGATTGCTGTTGCCCACTCGATGCCTGCCCCTATCCCATCTACATATGCACATTCTTCGGTGCCACCCTCGCTTTTACAGCTCCACAGTACAGGACTCTCGGGAGAGATTGTTCATGGTCGTGCCGATGATTCTACAGCTTACTCCTGGGACCTGGCGACGGGTGGGTTGAAGGCATTGACCGCAAAGCGGGAGCTGCCGCCCCGACTTGACCGGCGTCCGAGTGGAAATTTGCAGGAGAGTCTACCTGCTCCTCGCAGCTATACGTTAGCTCTAGTTTTGCTGGCGTGTATTGTAGTCATGCTGATTAGTGGAGGTGTTGTGCTGTTTATGATGGTACAACCCTGATGCCAGGTGCTGCTATTCCCCGAAATTTTCTACTCTTTAAGGAGAGGAACGTGCAGCCGGCGTGTCATGTAATTCTGTTGCATTGTGAACGGCCTTAACAATGGCGCGTGCCAGTGTGGTAGCTGCCACTGCGCCTATCATGCTGACTTGTAGTGGATCCATCTGCACTTGCGGCTGTGAACCTGATGCCAGGGCAAAGATGGTATCACCATCGAACATAGTATGTGCAGGACGAATGGCCTGCGCAATGCCGTTGTGCGCCATTTGCGCTATTTTGTTGACAGCTACTTTGGATAGCGGAGCGTTTGTGGCGACGGCGGCAATAGTGGTGTTCCCAAAGGGACCGGAGCCAGGGAATAGAAGGCCTGGTTCCATGGGACTACGTGTCCCGGCGATGACCTGCTGTGTCTGTGGGTCAACCACGTCGCCAAACGCATTGACGACAACCAGCGCTCCGACAACTATGTCATTTGCCAGTTGCGTGCTGGCGGACCCAAGCCCTCCTTTCATGGCAAAGGCAGGGCCTAGTGTTTTGCCCACGGTGGCGCCTGTGCCCGCGCCAACGTTGCCCTGCTTAATTGGGCCTGTTGTTGCTTGCTCGCATGCGCGATAACCCGCGGCGTCGTCGGGACGAACACTGGCAGAACCAAAGGCCAGGTCCAAAATTGCTGCGGCCGGGACTATGGGCACGCGTGCTACCCCGATATCGAAGCCAATACCATGTTCTTCGAGATAGCGCATGACTCCACTGGCTGCAGCGAGGCCAAAGGCGCTTCCTCCCGTGAAAAGGATGGCGTGAACCTCCTCTACCATTTGCAGCGGATGCAGCAGATCGGTTTCATGGGTCGCTGGAGCGCCTCCGCGCACATCAACGCCGCCAACGGCCGGCATATCACAGAGCACGACAGTACATCCTGTCCCCGCCTCAAGGTTGGTATCGTGACCAACACGCATACCTGGAACATCGGTGATGTCATCATGCATAGTTATACTATCGCCTTCCTAATTCTACTGCCTTTTGTTCGGCTGGTTTGATAATTCTGGTTTCGAGCGACGCAAGTAAGTCCGATAGATTCTTGTAGCGGTATCCAGGCAGCACCCAGGGGTATTTCTTGAACTCAGGGATTATACTATAGACGTTCTTTGAGCTGCTCAGTAACGGTTGGACTGGTACCGCGATGTGGGGAACGAAGGTTTGCAATTCCCGTGCAATGCTTTTGTGATGGGTGAGGTCGGCAATAATGAAGCGAGCTATGTGCGCCAGCGTACTGACCATGACGCTAAAATCGCGGCTGAGCGGTCTCTCGAAGTCGAACAAGACAGGTAAATAGTTCTGCTTGCGCAACTCATCCCGAATAGCCTCCAGCGCCGGTTTCCGCTCGGGTGTAAAGCGACCCAGGATAAGCACTATGTTGGAGTTGATCGTGTTGATGACTTCGCGCACCTTTTCGTTGTGCAGCAGTAAATAGAGGAATTGCGCAATTTCGAGGTTATCCACGGTGATAGTAGGTTCATTGGGAAGGGTGATAATTAGATTTGCCTGGATCGCACCTTGCAGGTGAACATCCCAGATAGAGATGCCATAAATAGAGCAACCGGTCAGGTTGGCTTCCTTGAGGTTTGTCTCAACCAGGATGGCGTAGTTCAATTCTGCGCCGTTGAGGTTTGCCGTGGAAAGGTCAGTTTCTCGCAGCGTTGCTATGGAGAGGTTCGCGGTGGCGAAGTTTGCGCCGGCACATTTGGCCGCGGTGAGATCAGCCTTCCAGAGCCTTGCTGATGTGAGGTCTGCCTTGCTGAGGTCTGCGAAGGTCAGGTCCGCGAAGCCGAGGTCGGCTTTGTGGAGATTGGCTTCGTACAGGTTGGCATCGTTAAGAGATGCGCCCGAGAGATTGGCTTCATGCAGGTCGGTTCCAGAGAAGTTTGCTTCATTGAGGTTGGCGGAGGTCAGGTTGGCCCGGCTGAGATTCATGCCAGCCAATGCAGCTTCATGCAGTTCGGGTCGAACATCGGGATTTTCCTTCCTCCATTGATTCCAGGCAGCAACGCCCTGCTTGAGCGTGCTGAGGTGCTGTCGGTTTGCCACGTCGCTAGCCTCCTAAAGTGAAGTACCCCACAGCTAAAGCTGGGGGCTTCTACGCCGTTGCGAGCGTTGGACGCTTCCCGCCCAGGTGTTGTTGGCCTAGAGCAAGTATGTTCTTGGCGGCGTTGACATCGCGGTCTAATTCTGCCCCACAATCGCAACTATGCCAGCGCTCCTCTAGCGTCTTTTTGCGCACAGTGCCACAACGAGAACAGACCTGAGAGGTAGAGTGTGGGGAAACTTTGAGCAGTGTTCTGCCAGCTCCTGCCGCCTTGCTAGAACACATACCTACAAACATTCCCCAACCCGCATCTAAAATGGACGTGTTTAAGCCGCCCTTGGCAGCCGCTCCATTCGGGAGGTACTGCCCTGTCTCTTCATCCTGCATCACCTTTGGTCTTTTGACGAGGTTTGCTATGTGCAAGTCCTCGAACACGATCACCTGATAGCGATTGACCAGTTTGCGGGACTGCTTGTGATGGAAGTCCCGTCGCTGATTGGCTATCTTGCGATGTGCTTTGCCGATGAGTTTCTTGGCTCGTTCCCTGCGGTGACTGCCCTTCTTCTTTCTTGACAAGGCTTGCTGTCGCTTCTCTAAAGTCTTCTTGGCTCGCCAGTAGTAGCGAGGATGCTCGATCATCTCTCCATTAGACAAGGTAGCCAGGTGGGTGACACCCAGATCAATGCCCACATCCTCATAAGAGATTGGCAATTTTGCAGGCTCCTCGACTTCGCACGAGAATACGACGAACCATTGATCGACTTCGCGCTTTATCGTGACCGTCTTCATCTTGCCCTCGATCTTGCGATGGAGCCTGACCTTGATATCCCCAATCTTGGTGAGATGCAATGTGCCTTTGAACGAGTTCCCTTGCTCTTCTACGTCCAGCTTCCAGCCTGCCCCATCAGGGTAGGTGAAGCTATCATAACGGGTACGTCCTTTGAAGCGTGGAAATCCTGCTCCATCAAAGAAACGCTGGAATGCCCGCTCCACGCGCAAAATCACATCTTGCAGCACGTGAGAGGCAATGCCTTGGTACTCTTCACGCAACGCCTTGATCTCGACCAAGTCGCGCTTCTGCCCATAGTAGCCGATTGCCTTGACGCGTTGTTTCGCGGTCATCGTCGCAGCGACGACCTGCACGGTTTCTGAATTGATCTGATCTGAAGCTGCGTGCGCTCGTACAACTGATAGGAGTCCTTCCGTTCTGATAAGGCCGCGTTGTACAACTCCCTACACCTGTTGAGCGTGAAGTACAATTTCTTTTCAGTGGTTCGGTTCGGATAGAGGCGATACTTGAATGCTTTGCGCACGACGCTTGCCTCCTTTCCTCTGCTTTGCGTATTCGCCTAATATCCAGATCATCTCTCCATTGATGGAGCGTGCATCCTCTTGAGCAAACTGTTTAAGCGTTTCCAGCAGGTCAAGAGGAAACCTGATGGAAAACCGTTTTCCGCGTTCCATGTATACACTATAACATCGTTACGTATCCGCGTCAAATATCCCCTATGCCCAAGCTCCAATAAGGACCGCGCCCTTGACCCATAGCTAAAGCAAGGGGGATGCGGGCGCGGTCTGCTCACGACATTAGGAAAAAGGCGCCTGAGATATGCCAGCATTAAATTGCTTTGCGCAGCCTTTCCATAGCCTGGGCAACGCTCTCATGCTCGTTGTATACAGCGGAGCCAGCAACGAGCAGGTTAGCCCCAGCTTGCACAACCAGCGGAGCCGTTGCTTCGTGAATACCACCATCGACCTCTATATCACAATGCAAATTCCGCTGGGCAATCATCTGGCGCGCACGCGCAATTTTGGGCAGTGTCTCTGGTATGAATTCCTGGCCGCCAAAGCCAGGATTAATAGTCATAATCAACACCAGGTCGAGGAAGGAGAGTATGTCTTCGAGCATGAAGACGGGCGTTGAAGGATTCAGGGCTACGCCAGCCATTTTCCCGGCTGTTTTGATCTGGTGAATAACGCGGTTCAGGTGTGGACAAACTTCCTGATGCACGATGATAACATCTGCTCCGGCCTCCGCGAAATTCTCTATGGATTGTTCCGGGTTGGTAATCATCAGATGGGCTTCGAGAGGGAGACCGGTACAACGGCGCACAGCTTCGACAACCATGGGTCCCATGGTGATATTGGGAACGAAGTGGCCATCCATGACATCGATCTGAATACGCTGGGCTCCTGCCGCCTCTGCCTCGCGCACCTGTTCTCCCAGGCGGGTAAAGTCGGCTGAGAGGATTGATGGGACTAGTCCAATCATAAGCGAGCCTTCCTTAAATTATGTTTCTCGATGACAAGTATATCATAAGATGGGCAAGACCACAGGGGAGGGGATATAAGCTGGAGCCTGGCACCCGCAAGGGGTGCCACTACGTTCGCAATGCCTACAGTGGACTTGGGCGAATGGTAGAGGCAGAGCTCGTGCGGTCCCCTTGCCAGGTGCCTGCCAGACAAAAATGACCCCCACCCATACGTATCACTGATCGATGTTGACGGTACCTGCGGCTAATGTTGTATTATAACTGCGTACCAGATGCAATCTATTATGAGTAGAGAAGGCTGGTTTGTTCTTCGAGGTGAACGGTATGTCGAACGGGAACAGTTACATTGGTCAGCAGATTGGTAATTATCTCGTAATAAAAGAACTTGCCAGCGGCTCATTTGGCAGCGTCTACCAGGGTAGACATATGGTTTTTACAGATGAGCCGATTGTTGCTATCAAGCTGTTACACGCTCATCTTGCCTCTCAACAGGAGTATGATCGCTTCTTTCAGGAAGCTCGATTACTCAAAAAGCTCAAGTATCCTTATATTCTGCCCATTATTGACGCTGGTGTTCATCAGAACTTCCCATATATAGTTGCTGAATATGCCCCAAACGGTTCACTGCGAGACCGCTTAAGGCGTCGGCTTGCTCATCCGTTGCCAACAGAAGAAATACTTACGATTCTTTCGCAGGTTGGGCAAGCACTCCACTACGCTCATCGACAGAATATTGTTCACCGTGATCTTAAACCAGAAAACATCCTCTTCAACGTCAAAGGTGAGGCGCTCCTTGCCGACTTTGGCATTGCTACGGTGCTGGCTACAGCAAGTGTCAAACAGACTACAATTATGGGCACTCCTTCCTAATATGGCACCGGAGCAGTTCCGAGGAATCATTAGCAAGGAGAGTGACCAATATGGCTTAGGCTGTATAGCCTACGAACTTTTTACTGGGAGTAAGCCTTTCAATGCACCTGATTTCTTTGCCTTGGGGTATAAGCATTTGACAGAGTATCCAATTGCCCCGACGCAATTTAATCCTCAGCTACCGAAATATATAGAGCAAGCTATCTTCAAAGCAATAATGAAAGAGCGTGCTGATCGTCATATTGATTGTTCTGCCTTCATCAGAGCGTTGAATAAACCTTATACGGTGGAGCAGGTGACAGGCCGCAGCCTGAGCCTGGTAGTAGGGACACGTACGGACCCTGGCATCAAGCGCAAGCATAAGCCAAACGAAGATAGCTTGTTTGCCATGCAAGGCGCGCGTACTCAAAACACCCAGCCGGAGCAGTTCGGGCTGTTCGTCGTAGCAGATGGCATGAGCGACCATATAAACGGGCAAGATGCCAGCCGCCTGGCCATCCAAACGATCATCAATTATGTGCTGCCGATCCTGTCGGCAGGCGGCGAAATGCATGACGAAGGGTTTGTGAAACTGTTGTCGGATGGAGTGCAGCAGGCCAACCATGCTGTTCACCAGAACAATCAGGAGCGCCGGGCCGACATGGGCACGACCAAGACCGCTGCCCTGGTCGTCGGCTCGATGGCTTATATAGCAAACGTAGGTGATAGCCGCACCTACCTGTACCGTGAGCCGGAAGGCCTCACCAAGATCACTCATGACCATTCAGTTGTCGCCAGCCTGGTTGATGCCGGTGTCATCAAGCCTGATGACATCTACACCCATCCCAAGCGCAACCAGATCTACCGCAGCCTGGGTGAGAGCGACTTCGCCTTTAGTGATATTGGCGTCGCTGGCGCGAGCAGCAAGGCGGTTGTCGAGGTAGATACGTTTAAAGTACAGCTCCAATCAGGTGATAAGTTGCTGCTTTGCTCTGACGGCTTGTGGAAGATGGTACGTGACCCCGACATTCAGCGCCTGATGCATGCTCCTGTGTCCGACCCATCTCAGACGACGAGAGGGCTTATCCAGGCAGCCCTGGACGGAGGGGGCGAAGAGAATGTCAGCGTGATTGTGGTACATATGACCGAGGTTACCCGACGCTCTGGTGTGCAAGGCATTCAACTGCTTGCCAAACCTGACTCGGTCCGTATACCGAACATGTAGAGGTAAACTCTAAAGTGAGGATCGTTCCTTATGATCATTTAATTGATATCCTTGATTTCCTCAATGTGCTGGGCTCGCTCCTGACTCCAGATGATATGCTGGCAGGTAAGTGTCGAGCTTCAGCCAGGAAAAGGAAAGACATGCCCAAGCCGTTGGTTTGATGTTGGGAATAGCTACGATCGCGTCGCTTACGGTCTAAATGCTACACCTTCTCCGCCTCGGCCAGATTCTCCAGTTCTATTTCCTGCGATTCCACGGGCAAGACCTGGCAGGCCTGGGGTGGGAAAGAAAGCTGCACGCGCTGGGCAACGAAGTAATCTCTTGCCTGTTGGCTGGGGATGTCAGCAGTCAGAATTGCACTGTCGCTCACCCGCACATGGAAGCGCGTGAAGGGCCCAAGGAAGGTACGTAACTCGATTACGCCTGCGATATGGTTTCCGAGGCCGCCGGCGCTTGCACCGGCTGTCTCCCTGGCATCCTGTATAGTCACCTCTTCGGGTCGGACGATGACCAGCACATGGTCGCCGTTATGGAGGTCCGGCATAGGCGGGACATGCAGAGTATACTGGTCGGCCTGGCACAGGCCTTCAGCAGCAGAGGTCAACACCCCCAGGAAGTGATTGCTGGTGCCAACGAAGGTGGCGGCGAAGACTGTACGCGGGTTGCTGTAAATCTCCTCAGGATGGTCAAGTTGCTCAATCTTGCCTTTGGCCATAACTGCAATCCGATCAGATATCGCCAGGGCCTCCTCCTGGTCGTGGGTGACGTAGATAGCGGTCATCTTGAGCTGCTGTTGAATGCGGCGAATCTCGTTGCGCAGCGAGACACGGACTTTGGCATCGAGGGCAGAGAGCGGCTCGTCGAGCAAGAGCACTTTGGGCTCGATAGCCAGTGCACGGGCCAGGGCAATGCGCTGCTGCTGGCCTCCAGAGAGCTGGTGAGGATAGCTGCGGCCTTTGTCGCTCAACCCGACGAGTTCGAGTAACTCGGCACAACGCTGTTTGATCTGATCCTGAGGCAATTTCTTGACGCTCATGCCAAAGGCAATGTTTTGCTCGGCAGTCATATGCGGAAAGAGAGCATAGGACTGGAAAACCATGCCCATGGGGCGTTTGCTTGCCGGGCGATTAGTGATATCGTCACCATCCAGCAGAATATTTCCCTCGTTTGGTATCTCAAATCCGGCGATCATACGTAGCATCGTCGTCTTGCCGCACCCACTTGGACCAAGCAAGGTAAGGAATTCGCCTTGCTCGACTGCTAAGCTAACATGATCTACGGCGGTGACCCGTCCGAAATATTTAGTAACGTCTTCTAGCTCAAGAAAAGCCACGCTATGCTCCTTACTACTTGGCAGCTACAATGTCGAGCTTGTCTCCTCTGCTTACACCACCAGCTCCACGTCGAACAAAGAAGATAATGCCAAGCACGCAGATGAGGGTAAATATGAAACTAAGAATGGAAAGGGATGCTGCCTTGTGAGGTTCATTTTGTCCAACCGTATTCAGGTAGATCGGGAAAGTAAAGATTCCGAAGAGGCTGGCCAGGGTAAATTCACCCATAACTGTAGAAAAGGTCAACAGGGCAGCGCTGATTACCCCAGGCCAGATGTTAGGTAGAATTATTGTCAAAAATGCTCTCCACCAACCGCTCCCCAAGCTGTATGCTGCCTCGGTGAGAACTGTCGTGTTGATCGCACGCAAGCTATTGTCGATGGGGCGATACACGAACGGCAAAGCGATAATCACATAACTGCAGGCCAGTAGAGGTGGTGTGTTGACGATGTTGAAAGGGGGATTGCTCAATAGTGGGACCAGCCCGAGAGAGAGAATGTTCACCAGGGCGTTATCGCTTCCGTAAACCTCGACCAGTCCCAGCGAAAGGATGATAGCGGGCACCGCAAATGGCACCAGAGAGAGAAAGTCCAGCAAAGGGCGAGCTTGAGGCAGGCGCAGTTGCACCCAGTAGGCTGTAGGTGTAACCAGCACGACAGCGAGAATGGTAGATGTGAAGGCCAGTCCCAACGAAAGCAGCAGCGTCGCTGAAAAGTTAGAGTCACTGAAAATTTGTTGATATGTAGAAAAATCTATGCTCTTGCCGTTAGAGAGACCAAAAACCAGCGTTGCCGCCAAAGGTACGGTAAGATAGAGCACAACGAGAATGAGGAAGAGCTTATCCAGTCCAAAACCACGCCGGGATGTCTGATCTCCTGGTTTTGCAGCCATGGCTTTTAGGGTGGTGTTTACTGTTTGCCCGGCATTCATATTCCGTTTACCTCCCCTGCCAGGTGTTCACGCGGCGCAGCATGGTAGTATACAGCGAAACAGCTATGAGCAATACAACGATCATGCCAACGGCCAGCGCGTTGCCCAGGCCTGTGTCAATGTCTACATTGCCTGCCACTACGAAACCTATTATGACGGGTACAATATTAATGTTCCCCTGCGCGAGTGCGACCGCTGTGGCATAGGCGCCGAAAGAGTTGGCAAACAATAACATAGCGGCTGCGATGAGCGAAGGCAGCAAAATAGGGAGCGCCACTCGTCGCCAGTAGATAAAGCTGGATGCTCCCAGGTTCGTAGCTGCCTCTCGCCATTCTGGCCGCAGAGCGCTTAGAGCCGGTACCGTCACCAGGATCATCAGCGGCAGTTGAAAATAGGTGTAGACGAGTACCAATCCCCCAAACGTATACAGGTTGAAGCCGAGGTCATAGAGACTAATATGCAGCCAATCGTGAAGAGCTACAGTTACAAACCCTGTCACTCCCAGTGTGGCGACAAAAGCGAAGGCCAGTGGTACACCGGCGAAGTTCGCGGCAATGCTCGAGAAGCCGATCAGAAAATTCCGTAGCCAGTTAGTGCGTAAGTTGTAAGCACCCAGGGCAGCAAGGAAGCCGAAGATAGCTCCCGACAATGCAGTGGTAAGGGAGATAGAAATGCTGGTTTGAAAGGCATGCAGGTTGCTGATTTGAGAGAACATACGCTGGTAGTTGTTGAGTGTGGCTGCATTCGTATTACTATCGGTGAAACTCCCCTGGATGATTACCACAGCAGGCAAAAGTTCAAAGAGCAGGCAGAATAATAAAAATGGTACCAGCCCCAGCCAGCCCGTGAGGGTATAACTCCAACCTCTGCTTGATAGTCCCCTGGTCTTGACTGCAGGCTGAGCCGTGTGTGTTCTGGTTATTACATCGGCTACAGCCCGCTCCCCGCCCGGTCCTTGTTGCATCAAATCACCTCCTGAACAATGTTGGTAGTGTAAAGTTTACTACAAAACCATACACTACCAGCATGTTTGTTATTGTCCTAGCACCTGTGGGCCCCAGTTCTGGGTAACGATACTGGATGCAGCGCTCAGTTGGTCGGGGCTTGGGGATTTGACATTGGCATATTGCTCTGCGGGCGGCAGTTTAGCTGCAAGGCCGGCAGGAACTTTGCCCGCGCTCACCAGCGCCTGGTAGCGTGCCGGGTGCGCGTAGCCGGTCAGGTAGAACAGTTGGCCCTCGTCTGAGAAGATGTACTCAATCCACAGGCGTGCGGCATAGGGATGCGGAGCGGTCTTGTTGACTATTGAGACGTATGGACCAATCAATGACCCGTCCGATGGAATTACGACCTTCAGATTGGGTTTTCCTGCAAGCTGGTCGCGGAAGCCCAGGCCCAGGTAATCCCACATGACAGCAATGGCCACTTCTCCTTTGCCAATGTTGGCGACACTCGAACGGGCTGCAGTAAAGTTCCCGTTTTTCTTTAGCTTGGCAAAGAAATCGATGCCGGGCTGTATGTTGTCCAGGCTGCCTCCGTTTGCTATCGCTGCTGAGTAAACGGCAAGAAAAGCATCGCTGGCCTGGCGAGGGTCACCGTCAATACCTACCATATTTTTGTAAACTGGTTTGAGCAGGTCCTGGAAAGTAGCTGGCGACTGCTTGACCAGGTCGGTATTAATGATGAAAGCCTGCGCCCCATAATACTCGGTACACCAGTTGCCCTTGGGGTCCTTGAGTTCAGCGGCAATGTCGTCCCAGTGCGAATGAATATATGGGGTGACTAATCCCTGTTTGACAGACGTAGGGCCAAACTTAAGGCCTACATCCCCGATGTCACCGTGGGGATGCTTGACTGAGTTCTTGAAGACCTCCAGTTCCTGGGCGGAAGTAAACTCGGCCTCGGCCTGGTAGGCGATATTAATGCCATAGTTTTTCGTATAGCCTGCCAGGATGTCCTTGTAGTCTGCCCATTCGGGCGGAATACCGATTGCTTGTAGCTGACCCTCTTTCTTCGCGTTGCTGGTCAACGTCTGCATGTCAATGGGACCTACCGGGATAGCAGCTGGCGTCGAGCCTGTCGTGGTTGTGCCGCCACAAGCCTCTAAGAAAGCGGTGAGCGCAGTTCCAGAAAGGCCAAGCGCACCCGCCCGCTTAAGAAAACTACGGCGGCTGTGCGGGGTGAAGATGGTGTCAAATAGTCCGGGCTCTTGATTGTTCATAAAGGATTCCTCCGTGTGCCTGAATGAGTTGTTACAACTAAAATTAATGCACTAGACGTAAAACGTATAGCACAGTAGAATGACCATTCCTTTCCGTAGGTGTTTGCCTTCTACGTACTTAATATACGCAACTATTGGTTCGGTAATCTCAGGCAGAACAGAGAGGATGCGGGGAAGTCGAGTATCCTTATTGATGAGGATTACTCATGACAAGTATAGCAAACAGAATAGAAAAATACAATGGCAAGCGTGCATATCAAAACCATCCTTAAATTATCGTTTACAAAGCAATGAATTTTTAGTAACTTTTAACACAAATATTCCCGTTTGTTAAAGCGTGTTTAACTCAACAGCAGTATAGTTTCTAGTGCGGAGAAGAATCAATAGCAGGCGGATCAGAGAAACACAACTCTGAGGTTGGAGGTCATCAGCGACAGCCAGCACCTTTATGGTGTTTTCGTTTTTACTGCCAATGCGTAAAGGAGGCCTGGGAAGCCTGGTATGCTACAATAGAGACATGAACGTTTCCATTCATGTCTCCATGCAAACGATTCATCGTCTCAAACGGATGCAGGAGCTACTTGAGCAACTAGACCCCAATGCTCCACCCCGGGCTCTGGTCGCGCCTGGTTCACCCGTACTGTGTGGCACCGTGATCGTTTTCCCCGGCTCCTTTAACCCGCCTACCACGGCCCATCTTGCACTCATGAAACAGGCGCGCGATGTTATCCGTTTCCAGGCCTGGTCAACTGGCAAGCCGGAAATCGTCCATCTCTACGCGGCCATCAGCAAGCATATCGTTGATAAAGAAAGCGTCGAACGACCCCTGCTGCTTGACCGCGTGCTGCTGCTCGATAACTTGCTGAGCCGGCGTTTCTCACATGCAGGCATCCTGCTTTTTAACCGGGGGCTCTATGTAGAACAGGCGCAGGCAGTGCGTGTTGCTTTCCCACAGGTAAATAGACTGCTGTTCCTGGTGGGTTTCGATAAAATCGTGCAGATACTTGATCCCCACTACTATGTTGATCGTGATGCCTCGCTGCATGAACTTTTTGCCCTGGCTGAGCTGCTGGTTGCTCCAAGGGGAAGTGAGGGTAAGCAGTCTTTGGACGAGTTGCTACACCGCCCCGAGAATCTGCCTTTCGCTCGTTATATTCACATCCTCCCCTTCGATCCCGCCTACCGCGATATCTCCTCGACACACATACGCCAGCATCCCGGTTCCTATCGGCGTGAGATACCACACGAGGTACAACGTTTCATGCGCGAAACCCGTGCGTACGCGCCGCCACTACGCCTGCCTGGTGGCTCGGAGATTGATTTCTATGCTGAGCGCGTAAAGCTTTTAGAGATGCTGCTCAGGAGTGTGTCAAGCGAAAAATAAGACTATTTGAACCGATCTGCACCACGTCTCCCTCACTCAGTTGATAACGCGTAACTGCTCGTCCATTCACGAGTGTGCCGGTGGCGGAGTGGTGGTCCTCCAGCTCGTATCCTCCACCGGGCAACTGGTGAATAGTCGCGTGCAGGCGACTGACAGTCAGGTCCTCCAGGAAGATGTCGCATTCACGGCTGCGCCCGATAGTCATTTCAGGTTGTATTTCAAAACTGCGCACTGCACCTCGTGTGCCGGGGATCTCTAGCCTGGCAATAGCGCTGCTGCCAGGATCGATGGTTCTTTTAACGTGCAATTCATGACCACGAGATGAAGGAAGAGGGATGGGCCTGGTAGCAGCCGCCTGCGAGTAAAAGGTGAGGTGCGTATGGCCGAAGAGCAGTTGATCGCCATCGGTGAGCAACTGCTCCTTGATGGACCTGCCATTAACGAAACTGTCGCCACTGCCATGATCATCGCATAGTATATAGCCAGTGTCAGTGAGGACGATGCTGGCCTGTTTTCGATGAACGGCGATATCCTCTAGAAAAATGTCGCATTCGCGGCTGCGGCCAATCGTAGTACGGTCCTTCCAGATCTCTATGCGTTTCCCAGCCTGCGGTCCTTGCTGGATGATGAGGTATGTCGTCGATGTCTGCTCGTACTGCTCTTGTGTCACTGAGCTCCCCTTCCCTCTAAATGAATATGGTATAAGTATACACGAAATGGTCCATTGATGATTCCTTACTTACAGCGACCCCATTGAACTGGAGCGTATAGAGTCAGACAACGATGAACAAAAATGGTATGATGTAATCATGATTGATCCTCTTGAGCGGCAAGGAGAGAGACCTCTGTTATGGCAGTCCAGATGAACCAGCAAATCATTACTGAATTCGATGTTCCAGCTACTATGAGGGACGGCGTTGTCCTGCGTGCCAATGTCTATCGGCCGGCGGGTGAGGGCAAGTGGCCAGTCTTACTAACGCGCTTGCCTTATGGCAAAGACTTTCCTCTGGGTACCTCGGTACTTGAGCCAAGCCAGGTAGCGCGGCGCGGCTATGTCGTCATCGTCCAGGATACGCGTGGACGTTTCAGCTCTGGCGGGGAATGGGAACCGATGCGCAATGAGGCCCTGGATGGCGTTGACACGATCGAATGGGCCGCGAAGCTGCCCTACAGTACTGGCAGCGTAGGGATGTACGGCGCATCATATTTTGGCTTTACGCAGTGGTCGGCCGCGGTACATAATCCCCCGGCTCTCAAGGCTATGATTCCGTTCGTCACGTGGAATGACCCGTTCAATGGAGTCCAGTTCCGAGGTGGAGCATTAGAACTGGGTCTGATGGCAAACTGGCAATTGAACATGGGACTCAACGTGCTGATGCGACGCTATGCCAACGATCCGAAGGCGTTGGGGTCTGCCGTCTATAAGCTGGCAAAGGAACTCGATGCAATGGGCACCCGGGGCTACTGGTCACTACCGCTCAAGGAATTCGAGCCTATCAAACGAGACAATGTGGCCCCGGCCTTCTTTGAAGCTATAGAGACACCAATGAGCCGCGAGCGTGTAGAGCCGATGACGATTCTGGGTAAACATGAGAATGTCACAGTTCCCACGTTCAACGTGGGCGGCTGGTATGATATTTTCTTGCAAGATACTATCAGCAACTTCAGCACCATGCGCCAGCACGGGAGCACACCAGAGGCGCGGCAAAGCAAACTGCTGATAGGTCCCTGGACTCATGGCACGTACACAAACCCCGTAGGTGAGTTCAACTTTGGCTTCGGCGCATCTGCTGCTTTTATTGATTTGCAGATAGATTTTCTTAGCCTGCAGGTGCGTTGGTTCGATCACTGGCTGAAGGGCAGTGATACGGGTATGCTGCGAGAGGCTCCGATCAAACTTTTCGTCATGGGAGCAAACGTGTGGCGCGATGAGCAGGAATGGCCGCTGGCACGCGCTATTGAGACGCGCTACTACCTGCACAGCGGCGGGCACGCCAATACGCTTGGCGGTGATGGAACGTTGAATGCTGCTGTGCCTGGCGCGGAACCTTCAGATCGGTATACCTACGATCCTGCCAATCCGGTGAAGACGCGCGGCGGGGCGCTCTTGATGGCGCCAGAATTCCCCGCGGGCCCCTTCGACCAGCGCGCAACCGAGAGCCGTGAGGACGTGCTAGTCTATACGACGCCGGTATTGGAGCAGGATATCGAGGTGACCGGCCCGATCCTGGTGCACCTGTGGGCAGCTTCGAGCGCGCCTGATACCGATTTTGTAGCGCGGCTGGTGGATGTGCATCCGAATGGGTACGCCCAGAACTTGACGGATGGTATCATCCGTGCCCGCTATCGCCATTTCTCCCGGGGAGAGGCGCCTTCGTTGATCGAACCCGGCAAAGCCTACGAGTATGAGATAGATCTGTGGGCGACGAGCAATGTCTTCAAGGCCGGGCATCGTATCCGCCTGGATGTCACGAGCAGCAATTTTCCGCGCTGGGACCGCAATCCTAACACCGGTCATGACTTTGGCGCCAATGCTGAACTGGCGGTAGCGCACCAGACGATCTTGCATGATAGTGAGCATCCGTCGTACGTGATTCTGCCCGTCGTGCCCATTGCGCCATAGGCTAGGTGTGATACTCTGAAAAAATCGGAGCAATATCACGCAGGAAAATTTCTGTTGTCTTCGGACCAATGCCTTTCATTTCCTGCAACCGAGAGGATAACTCATCAATCGTTTGGGACTGCTTCAGAAGGTTGGTGAGTGTTCCATATTTTTCTTGGAGTGCTTTACTGACATCAAGAAGTTTCGTCGCTGTTGAGAAATCATACCGGACGTAATGGCCTCTGTCTAACACTTCAACTAACTTATCCCAGCCAGCTTCTAAGATTGCGTCCGGACTTACGAGACCTTCCTTGACCAATTCAAAATATGCCCGCTTTGCCACCTCCTGCTGAATGGGTTTACCAAAGAGCAAACATGCCAGAAACCATTTGAAATAGTCTGTTTCTTGTTTCGAGGAAAGATTAATCCCTAATTCTTGTGCATATATCTTTTTCTGTTCCATAGGTATCTTCCTTTAGAAGCGCCCCATCCGGTGGGGGTAGATCCAGCCGGAGGTGCCAATCCAGATGCTCTTCAATTCATCTACTCCCTCGCTCGCCCCTTCGGAGATGAAGCACCAGCGACTTCTAAAGCGCTCTGAATTCGTCCTCCCGGCTATTATTCTTGAAAATAAAATATGCTATACTCAAGCCATCTCGTTTTGTCGTAGTTTCGCAACTGTCTAACTGATAGTATAAACAGTTTCTAAGGTTCCAGTAATCGTCAGGTGGTGCAAGCACGACAAGCTCACAAAACATTGGCGAAGAATACCGTACGTCCGAAAGGATGGTAAACGGTGTGTTCGTTTACGTGTTGAATTGTCACGGGCAACCACTTATGCCCTGCCAACCTCGAAAGGCAAGATTGGTGCTCAAGGATGGGAAGGCAAAAGTGGTCAAGATGGTTCCCTTTACGATCCAACTGCTCTACGGCAGCAGTGGCTACACACAAGAAGTCTCACTTGGAGTGGATGCTGGCACACAACACATTGGGGTCTCTGCAACCACTGAGCAGTACGTTCTTCTCGAGGCGGAAGTCAAGCCACGCACTGACATGCAGGAACTGCTTGCAACGCGAAGACAATATCGTCGTGCGAGACGCAGGAGGAAAACGAGATATCGCAAGGCGCGTTTTCTCAACAGAAAGAAGCGCGATGGGTGGCTAGCACCTTCTGTACAACACACACCTGATGCTCACCTCACAACACTACGGATGGTCCACTCACTCTTGCCGATTCGTAAAACCACCAGAGAGGTCGCACAATTCGATATCCAGCAGATACGCAATCCTGGCATAGAAGGAGAGGCGTACCAGCAGGGGCCGCAACTCGACTTCTGGAATGTGCGCGAGTATGTACTTGCAAGAGATGGGCATGTCTGCCAGTGGTGTCATGGCACGTCCAAAGATCCGATGCTCAATGTTCATCATATCGAGTCGCGCAAGACAGGTGGTGATAGTCCTGATACCCTGATGACGTTGTGTGAGACATGCCATGAGTCCCTCCATCGAACACATCAGGAGCATAAGATCAAGCGGGGCTCTCAGCGTTTCTGCGATGCAACTCAGATGGGCATGATCCGCTGGCGCATCTACGAACAAGCAAAAGCGATGTTCCCCAATGTACATCTGACGTATGGCTATCTCACGAAAACCACCCGTATCGCTCATGAATTAGAGAAGTCGCACTTGATTGACGCTCGGTGCATCAGTGGCAACCCATTGGCTCAAACAGACGGCACATGGCACCTCATCAAGATGATCAGGCGAAACAATCGACACCTGCACAAAGCGACCATCAAGAAAGGTGGCAAGAGGCAACGTAACACTGCTCCCAAGTATGTGTATGGCTGTGGTCTCTTTGATGGTGTGAGGTATCAGGGCACAACCTGCTTTGTGTTTGGAAGAAGGAGCACTGGCTCCTTTGATCTGCGCCCCCTTGAGGGAAGGAAGATCGCTGTCAATGCCCATTACAAAAAGTTGACCATTGTTCAGAAGGCTTCGGCCTGTTTAGTAGAAAGGAGGGCGGCGTTTCCTCCTGTCCCGTAAATGGAGACGGGTTACCACGCCGCATTTTGATGTTCACGCACTTCCTGGATGTAAAGACTCAGAACCAGCAGGCCAACCCTATCAGAGGTTTGGTTTGCTTTGCTTGTCCATAAACACCTGGAAGCAGGCATACGGTAATTCGCCAGACCTCTCAAAGGGGCCTGGCGAGTTTTTTTATGTGCTAAAACTCATACAATCGCGATGAAGGAGCTTCCGATCGGAATGGCAAGGAGGGAGAAATGGATGTAAGTCTCTTCATGCGAGGCCTGGTGATTGGTCTCTCTATTGCTGCCGTCGTTGGACCGATGTGCATATTATGCATCCAACGTACAGTGTCCAGGGGGCACCTCTATGGCCTGATCTCGGGCCTGGGCATCGCAACGGCTGATGCCGTCTATGGCAGTATTGCCGCGTTTGGCTTGACCGTGATTACAGGCTTCCTGGTCAGCCAGCAAGGGTGGATTCGCTTGATCGGGGGCTTGTTCCTGGTCTACCTGGGCCTCAAGGCGATCTTCATCAAGCCCGCTGAACGGGCAGCCATAGCGAAAGCGGATGGCTTTTTAGGGGCGTATGTTTCTACATTCCTGCTCACCCTGACTAACCCTATGACAATCCTCTCGTTCGCAGCCATCTTTGCTGGTATTGGTGTGGGGGGAACAAGTAAGAGCTATCTTGCTGCAATGATGGTCGTGCTCGGAGTGTTTGTAGGTTCAGCTCTATGGTGGTGTGTTCTAACCGGCGGTATCAGCCTGCTGCGCGGGAAATTTACTCCTCAATGGTTGCAGTGGATCAACAGGATCTCAGGTATCGTTATTGCGCTCTTTGGAGTCTTTGCGCTCTTCAGTTTGATCCAGCCTCATTGAGTCTGCTGCTCGGCAAGTCGCTTCAACGTTAACAGGTACTTGCGCATCATGAACAGGTCGCCCCAGGGCAGGAACCAGCGCATAGCTATCCAGGGCCTCTTTTAGGATTAGCGGCCAGTCTACAAGACTGGCCGCTAATCCCGGTGTACAGAAGGAAAGGCCTAGCCGGGATCTCCAAACGCCGTATAGTGCCAGCCCTTGCGAGCCTCACCGCTCAGTTCGATCATCACGTGTTTAATCTGGGTGTACTCTTCAAAGGAGTACATCGACATATCTTTACCGATGCCGCTCTCCTTGTAGCCGCCATGGGGCATCTCGGAGACAAGCGGCAAGTGGTCGTTAACCCAGACCGTACCGAATTGAAGCACCCGGCTGGCGCGCATAGCCTTGAAGATGTCCTTTGTCCAGACCGAAGCTGCCAGGCCATAGACAACATCATTCGCTTTCGCCAGCACTTCTTCCTCGGTCTTGAAGCGACAGACGACAACAACAGGACCGAACACCTCGTACTGCACTATCTCTGCATCGTTGCGGTCCTCGGCGATTACCGTAGGTTCGAAGAAGAAGCCTTTTTCGAAACCTGGAACCGTGGCTCGCTTTCCACCGGTTACGATGTTTGCACCAGCGCGCAGGGCACGCTCGACAAAACCCTCGACAGTACCGCGCTGGGTAGCAGAGATCAATGGACCCATATCGGTGTTCTCGCTTGATGGATTGCCGACGCGTATCTGTTTAACCTTGCTCAGGAAGGAATCTAAGAAGGTGTCGTAGATATCGTCCTGCACATATACACGAGTGGCGGCAGTGCAATCCTGGCCGCAGTTGACGTAGCCACCGACGACGGCGCCGTTGGCTGCAGCTTCGATGTCGGCATCGTCGTAGACGATAAAGGGAGCTTTACCGCCGAGTTCGAGATGAACGTGCTTAATGGTGTCGGCGCCGGCACGCATGATGTGTTTGCCACTCTCCGTGCTGCCGGTAACCGAGACCATATTGACCTTCTTATGAGCGGCAAGCGCTGGCGCCACCTCGGGACCGCTGGTAATGATATTGAGGACGCCTGGAGGCAGGCCTGCTTCCAGCGCTATCTCACCAAGTTTGAGCGTGGTAAGCGGTGTTTCGACAGAGGGCTTGAGGACAACTGTATTCCCGGCTGCCAGGGCGGGACCAATTTTCCAGGCTGCCATCATGAAGGGGTAGTTCCATGGTGCCAGGGAGGCCACGACGCCGACGGGTTCGCGGCGGATGATGCTGGTGTGACCTCCTGAGTACTCACTGGCAGCAGTACCAGCCAGGTGCCGGGCTGCACCGGCAAAGAAATGCAGATTATCGATGGAGAAGGGGATGTCACCATCGCGGGCCAGTTTGATCGGCTTGCCCACGTCCTGCGACTCCAGTTCGGCTATTTCCTGTGCATGCCCTTCTATGAGCGTCGCCAGTTTCTCCAGCGCGGCAGCACGCGCTCCCTGAGTGAGGCCAGACCAGCGGCCATCATCAAAGGCTTCGCGAGCAGCGGCAACGGCACGCTCTACATCTTCTAATGTACTCTCGGGAACGCGAGCAATTGCTTCACCACTGGCAGGGCCAATGTCGTCAACGGTCTTGCCCGAACTGCTGCTGACGAGTTCACCATTGATGAGCAGTTTATACTCGGCCATCGGAATAGCTCCTTTCGGATGTTAAAACAATGAGGTTTCGCAACGGAATACATATATTTCCACGATATTCGCCGTAAAACCAAAGAATCGGCACGAAATGGATGATCAGCGTCCCAGTCTTCTAATGCTATTTTATCATAGGTAGAGAGGTGTTGTTAGGGGGAGCGGCATTTGCATCCTCCGCGAAGAAGTTGTAAGCTGACACCAGGATAACGAAACAATATTTTCCAGATAGAGAGGTACATATGAGCACAAATATAGAACAGAAGAGCAATCTAGCGGAACGCCGTGAAACGTTCCTCGAACGGCTTGCTGACAAAGTAGGAAATAACGTTCGCGCCTCAGTAGTGTTTGGAGAGCGTGTAGAACGCGATGGGGTGACGGTTATTCCGGTCGCTAAAGCGAGGTGGGGCTTTGGTGGTGGCAGTGGTACTAACCCTCAGGTTGAAGGGCAGGAGGGCACGGGTGGTGGGGCTGGCATTTCCGTTTCACCAGTCGGCTATATCGTGGTCAAGGAGGGCAAAGCCCACTTCCGGCCAATTTATGACCCCGGAATGATCGTGCCGATCATCGCCAGTCTTGGGATCGTCACGATGCTGGTACTGAGGGGAGTCCGCCTGCTGGTTCGCTCTTGAGCAGGATGTAGAGGAACATCTGCACAATAACAGTGCTGCTTTCAGCATTCAACAACGTACCTCCAGAGAGGAGAGAAATGATGGGTACTTCCAGCAACAGGTCAGCATCTCGTGCGGACGTTATTCGCCAGTTTCTTCCTTCCTCGCCCTACGCCGGGCACCTGGGCATTCAGTTGACCGACATGCAGCCGGACATGGCGGTGCTCACGCTCCCGTTTGCCAGCTCGCTCGTGACCATTGGGACCACCATCCACGGGGGCGCTATCGCTTCGCTGATCGATAGCGCCGCTATGGTTGCTGCCTGGTCAGACGATACCGTGCCTGAGAACCTGCGCGGCACCACCGTGGGTCTGACTGTGACCTACCTGGCGCCCGCAGAGGGTGAGGATCTCCGGGCTACCGCGCGTGTGTTGCGGCGCGGTCGCAGCCTGGTCTACCTCGATGTCGAAGTCCAGAACGTGTCAGGAACGAGCGTCGCTCGGGGCCTCGTCACATATAAACTCGGCTAGTTCTGTCAGGACACTATTACAGTTCGCGTCTCTGTCACATGCATATCATAACGGGCAAGTTCGCGGAAGAAAGGCTCGATGGGTATACATAGCTCTGGTCCAACGGTGCCGCGGCGGGTAATTTCTCCATTGGCCAGCATACGCCCGGCGATAGCAAGCGGAACACCCGTATCTAAAGCGCCAGCGCTGATACCCCAGCGGCGATATGGCAGTACGACGACCTGGTTAGTAATCTCAGTCTGTTGCCCGTTTGCTTCACCGGTAACGACTACACGCAGCACGTCGCAGTCCTGTGGCTCAATATCCCCGGCGGGCGCTGACTCGAGCAGCTTTGCCAGCACTTCACGTGGCGAAACCTTTGCTCCCTGTACAGGAATCTGCTCAGAACTGCCGAAGCCCAGTCCGACCAGGAACTTTAGTTTCGCGATGAAGTCGGGCGGAAAGGCGATTTTGAACGAGACATAGCGGATGCCTTTATCGCGAAATGAGAGCGGGAATGTGGCACACTCTGAGTGCAGGGAATACATAGCAGTGGCGCGGCCAACCGGTAGCGGGAATATCATCTCTTCCTCGCCACCCAACGGCTCTTGGGGATACCATGCCCCGTCCTGGAACACCTGTGGTTCTTTTGTACACTCGTCGAGGATGGTGCGTATAGAATATGGCGCACCCAGCGGTGCTGTTGAAGGAGTATTATCGCTGCAACCAAGCTGTACTTTGATGCTCTCAACGTGGTCAAGCTTGTCCACGGCGGAGCGTGCAAGCATGTTGGTGATTCCGGGTGTGCCGCCTATGCCCATAATGGCGGTAATGCCTGCCGCCTCGGCTGCCGCGTTCATATCCATGAGCGTACGCGTCATATGGAAGAGGCCTCCCAGGTCAGCATAATGAACCTTTTCCTGGATGCAGGCCTTGAGCACTGGCAGGTTAAAGACATAGTCAACAGCACTCAAGACGACATCTGCTCCGTGCAGCAGCTTGCACAGGCGATCCTGGTCATTAACATTGATCTGCTGCACTGAAATCCTGCTACTCTTGCTACTCTTACTACACTTGAGCATTGCAGCGACCTGCTGGGCGCGATCCTCGTTGTAGTCGGCGAGAATGACCTGGTCAACGTCCGGGTATTCACTTAACGCACGCACTGTAACCTGGCCCATAGCGCCCGCGCCACCAAGTACGATGATGCGCATGAAATATTGCTCCTTCGCTATGCTACAGCGCTGGCAGCAGTGGCATTGACTTCAGCGGCTTTGATCGTACTTGTTGCAACTTTGCTGGGGACAACGGTGGGAACCGAGATCGTAGCATGAATCTCCTGGATGGTATCCTCCAGGCGGTTCAAGATGGTGTCGATTTCTGCGCGAGTAATTACTAGCGGCGGCTCGACACGAATGACACGCGAGTTATTAAGAGTACCGGAGATGAGTACGCCGCGCTTGAAGAGCCCGGATGCAACAGCATAGCCAACGTCATCATTCACAAAGTGCTGCCCAATCAGCAGTCCTTTACCCGTGATATATGTATAAATGCCGGTATGACGCGCTGCAATCTCCTTCAATTGCTTGATGAAGTACTCACCTTTTGCTGCTGCCTGCTCTACTATGTTCTCTTCTAGCGTGACGTTGATAGCAGCAATGGCAGCAGCGCAGGCCAGTGGATTGCCGCCTGTTGTCGATGTGTGGATGAAAGGATTACTATTCATCACACTCCATATTTTTGGCGTGGACATAAAGGCACCAATGGGCATAACGCCGCCACCCAGGGCCTTGGCAGAAGTAATGATATCAGGAACAACGTTCCAGTGCTCGATGCCCCATAGTTTCCCGGTACGTCCCATACCGGTCTGCACTTCGTCCGCGATCAACAGTACTTCATACTCATTGCAGAGATGGCGCAAGCGGGGCCAGAAATCATCGGTGGGAACAATGGCTCCGGCTTCACCCTGTACTGGTTCCATGACGACGGCTGCGATATCGTTGCCTACTTCGCGAGCGATACGCAATTGCTGTTCAACGGCATCGGCATCGCCATATGGCACGTGAAACACGTTGTTGTGCAGGGGCATTGCCGGTCGGCGGAAGACGGCCTTTCCGGTCAGGGAGAGCGAGCCGGCAGTTTTTCCGTGGAAGCCGCGTACCGCGGCAATAAAACCGCTTTTGCGCGTGTACAGCCTGGCGAGCTTCATCGCACCTTCGATGGCCTCGGTGCCGCTGCTGACAAAAAAGCTGTACTGGATATCACCGGGAGTGATCTCGGCCAACAGGTGGGCAAGCATGCCACGCAGGGGGTCCAGGAGTTCCTGTGTAGGCAGCGGGCTTTTCTCTAGCTGTGCTTGAACGGCCCTTACGACCTTGGGGTGGGCCCAACCGAGGTTGAATAATCCGAACCCACCCAGGCAGTCAATGAACTCGCGACCAAGCGCATCTTTGAAGGTGGCGCCTCTCCCTGTCCATTCGACTGCCGCAAAGTCGCCTGCTTCGGCGACCGACTTACGATACTCAATAAAGCCGCTGTTGTAGTACTTGGCGAAGTTGCTGACCGTAGTTTCGATCAACCATTCTGCTTCACTTTTCCCTAGTTGCTGCTTCTCGACGATGTCGAGATAGCGTTTTGAGTCGTTGAGGGCCTTGAGTAAGCCATCGGTACTCATATAAAACCTTTCTGAAAGTTGCGGTGATGGTAAAAAAGCATTCACTTCGGCCCGCAATGCCAGTAGAGCATGATAATACAGGTATGCAAACGCACTTCATGCCAGTGGATGCGAACTATCCCAGGGGATAAGTATATTAAGAAACTCAGGAAGCTTGCTTATGGATAGACTATAGCTAACTCATGAAAAGCTTCTTGGGCAGCCAACGTAAAATTAGGGGTAGAAATGCTCAAGCGCATCTCATCCTGGAGTCCTACAATGTGCCACAATGCTGCGAAGGGAGGTGATTCAGGGGTAGCAAGTGGACAGGTGGAAACCCCGAAATACGTAGAATTTCGGGATATAGCGGCCTCTGCGTTTGCCAGGCATCTCACTTGCTTTGGTAATCATGGCAGCACCATGTTTCTTGAAATGTAGTTTCTCTGATTAGGAAAATTATCCTGATAAAAGTATAGCTTATGAAGAGCAAAGAAGCAAGCCCTGTTCGCAATGTGACTGAGACAGCACCTTTACCTGACTGAAGGCCTGATGCTATACTACTACTACTATGATGGATGAATTTAAGCATATCAAGCAAGAGAGAACAGAAGAGGATTCCGAAGTCCAACTCATAGACTTGCCGCTGCTCAGCAATGCGGGAGGCAAACGGTCTGCATGGTTGGCACGTCTCTTGCTGGGTTGGCAAGGATCTCTCAGGCAGAGGTACTGGCGACAGATTGGGGCTGTAGCTACTCTGCTGCTGACGGTGCTTGCTGCACTTGTCGTCCTCAGCCCTTTACGTAGGAATTCTGCTCCCTCTCTCGTCCAACCCAGCCCTTCCCGAAATCCCTTCCTCGCCACCTATCGGAGCCATCCTCTGCTCATCTATCGCGGGCATTCGGGTGCGGTTGGTGGTGTGAGCTGGTCTCCCGACGGCACACGTATCGCCTCTGGGGGTGAGGATGGAACTGTACAGGTATGGAATGCGACCACCGGTGAGCGCGTTCTGACGTATCAGCAGTATGCCGACGCTCTCCATTCTGTGAGCTGGTCTCCCGATGGGACCCGCATCGCTTCCACGGGCCAGGATAACTCCGTGCAGGTATGGGATGCCTCGACGGGGAAGCGTCTCGTGACCTATCAAGGTCACGCTAGCTCCGTAGGACCTGCGGCGTGGTCCCCAGATGGCAAGCGCATCGCCTCTGGGAGCAACGATGGAAGAGTAGAGGTATGGGATGCTGCCACAGGGAAACACATCCTGACCTATCTAGGCCACCTTCAGTCGGTGCTGCCGGCAACGGATTCGCCCAGGTCTGTGAACAGCATCGCCTGGTCCCCCGATGGCAAGCGCATCGCCTCTGGGAGCAGCGACAGGACGGTACAGGTGTGGAATGCCGCGACCGGCAAGAGCGTCCTTATCTATAGGTATCATTTCGTTACAGTGTTTGGGGTAGCCTGGTCTCCCGATGGCAAGCGCATCGCCTCTGGCGGTCGTGATCGGACGGTCCGAGTGTGGGACGCCTCCACTGGAGAGGATATCCTCACGTATGAAGATCATACCAATATCGTAAGGGCTGTCGCCTGGTCACCTGGTGGCATGTTCATCGCCTCTGGGAGCAGTGATGGGACGATGCACGTCTGGAACGCTACGACAGGCAAGCGTGTCTTGACCTATCTCAGCAGAGCTTTCAGTGTGGCATGGTCACCTGATGGGAAACGCATCGCTTCCGGAGGTGAGGATGGGAGCGTGAAGGTGTGGCAAGTGGTGTAATGCTCCTTGTCCTACGCGATCAGTGATGAGCGAAGACCATCCTTGAGCAAAATCTCTGCTCCTACATCTAATATGCTACTGCCATGCGTGCTTCCAGATAGCGAGCCAGGAGCGATAGTGGATAACAGAGAGCAAGGTAGAACAGGGCACCGAAAATGAAGACAAACAGCTTAATATTCGCATCGGTTTGTGGTAGGGCAAGTGAAAACGTTTGATGTTCCAGTTCGATTACGGAAAGGGCGGAAAGCAAGGCGCTGTCTTGTATGAGGGTAATGAAGTAGTTCGTAAATGGTGGAATGGTGATTCGTATTGCCTGTGGTAGTACAATGTGACGCATTACTTGATTAGATTTTAAACCCAGGCTCAATGCTGCTTCGGTCTGCCCTTTGTTCACCGATTCGATACCTGTGCGGAAGACCTCGGTAAGGTATGCTCCATAGTTGAAACTCAATCCAATGATTCCATAGAAATAGCCATTAAATGCGTCTGGGACAAGACTGTTGTTTTGCAGAGTTGTCATGGCTTGAAAAGCGATACTGTAAGGGTCGAAGCCAATGTTCGAGAGCACATAGCCCACGCCATAGGTCCACAGCAGCAATTGCACAAGAATAGGGGTACCACGGATCACCTCAACGTAGGTAATTGCAATCCAACGGATCACTGTAAAGCGTGAAAGGCGGCCAAGAGCTCCAACAAAGCCGAAGATCGTTGCCAGCACCATGCTGATCAACGAGATCACAAGCGTCGCTCCAGCTTTTTCCAGGAAAAAGGGGAAATAGAGCAAGGAGATATCTCTGAAGGAGTACAGGTAGGAAAAAAAGGCTCCCACTGCTACCGCAGCTACCAGGTAAAAGAGATAATCGAAAATAACAAGCCGACTCCGTAACTGTAACTCTCCACTCGTAAGAGTTTTTAAAGTCTGCTGCATGCTATATCTTCTCCTTGCTCAGCTACAATGCTGCACGTAACCTGCGTTCAAACAGCCTGGCAACATATGAGGTCGGTAGGCTAAGCAGCAAATAGAGTACAATAGCAAAGGTGTAGAGCGGAATAGGGTTACTGCCATGACGCGAAACCCAAAAATTTAGAACAGAAGTTATTTCGCTGCCGGCGATCAAACTGACAATTGCAGAATCTTTAAGCATGTAGATGAAATCATTGACGAATGGCGGGATCATCAGAGGAATAGCTTGAGGTAACACGATGCGGAAGAAATTCTGTCTTGACGTCAGACCCAATGAAAGTGCGGCCTCTGTCTGCCCATGCTCAACGGAGAGGAAACCGGCACGGAAGACTTCGGCTTCGTATGCTGAATAGTTCAGTGCTAGAGAGGCAATACCGGCTGTCCAGGGATTATCAAGGGACGGTAGGTTGAGAATCACCAGGAAAGCACCAATACCGTAGTAGAGGATAAATATCTGGGCAAGTATGGGGGTGCTACGCACAATCTCGATGAACGTACGTGCTGGTATCCTCAGCCAGGTAGAACGAGAACTGCACATCAGTGCCAGAAAAAGCCCTAGAAGAAGGGCTAATGGAAAAGAAGAGACACAGTAGAGGATGGTACCTTTCAGTCCTGCCAGAAAATCCGGGAGCGATTGTTGGATAAGGTCCATGGCGACACCTTCAATCTTCAACACTTATGCAAAAGCTATCCGCATTCAACCATTGCAATGTAGGTCTTGATGGGTTCTCGCCAATCACTAATGTTTGGCATAGACCTACTATGCGTCGAAGAACGAGGCAACGTTAGCTCAAAGGTTCGGCTATCGCCTATGTTTTGAAAAGTCTACACGATTCCGATAGCAGCCTGCTGGTCATTCCACAAACTCCAGTTCTGATAAATCTTCTTGAGAGTGCCATCCTTTTTGAGCTGAGTGATGGCTTGGTCGATCTCTGGTAAGAGTAGTGACGTATTTGGGTTACTCTTATTGAAACCAACTACATAATCACTGTCGTAAAAGGGCTTGCCGATCAGCCTCAATGCAGTATTAGGTTTACTGCCAGCACCGATGCCTAGTACGTAATAGGTGACGATAGGTAAGTCTATCAACACCGCGTCAATTCCCTTCTGGGCTAGAGCATTAAATGGCAGGTCAGGATCGAAGGTTTTGAGGTTGATTTTCTTGTCCGTTGCCAGAATATCAGCAGCTTTATAGGCTGCACCCGTCCCAACCGTATAGCCCTCCAGATCTTTTAGCGAAAGATCACTTGACGTTGTGAATTTAGTGAAACGTGAATCATTAGCACGTACCACGACCTGCTGGCCATAGTGATAATAGGACTGGGAGAACATCTCGGTCTTCTTGCGATCCCCCGTGATCTCCCAGCCATTCATCACCACATCGAATTTATTGGCTAACAGTGCCTGTTCCAAGCCTGCATAGTCATTTTCTACCTGCTTCTCCGTGACACCCATCAGATTGGCGATGGCCTTGGCGATATCGACCTCGAAGCCAACGAGCTTACTAGGGTCGTTAGGATCCTGGAAAACGTAAGGAGCACCGCCATCAGAAGTTGATCCCCACTGGAAGAGACCAGGAGTCTTCAAGCCCTTACTTGCTATTTTCACGGTACCAGGGGCTGTATTGGAACTTGGTGTAGAGACATTTCCACCACAGGCCGCCAGCACCGACTCGATCGTACTACCGGCAGCAATGAGGCCTCCTGCCTGACCCACACGCTTGAGAAATGTTCGCCTGTTGATTCCTTGATTCATAAGTGCATCTTGCCTTTCTGCTGAACTATACTGATCCTCCTGGAAGATGTGCAGTTTATGGTAAGGTTGAGAGCACGCGCTCCAGGAATAGCCGCGTGCGTTCCTGCTTGGGGTGCCTGAATAGCTCCTGGGGGTCACCTTGTTCAACAATTGTGCCGTCAGATAGAAAAACTACACGGTCAGAAACATCACGCGCAAACTGCATCTCGTGCGTTACTACGACCATGGTGCTGCCCTCATAGGCGAGGTCGCGCATTACCTTGAGCACTTCACCAACCAGCTCCGGGTCCAAAGACGAAGTCGGTTCATCGAAGAGCAAGGCACGAGGCTGCATAGCCAGCGCTCGCGCAATGGCTACACGCTGCTTCTGTCCGCCAGATAGGCGGCTGGGATAGACATCGCGCTTCTCAGAGAGACCGACCTTCGCCAGCAGCTTCTCACCGAGCGCGACAGCCTGGTCCCTGGGCATTTTACGCACTAACAAGGGCGCTTCAATCACATTCTGCAATACAGTCATGTGCGGAAATAAGTTGAAGTTCTGGAATACCATGCCGAGTTCACGGCGGACAGGACTGAGTTGTTTGATCGAAAGGAAAGGATTCAATTTTTGTCCGTGGATGTAAATTTCGCCGCTTGTCAATTTTTCCAGGGCGTTCAGGCAGCGGATAAGTGTGCTTTTGCCTGAGCCGCTGGGTCCGATTAAGGCGACGACTTCCTGCTTACGCACCTCAAAATCGATATCCTTGAGAACATGCTTATCACCAAAGAATTTGTTGAGCTTGATGGCGCGGATGATTACCTCGTCCTCAACTTCATTGGTGGTCTGGAATCCATTTTCGACGTTGGTGGCAGTGCTGGCGTCATCTGGTATGCTTGAGCGGGAGTCCATGTAGATACCCCTTTACTCACTGCTTGGCGAAATGCTGCAGATAGTCTCGCAGTATATTGCAGCAATAAATATTGGAATACAGTATATGCATCGTGGGTAGGCCTGTCAAGCTTTTTAGCAGACAGCTTTTCTCGTCCCGATATCAAATGCTATACTATATCTATCTCGATGGGCTCGCAAAAACTACCCACTCTTAGCAGGTGAACGATGCCATTGCTTCAAACACGCACCACTACTCTGTACTACGATATTTTTGAACCTGATTTCACAGCCACCAGCCCACCTGTAGATTCCCAGGTTGTGCTCCTGGTACATGGTTTTGCGGGGACGCCGGAGAGCGATTTCTCGGGTCAGATCCCGCACCTGCGCACTCGATATCGCGTTCTTGCGCCGCACCTGCATGGCCACGGGCGTTCGACACAGCGTACCAGGTATACTGTAAACTACTACCGGGAGGATGTTGCAGACATGGTGGCCCTGCTTGATGCACTTGGCGTTGACAAGATACTCGTGCTCGGCTTTAGCGATGGTGGTATTGTTGGACTGCTGCTCGCGGCACTACACTCACGGCGCGTGAGTGCCCTCGCTGTGTTGGGAGCGCAGCCATCAATCAATGCGCAGAATGTGGCGGCTATTCGCCACTGGTTACTCGAGGTTCCCCTGTCAGAGGAATGGCAGGCGCGACTGGCGCAACTGCATGGTGAACCCTATTGGCGATCGCTTCCTGGCATGTATGTGGCGGCCCAGGAGGCGCTGGTAGCTGCCGGGGGAGTGTTGATTACTCAGGAGGAACTGGCATCGATTCGCTGCCCGGCGCTGATAATGCACGGGGCGCGTGATCGCGTTGTCCCGGCTGATTATTCGCGCCTGATCCATGAACACATTTCCGCTTCGCAGCTCTTGTTGTTTGATGCCGGGCATGCCGCTCACCTGCGTTGCGAAGAATATACGCCAGCTGTAATGGATTTTTTTCGCAAGCAGACGCCCGACGGAGGAAACATATGAAACTAAAAATAGCTGTGGTACAGTTTGAAATTCGACAATTTACACCAGAAGATAATCTGGAAAAGGCAGAGCGATTCATTAAAGAAGCTGCACCGGAAGCACAATTAATCGTTTTCCCGGAGGATTTTATCACTGGTCCGCTCTCCGGCGAGAAGCGTTTTGCTGATTACGAAGGCCGCTATGTGAGGCACTTTCAGCAACTTGCCATAAGTTATGGCATAGATATCGTGCCTGGTTCAATCATTGAAGGTGAACTCGCGGGACTCTATAACACGACGTATTACATCGATAAGACAGGCGCAGTTCTAGCAAAATATAGGAAGGTGAACCTGTGGATACCGGAGAAGGGATATATTCTGCCCGGCAATGAGATTGCAGTCTTTGAAACCCGCTTTGGGAAAGCTGGCCTGATGATTTGCTGGGACCTGATATTTCCTGAGATGTTTCGAGCGATGATCAAGCAGGGAGTGGAAGTTGTCATCTGTCCCAGCTATTGGTGTTTTGAGGATGCTGGGGTAGGTTTGAAGCACGATGCAAATGCAGAGGTGAAGCTTGTGAATGCATTGTGCGTGGCGAGAGCATTTGAAAACGAGGTAGTCCTGGTTTACGCGAATGCGGCCGGAGTAGGACAGTATCGGGGGAGAGAGGAAGGGTTAGTAGGTCGCTCACAAATCACTGTCCCCTTTAAAGGTGCTCTGAGGGTGCTCGAGCATAATCAGGAGGAAATGTTCATTGAAGAAGTGGATACCAGTATCCTGAATGATGCCGAGGCGGCGTATCAGCTTAGAAGAGCATGACTTCTCCTTATATGTTAATATGCAGAGGGAACTGCGAATTATTCAGAGCGACTGAATCCATTGTTTTATTACCGAGACCAGTTCTTCCTGCTCCTCCAGAAACACCATGTGACCTGAATGCTCAAAAATGTGCAATTGAGCATATGGTATCTTCTCAGCCATCTCCTGCGCACCCGCCATCGGTGTTACCCAGTCATAACGCCCTTGCAGGACCAGCGCGGGGATGTGAATCTGCTGCAAATTGGGACGCAGATCATACTCCTTGCTGAGCGTTCCCATCATGTACATAGCGATGTCCATGTTCACCAGTGGATTATTGTACAGCGCTTCGGTGTACTCTTGCTTGTATCCCTGGTGCCAGTAGAGAGGCATGATTTCCTGTTCAAAGCGCTTGAGCTCTGCCTCTGTTGCCTGCCCGGTCGATTCCCGGTGAGCAATCTCCCGCAGTTCTTTGCCACGCTCCCCACCAACTATTTGCTCTAATGCATCAAGGTCATAGCCACCAGTCCAGGCGGGAGAGGTATCGAAGAGGATGATGCCCGCTGCAAAATCAGCATGACGATGAGCAATGCTCAGTGCTACAAAGCCACCGAAAGACTGGCCGAGCACAATGGGTCGCTCGATATCCAGTGCCTTGCAGAACAGGACGATATCATCGGCCATAATGCCAAGCTGGTAATATTCGTGAGTATGGCGTTGCGACCTGCCACATCCACGCTGATCGATGTAGATCAACTGGGCAAACTCGCTCATGGGGTCGAGCCAGGGACGCAGGTACGTGTGGTCAAAGCCTGGTCCACCATGCAATATAATCATGGTTGGCTTCTGGCGAAAATCCATTGTAGTGTCTAGCGAGCTTCCGGCCACGTCGAAATAGAGTTCTGTGCCGTTGACCTGTAGTTTCATGATACGATCTCCTTCATTAACAAAGTTCATCTACCATTATAAGAGTATATCAGCGTTAAGAACTATGTGAATGGTGAAATGAAAGATGTATGAATTTAATGGAGGCAGGGCCATAAGTACTACTTCAAGGATGGGGTCTAAAATCCTCACAATTTGCTAAATCTCCCATCATAAGGATAATTTCTATGGTTTCTAAGGATTCTAAGCAAACCTTAATCTTGATTAATGCTGCATTAATCAGCTATACTGTGTCCATACTTGTCGTGCTTAGGCATAAAAAGCTAACAAGATACGCTTTGATATATACAGCAGGCAGTGTTTTCTGCGTCTAGAAGGGTATAGCAGCACTTGATGGAAATGCCCCCACAAGATAACCCAGAACAAACGGGCCCAAATTCGCCTCGCCCACCGCAAAAGGAGACGAAGAGACGAACGCGTCTGGCATCGTATGGTATGCCGATACTCATTGCACTGGTGTTAGTAAGCACTATTGGGATTGTCTTTGGACTGATAGTTACGCACACCATACGTATTAACTTCGGCAGCAGCAATATACAGGAAAAACCGATCAGCGAAATACTCAATCTCGCCGATCGCCACCAATTGAAGTCTGTGCTGATTAGTGGAGACGAGCTATTTGCCACTGGTATTTCGGATCAGCAGTACCACGCGATCAAGGAAGACGGACAAGCGGTAACAGAAATATTTCGACGCGATGGCGTCGCTGTCTCTGTGGATAATGGGCAGCGTATGCAATGGACACAATTGGTAGTAGATGTTCTATTGGTAACGATGATTGTGGGTGCGATGCTTTTCTTCTTGCGACGAGGCGGTACGGGTAACCACGCTACTGCCTTCACACGTTCGAAAGCTAAGCGTTTTAATGAATCACATCCCACGGTGCTTTTTAAGGATGTTGCAGGTGTCGAGGAGGCAAAAACTGAGCTCGAGGAGATTGTTGAGTTTCTTAAATATCCAGAGCGTTTTGTCGCTATGGGAGCACGAACCCCTAAGGGAGTTTTGCTAGTGGGCGCACCAGGGACGGGAAAGACACTCATATCACGTGCGGTGGCAGGTGAAGCCGATGTAGCCTTCTATAACATTAGCGGCTCCGAGTTCGTAGAGATGTTCGTAGGGGTTGGCGCTGCACGTGTGCGTGACCTGTTTAAAGAAGCCAAGGTACATGCGCCCTGTATTGTTTTCATTGATGAAATTGATGCCGTGGGTCGCCAGCGTAATAGTTCCGGCGTAGGTGGCAACGACGAGCGTGAACAGACTCTCAACCAATTGCTGGTTGAAATGGATGGTTTTGAAAGTCATACCAATGTTGTTGTCATAGCCGCCACGAACCGCCCAGATGTACTCGACTCCGCTCTACTGCGCCCGGGTCGCTTTGATCGCCAGGTGATGCTCGATAAACCCGATATCCGCGGACGGCTTGCTATCCTCGAGGTGCATGCGAAAGATAAACCACTTGCTGGCGATGTCATCCTGGCCGACCTGGCCCGTCAAACAGCCGGTTTTTCTGGCGCCGACCTGGCGAACCTGTTGAATGAAGCCGCGCTACTGGCTGCACGTCGCGGATGCAATGTCATACGTAAACCCGAGCTTGAAGAAGCTGTCCTGCGGGTGATGGCCGGCCCAGAGCGCAAGAGTCGCGTGATCACAGAAGCTGAGAAGGCCATCATTGCCTATCACGAGATGGGGCATGCCATTGTCATGCGCTCCATTCCTGGAGCAGACCCGGTGCGCAAAGTAACTGCAATTGCAAGAGGTATGGCTCTAGGCATTACAGTACAGGCGCCGAATGAAGATCGCTATCTGATGCGTCGCTCGGAGCTGCTAGCCAAGTTGGCGGGAGCGATGGGTGGTCGAGCTGCTGAGGAGATTATCTTTGGTGATATTACCACGGGGGCCAGCCAGGATATCGAATATGTGACAAATATTGCCCGGCGCATGGTGTGCGAGTTCGGCATGAGCCCACTGGGTAACGTAGCGTTCAAAATGGAGGCGGATGGTACCTCTTCGATCAGCCCCGAGACAGCAGCCAGGATTGACAAAGAGGTCTCGTTACTCGTTGAGCAGGCTTACGAGACCGCGCTTCATATTCTGCAGGAGAGGAAAGATAAACTCATCACCATCGCTGAACACCTGATCGAGGTCGAGACGATTGATGGCACAGAACTCGACGCGATGTTGTGTGTAGCGTGATACGGACTTTTATTGCCCTCGAACTAGATGACTCCATACGGGATATTCTTGGTGGAGTCATTCGCCAGATGGCGCAGGAATTACCTCCAATAAGGTGGGTTGATCCGCAGGGAATTCATCTCACCCTTGCCTTTCTTGGCGATTTGACTGATGAGCAGGTGGCTAAAGCAAGGCAGGCTGCTGAGGCCACAGCGCAGCAGGTAACACCCTTCAGGTTTCGCCTCTCGCACCTGGGTGTATTTGACTCATCGCAATATCCTCGTGTTATCTGGGTGGGCGTCAACGATCCTGCGGGGGCTCTGCAGCAGCTACACAGCTTGCTCAATCGGGAACTTGAACACCGCGGGTTCGCGATTGAGAGACGTGTGTTCTCACCACACCTCACATTAGCACGTATTAAGGTACCCCTCAACCCTGAGGAACGCCAGCGCCTGCTGCGTCTCCTGGTAGAAATAAAGGTTGTTTCTTCAGCGTATCACGCTGGTCGACTATGCGTGATGAGAAGCGAGCTATTGCGCTCAGGAGCGAGATATACCTCGCTGGGAGATTACACGCTCGGAGAAGGAAACGAGTAGATCAGGCGAACTACAACAAAGAAGGACGACCCAAGGTCGTCCCTGTGCGCGGTTCTTTTTTTGTCAGGGCCAATTTGCCTTTGATAGTGAAGCTTTTATTAGCTTGTCCAACCATTGACATAGCGGTAATTGCGAGATATGCTGGTGTCAGTTATATAGTTGAATGCCCGACAGTATGAAAGAGAACCATATGCAACAAGCTGAAATAGAACGTCTTGAACTTGAGAAGGAGATTTCTCAATTTCTTGCGCGGTCCTTTCTTGAACTTGATGAGGGAGAACGTCAACTGATGAAGCCATTTGGGCTGACTCTCACCCAGTACTGGGCGCTGGTCCATCTCAAAAATGAAGAAGGTCGCTCTCTCAGCGAATTGGCTGACTTACTGATTTGTGATAAGAGTAATGTGACAAGTGTTGTTGACAAGTTGGAAGAAAGCGGACTGGCAGTGCGCAAGCGAGGAAAAGCGGGAGACCGGCGTTATATCCGTGTTGTTCTCACTCCTCAAGGACAACAACTGCGCAATACATTGATCGCCACGCAGGAACACCTGCTCAGGATGCGCTTTCAGGCATTAGATGTAGAGATACTACAACAACTCCGCGAGCCACTACAACAACTGGCGGGCACACTCCAGGCTCAATTTAAAAATAATGAAGTTCCCACTATGATTGAAAGCTCCATCGAGTACACGCGTGCAGAACAAGGGGCATCCGCCATTTTATCTCACATTGCGCAGAATGCAACCGCAAATTTTGCCAAATCCTAGCTAGTGGGTCACTTGCCAACTGCTATGGGAATGTGAGAAGCTGAAGAAAAACACAAGGAGAGACAATATGCAACTCGCATGGAAGGTTGATGAAGGCGGCAAAGTCAGGTTGAAGGATTACGATCCAGGCTTTGTTGACAAGTATACTGATCGCGCACTGGCAACAGCAGAGATAGAAAAGCTCAGCGAAGAACTCGGCGAGTTACAGCAGTTGTTGGCGGCGGCGCAGCATCACAGCCTGCTCATAGTACTGCAGGGGATGGATACGAGCGGCAAAGATGGCACGATTCGCCATGTCATGGCGCAAGTCAATCCACTGGGATGCGAGGTGCGTTCGTTTAAGGGACCTACATCCAGGGAACAGACTCATGATTTCCTCTGGCGGATCCACCGGGTCGTTCCAGGCAGAGGCATGATCAGCATTTTCAATCGCTCCCATTATGAAGATGTTCTGGTGGTGCGTGTGCATGACCTGGTACCAGAAAAGGTGTGGCGGCGACGATACGCAGCCATTAACAACTTTGAGCACATGCTGGCTCAAAATGACATGATTATTCTGAAGTTCTATTTGCATATTAGTTTCCAGGAGCAGGAAAAACGCTTACTGGCTCGCCAGGAGGATAGGACCAAAGCCTGGAAACTCTCGTCGGCCGATTGGGCCGAGCGCAAATACTGGGACGATTATCAACAAGCCTATGAGGATGCGCTTTCCAAGTGCAGTACGTATGAAGCTCCCTGGTATATCGTGCCAGCTAATCGTAAATGGTATCGCAATTTGCTCGTGGCACGTACACTAGTTTCTACACTGCGTCCATATAAGAAGGAGTGGCAAGCCAAATTAGTGAAGCGGGGAGAGCAGGAACTTGCGCGTATAGAGAAGTTGCAACAGGCGGGAGATAATCCCGTTGAAGCAAAGCCTCTACTACGTAGCTAGGGTTCTCCAAGAAGATGAGATCGAAAAAGGAGAAGGATGATGCAACTTGCATGGAAAGTTGAAGCAGGTAGCAACGTCAAGTTGCAGGACTATGATCCCAACTATGTTGATGAGCATACGGATCCCGCATTGGCGAGGGCGGAACTGGGACAACTCGGCAAGGAACTCGGTGAGTTACAGGAGTTGTTGGCAGCGGCCCACCATCACAGCTTACTCGTCGTGTTGCAGGGGATGGATACCAGTGGCAAGGCTGATACGATTCATCAGGTCCTCTCTCGAGTCAATCCGCAGGGATGCGAGGTGCGTTCGTTTAAAGTCCCAACATCTCGGGAACTGGACCATGACTTCCTCTGGCGTGTGCATCGGGTCACTCCAGCTAGAGGTGTCATTGGCATTTTCAATCGCTCCCATTATGAGGACGTGCTGGTCGTGCGCGTACATAACCTGGTGCCACAAGAAGCCTGGAGTCGCCGCTACACAGCCATTAACGACTTTGAGCGCTTGCTGGCTCAGAATGACATGATTATTCTGAAGCTCTACTTGCATATGAGCAACGACGAGCAGGAAAGACGTCTACTGGCCCAACAGAAGAATCAAACGGACGCATGGAAAGTCACTACTGCTGATTGGGCTGAGCGTAAATACTGGGACGATTATCAAGAGGCCTATGAGGAGGCTCTCTCCAAGTGCAGTACGGATGAAGCGCCCTGGTATATCGTTCCTGCTAACCAGAAGTGGTATCGCAATTTGCTCGTGGCACGCACACTCGTTTCTACCTTGCGTCAGTATAAGGACGAGTGGGAGGCGCAATTAGTGGAGCGTGGAGAACGGGAGCTTCTGCTTCTAGCGCAGCTCGGCCATCTAGCGCAGACCGGAGATCGTGGGAATAAACGTTCGAAGTAAGCTCAGAAAGCTCACGGTGCCACTTAGCTGGCTCATTGCTTTACTGTGAGCTTGCCCCACTTTTGAACGCATGCGTGCAGAACAAGGTATTGGCGGATTTACCCATAACCGTTCGCGGATGTATGTTGCGCCATGATGTGCTACAATCTGTTCCACCGGTTGCGCCCATCCATCGTCGGAAAAGGTCCGTCCGGCATCCTCAAGTTGTTGTAACGAGGACAAGTCATGACCCAACACCAGCTTTTGGTCAGGTTCAAGTCGCTTCATCATGATGGCTTTTATAATTTGCCAGCAAGAAGGTGAATGATGCCACTCTTTCCTCAACCTCCCCAACAACCGGAGCATGCATCGCCTGCATCAGAGGCACAGGCCTGGCGACCCTACAGGCCAGTTCCATTTACGGCAATCACCATCGCCGATTCTTTTTGGGAACCTCGTATACGGGTGAACCGAGAGCAAACGCTGCCACACGTGTACAGGCATTGTAGGGAAACAGGACGTATCGATGCCTTCAAACTGGACTGGAAACCGGGCGTGGAACCAGTTCCTCACATCTTCTGGATCTCAGATGTTGCCAAGTGGATCGAAGCTGCCAGCTACAGCCTCGCTGCCCATGCTGATCCAGCACTTGATGCCCTGCTCGATGAGACCATCAGCCTCGTTGTGAACGCCCAGCAGCCCGATGGCTACCTCAATCCTTATTTCACCGTCGTCAAGCCGGAGCTGTGCTGGACGAATCTGCGCGATATGCATGAGTTGTATTGTGCTGGCCATCTCATTGAAGCCGGAGTAGCGCATTTCCAGGCAACTGGCAAACAGGTTTTGCTGGATGCTGTGTGTCGTTATGCTGATCACATTGATACTGTCTTTGGTACCCAGCCAGGAAAGAAACGTGGCTACCCCGGCCATGAAGAGATCGAACTTGCACTGGTGAAACTGTACCAGGTAACTGGTGAGAAGCGCTACCTGCGTCTGAGTAAGTACTTCGTAGATGAGCGAGGGCGTCAGCCACATTATTTTGATATTGAGGCACATCTGCGCGGTGAAGCCCCTGAAGCATTCTGGGCCAGGACATATGAATACAACCAATCGCACTTTCCTGTGCGAGAACAAAGCGAGGTAGTTGGTCACGCCGTGCGGGCTATGTACCTTTACAGTGCAATGGCTGATTTAGCACGCGAGTTTGGCGACAATACCCTGCTTCAAGCTGGCAGGCGACTATGGAATCATCTTTGCGCAAAACGTATGTATATCACTGGAGGCATTGGTTCCTCCTGGCACAATGAAGGCCTCACTCATGACTACGACCTACCTAACGAAAGCGCCTATGCTGAAACGTGTGCAGCGATCGGCCTCATCTTATGGAGTCACCGGATGCTCCAGCTTGACTGCGATGGCCGTTACGCGGACGTATTGGAGCGGGTTCTCTATAATGGTATGCTCAGCGGTATTTCGCTCGATGGTCATAGGTTCTTCTATGAGAACCCGTTAACCAGTCTGGGCAATCATCACCGACAGGAATGGTATGACTGCGCATGTTGTCCACCTAACATCGCGCGCTTGCTCGCATCTCTAGGACAATATATCTACGCCTCCAACGATACCGAGGTGGTCGTGCATTTGTATATCCAGAGTTCTGTCCGGTTAACACTTGATGGTCGAGAGATCACGGTGCGGCAAGAAACGACTTACCCCTGGGCTGGTATGATTACAATCCAGTTGGAGATGGACGAGCCGGCCGTCTTTGGGCTGAACCTGCGTATTCCTGGTTGGTGCCGAACTGCATACCTATCAGTCAATGGCGCCTCTTTCGATCTAACCGAACATGTAACAAAGGGCTACGCGCGGGTGGAGCGTCTATGGCAGTCCGGTGATCGTGTGGTACTCGATCTGGCGATGCCGGTTGAACGGGTCTATGCGCATCCTGATGTGCGCCAGGATGCCGGATGTGTTGCCCTCCAACGAGGTCCGCTCGTCTATTGTCTCGAAGCGGTTGATCACACAGTGCCACTGCATCGCATTGTTCTGCCTAAGGCTGCAGAGCTAGTGAGCCACTTTGAACCAGGCCTGCTTGGCAGTATCGTCGTGATAACGGGTACTGCCCAGGCTGCTGATGATGCTGATTGGGAAGGAATGTTGTATCGTTCCTGGCCTGCAACGGCGTATCCATGCACCATTACAGCCATTCCCTATTACGCATGGGATAATCGCACTCCTGGTGAGATGCAGGTATGGTTGCAAGCCGAAAGGTAGCTGAATGCAACGCTATGCGGCAACTTTGACGATAAGCGCTTGTGGATGCTCGCGTTCTTGAGGTACTGGTTACAATTACTTTGGTCTCGTCGTAGTTACATCCCACCCCAAACATGGTAGAATAGCCTCGCTATGAGCAAAGATACTATCAGCCTTAAGCCATCGAAGAAAACGAACATAGAGACGCCATCACCGCCCAGCAGTAACAGACTGCGTACATGGTTTCTCAGGCTGCTCTCATTTACTGCTAGCACATGGGAAGTTTACCTTATCCTGCTGGTTGCGGGCTTCCTGCGCTTCTACCAGATCAATACAACCGAGTTGGATGAAGACCAGGCCAAGCTCTATCGCCTGGCCTACGATGCTGTGCATCATGCTCTGCTACCTGTCACGAGCAATGTAGCCTCGATCGGAATTGCTAATCCGCCAGGTGTCATCTACCTCTTTATGCCGCTGGCCGCACTTAGCTCCAACCCGATGTGGGGCGCGGCGCTGGTAGGAGTATTTACGACCGCGGCGGCTGTGCTGACATATTTTTTCGCTCGTCGTTACTATGGACGATTTGCAGGGGTCGCAGCTGCACTGTTGTATGCAACTGCTGCCGGTCCGCTTAATTATGCGCGCTTTATATGGCAACCTAATCTGATGCCGCCATTTGTAGTCCTTTTCATGTTTTCCCTGTTCCGCGGCGTTGTCGAGCGTCGTAAGGGCTGGCTCTGGCTTGCCCTTGTGTTATTGGGCGTCCTCTACCAGATGCATCCAACCACGTTCCTGCTGGGCGTACCCTTGCTGGCGGCGATAGCGCTTGCGCCCGGGACCTTGCGCTGGCGCGATCTTTTGCTAGCCTGTTTCTTACTGCTTATCATCTTCTTGCCTTACCTTGTCTGGGAGGCCTTTACAGGTTTTGCCGATATACAGGGTATATTTACGTTAACAAACCGGCATGCTCATTTCGATACCCAGGCTATCCACTTCTATCGTTATTTTCTCGCTCCCTATGATAACCTGCCGGATAATATGCATTCTATAGTGCGCGCACTTGCTCCGCTGCTTCCATGGCTATCCATTGCTATACTTCTACTGACCCTGGGTGGGTTTGTGGCAGCGGGTCTATTGTGCTTGCTCTCGGGAGAAGAACAATCTCAGATATCAACGATAGGAGGAAGCGGTAACGTGGTACAAAAAGCCTTCGTGACCATTGTGGAATGGTGGAAGGCCCTACTGGCCACGCCCTACCGCTGCGGCCTCCTCTTGCTGCTGATATGGCAAATCGTGCCACTGTTGATCCTCTCGCGTCATGCAATTAGCCTGCACTCGCAATACTTTTTCATGTTCATGCCCGGGCCGTTTATCCTGATCGGCATCTTGCTGGATAAGGCGGTTGCACACATACAGGCATATGGAGGTAGATGGACTAGCTCGCGCTATGTCATGTATGCCATTGCATGCATCGCGCTTGTCGCACAACTGGTAGTCAGTACGGCAGCGGTCATTGATACGAGTAGCGGCTACTTCGATGATCGAAGTTTCCAGCCATATCCCTATCACAACGATCTCCGTTCCATGCAACATGCGCTCAACGAGGCCGACCAACTGGCACAGCAACGCCATCTCAGCAGAGTCTACATCACTACTGATCCCGCCACACAGACGGCGCTGCGTTACCTTGCCGAACAAATGCAGACTCCTACTACTCTCTTTGATGCCACCAGTTGTCTTGTTCTTCCCAACCCTGCTTATGGCCCCGCTGTGCTCCTGGTTGGACCGTATGATGGGTTGACTGGTGCCCTGCTAAGGCAGTTCGCTTCAGCGACGCTTATCGATAAGCCGGTACGCCTGGGTGGTGCTCCTTACCGCCTTTATATTGTCGCGTCTACGACAGTTCAAACCTCCTCCTCAAACGAATTTACAGGTGATCTGCGATTGCTCGATACACGGATATCAGGACTCACTCACAAGGGTTCGACATGGCTGGTTACACGTTGGAGTCTTCTGCACTCAGAGGAGCCGAGTTATCGAACGACATATAGCTATGCCATGACGGCTATCCCCGGTGGTGTCGATCAGCAGAGCAGGGGGAGTAAGTGTACTTTTACCGCGATACGGGCAGGTGATCAATTGCTAGTTGCCTTTAGCCTGTCCAGAAGTAGTTCCACTCCTGTCTCTGTAGCGATTAAAGCACGATCTTTCATGACGACGCCGGATAACCCGTACTATGGCCCATTTCATCTGGAGACGGATGGCGACCAGAGTACAGCAGCGATAAGGCTACGCGCAGGGGATGGTAGTGATAGCATCATGTTCCCCCTGCCAACCTCCTCAAATCACTAGCGTATGCGAACCTATGCTGCTACAATATGTATAGCAATGGTAACGCAGCGAAGGTGAGGTCAGCATGCGCTCAATCAGACCGAAACGTGAGTTGATTCCGCGCTGGGAGATGCCAGCAGACCCAGTAAAGGCCGTGTTCTGGTTTATACACTGGTTGTTGAAGGTACTTGTACGTTTCTTTTATATAGCTGTGCTGGCGGGAGTTATAACCGAAAGCGTTCTCAACGGTGTCGTTGGAGGCATTGTCACCCTCCTGGTTGGCCTTGGTGTATGGGCAGGATTGGCCGCTGCGTTGTTCCTTTTCAATATCGGCGCTGGCATCTCCAAAGGAGTTTCAGAAATAAGTCGTATGCAACAGTGCTTCCCGCCGCGTCCTCCCTTCTATGGGTCAGCGGAACCAGATATAGAAGGCAAGATTGTCGAGGGAACCGTGACCGATTTGGAGGAAGAACGCAAGAAACGCAGACAAGAAATGTAGGGCTCTGGAATCTTGATCGCGCCTGTAAGGACCTCATCGTTCCCAGGCCTTCTCGCCATTGAGTTTCCAACGAATTTGATCCGCACTACGCTGAACCCGCTCTATGATGTTTCGCCGCAGGCGATAGATTTCCTCCACCTTGTGGAACTCTTGCGGGCAAAGGCGCACGATTTCCCGAGGTTTGAGGTTACAGTGGTACAGCAAATAGGCCAGACGGCGTTCGCGTTCGCCGGGGAGGATGCCGGATAGGGCCTCCCACAGATCACGACCATCATCGTGGTCCTCTACTGCTGGTTCCCAGCCGAAATCTGGCTCCGGTAGAGCCACTTCCTTCGCTCGCGAGTAGGCCCGCAGCGCATCCAGAATAGTACTATTCAGACACCCCCGCAAGTAGCGGAGCGCGGCAGCCAGCGTAGTGAACTCCAGTCGCTGGTTATGGACGGCTGCTAACCAGAAACGTGCAAAAGCTCTCGCCACGTAATTCTCCGGGCTATCCAGGCGAGACGCAGCCTCAGACTTTGAATGGCGACGAAACGAACCAAGCAAAAAATCCTTAAAGCGATTTTCCAACAATGTCCAGGCAGCATTATCACACTCCAGCATAGCGCGACGGAAAATCTCTAAGCTATACTGATCATTGGATGGCTCTCCACGGCGGTAGTTGTCGATCTCACTCATGGAGCGCTCTGCGAGCGCTGACAAACTCATAGCGCCAGGTAGCTCAGGCAACTCAGGAACGAGAGACGGCAGCGTTGGAAGATCAGGCAATGACTCAACGTCTACCGGCGATAGATCATCAATCATAGGAGATGCTCCTTCTTGTACACCTGCCTTATCTACTCTTTAAGACGCTCTGGCAAGTGAAAACCCTGGAGTTGGCTTTGACCATACTGAAAGACTCGCTCAAAAAAACTGTTGTGTAAGAAGCCCTCTGGATCTACCTGCTCCTTCAAGCGTAGAAAGCGCTCCATATCATCGCTGTACATCCCATACAGTTGCTCTGGCGTCGCATAGACATTTTTTACGAGGTGCACGCGGCCACCTTGTTCGGCACATAGAGCGCTTGCAGCCTGCAATTGTCTGTGCAGTTCTAAAATGGTTCTCGTATCCAGGTCTTCAAAGGCCACGCTGACGGCGAAGCCGTCGAGTGCTCTGCTTGCCGACATCAGCATGTCGTCGCCTGGGATAGGAACGATATCGAACAAACTCGGATTGAGCCGTTTGCTTCGGAGTAGTGTTGCAAGACCATGAAGAAATGCTAACAGGTGTAACTTTGGTATGATGAACGTTTGTTGTATCACAGGCAGTTGTATGCCAAAGCGCCTGGCAATCACCTTCGATCTCCTGTTGCTCTCCATAAAGAAGGTATAGCTCTCAAGATCGTCCAGGTATGTCTCGTTGTCTTTGACAAAAAACTGGAAACCTAGATTGAGGATGAGAGTATTGATCCATGCAACACGTATAATCCACTCAAAGAGGATGCGGAGCCAATTGCTCTTCTGGTAGATGAACAACCTCTTAAAGCGCTTGTTGGAACTGTACCTGGAACGGCACACAAATCCCTTTTCGCCGTTGCCTGAAAAGAATGCGATGGCGTATAGAGCGTCCCAATCCTCCAGTTCATGGAGATACTGCTGAAGACCGTCAACGAGACCTTCAAATGAGATATACTTATTCACGACTGTCTCTACCTGGGTTTTGTCCCCGATAGGGAGGAGGTCATACGTAATCTCTATGACCACTCCAAGATAGCCAAAGCCGCCAATGACCGTCGAAAAGAGCTCCTGATTATCAGTAGGACTGCATTCAATGCACTTTCCGTCAACCGTGAGAAGCTGAAAACGGGCTATATGGCATCCCACTTTTCCGTATTTAGAAGAATTTCTCGAAAGGCAATCAGCACAGAGCGCCCCTCCCGCTGTGACCTGCCCGGTTGTGACAACGATATGGGGTGTTAGTCCATACGGACGAAGTGCGTGCAACATATCTTTCCAGCGTACACCTGGTTCCACCGTAATTTGACGCTTTTCAGGCTCGATAGACTTAATGGCGTGAAAATGGTTGAGCATAATTACGGTATCGTCATTCAAGGATTGGGCATCAAATGAGTAGCCGCCGCCACGAACAGTGACACGGCGTTTTTCTGCCTGTAATCTCTGGAGCAGCTGTTGGAGTTCTTCCAGCGTTTTCGGCTCGAATACGCTAGCATTAGCACTATCGAGTCCGCCATATGATAAGAGATGTCGGAGTGGCATACGGTTTCTCCTCGTGTGATTGTGAGATAGATCTATGTACAAAAACCGGTACTCGCACTAGCCATACGGATTCAGGTCGGGGAATGCCTCGCAGAGAGCCTGGAGAATACTATTCCATGTCTGTGCCCCCCCGATAATAATATTTGGCAGCGACTCGAGAATCGGGAGCAGACAATTGTGGGGATCCTCGAATTGCACAATATGGAGAGCGGCAGCCTTGCTGCTCTTATCCGGGTCAATCTGTTCGTTCCACTGGTCATCACGGGCATGAGGTCCGCCAGGAATCCAACGCCCATTTACTCCGTACTGATAGACCTGAGACATGTAGATCACATTGCTATTGGCATCAACGAGAAATGCCTGAACACCACCTGTAAACCCTCTCAAGTCAAAATGGGACTCGGTGCGCGTTGTCCCACTCAGTTGACCCGAAGTTGTAGCAAAGGCAGCCACTGTGTGCATGTGGAAGGCGGTGTAATCGCCGTTCTCCTTGAGTGTCTCATCACCAGTATCGAAGTAAAGGTTTGCCATAATGCTTCTCCTGCTCATAAATTCTGGATGACAGAAAACCAGCGAAGAAGAGGTATTTCTTCATCACGATTAAATCCTAATATGATTAAATCCTAAATTGAACACCTTATGGTACAAGTTTGCGGTACAATAACTGATACAAGAAGCGCTACAAGAATTATATGAGCATGTTCCGTCTACTATTTCTTAGTTCTGATGACCATTTCTCATTTTATCGACATATATGAATGCAGGTCTTGTCGCGCCTTAGCTGGACAGGAGAGACAGATGAACGAGGACATTCCGTTTGGACAATGGATCAGGCGGCGACGCAAAGTCCTTGATCTCACACAGGAGACACTTGCACAACAGGTTGGGTGTTCGGTGGCGACTATCCGAAAAATCGAGGCGGGGAGTCGTCGTCCGTCACAACAGATTGCCGAACGGCTTGCCGATTGCCTGGAAATATCCCCTGCTGAACGTACTCTCTTTATCAAAGTTTCACGGGCCTACTTGAACCTTGACGTAACCGATGCCTTTCCCCCACTTCATATGAAGACAGATCATCCACACAATTTGCCGGCCCAGCCCAATGCGCTTATTGGGCGCGAGAAGGAAATGAAAGCAATCCTTGCCCTTCTACAACGCGCTGACGTGCGACTGGTCACGCTCTCCGGTCCTGGCGGCATGGGCAAAACGCGCCTGGCCATCGCGATTGCTGAGGCGCTGCTTGAGATGTTTGTTCATGGGGCCTACTTTGTGTCTCTTGCTCCGGTGAGTTCTGCCGATTTTCTGGTTTCCACTATCGCAAATGCTCTCCAGTTTTCATTCAACGGGACGGCAGACCCAAAATTGCAACTGCTTGCTTACCTGAGAGAAAAGAAAATCCTCCTGGTATTAGATAATTTTGAGCACCTGTTGGATGGCATAGAGCCGATAGCAGATATTATCCATCAAGCGCCCGGCATAGTTCTTTTGATCACCTCCCGTGAACGGCTCAATATTGAAGGAGAATGGGTTATTGAACTTGCCGGGCTGACATTTCCTAGAACCGAGAAGAGGCTTCAACACGATGAGATATTTGGGGCAGTTCAATTATTTCTGGAACGTGCACGCCAGACATCTACAGATGAATCGCTTTCAGAAGCGGGACTCTCAAGCGTCATCCATATTTGTCGGATGGTCGAAGGTATGCCGCTTGGAATCGAGCTTGCTGCCACTTGGGGGAGAGTTCTTTCGTATGAGGAAATAGCGCGTGAGATTGAGAAGAGCCTGGCATTTCTTGCTACAACGTCGCATAGCATCTTACCTCGTCACCGCAGTATAGTCTCGGTATTTGAGCCGTCCTGGAACCTACTATCTTCTGGCGAGCGGCGGGTATTTCAGCAGTTATCAATCTTTCGTGGTGGATTTCGACGCGAAGCAGCAGAACGTGTCGTTGGCGCTACGCTGACTCACCTGGCTACGCTAGTCGATAAATCGCTCCTGCGGTATGACGGGGCCGGACGCTACGACATGCATGAGCTTGTGAGGCAATATGCGGCGATGAAGCTAGAACAACTGCCTGCTGAACGGGACGCGACATTCGATCTCTACAGCTCCTACTACGCGGAAATGCTTTATCAGCGAAAAGGGCATCTAAGAAGCTATCTCGCTGGAGATGCGCTCAAGGAGATCCGCGCTGAAATTGAAAATATACGGCAGGCATGGCAATGGAACGTGACACACCGTAGAGTGATGGAGATAAAACAATCGTTGCAGAGCCTGTTGGATTTTTATGATACCCAGGGATGGTTTCAGGAAGGGGAGGAAGCATTCAAGCTGGCTGCGGCGGAACTGAAAGGGATCGATCAAAGCAATGAGGAGTGGGACGCACAGAATACTATTGTCCTCGGTCAAGTTCTGGCAGGGCGGGGATGGCTCAATCTTGCCTCGGGACGCTACGAGCAGGCTGTGGAAATGTCACAGGCAAGTTTACATCTGCTACGACAATATGAAGCGCAGGAGGAGTTGATGAATCCGCTCATTACGCTTGGTATGACCGCCCATATTATGGGAGACTACGCAGGCTCTCAACAATATCTCCAGGAGAGCCTGGCCCTCCAGCGTGCTAGCGGTGATCGCTGGGGAGAAGGATGGTCCATCGGGAATTTGGGAATAGTTGCCTATATGCTCGGAGAGTACCAGAAAGCCTATAATTTGATCTCTGAGGCGTTGGCGTTATTCCAAGCAATGGGGGACAAGCGTCTCATTGAACTATGTTACAGCTTTCTGAGTATGGCAGCATGCGCACTAGGAAACTACGCTGAGGCAGAGCGTCTGGCTCAGGATGGCATCGTACTAAGCCGGGAGATCAGCCACCGGTGGGGTGAAGCTATTGCGCTCTGTAACCTTGGCGTGGCCACCTATTATTTAGGGAGAACGGTTGAGGCTGGACAGAATCTTCATGAAGGTCTGAAGTTGTTCAGGATGATAGAGGAACTATGGGGAACGGCTCTTGCCTTGAACTATCTTGCTAACGGCTGGTACATAATGGGAGCATACAATGAGGCGCAATGCTGCGCATTTGAGGCATTAGAAATAGCGACAAAAGCCAGGTTGGTCCCGCTTGCTCTAGAAGCTCTGGTGACCCTGGCCGCAGTTCGTATGCAAAATGGTGAGAAAGAAGCAGCACAACCGTTGCTCCAACTTGCTTTGCACCATAGTGCTAGTACTCATATAACAAAAGAGAGAGCGCAGGATCTGCTGACAGAACTTGAGCTATATCTCAACCCTGAAGTGATGCCTAACCACTCTCTGGATAATCCCCAGTTTGAGGAGATCGTAGCTAAGGTACTGAAAGCAAAACAAAAGTGAAGTAAATTAGCTCAGTGCCACGCAAGCCACTTGAAGTCAAACCTTCATGCCATTTTTCGCCTCCCATAAGCGCCAGGCCTTGTCGTCAGGTGTTGGCACGTAAGACAGTAGTAACCTGCCTTCACCTTCAATGTGGTAGCTTCCTAACGCTGCTGGCAACACCATCGTTTCACCGCGAGAAAGGCGCTCGCTCCCGGTGAGCGAGGCGCCAAAGTGTACCTCGACCTCGGCTCCCAAGGAAGAGAGGATGATGCAGCTTTCCTGCGTTCTGCCTTCCGCGCAGCTCAGCCTACCATTTTCCTGCCTGAACGTCAGTTCGCGAGTGACAAAATACTTGCAGGCCACCAGACATAGTTCGTCATAACCTGGTCCACCTGCTAACGGCACCCGCATCACCTTCACGCGAGGTGATACACCATAGTGCGAGACAGCAAGGGATTGTTCTATGTGCAGTTGGCGTGGTGTACCGGTGGCAGTGAGACGGCCGTAGTCATACATACGGTACGTGATATCTGAGTATTCCTGCAACTCGTAGAGCATCACTCCACGGCCAATAGCGTGAACCGTTCCAGCGGGAACGAAGATTACATCTCCCGGTTGCACGGTCTCCTCATGAAGAAGCTGCTCCAGTGATGCGTGTTGAATAGCTTCGTGAACCTCAGTGCGCGTGGTGGGGGATTTAAAACCATGAATGATGGTAGCGCCGGGCTCGGCGGCAAGGATATACCAGGATTCTGTCTTGCCTAATTTGCCGCCCTCATGCAGTCCGGCATAAGTATCATCCGGGTGAACCTGTACCGAGAGCTTGTCATTGGCATCAATGAATTTCACAAGCAGTGGGAAGCGATGGCCGAAGATGGAAATAGCCTGCTTACCAAGTAGCGCTGATCCTAGCTCCTCTACTAGTGTTCCTAGTGTTTTGCCTCGATAAGGCTCGTTCCTGGCAATTGTGCTTATCTCGGTTTCCCAGGCTTCTCCAATGAAAATATCACCAGGCGGCAGCGACTTCCACCCATCGCGTTCTAATCTTCGTCCTCCCCAAATAGTCTCATGTAACGATGCTTCTAATCGAATGGGATACAACACTCCAAGAACTACTCCTGACCGAGTTGATGAACCTAACTGGCCTGCTATACGCATATCAAATCAGAGTGCCAGTAAAGTTCCTTCGACCTGCCGGCGCAACTTGTCACGCATCACGATGCCTTTGATGCGGTTAATCTCCTGACCCCCCTTGAAGAAAACGAGTGTAGGAACGCCATCGACATTCCATTGGCTGGTCAGTTGCTCGTTCTGATCCACATTTAGCTTGGCGAACGTCACACGCCCCAGGTACTCTTTACTGATCGCTTCGAACTCCGGGTCGAGTATCTGGCAGGAACTGCTCCACTCGGCCGAAAAATTGACGATGACCATGTGTGGAGCATTCAGTACCTTTTCAGCAAAATCCTCGCTTGTCACATTAATGTAGCTATCCACCATGATACCCTTCTTTAGATTCATTCCCGACTTCAACTATTGCTGTTTTCTGTCAAACTGAGTGATCGAGATATTGCCAAAAGGGTATCACCCATCACGGATGCATGTCAAGGAAGAGAGCCATTGGCCAGCAAGGCCTCGGCGTCCTCTATCATATAGCGATAACCCTGCTCAGTGAGAAAGAGCTGGCGATTGGCGGAGAAATCCTGGTCGCGAGTGTCGCGGGTGACGATGGAGTAGAAGTATGCCAGGCTCCCATCGATCTTGGGGCGCAAAATGCGGCCCAGGCGCTGTGCTTCCTCCTGCCGAGAACCAAACGTACCTGATACCTGAATAGCCACATTAGCATCGGGCAGGTCGATCGCAAAGTTCGCTACTTTACTCACTATCAGCCGCTTGAGTTCTCCGCGACGAAACTGATCGTAGAGCTTTTCGCGTTGGGAAGTTGGGGTTCGTCCAGTCAAGAGGGGAGCTTCCAGGTCGCTGGCAAGGAGTTTCAACTGATCAATGTACTGTCCAATGATCAATACCTGATCATCGCGATGCCGCTCTGCCAGGTAGCGCGTCATTGTCAGCTTGGCAGGATTTTCTGCTGCCAGGCGATATTTTTCTCGCTCCTCGGCCATGGCATAATTGAGTTGCTCATCTTCTGTCATACCAACACGAATTTCGTGGCACTCTGCGGTGGCTATCCAGCCTTGCCGTTCAAGTTCTCGCCAGGGCACATCATATTTCTTGGGTCCGATCAGGCTAAAGACATCGGCCTCCCGTCCATCTTCGCGTACCAGGGTCGCGGTCAATCCCAGCCGCCGCCGCGCCTGAATCTCGGCGGTAATGCGGAAGACAGGAGCAGGCAGCAAATGCACTTCGTCATAAATGATCAACCCCCAGTCAAAGCTGGTGAAAAGAGCAAAGTGCGGGAAATCCTCTTGCTCCGAACGGCGGTAGGTCAGTATCTGATAAGTGCTCACTGTGATAGGACAGATGTCTTTACGTTCGCCTGTATACTCTCCCACCATCTCTGGCGAGATATCGGTCTTATCTATAATTTCTTGTATCCACTGGCGCACAGCCACGGTGTTGGGCGTAAGGATCAGTGTGGCGCGTTGGATGTCAGCCATAGTGACCAGACCCACGATAGTTTTACCTGCGCCACAAGGCAGCACAACCACGCCACTTCCTCCGCTGGGTGCCCCGCCTGCATAGTAGGCGGCCGCAGCAGCATACTGGTACTTGCGGGGCCCAAAATCTTTCCTGTGTAGTGTCTTCGATCTGAGCTTCAGTGGAAGTGGAGAACCTTCGGTATAGCCTGCCAGGTCTTCAGCAGGGAAGCCGATGTGAATGAGTGCCTGCTTGATATGTCCCCGGCGAGAGGCATCGATATGAATAGTATGCCTGTTCAGTTGACGCAACAGGTAGGGCTGAGTGCGCTTGTGGTGCATAATTTCGGCGATGAGCGCGGCATCATTGGAAGTAAGTAGCAATGTATCGCCTTCACGAATCAGCTTGACACGGCCATAGCGGCTGACATATTCTCGAATATCGACGGCGACGTTGACTGGGATGTCGTACTTGCTATAGCGTGTCAGCAGCTCGAGTATTTCTTGAGCGCTCATGCCTCCGGATGCAGCGTTCCAGAGGGACAACGGCGAAAGACGATAGGTGTGTATATGTTCTGGCGACTTTTCCAATTCTGCAAATTGAGCGAGCGCGTCCCTAGCCTCAGCATGGAGGGGATGATCCACCTCCAATAGAATGCTACGATCACTTTGCACAATTAGTGGGTTACTTTGATTCATTTGTCCTCAAACTCCTGGCATTTCTGCCCAGGTCATAACAAATTTCAGGATAGTATTGATTGTTGCCTCTTCATACCCGCGCATCAGGTGACGAGCACCTGTAATTACTTTGATGCCCTTAGGTCCCTTTTGTTGTTCGACAAATGGCTCTAGCTTATAGAGCGGACAAATCTCATCAAATTCGCCGGTAACGAACAATTTAGGGCGCTCGAACGCTTTGGGAAAACCGCCGGCAACACGGAAGAGCGGGAGGCTAATGGCAACGAGGGTACGTATGCGCGGGTCGAATGGTGCATAGAGGAGGGCAATGTATGCGCCAAAACTATGACCAACGATGCAGATCTTGGCTGTATTTACCCCCGGTCGTGTGTATACAATGTCGATAGCGCCTGCAAGATCAAGTGGCTCCAGACGTCCATCCGTCTGCTGGCCTTGACTCTTACCGACGCCACGAAAGTTGAAGCGCAAGGCGACCACCCCTGCCTGAGCCAGACTCCTAGCCAGAGCCACTGTAATTACATCATTCATATCGCTGCTTGCCGGTTGAGGATGGCAGAGTACAACAATGGGAGCCTGCTCTATCTGTGGGGGCTCGTGTAGCACCCCCTCCAGGAGAAAAGAAGGTTGCCCACGAGTGTAAAATGCGATAGGTCGTTCAATGTATGCTGGTGATGGAGCCATCGTTAACCTTTATGCTAATTTCTTGTTTCCTCCGCTGTATTCTCCATCTTATCGCAGCATAGAGCCTGCGTCAACCACTTTGTCAGACAATTCATGTACAGCAATATGTTATGATATGTAACGGAAAGTATGCTTTAAAAACCGAACAGTTTTCAGCAGGTACGCTGAATTGCTCTCACAAAACCTTTGCATGTGCGACGAAGGATGTTATACTTACATATAACAAGGATACTCATTTTCGAGTAACAATGTTGTATGTAGTGTGCTTGATCGATAGTGATCTACTTATTTTTATGAGTTCATCTCGATACATCAATGGATTTGGTGAGCACTCATTAATCGTAAGCGCAGGAGGGATGAGGCTTTATTATTTTACCTCCTCTCTGAACGCTCCCAGCCTGTACGAAATCCGCGGGGGATGGATCCCGACAGGTCTGAATTGACGATGCTTTTTGGCATCAATGCTCTGCCGTACCTGGGCACTTCGCGCCTCTGGATAGTGGAAATTGCAATGGGGTGGTAGCTTTCATCACTACTTGGCTTGGCATGTCGAGAAGAGCCGCCTGCATAATTTATGAGAGTTGTATGCCCGCGGGTAGTATGAGGAGCAAATTATTCCATCGCACCTATGATCTTGGTTAAGTTATACTGGAGATAGCAAAACCAAACATAGAGTCAGGAGTAGACATGGCCAATGTTCTAGTCGTTGAGGACGATCTGTTGATCACCAAACTTCTCAGGTTATCCCTGGAGAGCGATGGATACAACGTGTTAGCTGTCCTTGACGGTGAAGGTGCTATGCAGTTTGCACTACGCGAAACGCCGCATCTGGTTATTCTAGATGGTGGACTAACAGGAGCTGATAGTCGTGAGATAACCCAGCGATTACGCGAACACCCAAAGACAATGCATATCCCTATTATTGTATTGAGCGGGCAATCAGAGGTAGTTGTTAAGGTACAAGCGTTCGAGGCTGGCGTAGATGACTATATAACGAAACCCTTCTATGAGGAAGAACTACTGGCGCGGGTACGCACTCAGCTACGCCGTGTCCAGCAACGTTTCCTCTCTCCGCTCACTGGCTTGCCGGGTGGTTTACAAGTAGAGCAGGCCATCAAATATAGCCTCAGTCGACCAGACCCCTGGAGTATCCTCTATCTAGACCTGGACAATTTCAAGGCCTTTAATGATGTCTATGGTTTCCTGGCGGGTAATGATTTGATCCGTTTAGTAGGGCGAATCTGCCAGCAGGTCGTTCATGAGTATGGCAATATTGATGATTTCGTAGGGCATATAGGCGGGGACGATTTTGTGGTTATGACAACGCCTGATTGCGCTAAAACTCTGAGTCTGCGCGTGGCTGCTCACTTCAAAGAAGAAAGCCTCGCGCTATATTATCCTGAGGACCGGGAACGCGGCTCCATCAGCGGCGTAGACCGGAAGGGGAGATCATATCAGTTTCCTCTAGTCTCCCTATCCATTGGTGAGGTGAGTAATCAGATACGACAACCTCACAGCATGCAGGAACTGAGTTATCTGACGGCTGAAGCCAAGTATCTGGCGAAACAGTCCAATGGCAATATTTACTACCTCCCGTCTCGACGAGATAGAATATACCAGGAATACCTTCACTCCACTGTTCTCTCCTCGTCCTCTCTGCTGCCTCCTTCGCTCTCTGCTATTGGCAACTTGCGCCAAGATTTGTTGCACCTATTCGAGGGGGAAAGCATGAGCGAATTTGAGCAGCGAGTACCCTGATAGAAAGCTCCCTGCCCTCTCCTCTCTCTTTGCGTTTGTGCTATTCTATAGGTGTTTATAAATTGCGATGTAAGGTGTTAGAAGATGGGAACCATCTAGGCCGCGTGGTCGATAAACAAGATAGATTATGCACAAGAAATGTGAACCGGAAGGCGATAATGATTACTAGTGAAAACGGCAAAGACCCGAAGGATCCCTTAAACGACGTAGAGTTTGAGGCTAGACGTTTAGCTGTGCGTGAGAATGCCAAACACGTGTTACGGGAGAGTGGCCTTGCCGAGATGCTTCGATCAATCAATAAAGACTTGTTGAAGGGGAGGGGCCGGTTTGAAGAGTATGATTCTATGGTCCTTTTTAAGTGGGGGTCAGGCTATACCCGTCGCCATATCTGGGTTGAGATCAATGGGAATACTATTCGCTTCAGGCTCACTCCGCATCGCAAGTGTGCTGCACTGGTTCCTGTATGTGATGGTGAATATCATATCTTCACAGGTTCCATGTGGGCCGACCGGGAACTGCTACGAACAGAACTATACAAGTACTATACAAAGCCAGTCGCTGAAAGTTCAGACGATTGAGCGGCATGTCACACAAACAGGAAAGAGAAGAAGGACAGGTGGTGGGCGTGGTGGACATGCTTATAAAGGCTCCAACTGGAGTATCTGGATGGTCCCCACTCCGCTCAGGAAGCGGCTAATGGCTTGATAGTCCGGGTCTACGTAAAATTCCTCACGATTGGTTTCATCGGGCCAGCTCAACATATTAAGGAACATAGGACCCTCTAGATAAACAGGACCTTCAAGCATCTTGTCCCCCGCTGCCGGAGGATGAGTTAGAAGTGCATCCTCATCTATACCTCGTGCCAGGAATGCAGAGGCGAGCGCTAATGTTGGCTGCACTACTTGCCGGCGCAGACACTCGATCCACCCGCGTCGTACATATTCCGTCTGCTCGGAACGTACAGATGCAATATGTGCTGCTGCGAGCATTGGCTGTGCAGCGGGGCGACTATAGCCCCAGAGGTATTGCATCAGCCATTGCCTGGGTTGGGTAACCAGTAGGCCTGGGATTGAACTCAGGATGAGCTGTTTAGGGTTATATCGCTCTTGAGCTTTCTGCCAGGACTCTTCGTCTTGCCAGGTAGTGAGCGTCAGGTAGTAGACATCGTCTCCGCTGCCATGATACGAACGCAAAGTGACTAGCCCCTGGGCATTGCGGATTGTATCTATTATCAAATGTATATCTGTCAAACCGTCGGCATCTCTGCTCAAGGCGGTATGTGCCAGAGTCGCAACCAGGAGTTCCATGCCATATATTCTCCTCTACTAGATGAACGGATACGGGAACCTCGTTAGCTTCTAGCATAGCCAGCCTTATCCGACAATTTGAATGCTGCCATCCGCCTGCAAACCCAGAACGACAGGTTCGACATTGGTGCTGGTCACCAGTACATTATTCCAATAGTGCAATGAGACGTAACAACTGACGCCAGCGAATTTCTCGTTGCTCATATGCTGTACGAGTAGCGATGTAGTTGGAAACTGGCTGCCAGGCGAGAGCGAACCGATGCCTTTGACTATCATCTCTATCCCATCGGCAAACAGGAGTGCTCCCTGATCAAGTGCCGCTGCTCCGCTGCAGAAGGAACCCGGTGTAGCAAATGATGTGCAGAAGCTGGCGTAGAACTGCCTTTGCCAGTCACCATTAGTGGGGGGGCGCGCTGCCGATGAGAGAGAAACATAAATATGTGGCAGCGTCAATTGTTGCTTGCGCGCCCAGGGGACGAGCCCTTGGAGGGCGGCAGGCCGCACAAATTCTCCCCCAATCATCAAAATGGGCTGCTGGCTGGCCGGCAAATGTGCTATTGCCTCTGCCAATATGATCACATCATTTGCCAGTAGCGGTGCAAAGATGATGTCGGGGCGCGGTGTTACTTTCAGCGCATCGTTGAGGCCTGCAAGCAAATCCTCGCGTGAAGCCTGTGGTCGTCCATTAGCATCTAGGAGTCCACTGGCAACTGCTGTCTCCTGAGCCACAATATGAGCGCCAGGATGACGGGTAAAGCCGGTGATAAAGCCTTGAGCAGATCCTTGAGATGATGGATTGCTGGGGTCATAGAAAATGGCGGCGTTGCGAGCGTGAAGTTGGATATAGGCGTAAGAAGATCCTACAGCGCTCTGGGCCAGGTCATCTGGTGAAAAACGGACGAATGCAAACCCTGGCGTGCAATGGCGATACAGAGACGTATGGGTCAGAAGATCGATGATGAAGAGGCCGGTTGTTGTGGGCGCAATAAGGGGTATTCCTGCACGGCATAGCACCGGTAGCACAGTCTGAGCCAGCCGACTTGGCCCCAATCCCAGCACTGCTAACACAGGGGCTGGCCCATTTGCCAGCAAACCAAACTGCTGCAAGGTCCCATTAGAAGATAGCGTAGCTACTGCATTTGCGACCTGCAATGCCCCTTGCTCAACCCCGGTCGTATTTGCAAGTACGAGATAGAGCAGAGGTGCTCCAGGAATTTGCATCTGCATGGAATTGTACTGCTGCTGGCTGATGAATGCTCCCACCAACTCCTGAGTATAACCCGCGTAGAGGATATGGCGATCAGTCCCACCTCTCGGGTCGGCATTGCCCGGGCCACTATCAAAACTGACCACGACTATGCCAAAGGATCGACCTGATTGACGTACGTGCAGGTCCTCACGATAAATAGCTGCCTCGGCGCTGTTGCAGCCAGTAATATCCTCCACATTCATAGCCGAAGAGAGTAACGCGTCTGCCCTGGTAAGCTTGCCTTGCTGCAATGCCTGCGCTGCATTGCGTTTGTCTTGATAGATGGTGGCATTGCATGCATCGTAAATTTTTAACCCATCGCTCAATCCTATGCCATCTGGCGTTGGAATGGTGTGCACGTGGACTGGGGGATGATAGTAGCGTGCATCATCCCAGCGTATGCTGATGTAAGTACTCAGCGATGCGACGAGCAACAGGAAGATAAGCGTGCCAAAGGAAAGTGCCCGTGTAGAGACAGGGAGCTGGCCGCCGCGGAAGAAGCCGGCGATTTCCCAGCCAATGATCTTGAATGGATTGCGCACCAGGCGACGTCGATTTTTACGGTTAGCCTTGGCCTCCTGGCGAAATATATCCAGCAATACCAGGCAACCGGCCTCACAAGTTAAAAGATGTTCCTGGACATCTGGGTAGAGATAGGCAACATTCTGACCGCCGTCCATGGCCTCTGCATACTCCGGTAGAATCTGGCGACACTGCTGGCAATCTATAGACCCATCGGACAAGGTAGATCGAATAGCTGGAGAAGGGGTAGGTGGAGGAGACTGTGGGGCAGGACGAAGGGGTGGCTCGGGTATTACCTGAGCCGATACTGTAGCCAGTGGCACTAAACTACGCTGTGACGCTTGTACTTTTTGCTGCACTACTGGCATCCTGGGCGAGGTATCAAAGTCATTAGATGAGGTCTGTGCATCTGCCTGGGCAGAACTATCAGATACCTCGAACCGAGGTGCCTTTCTCTTTTTACCTGGCATGGTGTCTATTGGATTGCTCAAACAGCGTATGCATGTTGCCATGTGTTGCTGGGCTGCTTCTACCGCTTCCTCCGGCACTGAATCGGGCTCTAGATCATAGTCAGTTAATACGGAAACGGCGAAAGCACACGCTGGCGGCAGTTTTTCCTTTGCCATCAGCATCCCTCCTAGAAATAAGTGACTACTCACGGGTGAAAGACCGTAGAGCGAATGTAATTTGCTCCTCCAATGTCATAGGCCTATCCTGGGGGATCCTCCCGAGCGCCGCCTGCGCCTCAGTGGCAGAATACCCAAGCCCCATCAGGGCTTCTAGGACCTCCGATTGCAACCTGCCAGATGGCGATGCGGCTGCGCCTCCCAGTGCAGCCAGCGATGGGAGTTTTCCCTTTAACTCAAGCACTAACCGTGCGGCGAGACGTTTACCGACACCGGGAGCAAGGGCCAGGCGCTGCTGATCCTCGTCGGCAATTGCCTTGAAGAGCGCCCGTGCGTCCATGACGGAGAGCAAAGCCAGTGCAACCTTGGGTCCAACGCCACTAACGGCAATAAGCTGCTCAAAAGCGTCCCGGTCCTCCTCGTTGGCAAAGCCATAGAGCGCCATAGCATCTTCACGCACGAGAAAGTGTGTGTAAAGTGTGATCTCACTACCAGGATCGCCCAAGCGACTAGATGTCGATGTTGGCGCAAAGACGCGCACACTGAAGCCACCAATACGTATAATAACTTGATCTACGCGGCGCGCTTCGAGGATACCGTGAATACTGGTAATCATCGCACTTTGGACTTACCCTTCTATTACTTTAGATTAACGGTTCGCGCAGGAATTAGCATCCGTTTTAGGAGATTTGGATGAGAACTTGCCGGTGCTCATCGTTCACTCGGCGATTAGATAGTTGTGGAATGTATTGCGCTGATCTGGAGGGTATCTCTGTTCTTGTATGTAACGGGCGGTATGCAAGTGGCAGATAGCTACAGCGGCTGCATCTGCGGCATCATCTGGCCGGGGGATGGATTGAAGGCGCAGCAGGATACGTACCATCTCCCCTACCTGCTCTTTTTTAGCGCTACCATAACCCGTCACAGCTTGCTTGACCTGCATAGGTGTATATTCGGCAATAGAGAGTCCGCCATTTGCGAGGGCAAGCATCGCCACGCCGCGTGCCTGCCCAACTGTCAAGGCAGTGCGCGCATTTTTCGCGAAGAAGAGCTCTTCCATTGCTGCTTCGTTGGGGAGATAAGTTGCGATGACTTCGCCCAGGCAGCCATATATGCGCTGTAAGCGTTCTGCCAGCGGCATGCCGGCGGGAGTGGTGATAACGTCACAGGCAATCATATCCAACTCATCGCCTCTCGCTGCCACGACTGCATAGCCGACAATAGCGGTGCCCGGGTCGATGCCCAAAGTAATACGTTGGCCAGGTACATTACCCATTAGTGAGATTCTCCTCTGTGCCCTGCGCATTACCCTGAGTAGGAATTAGCGAACGCTTCGGGGAAGTCAGCATTTGTGTAGACGTTCTGCACATCGTCCAGGTCTTCGAGTTTCTCCACCATGCGCATAACCTGGTGTGCCACCTTCTCATCGCTCAGTTCGATCTTGGTTTTCGGCAGCAGCGTACTTTCGGCCTTAACTACCTGGTACTTTTTTGCCTCCAGCGCAGAGCGGATTTTTTCAAGGTCTGCCGGGTCAGTATAAATGGTAAGCACCTCGTCATCAGCGCCGACGGGATCGACATCATCGGCGCCCAGATCAATAGCCTCCAGGCTGAGTTCATCGGGGTCGTGTTCCTGCAATCGTACCTCGATGATTCCCTTTGCCTCGAAGAGCCAGTCGACGCATCCATTCTCACCCATATTGCCGCCATTGCGATTGAAGGCATTGCGCACCTCGGCGACGGCACGGTTGCGGTTCTCCGTCAAGACCTCCACCAGAACTGCAGTGCCACCGGGGCCATAGCCCTCGTAGCTGATTTCTTCGAGCGAGGCACCTTCTGTACCACCCACGGCCCGCTTAATAGTACGTTCAATATTATCCATTGGCATATTGGCGTCGCGAGCGCGTTGTATGGCTATGCGCAACCGGGAATTTGCGTTGGGATCTCCGCTGCCTCCTTCGTGTACCGCTACAACGATTTCGCGCCCTAACCTGGTAAAGAGCTGTCCTCTTCGGGCATCGTTGACGCCTTTCGAGCGGCGGATTTGCGCCCACTTTGAATGACCTGACATACCATTGCCCCCTATTTATGTTTTCAGGCTAACTGATCGCGAAAATGTATCCTCTATACACATCGACTGAGACTCCCCGGCCTAAGGGCGCGGGGCTTCTGCTCAGCTCCCTCGCAATTGCTTTCGCCTTTGAGATCATCGCTTCACAGTTTGGGGCCGTCTCAGGCGGCCCATCCACAGGCCGAGCCTCTGCTCCTGTGGCACCTACCCTCTTATCAGGTAGGCCAGTCCTGCGACTGATATTGATCGCTCCTACCCCGTCTCTATGGCCCATCCATCCGCACTCGGCACAGACATAGTCTCTGTTGTGCCTTGATTCTGGCACTGCAAGCAGGACATTCCTGAGATGTGTAGGCAGGGCGGCCTGCTCTACCTGCATCCCAAGTCGTTCCGCTTTGTAGGTCAAGACAGCACTATCGAAAGCCGAAACCAGAACATTGACCGTGCTGATATATTCCTGGCAGTGAGCCATGAGCAGTCGAGCTTGTTCAGGCGTTGGATACAGATGGAACTGTAGCGTGGTTTTGCTCATGTGCTGCTCTGCCTTTCAATAGACTGCTCTCTAATATCAGCACTCACATTAGCTGCCGTGCTGTAGAACGTGCTGTTTCTGATGGCGATATTGTAACACGAATGGCGGTTGAGCGTCGAGGGCATTCATCTCGGCTCCCATCCTTCCAGGGAAATTCGGTTTCCGTAGGGGCGAGGGTGGCAGGGTGGGCCTTTATGGATGCAGTCTAGGGCACACTATCTCCCAGATGGCGTCTGTGTGGCCCGCACCTACCCCCTAATGGAAGTAGACCCGAAGGGTGGAACATTGTTCAATCTAAAGGCTATTAGTGGTAATATAGAAGCGCGGAAAGACGCTGCAACCGTAGTATTAATCCATCCGTAAAACAGGTCAGACCATAAAGATGTAGTATAGCTGTGCAAAGGATGTTTTTGATAGAGAACGATATTGTTTCGCGCAAGAAAATAAAATCGGCACGCCAGGGCCTGGGCAGAACAGGCGAGCGACTCGCGGCGCACACTCTGGAACACCAGGGATATCGTATACTGGAGCATAATTTTCGCTGCCGCCATGGCGAAATTGATCTGGTGGCTGAAGATGGGCAGGATCTGGTCTTCGTAGAGGTGAAAACGCGCCGGGGGACTGCATTTGGCCGTCCAGAGGAGGCGGTGACGCCGAGAAAACAGCGAAAACTACTGGAGATAGCTACCTACTATCTCGATCTCCATAGCTGCCCAGACCGGACTTGGAGGATAGATGTTGTTGCAGTTCAGTTCAGTGTGCATGGCAAGTTGGAAGAAATACGCATCTATCGACATGCTGTTAGTGGGTAACGAGGGCAAAAAACAGACACTACATACAGTACAGAATACCTGATGAAAAAGGGAGAATGAGCATGAGTGATTTCGTAGAGTCCGCAAAAAGTTCCATGAGTGCCGCTGTCAGCCGTATTAGCTGGGAGGCACAAAAACAGATGCGTGTTCGCAATAAGCAGAGTGAGATCGATAAACTGATGGAGCAACGCCGCCAGTTGCTTGATGAACTGGGGCAAGTAGCGATGAACCTCTACCAGCAGGGGATGTTGCACGATCCGCAACTCACGCGTTTATGCGCCAGTATTATAGAGCTGGATCATGATGCTGGTAACCGGCAGGTTCAACTGCAAGATCTGAAGAAGGAAGCGTATCCTGTGAACCAATTTGCTCCTGCTCCGACTCTGAACTACACACCTCCGTCCATGCCGCCTACACCAGCGCCCGCTCCTGGACCTGGGGCGGGTACCCAGTCGTCCCAGTCGCCGCAATCACAGAGGTGTCCGACCTGTGGTAGTCCAGTACGTCTCAATGCGCTTTACTGTCGCAATTGTGGTACAAAACTGCGTTGAAATAGGTGATGCTGTGTTATAATGATGTATCGCGATACCGACCTGTTGAACTAAAGAAAGGAGGGCGGCGCTTCCTCTCTATACCTGGAGGCACCCGCGCCGTATGTTTGGTGAGCAATACTCTCGATATCATCAGTCACAGTTCTGCGCAGACGCAGCGCCTGGGAGTACGATTAGGAGAGTTATTGCAAGGAGGCGAGCTTGTTCTACTAGATGGGTCATTGGGAACGGGAAAAACGACCTTTACGCAGGGGCTCGCTCAGGGTTTGGGTATTGTCGAGACCGTTAATAGTCCAACTTTCACCTTGCTCAAGGAGTATCCAGGCCAACCTCGCCCAGAAATACAGCCGGCAGCTCCAAAGAGGATAGGACCTACGCTTTATCATTTTGATCTCTATCGACTTGATAACCCTGAGGAGATACTGGATCTTGGTTTCGAGGACTACTTCTATGGTACTGGTGTTTGTGTTGTCGAGTGGGCTGACAAGGGAGATAAGCTCTGGCCAACGGAGCATATACATATTCGTATGAAGATGATGAGTGAGACGAAACGCGGCCTGGTGTTCTCTGCCACAGGAGCCTATTACAGTACCTTGTTACAACAGTTCCAGAAGAATGCCTATGCTGCTACTGGCTCTTGACACCTCTACTCGCCAGGCTAGCATTGCCCTCTGCTCTGAGAGAGAGCTGTACGGCGAATATAGCTGGCATATTAGCAACAACCATAGTGCGGAGTTGCTGGTGAATATTCAGCGCCTCGTGGCTGAATGCGGTAAAACCATGCCTGATATTGAAGCAGTGGCGGTTGCCAGGGGACCGGGATCGTTTAATGGCTTGCGTGTAGCATTAGCTACGGCTAAAACGCTTGCCTTCACGCTAGAAATACCGCTAGTGGGGGTGGGGACACTGGATATCATTGCTGCTCAACAAAGCCAATGGCCCGGTCCTGTTTGCGCTGCCCTTGAGGCGGGACGCTCTGAACTTTATGCTGCTTGCTACGTATTCGATGCCATGCGCGGTGTCAACGGGGATATCACTTATGCTGGGCGGCAACTCAGCGACTACGTCTTGCTTACCCCACAGCGTCTAGGAGCCTATCTTCAAGAGCGGTCAGATGAATGGTTGGGGGTGCCAGGGGAGCGCCAACTACCATCGTTCCTCTTTTGTGGTGAACTAAGTGAAGCATCACGCCAGGCCCTACATGGACAGATGCAAGAGGGAAGTCTCTTTGCTGGCAATGTTCAAGCGACAAGACACGCCTCAACGCTGGCTATACTCGCATTACGGCTCTTGAATGACGGAAAAGAAGATGATCCTTTACTGCTTGAGCCACTATATCTAAGGCGTCCATCGATTACAACCAGTACCCGTAAACAACCGCTTCTGGGCGGTCTAGCACATCGACCAACAGGTCAGAGTAAAACGGAAAGGGAAGAGGGTGCGTTACGTGATTGATCGGATGACAATGTCAGATGTACCTCGTGTGATCGAGATCGAGCGTCTGGCTTATCCATCCACCTGGCCACCCAGCGCGTACCGCAAAGAGCTACAGGATAATCGCTGGGCGCATTATATTGTACTGCGAGATAGGAAAGTTGCCGAAGAGCATCTGGCCACACCGGTACAGGACACTGAGAAACCTCGCCGCTTTTTCCCTCTCTCGCTATTTCCAGGTCGACAGACAGCTACTGCTCCACGACCAGATCTGGCCTCAATAATTGGCTTTGCCGGCCTGTGGCTGATGGTTGACGAGGCGCATATTACGACAATTGCTATGCATCCTGATTTTCGCCGGCACGGCCTGGGCGAGCTCATGCTGGTGAATCTTATCGACATTGCCTATAACATTGGCGCCAATTGGGTCACATTAGAAGTGCGCGTGTCTAACCATGTTGCGCAGAATCTTTATCGTAAGTATGGGTTCCATGAGAAGGGGATACGCCAGAAATATTACAGTGATAACCAGGAAGATGCTCTAATTATGTGGACCAATGAGATCAATTCTCCTACCTATAAACAATCATTCCAACGGTTGAAGGGTGCACTCTTACAGAAGCTGGAGGCTCAATAGGGTCCTGTTACGCTTCCTGAGATAGCAAACTGGGAACTATTATGCTTGTACTTGGTATTGAAAGCTCATGTGACGAAACAGGAGCGGCTCTGGTCAGAGATGGTCGTTACCTGCTCTCAAATGTGGTGGCCTCCCAGGTTGAGGTCCATAACCGTTATGGGGGTGTTGTACCTGAAGTTGCGTCACGCCAACAGCTCTCAACAATTATCCCTGTTGTCGAAACGGCTCTAAATCAAGCAGGCTGCGGTTGGGAAGATATTGATGCTATTGCTGCCACCTATGGTCCAGGCCTTGCCGGCTCATTACTGGTGGGTTTGACAGTAGGCAAGACGCTGGCATTAGCGCGTGATCTGCCTTTTCTTGGCATGAATCACCTGGAGGCCCACATTTACGCGAACTGGTTACGAAGTCAAGAACATGCGGTGTTGGCCAGGGATGTGGCGGATACTTATTGGAACTACCAGGAGGGTGATCCGACGTTCCCTTTGATTGCTCTAGTCATCTCAGGGGCTCATAGTGAGCTTGTACTGGTGCGGGATCATGGGCTTTATGAGTTGCTTGGACGCACTCGCGATGATGCTGCTGGAGAGGCTTTTGACAAAGTTGCACGCATTTTGGGTCTGGGTTATCCTGGCGGTCCAGCCATTCAGAATGCTGCCCGGCGTGCTGAAGAGGAATTCCAGCAGCAGAACAAACCGGTTACCATGGTGCGCAATGCTTACCGGTTGCCACGTGCATGGTTGCGCGGAACCTATGATTTCAGTTTTAGCGGCTTGAAGACTGCTATGCTTCACCTGGCAGAAGGGACGATCGAAAATCAGCGTGGTTCGCAGGTTCCAGGTAATGCAGAGGAGAAGCAAGGCAGCCAATACATGCGAATGGGAGTCCAGGCGGCGCAGAAAGGGACGGTGAATGTAGCTCTGCTTGCAGCTAGCTTTCAAGAAGCGGTCGTAGATGTGCTGGCAGTCAAGACTCGACTCGCGGCGCAGGAGTACCATGTGAAACAGATCGTGCTAGCAGGTGGGGTGGCCGCCAATACCAATTTGAGGGCACGCCTGGAGCAGGAACTACGGCCACTCAACATCCGTCTCAGCTATCCACCCATCGAGTTCTGTACCGATAACGCGGCGATGATTGCTGGAGCTGCTTTTTTTCATTTAAGCAAAGGTGAGCGGCATGGTCTCGATTTAGATGTCCAGCCAGGATTGAGTTTACCATTCGAGAGGTGAAGTTTGTATGGCGAAGCAGAAAGTGTATGCCCTGGGTATCGACCTGGGAGGAACCAAGGCTCTCGCAGCAGTTGTTGATATCACTACGGGCGAAGTAATCTCCTCAGAGCGCAAACGTACTCGTGCCGAGAAAGGGCAAGACTTTATAGGGCAGCGCTCTATCGAAATTGCGACAACAGCGCTCAACAATGCAAGATTTCCTGACATCTCTGGTATTGTTGCGGTTGGTATCGGTGCTGCAGGGCAAATCGATCGTAAGGCAGGAATCGTCGTGGATGCCCCAAACTTGGGGGTGAAAGACATGCACCTGGGAAGCCTCCTCAACAAGCAATTTGGCAAACCAGCTGCTGTCGGCAACGATGTTGAGGTTGCCGCCCTCGGTGAATACCTCTATGGAGCGGGGCGGGGATGTAATAACTTCGTTTGCATGTTCGTTGGGACGGGTATTGGTTCTGGCATTGTGCAGAACGGACGCCTGTATACTGGACTTACAGGTACAGCAGGCGAGGCGGGCCATATGATTATCCAGGCTGGCGGGCGTATCTGTGGCTGTGGTGAACGTGGTTGCCTGGAGGCATATGCCTCACGCACCGCTATTACCAAAGCGATTATGGCCGAGATTCATCATGGACGCTCCTCAATGTTGGCCGATGAGGCGGAGCGGCAGCTCAAGGAAGGTGAAGTAGTGATTCGTTCTGGCCTGCTGCGTGATGCCATTGGGCATGGCGACGAATTAGTCATTGAAATTGTCAGCGAGGCTGCGGATTACCTTGGTTATGGCCTGGGCTCCATCATGAATTTTTACAACCCCGAGCGCATTGTGTTGGGCGGAGGGGTCATCGAGGCCGTAGATCTACTCTTTGAGCGTGCAGTTCGTCGTGCTCGAACCACAGCCCTGTCTGCACCAGCAAAGAAAACAGAGATAGTGCGTGCCAAGCTGGGTGATTTCTCGGGTGCTGTAGGCGCAGCATGCCTGGGTGCTGAGGCTGCGGGATATCGGTTCCCTATGGAGTAGCAAGCGTTAAAAAGCGAAAAAGGAAGTGTGGCGGGTATGAATGAGGATACACCCCACATTAGCGTTCGCTCGGTACGTCTCGATGACGCCCTGGCGATGCATCAACTCGACTATAGTTTCGAGACAGATCGTATCTATACCCTGCGTGTGCGTGGGCCGCTGGCTCACGGGGATGCTGGTGCAGGTGCGGCCAGTGAAGTCGCCCTGGCCTTTGAACTGCTGGAAACACAGATTGATCCCCCCCTCTACAAAGATTATCGCGGATATGAAGTCGCCCTGGCGGAGGTTGAGGCCAAATTGCATCGTATCGATGGTGGCTATGTAGCACTGGCTGATGGGCAGGTGGCAGGGGTTATTTTATTGAACGTGGAGGATTGGCGCTCAGTAGCGCAGATAGAAGACCTTATTGTCGGCCGCCAATTTCGCCGTTATGGAATCGGCTCATTGCTGCTGAATTGTGCCTGTGATTGGGCGCGTAATAACGGCTGCTGGGCGATTCTGTTGGAGACGCAAAACGTCAATTATCCTGCTATCCAGTTCTACCTGCGCAATGGCTTAGAAATGTGGAGCATCAACCAGCACTTCTATCCTCCTGGTTCGGTTGAGCACGAGGTAGCAATCTTCATGGGGAAGAAGGTCTCGAGCCGATAGAAGTAGCTTCGTGCTCTCAACGTTCCCTCGATGAACTGATGCCCATATCCTCGCGGTACTTCGTCACAGTGCGGCGGGCGGTAGGAATACCGCGGGCAGTCAAAAGGCGCGCGAGTTCCTCGTCACTCAAACGATGTGCTGGCTCCTCCAACGTAATCAACTCTCGCAGAACATCCTTTACACTCAAGGAGCCATCGAAAAAATTGGACATAGGCATAAGTCGCCCGTTGGGGAGGAGCACGTATTTGTTGGCTGTAGCCCGGCTGACCGTGCCTTCGTCTAAGCTCAGGATCCTGGCAACCTCGGCACGGGTGAGAGGGCGTAGGTAGCGTACTCCTTTTTCTAGAAACTCGCGCTGGTAGTGCACTACCACCTCTGCGACTCGCTTGAGAGTACGCCAGCGACGTTGCACGCTGTCAACAAAGAGCTTCGCCTGGTCACCCGAATAGCGCATATAGCGTTGCAACTCGTTGTTGGTAGACCCCTTGCTGTGCTGCACTACGATACGAAAGTGATACCGCTTCTCCTCAATCAACTCAACTTCAAAGCCCATCTCACCGTTCCGTATGATAATATCAGGGCGGATATATCCTGCATCAATGCTCGAACGAAGGTAGTCACCCTGGTAGATAAGGGCGGGAAATGGGTGGAGCGTATTGCGGATATAGAGATTGGCCTGGCGTACTTCCTGTTCGGACACCTTCAGTTCCCGGGCAATTTCGTAAAACTGGCCATGCCCTAACCTGTTCAAATATCTATCAATCAACGTGTAGGCCAAGGGATGAGGTGCTGCCTGTTCGCTAAGCGCTTCTAACTGGATCAGCAGGCATTCGCGCGCATTGCGCGCTCCTATACCGAGAGGTTCCAGGGTTTGTAACTGCTTCAGTACGTATTCAACACGTTCTGGCGGAACTTGCAGGTAGTTAGCAACCTCGTCGATGCTGATCTCCAGGTAGCCTCGTTCATTCAGGTTCCCCACCAGTTGCTCTACAATCAGCGCGTCATCTGGAGAGACTAGCGCTTCCAGTTGTTGTAGCAGTGCCTCTGCCAGTGTTTCGCCAGTGGGAATACTTGCCAGGGGATCGAAGTCATCGCTTTCGTCGGAGTCTGCCAGGCCAGAGTCGTAGGCGGCACGGATGTCACTGAGTTCATGGAAACGTTGTTGATCGTCCCACTGGGGGTAAAGCAAAGGCTCATAGCCGTTAGAAGACTCGCTGGTATTAAGTACCTGCTGCGCAAAGCGTCCGCAGGCGGTACAGGTTGGCCCATAGAGCTGTGTACCGCAGAAAAGGCAAACCCGGGATTCGTTCACTTCGAGAGCAGGATTCTCCATCTGTTCCTGGTTGACTGCATGCTCCAGTTCATCAGATGAAAGATGCAGGATTGTGCTTGAGGTGATGAGCCTCGCACTCACCCGTAAAACGTGATCTGGTCTCGGTGTTGGTTCCAGTCGCATACATCCCCCCTATCTCCATACCTTTGCCTTATGCCCAGCCGCGCTTGAGCAGGGCGACATGCGCGGCTTCTTGTTCTGCGGCTTGTTTGTTGCGTCCCTGTCCTCTCCCGACTACCTGTTCGCCCAACATTACCTCGACTGTGAACTCGCGCTTATGAGAAGGGCCTTCCTGGCTGATCAGGCGATATGATGGTGTGATACCATCATGTGCCTGTGCAAGTTCCTGGAAGAGAGATTTGTTATCTTTAAATGACCGCTTCTTGACGAATTCATGTGCAATAGATTCTAGCCGAGGGAGCATAAAGCGTTGCGCCATCTCGATCCCCTGATCAAGATAGATGGCTCCTAGTATTGCCTCAAAAGCGGAAGCGAGTACGCGCTGCCCACCTCCGGTACTCTGCTCGCCCTTCCCCATTAGCAGGTAGTTACCCAGTGCAATATCGTGTGCAAATGCCGCCAGTGTCTCCGTCTTCACCAGCGCGGCCCGCACGTTGGTCAGTTGGCCCTCGCTTAACTCGGGAAAGGAGCGATAGAGATAATCCGCGCTAATGAGGGTGAGGATTGAGTCACCCAGGAATTCCAGGCGCTCGTTAGGAGTCTGCCCGGCACCTGGAGTCTCATAGATATAAGAGCGATGGGTAAGAGCCAGCTTCAAGAAGGCTGGGTTCTGGAAATGTATGCCCAGAGCCTCCTCCAGCAGTTCATACATTAATACACCTCCAACAACACCTGTGCCTCGTCCTGTTTTTGTTCGGTAACCGTGCCAATGCACCAGAATAGGACTTCCGGGGCCAAAGCGGCTAACGAGGGCCATGCTACTGGATCGATTGCTGCAAAGAGTCCACCCGAAGTCTGAGGGTCCCACAGCAACGCGCGATCAATGTCATCCAACCGTGCATCGATACGGACATGTGGGGTCAGATATGCTTCGTTTCGCTGCGCTCCGCCTGTAATGTGACCCTGTTCTGCGTAGTGCCGTGCGTTAGGCAACAGTGGCAGTCCAGCGTACTTGATGTGCATTCCTACCAGGCTTTGCACAGCCATTTCCCATGCATGCCCAAGCAGACCATAGCCTGTGATGTCCGTCGCCGCGTGGACACCCGCTCCCTCTCGCACAAGTGCCTGGCTGGTCTTGCGGTTTAGCTGCATCATAGATTGGATAGCTGTATCCAGGTCGCTCGGGTACACCTGGTCTCGCTTGTGTGCCGTGGTCAGCAAACCTGTACCCAGCGGTTTGCTGAGAATCAAAAGGTCTCCCGGCTTCGCGCCACCCTTCGTCAAGATATGCTCTGGATGTACCATACCAGTAACCGCGAGGCCATATTTTGGCTCTTTGTCCGTGATAGTATGCCCACCTGCGATGACTGCTCCGGCTTGCGCAACCGTATCCGCGCTGCCCCGCAGGACTTCACTCAGCAGAGCCGATTCCAGGTTATCCGGCCAAGCCACAAGGTTAATAGCCATCATGACCTGTCCGCCCATCGCATAAACGTCGCTCATGGCATTAGCGGCTGCGATTGCTCCAAAGGCGTAGGGATCATCGACGACAGGCGGGAAGAAGTCCGCCGTACTAATGACTGCCTGTGAATCGTTCACACGATAGACGGCGGCATCGTCGGCTTTATGTAGCCCAACCAGTAATTCAGCAGGTGCGGCTAGTGATGTCAATGGACGCAGGACCTGCGCCAGGGCCTCCGGGCCCAATTTTGACGCTCAGCCAGCGCAGCTAGCAAGCGATGTCAGGCGGATTTGCCGACCTGTGGTCATAGAACCCCTTTCTGGATACCCACCTGCCTTCAGGCGGTGGGAGGAAAGAAAGGCACGAAGTGCGGTCGTACCTCTCAGGTGACTGCAAGTATGATGCAGTCCGCCTCCGCACCGGCGTCAGGTGCCCTTCGTCAAAGTTATCCGCAGGTTGTCTAAAATCGACAGCACTGACGTTACCCACCACGTCTGTTTAACCATCGCTCGTAGAGCGGTCTGCTAGGGCTGGCACAGACTGGTACCTATATTTTCTGCGGTAACGTAGGAACTTTCAGGCTGATTGTATCCAGACTGTATAAAATTCCTGAGACTAGTCAGCAGGACCGCTTGCGACAGCCAGGGCTCATGCGCCCCAGTCCACAAGCCTATCCCGTTTACGGGATTGGGTTACTGGCGGTATAAGCCTCGTAGACGATTAAGAATTGCTATATCCACTTCTCATTGTAGCCTCTCTAAGCCTGCAACGTCAAACGTACTGGACAAGTGTAACTACATATGTTAACATAGCGTGGTGGGTGCGAGCAAGGCAGGCAATCGCGGACGGCAACGTTCGAGGAAAGTCCGAACTCCGCAGAGCAGGATGCTGGCTAATGGCCAGTGAGGGTGACCTCAAGGAAAGTGCCACAGAAACATACCGCCCGGCAACTTCATATATGGAGGAACGGCCTCGGGGCACGAGCCGGGTAAGGGCGAAATGGCGAGGTAAGAGCTCACCGGCAGCCAGGCGACTGGCTGGCCGGGTAAACCCCATCTGGAGCAAGACCAAGCAGGGGAGTAGTATGCTGCCCGGCAGCATACTGGCAGGTTACTCGCCTGTAAACCCCGGGTTGGTTGCTTGAGGCGCTGGGTAACCAGTGTCCTAGATAGATGATTGCCACCTGCGTGGTCGCAAGGCGATGTGGGCACAGAATTCGGCTTATGGCTTACTCGCATCCACCGCACGACAAAAACAAAACAAAAAATGACGGGAGGGATTCATCCCTCCCGTCACTCTTTTCTATTGCTAGCTGGTGATACGGCCTGTCTCAATCAACCAGCGGATGAAAGCAAAGCGGCGTTCTTCTTCGACCAATTCGCGATACTCGACCTGTTCGAGAACATGGTCTTTCATATAGACAAGGCGAGCAGCCTCGGTTTCACTGAAACCGAGTGAAAGTAGATGCTCCATGTCCGCGTTATCGGTGGCATAAAGATGATCTGGCATAATAATGATACTCCATGTTGATAGCGGGACGAACTACGATTTGGGCGACCCAGACACCTTTTAGTCTGTACATACTATATATACAGATATACGTTGCAGCTTGTCTACCAGTTACAACTTCTTTTTTACCGAAGCTATTCCGGTTATGGGGTTGTCGCAGTGAGGAGAGGATATAGGAAAATATTCCTATATATCTCTTGAAAGGTAGACAACAGGGAGAGTCCCTATTGCTGCTTTGCAAAGTCAGAATTGACACTGGCAACGTGAGGTGGAGCGTCACCTATCCACCTCAAACGGATCGAAGCATTACTGGCAGACCGCAATGAGCCGATTGACGGTCCGGAGGCAACGGATTAAAATGGTTCATGAACCAGTTAGGGGGAGAACGATACTGGTGGCGAAGTCTCAAACGGCGTGCCCCGCCCTACCCTCGGGCGCGATAAATCGGGCCCCTACGCACTGGACATCGCTTCGCTCGTCCGGCAGCGGCACTTCGCCACCAATATCCGAAGTGGACAAGAGCCATGGAATGAAATGATTTACACATCCTTTAGGTCGGTTTCCACCAGGAGCTCTGATTTTATACGCCCTAATGATTTACCATGCCGGCGTTCAGGCTTACCGTAGTTCCAGTCGTTGCGCCTGCTAAATCGGATGCCATAAAGGCCGCCATATGACCAACTTCTTCCAAAGTAGGACCCTTGCCCAAAAGATTGCGGCTCATCCAGCGTTGGCCCCATCCTTCGGCGCGTTTATCAAGCTCAGGGTTGGTATGGGCGAGCGTCTTGTCGGCCGCGCCTTCCGAACCAGCCGAGTGAA
>WNGD01000032.1_pt1 | contig 103998 bp, 83 predicted proteins | sample 5400671 | NCBI WGS metagenome assembly WNGD01 (sample SAMN13153369, study PRJNA577476) | soil metagenome | isolation source: 40 cm soil or saprolite under grassland replicate 2 | place: USA:California | collected 2016-06-15 | reverse complement strand
TCTTTGTATCCCTTGATGCCGTTATTGATACTCTTTGTGACCAATTGCTACGACTTGAGAACAATTCGACGCTTCTTCACTCTATGACCTCTTTCCCCCATTTTAGAATGGCCTCTTAGAGTGCAGGTTGGTATGAGGTCACTACGGGCGTAAAAGCTCCTCTCCAACCGCAAGTCTTGCAAGATATCAGTGAGGGGATCCATTTCGTTTCTCCTACCTGTCATGAGACGTTCCAGGCTCCAATGGACGAATTACCCTGTGAACGAAGAACTTGACTCCACTGTTAGATCACTCTTAGCTGCAAGCTGACGCATTTGTCGATATATTTTCGGACGAATTGGTAGAATACTGCGACGAATAGGCATAGACGTTCCAGCGTGTCTCAGCTATAGTATACTCGATGCAAGAACCAGGGCCACTCACCTGGTATAACGTGCCTGGTCGAGACATCAAAAAAGCTCTGTCTGTTCAAACCTATGGACCTCTTGGCGGTATCATAGGAATCCCATCAAAAACGAGAGAAAAACAGAAAGGATTCGTATCTTATGTGGGCGTTCCTCGTGACCCTGGCGTTGACGCTGTATATGACGGGTATGATCTGGAGCATGCAAGTACTTGAATATCCTCTCTTTGCATTGGTCGGACGCAAGGAATTTCCCTCCTATCATGCTGCTCACAATCGTGGCCTCCCCCTTTTTGTCATCCTTCCCTCCGTACTCGCTTTCGCTAGTGCGGTTGTGCTTTTTTGGATACGTCCAGCGGGCATCCCTCTGTGGTTGGTCATCGTGGTCGTTGCGCTTGATCTCGCGGTGCTCGTTTCCACTGCCGTATGGCAGGCCCCTTTGCACGGACGATTGGATCGCGAAGGATTCTCATCTGAGACTATCACGACGCTCGTCCGTGGCAACTGGGTTCGCACCATCTTGTGGACGGCCAATGCGCTCTTCCTCCTCGGTATGGTCGCGCTGGCTCTTCTCGCTGTAAAGTAGCGGCGAAAACGTTTTTGTTAGCAAAGGATCAAGGTACATCTATGAAAGTCTTTGTTACAGGAGCAACAGGTTTTGTCGGGAAGGCTGTCGTCAAGGCACTTCGTCAGAGAGATCATGAGGTTGTCGGGCTTGTGCGGGACCTGAACAAAGGCCAGACGCTTGAACACCTCGGAGTGACGCTTGCCGTCGGTGACATGCTCAAGCCCGATTCCTATGAAGGCATCGTGGCGACCGTCGACGCGGTAATCCATACGGCTCAGTATGGCATACAAGGCCGCTTCACACGCAAGAAATTCGAGCAGATTGAGCAGGGGGATGTGCTCATGACTCGGACCCTCGCGCGAGCCTGTCTGGCACACGACAAGAAATTGCTCTACACGAGCGGCGTTTTTAACTATGGCGATCATAGGGACGAGTGGATTACCGAGCAGACTCTCCTGCATCCTTCTCCGTTAGGTGAAGCACATACGAAGGTGGTGGAAGAGCTTCTTCTCCTCTTTCGAGAACAACACCTTCATGTCATTATCCTTTCTCCTGGCTTTGTCTATGGGCCTGGTGGGCTGTTCAAGCAGTCCTTCTACGATACGTTTCAGAAGGGGCAACTGCGTATCTTTGGCAAAGGCCAGAATTACTGGAGTATCATTCACATCGATGACCTGGCTGCTGCCTACGCTTTGGCTGTCGAGAGCGATGCCTACGGGGAAACCTACAACATCGTGGATGATCAGCCGCTGAGGCTTTGTGACCTCGTCAATACATTCACTGATGCCATGGGAAAGAAGCGAGTCGGTTCAATGGCACCCTGGCTCCTCAAGTTAATCATCGGTGGGCCACTTGTCGAGTCGCTGGTCACCTCGTTTCGCATCAGCAACGAGAAGGCAAAGCATGAACTAGGCTGGCAACCGCAATACAGCACATTCAAAGATGGGCTTCCAGAAGTGCTCAAAGCATTAGGGCCTGAGCAAGAAGCTTCCTCTGGAGAAAGGTGAGCGGTTCATAGGCATGAACTATGCAATGGTTGTTACATCTACCTGTCCTTCATACAGAGTCCAGGCATCGCCCCAGGATTCAGCTCAAGTCAGCCCATTTGGGCTATGACTTATGTCTCATATTGCCTAAATCCCCAACTTTATGTACAATATCCCCGCTGCACGCATGTAACTTTAGTTACCGCGCACTTATACTTTGAACCCACCCTACTCCAACGTAACTAAACACGTGGAAAAGTAGTTGATGAGAGGTCACAGCGGACCATAGGCGCTAATCTTCATTTCAGCAAATTCTTTGCCTGGGCCCGCGAGGAGAGGAGATCGTATCTATGCCACAATGGGAAATATCTGATCATGTTTCAACACGCAGCGTCTTACGACATCGCCCGATCAGAACCACTACCGGTTCTTCAGGAAGAGGCTCTGTTGTAACATCCGCTGCAAGTCCTACCGTTCAGCGGGCTTCACGTCCTCGCACTGCCGACGTCACCGGTGACGCCTGGCAGCGAGGCGATATGCTTGCGGATGAGGAACGGGAGACGTACCCGCCAGTTCGTATGCAGCCTGTTAGCAGGCGAACGGCGGTCGTGACCACCCAGAGAAGTCCTCAACGTCCGGGGACGGGTCCGATTACCAGGAAGGTCGTCGTCCCACGCCGCCACGCGCATCCGCTGCTCTATCTCGGCATCGGGATGTTAGGCATGCTGGTGCTATGGACGCTACTGAGTGCGGCACTGGGCTGGTTCAACACCGCGCTTGACGACATACGCTATGGACGGCCTCGCAGCTTCCAGACCGATGCATGGGTAGGCCATAACGAACAGAGCGGTGTGCCGAGTCACTTTATCGCACTTAATCTCAACGGTCATATCGAAATTATCGAGATCTCAGGTGGTGATGCGGCACACACGCATGTCTATGTCGGTCCGCAACTGTACGGCAAGGGCAACGATCTGGTGCCCGTAACATTGCAATTCGTCGATGTGAATGGCGATGGGAAGCCGGACATGGTCGTGGACTTCCAGGGTTCACGAACCGTCTTTATCAACGATCAGGGGGCCTTCCGCCCGATCCAGCCTGGTGAACGCCAGCAGGTGGAGCAGTTCTTACAGAATATGAAACATTAGCGTTTCATGAGCCTGGAGTTCAGGAACTCGATGATGAGTCTGTAGACCTCTACACGTTCAGCCCCATAGTTATCACGCGGTCAGACCGCTCAAGCCTGTGCGAGGAACCGCCGCCGTCGTCAGTCGGTACAGCTCCTCGGCACACGCGGATTGACGGTCTGATCTTTATGCTTCACGATAGAAAGGGATGCATCGAAGAGGAAATGTTACTCGTGTCGACCGGTCTTTGTGTCCCTGGATGTGCCGCCTCCCTGTGCGGCCTGCGAAAGGACGGCCCCCACGGAGAAACCGACACGCTTCCTGGCCGGAATCGTAATCTGGTCGCCGCCGCGAATAGACTTCACGCGCCTGGGGGCCACTTCACGCAGGTTCCAGGTGCCAAAGCCCATCAAGCGAACTTCATGCCCCTGGGCGATGCCCTCACGAACCACCTCGGTAAATGCATCGATCACCTTACTGGTCTCCTTCAGGTTCAGGCCGGACCTTGCGGCGATCTGATGGATCAGCTCATCTTTCCCGACGACGACTTGTCTCTTTACTGGCGCACTTGTTTTCATGCGTTTACTCTCTCCTCATCAACAGAATGCGAAGGAAAATATAGCCTCCACATATGACGACAATGCGCATTACCTCTTTGTACATCATCGCCCTACTTGTTTTGAGCGACTATTCACCTGCTGTGCGCATTGGGATGATCATACCATCCACTTTCACTATACAGAGACCCACCAAATAGCATCACTGTACACGCATCCTGTGTGAGTGCGCCTCTCGTTACCGTACTTCCATAAAAGATGGCTGCACAATGACGGCATTGATGACGATGGCGCCGAAGAGTTCTTTCAGCATGGAGCCCATACTTTTGCTGATGGCAAGCTGCATATACTCCTTTGTGCATGGAAGGAGTTTGAAGGACCTGTAAGAACACTGCACCTGGATGTGGATAGAGCAATTGCGCTGGCCCAGCATTGAAGCGGGAGAAAATTGGATTGTCACGTCGTCTATGATTGCCTCATCAAAAAGGTCGAGGATAACCTGGCTGGCAGCCTCCTCGGCCACAAGCTCGGTGTTCTCTACCTCCTCCGGCAGCACCTCAAAAATCCGGCCCCGGCTCTGTGCGTGAATGTGAAGAAGACACATTCGCTGTTCCCTTTCTACATAGGAATACTATGCTCTTGAACGTGTGTAGATGAGTAGTGGCACAGTAGTGCATAGGGGGGATCTGCCTATACCACTTAATTTCTATTGATTCATGGGTATCATTTTGAGTATACTTACAGCGGCTCCATTTCTCTGGATTTTGGTAACTTGAAATCCACTGAAAAGTCTACTCTAAGGGAATAGAGAGACATAATATTGCCTGATAGAGGTATACCGTGAAAAGTACAGGCACAGGCACATTTGCTGCCATGGTGCGCGAACGACTGCGCTCCGTTGGCTATTTTCAGAAAGATCTGGCGAGTGCGATCGGCCTGCATCCAAAGGTGCTGAGTCGCAAGCTGGGGAACAATGAGGATGCGCATCTGACCGTTCAGGAGGTGCGACATATCATTAAGAAGTTGGCGGAGTGGCAGGCGATCACCTCACGCGAAGAAGCGCTGCAACTGCTCGAACTGGCGCGGGTGGAGCCGCGTAACTTGAGCGCGCAGGACTGGCAGACGTCGCCGCTAGACCAGTTGGCGGAGCGCGGTGAGCTCCCCGACGCTTCGACAGGTGTGACCCGTCAACATAATTTACCCTTGTCCCTCACGTGCTTGATCGGGCGCGAAGAGGCTGTAGAGCAACTGCGCCACATACTGACACGTGACGAGGTGCGCCTGTTGACGCTGATTGGGCCGGGTGGCAGTGGCAAGACGCGACTGGCGTTGGAGGTCGCGTGTGAGCTAGTCAGCGCTTTTGCTCAGGGAGTATGGTTCGTATCCCTGGCTGCGGTACGCGATGCAGCGCTGGTGCCGCAGAGTATCATGCAGGCTTTGAATATCAAGCCTCCTCCCGCTCTGCCCGCCCTTCAGAGCCTGAGCACGTATCTACAAGATAAACAACTACTGCTCCTTCTCGATAACTTCGAGCACCTACCGGATGCCGCCGAAGTTGTAGGGGAACTGCTGGCGACGGTGCCGGGTGTGAAACTGCTGGTCACGAGCCGGTCTGTGCTGCACGTCTATGGTGAGCGTGAATTCGCCGTGCCGCCCCTGGACGTTCCAGACGTCAGATCCGTGCCATTGGAGCAGCTCGCCCACTACAGCGCACTCCAACTCTTTGTCGACCGCGCGCGGGCGGCGATACCAGATTTTGCCCTGACCTCCGAAAACGCGGTTACTATTGCTCAAATCTGTGCCAGGGTCGATGGCCTGCCACTGGCGCTGGAACTGGCGGCAGCCCGCATTAAGGTGCTTTTGCCGGAGCAACTCCTCACCCAGCTCTCGGCGGCGCGCCTTCCCTTGCTGACCGGCGGTGCCAGGAACATACCGAGTAGACAGCAGACGCTGCGCAACACCATCACATGGAGTTACGACCTGCTCTCCCTTGAAGAGCAGGCATGGTTTGCGCGCCTGGGAATATTCGGCGGTGGCTGGTCGCTCTCGGCGGCGGAGGCGATGATGCAGGCGGGAACAACCATGGAGCAGGAACATCCATCCATCTCGATATCCGTCCTGGACCGGCTCGAGCATATGGTGGACAATAGTCTACTGGTGCGGCAGCCAGCGACGGGGGGTCAGATGCGTTTTACCCTGTTGGAGACGCTGCGCGAGTACGCCCTGGAACGACTACGCGCGCGTGAGGAGATCGAGCGCTGGCGGGACTGGCACACCTGCTATTATCTCAACCTGGCAGAGCGCGCCGAGGTAGGCCTGAGGGGCGCGCAACAGCTTACGTGGCAGACCCGGTTACTGGCAGAGCAGGATAATATCCGCGCGGCCTTGCGCTGGTCGTTGCAACAGGCCGGGGCAGGCGCCATGATTAGTAACGCGGCAGGACTCGTGGACAGCGCAATTCCCGCCATTAATGGAACCGGAGCCAGTAGCGAACGCTGGCGGTCAGGAGCTACGTCTGCTGAACTGCCTGCTGCCGAAGTCGCCCTGCGCCTGGTTGCGGCCCTGCGTGCATACTGGGAATGGCAGGGCTATCTTTTCGAGGGGCGTGGTTGGGTCGATGCAGCCCTAGAGCTTGAGACGGGGACGAACGAGAGAACGCTTACCGCACGGGCCAGAGTATTGAGCGAGGCAGCGCGCCTGGTGTGCCTGCAAAACGAGCAGCACAAGGCGGTAGAGCTGGCCGAGGCTAGCATCACCCTGTGGAGGCAACTCGATAATCCTAAAGGGTTGGCGTTGGCGCTGTTCTATCGGGGCTGGTCAGCCCATGCCCTGGGCGAGCACACGCTGTCAAAACGCGTGTATGAACAGGCCATGCAGTTGCTCTCGCCCACTGAAGATGCCTGGTTGCGCGCCCAGTTGCTTTTCTACATGGGTGCAGTGGCAGGGTTTGCCTTTGAATTTGAGCAGATGCGCGCCTTCTACGCCCAGAGTAGAGAGCTATTCGAGCAGCTCGGCGACAGGAGCGCGGTCGCCGATGTGCTGAAGGACGAGGGCGGCATGGCGATCATCGAGGGAAATTATGCCAAAGCGATCGTCAATCTGGTGAAGAGCATCGAGATCAGCCACGAACTGGGGTATCGGCATTTTATCGCGACGGGGACGTGCCTGTTGTGTTTCGCGGTGGGCATGCAGGGGGAGCCTGACCCGCGTACGGCCAGCATACGGGCCGCAAAGGTGTGGGGTATCAATAATCAATTGAAGGCTACTATGGGTTCAGGCTCATGGATAGAGAAACTCCCCATCGCGCAAGAGATCATGCAGCAGGTCCGCGCCCGCATCGACGAAGTGGACTGGGAAAATGCCTGGCGCGAGGGCCGAGAACTGCCCGAAGAGCAGGCCATCGCGTTCTGCCTGACGCTAAGCGGTGAGCCTGCCAATGTTGCCGGGAAGTAGTGCTGCCGGGCCAGCCACGCAGACTCCGAGTTGCGCAACGTGTAGAGCGTGAGTTCATACTGCATCACCTGCAGTTCCGGCGCCTCTTCAACGTGGGCCCAGAATGCCTTTATGCTCTCGGCAATCACCTCGCGTAGATCTCCACCAGTAGCAATCCCCTTCTGCTATTACTTTTACCTGTTATGAGCCCCGAAGTCTATTCTAGTGACGGCCTTGCTGCTATAATTGGATTACTAAATTGCCCCAGCGAAAAAGAGGAAGGCAGGGAGGAAAGGTCGTAGCTTTTATGGATATGCTGAATGAATCATTGTTTCTAACGAGCACACCGAGAGAGCTAGGTGCAGGCTTTCATAACATCGGAAGTGGCGTGCTGAGGGGTTCTAACAAGGCCATGATCGATAAGCTAGAGGCGCACTACGGGGAGCGCTGTGGTCATGTCCCACTCGACGCCCGGCGCATACGCGTCTTAGTCGATACTCCCACGCCGGACATCGATGCGCAGGTCGCCTACCTCAGCCAGCTCTTCGGGAAAGACTTGAAGGCCATCACGTTCGAAGACCTGAAGGCGGAGCAGGAGGCCCTGTCGGTCGAGCATGTGCTGGTGGTGCCATATATCAATGTACCCGAGGCGGAGCAGCGCATACGCGGGGCCGTGGACGGAACTTCGTGGGGTATGCCCGGTAGTATGGTCCACCTGTTGAAGAATAAAGCCGATTTTTATCGTTTTGCAGATGAGCTAGAACTTGATGGCGTGGGCACGCCGGACTATAAAATTTCAAACATTTATGATATCATTACCGATGCCGTCGCCTTTCTCGCTGACATAGAGGATATCTATAAAAAAGCTGGCATGGCCCAGAAATATCCACCAGGCATCGTGTTCAGGACGGCTGAATCCGATGGAAACTATGGAAGCTGCCTGGTGTACGAGCGGGGAGGCGCGATCATTGTGCTGCCGGATGGGGATGCCGACGATACCCAGTCCTATACCAACTGGCGCGACGCGATCGTTGCTTCACAGAAAAGCCTGCTGGCGACGATGAACGTGCAAAAGGAGCAGCGTGTCGTCATCAGCCGCTACATCGACATCGCGGACTCGCCCGGAATGTCGGTTGTCATACTCGATGGGCGAGTCGAATCGCTGCGCTGGAATGGTCAGTTGCAGGGGCAGGATAGTAAAGCATGCGTCGGTACAAGTTCATACATTCCCAGGACCTCCTACCTGCGCCAGATTCAGCAGCAGTACGAGGACCGGACGACTATCTTCTTCGAAACACTTTTACGGCAGGCAGCAAGGAAATGTAGCATTGATTTTGCAACTATACGTGGTATTGCGAATATAGACATCATCATTGCCGGCCCGCACGAGAAAGAACTGCAGAAGAGAAGGAAGCAGAGGCCCGTCCACTACCTCGCCGAGTGCAATCCACGCTGGACAAACTACACTGACGCGATCATGACCATTATCGGCGTCGATAGAAAAGAGCCAACTGTGAATAACATGCGAACGGTGATTCGCGACAGCATCTTTACCATTGATAAATCTTACCTCCCGGCAAACGTTGACCCGCGCACCGTGAGAGAATATATCTATAAGATAGATGATATTCTGAAGCAAGATGGGACGAGGATCATCTGTCGCATGGCAAAAAATCCCATGGGACTCATCTTCGCCGGTAATGTGAAAAGGGCGCAGGAGGAATTTAACAGCGTCGTAGCCATGCTAGCCGACCGGTAGCTAGCAGGCAGGGTGTGGCGCCCCGTCTTCCGGCAATATGTGAAAGTGGGCGGTATTTGATCTTAAACAATCAAACATCGCCCGACATCTGGTGGTAGAGACATCTCTACCGGTGAGCGTTGACTCCTGGCAAGAGTTGCAAGAGCAGTTGCCGGCTCTTGATGGTCTGATCGAGCACATATTTCACTTCATCGATACCGAAGCCACCACTGCCCTTGACCTCAGCCCCCCCCGTCTCCTTCAGACGCAGCTTAACATTATCCTCTGCCACTTTATAGTGAGGCATGCGAAAAGAATAGATTTTTGTCAATAAATGATAGAGTGCCTGCACAGAGTTGTGCTCGTTCTCGTTCAGGGGCGTATCCGATAGGAGGCGCTCCTGCATCCTACTCATCATCGAAGGCAGCCCTTCAAATTGCTGGCAGAGCTCCTGGTAAATGATAGGGAGGCGTAGTATATTCGCTCGCACATATTTTTCATAAAGCTCATCTTTACATTCAAGGCCCCAGATGATCAGATCGACATTTAATATAGACATTTCAGCGCCGCTAGGAGCGCTATACGCCACTCCATCGACGGCAAAAGGCTCGAAAAAGGGTCTGATAGAGTGGGTAAACACCTCTGGCGTGATCTTCTTCTTAACCTTTACAATGGAGTCGATCATTGTCTGGAAGCTGTCTGCTGCCGTGTAACAATGTGTAGCGAACTCCTTTTCTGCGAAAGAATAGGTATAGGCCAGGACGAGATCCTCGAGGCAGTAGTCGAGCGACGCCATACCCTGGCGCAGGCTATCGATAAAAATCTCTTCTTCTGGTTGAGATGAGAAGCGCCGTTCTCTATCTCCATCTGGATTGCGCGATGTGTAATCGATGAAAGAATCTCTGGGAAGTGTTGCTTCCGCGCCCGCCGCAAGCCCGAGCAGCGTCTTGCTGAAGCCCGGAACGCACTGCGACGGCTCAACATTAAAGCGCGTTAATGAGGCTCCAAACATGCAAATGTCTCGAATTGCCGCGCTGGCATAGACGAAGTCGCTTCTCATCGCGTCCTGTACGTTGGTGACGGCGAGCTCCGTGATATCTCGAATGGCCGCGATATCCGCCCGGTCGTTGAGTGCCGGAAGCGCCTGGATCGCTGCGTCAACCCCTAATGGATCGGCCTCTGCTATTGCTTGATTTCGTCCCCTCTCTTTTTTTAAATTTTCTATCGAGGCGTGAAAGTAGCCGCTTGAGCTGCCTCCCCGCTCTGCTGCCATAATAAAGCTCATTGTTGATACATCCCCCTCAAATGACCATTGAAAAAACCTATTTGATACATCAGGTGTAGAAATCTCAACCTCCCCATCCATATTCTGATACCTTTTCGCAACCCATAACGAGTACTCAGTGGAGATCTTTGCTTTCTCTCTGGGAGAAACGGCTCATAACCGGTTACTACCTCCCTTTGCATACTGAATCTTACCCTTGAGTTGGGATGGTACACGATTTTGAGAAAAAATACAAGTCACATGCTGTCCTGGTGAAGTTATTACTACATCAACGAAGTAGCGGACAGAAAGGCTGCTGAACCCTCTCTCTACCTTGATGCATGACTCTGCCAGGCGGTTAGTGCATAGTATTTTTTTATAGCCATGTGGCACTATACATAAAACAAGGTGCACGATTCTGCCCCTCTGAGAATATTGAACAGGCGCTCTTCACTCCATTCACACCCTTTTTGCACCGGATTAACACCCTGCCTTGATGATTTATTGATAGTTTTGCTCTGAAGTAGAGAGTCGTTAAGGTATCTCAACCCGTATCCCCATAACTCCCCCCATTCCGCCTGATTTTCGTATTGACTTTTGAGGCCCAATTTTGTAATTTTTTAAGGTAAGGAAAAAGTAAATGTAGAAAACTTTTCTGCTTCCTCTCTTTGTCTGATAAGGTTACAAGCCGGTCGAAATATGGGGAGATGTTCCAACTGGCTTTCCTGACATTTCTTTATAGAGAAGGTTGCATTTGTTGTCTTAATAAACTTTACAAGCGAGAAATATATCTGTCTGCCGTATATCAGTATATGTAAAATAAATCTCTATACCTTTCGATAGTAGAGGAGCGCGCTGTTCCTTGAATATCGGCTACCCGGTGGATGGCAGGCAGTGTAATCGCTGTGCATTATACAAAAAAGAGGAGATGCTATATATGTATCGTCGTGAGAGTAGTGATCGTAGTGAAAATGGAACTGTTTGTGGCGTTCCTGGAGATTTAAAAGAGATGCAACGGGCAGAATCACCTTCCTTGACAGAGAGTGAGCGACAGCAGTTACTGGCATGGAATGATGTCACTACGCAGAACTTTCCTCAAGATGTTTTTATTCCTCAACTAGTGGCGTTGCAGGCGGCTACTATGCCTGAAGCGATCGCTGTGGTAAAGGATGGTCAGCAGCTCAGTTATAGGGAGCTCAACGAGCGCGCTAACCAGCTTGCTCACTACCTGAAAGGCTGCGGTGTGGGACCCGATACACTGGTAGGTCTCTGCCTCGATCGTTCACTTGACATGTTTGTAGGCTTGCTTGGCATCTTGAAGGCCGGCGGCGCTTATGTGCCATTGGACCCATCTTATCCCGATGAGCGCCTTGCCTTTATGCTGGAGGACGCTGACATCTCCGTTCTGGTTACGAGGGAAGCTATTGCCGGGCGTCTCGTGGCAGCACATGAGATCGAAGTGATCTGTGTGGATGGTGATGCCGCACAGTTAGCGCGTGAGAGTTCCACGGATCTCAACACTACTATTACGGCTGATAACGTCGCATATGTCATTTATACATCCGGTTCTACTGGTCAACCGAAGGGTGTGCAGATCACGCATCGTAGTCTGCTCAACCTGGTACATTGGTATCGTCAGACGTTTGGGCTCACTGCTTCTGATCGCACAGCGCAGTTTGCCAGCCCATCTTTCGATGTGACGATCAAGGAGATCTGGCCTCCTCTCACCGCCGGGGCCAGTGTCCATATCGTCGATGAGGGTATTCGTAGCGTGTCTCGCGCCCTGCGTGACTGGCTGGTCGAGCATACTATAACGCTCATTCTTGTACCTACTATTATGGCAGAGAGTCTGATAACCCTGGAGTGGCCGGCGGAGACGCGCCTGCGTTTCCTGCTCACGGGAGGTGATGCGCTGCATCATTATCCGCCCGCCGGTCTCCCATTTACCTTTATTAATAACTATGGCCCAACCGAAGCGACAGTTGTGGCAACGTTCGAGCGCGTCCCCCCAACGCCATATGCCGATCGACTGCCTTCGATTGGGCGTCCGATCGCAAATGTACAGCTCTACGTGCTCGATGAGCAGTTGCGCCAGGTGCCTATTGGAGTAGCGGGCGAACTGTATATCGGCGGCGTCGGGCTGGCGAAGGGCTATCTCAATCGTCCCGAACTGACTGCTGAGAGATTCATTGCCAATCCTTTCGGCAGCGAGGAGGGCTCCAGGCTCTATAAGACCGGCGATCTCGTCAGCTATCTGCCCGATGGCCGCATCGAGTTCCGGGGTCGCAGCGATCAACAGGTCAAGATTCGCGGCTACCGCATCGAGCTGAATGAGATCGAAAGCGTACTCGATATGCACCCGTCTATTGAGTCCAGTTCGGTGGTGGCGCGTGAGGATGTTCCTGGCAACAGACGCCTGGTGGCTTACCTCGTGCTGGAGCACGACGCGCAACCCTCGGCCACTGCGTTGCGCAATGATCTGCTGGCACGCTTACCTGACTATATGGTCCCTTCTGCTTTCGTCATAGTGGATTCGTTCCCACTCAATTCAGGTGGCAAAGTGGATCGCGCGGCTTTGCCTGTTCCCACTGCCGCAAATACGTTGCGAGATCAGATCATCGCTGCCCCCACCACACCTACTGAGGAGCGCCTCGTTGCGCTTATGGCGGCTCTCCTGGGACTAGAGCAGGTTGGTATAGATGATGATTTCTTTGCTCTCGGTGGCCACTCTCTACTGGCGGCTGATCTGGCTACGCAAATAACCAGTACCTTCGCGGTCGAGCTTCCTTTGCCCGTCGTGTTCGATGCACCGACAGCGCGGCAACTGGCGCTAGAGATTGAGCAACTGATCGTTATCAGACTGGAATCGATGAGCGAAGACGAGATAATGCAATTGCTTCAATCTGAGCAATCGCTCGCATAGATTCAAATTTTTCAATTTATAAAATGGTTTCTCGCCTAAAGGGAATGAATAGTATGCAAAAAACGACGGATCTTTCTGAGGCCAGGCGCGCCCTCCTTGACAGATACCTGCGTGGGAATCTATCACAGACCGCTGCTCCGGTCAGTGCGATTCCCAGGCGCTCTTCAACGAGCCCGGCTCCGCTGTCCTTTGGGCAGCAGCAGCTCTGGCTCCTGGCTCAACTGATGCCCGACTCTCCTATGTATAACGAGAGCACGACGCTGCGCATAACCGGCGCGTTGGACGTGCCTGCTCTCGAAAAGAGCTTAAATGAGTTCGTCAATCGCCATGAAGTCTGGCGCACTGTTTTTCCAGTTATCGATGGGCAACCTGTCCAGATCGTTCAACCCACTATGCCATTGAAGCTGCCGGTGATCGATCTGAGCCACCTGCCCGCTGCCGAGCGAGAGGGCGAGGCCGTACGGCTGGCGACCGAAAATGCGATACCGCCTTTTGATCTTGCTCACGGACCATTATTGCGCGCCATCCTCGTTCATTTGAACGAGAACGATCACCGTCTATACATGACGCTGCATCATATCATCTTTGATGCCGTGGCTATCTACCAGATCTTTTTGCCTGAACTGTACGCACTCTACGAGGCGTTCTCGCGCGGAGAAGCCTCTCCATTGGCTCCGTTGCCTCTACAATATGCCGACTTTGCTGCCTGGCAGCGGGAGTTCCAGCAGAAAGAGGCCGTTGCGAAAGAGCTGGTGTATTGGAAAGAGCAGCTCGCCGGAGCTCCGCAGGTGCTGGAACTGCCCTCTGACCATCCTCGTCCGGCGGTACAGCGCTATCGTGGCTCGGTGCAGACCTTTGCGTTCTCACGCCGTCTCACCGACGCTCTGAAATCCTTGAGTCGTCAGGAGGGTGTAACGCTGTACATGACGGTGACGGCGGCCTTTCAGACGCTGCTTCATCGCTACACTGGCCAGAACGATCTCGTGATCGGTACCGTCTCCTCTGATCGCAAGCGCCCCGAAGTTCAGGGACTGGTGGGCTACTTCTTGAACACGCTGGCGCTGCGCACGAATATGGATGGCAATCCTACCTTCCGCGAACTGCTTGTCCGGGTCCGCGAGGTGATATTATCAGCTCGTCGTCACGAGGATGTGCCATTCGAATATGTAGTGAAGGAACTGCAACCCGAGCGTACCCTGAGCTATAGCCCGCTCGTGCAGGTCCTGCTGGCCTATCAGCCTTCTCTGCCCGAACTGCCTGCTAATTGGACATGCTCTCAGATGGATGTACAAACATATACGTCGAAGTTCGATCTCTCCGTCGAGATCGATGAGCGTACTGAGGGCCTGGTCGGTCGCTTCGTCTACAATACGGACCTCTTTGAGGATGCGACGATTATCCGCATGATCGGGCACCTGGAGACGCTGCTGGAAGGCATTGTTGCGCATCCTGAACAGCACATTGAGAAGCTGCCCTTGCTAAAGGAAGACGAGCGGCGCACGATCCTGGTCGACTGGAATGCGACCCAGGTGGCCTATCCCGAGAGTGCCTGTCTGCACCAGCTTATCGAGGAGCAGGTGGAGCGCACACCACAGGCGATCGCTGTCTCCTTTGAGCAAGAGCGCTTGACGTATCACGAACTCAATAAGCGGGCGAATCAGTTGGCGCACCACCTGCGAGAACTGGGAGTTGGTCCCGATGTGCTGGTCGGCGTCTGCATGCAGCGTTCGCTCGAACTGGTTGTTGGACTGCTGGCTATTCTGAAGGCAGGTGGTGCCTATGTGCCTGTGGACCCCGACTATCCGCAGGACCGTATCACATTCATGCTCGAAGATGCCCAGGCCCCTGTGCTGCTTACGCAGTCCCATCTGCTCGGACAGTTCCCAGCTTCGCAGGCACAGGTAGTCTGCGTGGACACCGACTGGCCCATCATCGCCCGCCAGGCTTCGGAGAATATGGAGCGCGAGGTGCAGCCGCATCATCTCGCCTATGTGATCTACACTTCCGGCTCTACCGGCAGGCCGAAGGGGGCGATGAATACGCATCGCGCCATCTGCAATCGTTTGCTCTGGATGCAGGACGCATATCATCTTACGTCGCAGGACCGCGTTTTACAGAAGACACCCTTCAGCTTCGATGTCTCGGTGTGGGAGTTCTTCTGGCCGTCGCTTACAGGGGCGCATCTCGTCGTGGCACGTCCCGGTGGTCATAAAGATCCCGTCTACCTGGCTGAGCTGCTCAGGACGCAGGAGATTACAACGCTCCACTTCGTCCCCTCCATGCTTCAGGTATTCCTGGAGGAGGCGCGCCACCATACCTTTCCAAAGCTGCGGCGCGTGATCTGCAGCGGTGAGGCGCTCTCGGCGGAGCTGCAAGACCGTTTCTTCACATTGATGCAGGCGGAGTTGCACAACCTCTACGGTCCTACCGAGGCGGCGGTCGATGTGACGTACTGGCAATGTCAGAAGACCCCTGGTCAGCGCATCGTCCCAATTGGACGCCCGATCGCGAATATACAGATCCACATCCTGGATCCGCTGCTGCAACCGGTTCCGATCGGCGTAGCGGGCGAACTGCACATTGGTGGTATCGGCCTTGCACGCGGCTACCTCAACCGTCCCGAACTGACCGCCCAGAAGTTCATCGATGATCCCTTTGCTACAGAAGCGGGTGCGCGCCTGTACAAGACCGGCGACCTGGCCCGCTACCTGCCCGATGGGACGATTGAGTACCTGGGACGCCTTGATCACCAGATCAAGATACGCGGCTTCCGCATAGAACTGGGCGAGATCGAGGCTGTATTGGAGAGCCATTCAGCCGTGAGAGAGGCAGCGGTCGTCGTGCGCGAGGATGCGCCTGGTGATAAGCGACTTGTAGCATATGTGACCTTGCAAGTGGGAGAGACCGCGAGCATTCCAGTGCTACAACAGCATCTCCAGCAGCAGTTGCCAGCGTTTATGGTGCCTTCGGCGTTCGTGCTGCTTGAGAAGATGCCGATCTCATCCAACGGGAAGCTTGACCGTCGCGCACTTCCCGCACCAGAGATCACCAGAGTGTCGAGCGAAGATGCCTACGTTGGGCCGACCTCGCTCGTACAGGCCCAGCTTGTCCAGATCTGGGAGGAGCTTCTGGATGTGCGTCCAATCGGCATCAAGGATAACTTCTTCTCGCTGGGAGGGCACTCACTCCTCGCGGCCCGCTTGATTGAGAAGATACATCAGGCATGTGGAAAGAGGCTCGCGCTCGCGACACTCTTTGCCGGTCCAACGATAGAGCAGCTCGCTAATGCCCTGACCGAGGATATGAGTTCGACTGATTATACATCCGTGATAGCAGTTCAAGCCAGTGGCTCGCTACGCCCGTTCTTCTTCCTGCATGGCGACTGGACCGGAGGCGCGTTCTACTGCTTCACCCTGGCGCGCGCGTTAGGTTCTGACCAGCCATTCTATGTGCTGGAAACGTATAAGACCGCTGGTCTGAGGAATCTTTCCACGTTGGAAGAGATGGCGGCAGTTCATGTGAAAGCGCTGCGTGCCGCTCAGCCGGAAGGACCCTACATGTTGGGTGGCTTTTGCAATGGCGGCTTGCTCGCTTATGAAGTAGCGCGGCAGCTTGAAGAGGCCGGACAGCAGGTTGATTTTCTAGGTCTGATCAATCCATCGATCGCAAACGAGCCCGACATGTTGCAAAGCGTCATCGGTCGTATCTGCCAGGTGTTGCGGATGAAGTCGGATACAGAGGCTCACTGGTACCTGCGCGCGCGCCACGCCCTGCGTCACGTGTTCAGGTTTGTGCGCCCCGGCGATGAGAGACTGGCGGACTTCCCTAAACTCACAGCGATAGACCCTCGGCTCGACAAAATGTTCCCACCGCTTGAGGCACTTTACAACGACTATGTGGGCGTCTTTAGCTGGCTCGTGAGCAGATACGAACTGCGTGCCTATGCCGGAAAGATCGATTTCTACTGGGCTGCCGACGAAGCTTTCATTCAGGAAAGCTGGAGCAACGTGCCAGCGATGAGGGGCAAGAAAGAGGTTGAGCACCATCCGATTCCAGGTACGCATATGTCCTGTGTCACCGACCATACTGAGGTTCTTGCTGAGCGATTGAGGGAGAGCCTGAGTCGGTCCCAACAGAGAGAAATGAGCCAGTTGGTATGAGTGCCATGTACTCATGCCTCTGGAGCGATAAGTGAATGCAGATCGATAGAGGAATGTTTTTCAAACGTAGTCGTGCGAGAGGAAAAGGCTCCTCTTGTATAGATAAAAGTTAGGATAGTGCAATGCGAGAAAATCAACCCTACCCACGCATCAGCGTCGTGATCCCGACACGCAATGAAGCAGAGAACCTTCACCATGTGTTACCGAACATTCCAGGAGTGGTGAGCGAGATTATATTGGTTGATGGGCATTCAACCGATGGCACCATCGAGGTAGCGCAGAAGCTCCTGCCAGATATCCGCGTTATCAAGCAGGTGAAAACGGGCAAGGGCGATGCTCTTCGTCTCGGTTTTGCCGCCTGCACAGGCGACATCGTTGTGATGATCGACGCCGATGGCTCAACCGATCCAAAGGAGATACCCCTTTTCATCGATGCACTGCTAGCAGGCAACGATTTCGCGAAGGGCTCGCGTTTTATTAAGGGCGGCGGGAGTCACGATATTACCCCACTGCGCAGTGCGGGGAACTACATACTCAGCCAACTGGTAAACATCCTGTTCGGAGTTCGTTACAGCGACCTCTGCTATGGCTATAATGCCTTCTGGAAATACTGCCTCGGTCATATCCAGGTTGATTGCGATGGCTTTGAGGTTGAGACCTTGATCAACATACGCGTACATAAAGCACACCTGAAAATAGCTGAAGTTCCTAGTGTCGAACGCCCTCGTCTTTTCGGGCAGAGCAATCTGCGCACGTTCCGCGATGGCTGGCGTGTCTTAAAGATTATCGTCCAGGAGCGCCTCAGAAGCGTCCCGCCGCTGCCGCTGGCTCATTCTGCGGATGAAGCGCTTTCTATCACCGAACATTCCCCTGCAAAGACGGGAGAGGTTGTAATGTAACATTGACTGCGTTAAAATAGTAAGGGTCCTATAGGAGTAAATACAGACCGCAACTCCTATAGGACATATAAAAATCTTATGGCTACAGTATATGGTTTGCTCATCGGTTGCTAAATGAAACAAAACGGCCCTTTAGAGAGGTAATAGTCAATGGTTGTTCCGGCTAAGAAGAGAAAAATACCTATTCTTATGTATCATAGCATTTCATGGCAGGCTACCGCGAAATTTAGACGTTTCGCGGTGGCACCGACGCTTTTTCATGAACATATGTCGTATCTTCACCAACATAACTATACTCCAATAACGGTTACTCAGTTGGTTCGTGCGCGTGCGCAAGGGAATGCTTCATTGCCAGAACGGCCTGTTGTTCTCACATTTGATGACGGCTTCTCAGATTTCTATACCGAGGCATTGCCCATACTGCAGGAGTACAATTTCCTGGCGACCCTCTATATCGTGACCGCTTTCGTTGGCGGTACGAGTCTCTGGCTACAGCACGAAGGAGAGACACAGCGACCGATACTCAATTGGGAGCAGATAGCAAGCATTAGCGCGGCGGGTATTGAGTGCGGCGGTCACACCCATACGCATCCTCAGCTCGATACGCTATCACCTCCCCAGGCGCGAGAAGAGATTATTCAGTGCAAAAGCATTCTGGAGGAGCGTCTGGGACACGAGATTGAAAGTTTTGCCTATCCATTTGGCTATCATACCGCGACCACGCAGCGCCTGGTGCGGGAAGCTGGCTATACCTCGGCCTGCGCAGTTAAATATGAGATGAGTTCAGAGACAACTAACCCCTTTTCGTTAGCACGCCTTATTGTGAGTGCAGATACAGATGTGCAAGCGCTTGCAGCGCTTCTTACCCAGGAAGCACCTTCTGTGACCACGTTTTATAAACGCGCAGCAACGCCTGCCTGGCGTCTTGCTCGTCGCTCGATTTCGTTCACACAAAATGTGCGCCATAGTAAAGGAGGGTTTCTGGTATAATGACAATAGATACAACGCTAAGCACTTCTGTAATCATTTGTGTCTATACAGAGAAACGTTGGGGCGATATCCTGGACGCGGTTGCGTCGGTGCAGCAGCAGAGCACTCCCCCACGTGAAATAATTATCGTGGTTGATCATAATCCGGCCATGCTGGAGCGCGTTCGCGTGGAGATCCCTGGTGTGATCGCGGTAGAGAACAGCGAAACGCAGGGTCTCTCAGGGGCGCGCAATAGCGGACTGGCCGTGGCACAGGGCGCATTGATCGCCTTTCTTGACGATGATGCTACTGCTGAACCCGATTGGTTGGAGCGCCTGAGTCGTTGCTGCGAAGATCCACAGGTTATGGGTGCGGGTGGAACGGTCGAGCCGGAGTGGTTAAGCAAGCAACCTCGCTGGTTCCCGGAGGAGTTCTATTGGGTGCTGGGCTGTACTTATCAGAAGCGACCAGAGAAACCGGTCGTTGTGCGCAATCCGTTTGGCGGCTGTACCTGTTATAAGAGAGAGCTATTTGACGCGGTTGGCGGCTTCAGAAGCGGAATCGGGCGGGTCGGTACGCGACCTATGGGCGGCGAAGAGACGGAACTCTGCATTCGTGGTCATCAACATTGGCCAGAGAAAGTTTTTCTCTATGATCCGCAGGCGCGCATCCATCATCGTATCCCGGCTGTTCGTGCTACCTGGAGTTACTTCCGCGCACGCTGTTACGCCGAGGGCCTATCGAAGGCGACTATCGCTGAGTATGTGGGGGCAAAGGATGGCCTGTCTTCCGAGCGCTCTTATATTATAAGCAGCCTCGCTGGCGGCATACTACGTGGCTTGCAAGATATGTTCTTCCGTCTAGATGTGACGGGCCTGCAGCGGGCGGTTGCGATAGCAGCGGGCTTGATGATCACCGTTGCGGGGTACCTGGTAGGAGCCATAAACCTGCGCTTCTCCCGTACGGCGGCCAGTTCAGATATGCAAGAGAGTGCTCAGCCATCGTTAAAGGCATTGCCGTCTGTTTCTGAAGCAGACGTTACCCCGCTTATAAAAAAGGAAAGCTAGTGCAGTGAGAGCATTACTGTTTCAATGGATAAAAGCAAATCGTGTCATGCTCGTCAATGCTGGCTCATTGATCGGAACGACGCTGATAACGGGCGTTCTGGGCTTTGCGTACTGGTGGGTGGCCGCTCGACAATTTCAGCCCGCCGTCGTTGGCCTGGCTTCTGCCTCTGTATCGGTCATGATGCTGCTTGGGCCTGTCTGCGTGCTGGGCCTGGGTACCCTATTAATCGGCGAACTTCCACGTCGGCCCGGTAAAGAGGCGTCTCTGATTAGCGCGGCCCTTATCCTGGTGGGCGTGGTAGGAGGACTTGGCGGTGTTCTCTTTGCTCTGATCGCACCGTTCATGTCACCAGCCTTTCTTCCTCTGAGAGCGTCCGTTAGCAGTATCTTGATTTTTTCCAGTGGCGTAAGCCTCGCGTCGATTACAATTGTCCTTGACCAGGCGCTGATCGGGCTTCTCTATGGAGAGTTGCAGTTCTGGCGCAATGCGATTTTTGCAGCCACAAAGCTGATCGCGCTCTACGCGCTGGGCATGTGGCTGAGTAGATACGCGGGAGGCGTGGCAATCTATGGGACATGGGCGCTGGGTAGTCTGATCTCGCTCATCCCGCTCATCGGATTCGTCGTAATAAAGAGAAAGGCAACCCTGAAACAGATAATGCCCGATTGGGGCCTGATGCGCAGGCTAGGGTTCTCGGCCTTTCAGCATCACATGCTTAATTTGATTCAACAGGTTCCAATATCGGCCCTACCGGTACTGGTGACGATTCTGCTGTCAACAACGGCAAACGCCTGGTTCTATACGGCCTGGATGATCTCGGGATTGGTCTTTATCGCCTCCTATGCCCTTACTACCGTGCTTTATGCCATCAGTCCCTCTGAAACTGAAGAACTCGCCCGCAAGATACGTATGACATTGGGACTTGCGTTTATCATCGCCATCGCGGCGAATCTGGTTCTACAGCTTGGAGCTGGTATCATACTGAGCCTCTTCGGCCATGTTTACGCCGAGGAGGCTACCTGGTGTCTGCGCGTACTGAGCCTTGCAGCCTTTCCGACAATGATCAAATACCACTACGTAGCAGTGAAGCGCATCGACAAGCAGATGACGCGCGCTATGATTCCTGTAGCGGTTGGCAGTTTTCTCGAACTGGCTGTTGCAGCCGTGGGCGGTCGCATGGGTGGGTTGTTAGGATTGAGCATTGGCTGGGTGGTAGCGGTATATATCGAGGGTACCTTAATGGCTCCCGCTGTCTATAAGGCCGCCCATTTCAATTTCCCACGACGCGCGACACCGCAAGTTGCACATGCAAGTGCTTCGCTAGCTATTGAGAAGCAAGAGACGCGACGGCTGGCGAGTGCCTCGGCTTCGAAGGGGGCAATTGAGGAGCAGGAGACACGCAGTCTGGCAGGTGTCTCTGCCTCGAATGCATCAATCGAGGCACAGGACACGCGCAGTCTGGCGAGTGTCTCAGCCTCGAATGGGGTGGAAATGCAGGACACGCGCCAGCTCGTAAGCGCTTCGGGCTCAGACGGAGCCATCGAGGACCAGGATACGCGGCAACTGGTGGGTGTCTCAGCTTCAGATGGAGCCATCGAGGACCAGGATACACGCAGCCTGACGAGTGTCTCGGCATTCTATGACGATGATGATGAGGATTCCTGGCGCTATGCCAGCGGTGAGATGGTAGTGCCGCAGCAACTGTTGAGCATCTCGTTTTCGGTCGCCAATGAGAGAAACGCGGCGGCTGCAAAGGCGGACAGGCAGTTGAGGGCGCAGCGACTGGCGCAGCTTTCAGATAGCACACTTGCGCCTGATCAGTTGGAGACGCAGCCCGTGCCCAGCACGCCTGCTCTGACCAATGGGGCGATGGACGAGACCCTGCTGCTCCCACGCTTCTTCGCTCGTCCTCCCCGGCGTTCGTGCCCGCGCTGCCACGAACGCCTGGAGGAGAATGCGAGCTTTTGCAAAAACTGTGGACTACGCCTCGATAGAAGTGAAACTGAGGAGTTCGTCCCTGGCCTTTTGAGCACTGCGGAGCATAAAGCGATCATTACATCGCAGGCTCTCCCCTGCCCCCAATGTGGAACAAAATTGCCGCCGCATGCGAAGTTTTGCAGCGTTTGCGGGCAACATATTGAGCAGCAGGGTAAAGAAAAGTGGTCACGGGCGGCTATCGTCACCGCGATTGTGACCGTAATACTGCCGATCGCTGCTCTTGTCATCTGGGCTCTTTCACTGCAGACGGTGCACGACACCCTCAGAAACATGAATGGCCTGGGCATGGTCTCGATCTTCCCTCCGTCCTACATCGCTGCGCTTCTCATCATAGCGGCAAGCTTTGGCCTGACTTTAACGCAGAAGCGCTTGAGCGTACCCATCATCTTGCTGCATATCCTTATTGTGATATGGGTGCTGTACGGCGTGACGGCCCTCACGGAGACTGTCCCGCGCTTTGCAGTTGTGTATCGACACGCGGGGTACACCGATTATATTATGCGGCATGGAGGGGTTGACCCCAACCTGGATGCTTACTTTAACTGGCCTGGATTTTTCATTTACGCGGCTTTCCTGACAAAGATCGCGGGCTATGCGAGCATTCTGCCGTACGCGGCCTGGGCGCCAGTCTTTAATAACCTGCTCTACCTCGGACCGCTCTACATGATTGGGACGACATTTACCAATGATAAGCGCATCGTGTGGCTCAGCGTATTCTTCTTCTTTGTGACCAACTGGATTGCACAGGATTACTTCTCACCACAGGGATTTAACTTCTTTTTGTACCTGGTCATGATTGCTATTCTGGTGAAATGGTTTAAAGTCCCCGTGCCGAAGAAGCCGCGTGAGCTGGGTCGGCGCTGGCGCCTCCTTGGACCTTTGCTGCCGCTGGCCCGGCGTTTCTTCAGTTGGTTAACTGCGCCAGATACATTGCCAAATGCTCCTGCCAGTAAAACGCAGCTCGTGATCCTCCAGGTTTGTCTGGTGGCGATCTTCGGGTTTATGGTCTTCAGTCACCCTCTGACGCCATTCCTGGCTCTTGCGCCTGTGACTGTCCTTGTCGTTCTGCGGCGCAATAATCCGATCTGGCTGCCTGTGGTGATGATCCTGATGACTGCGGGCTGGCTCTACTTTATGGCGCAGCCCTACCTGGCGGGTAATATCAACGCCCTCATTGGCGACTTTACGAATGTGGGAAGCTCCGTCACACAGAACGTAACCGGTCGCGTGACGCAGGGGGACCCGCAACATAATATGATCAGCGACATACGCCTCTTTATGACTGTCCTGGTGTGGGGACTCGCGCTCATAGGTGCACTCATGCGCCTGCGAAAGGGCTACCGTGACGTGACCTATGTGATACTCGCGCTCGCGCCTTTCCCGGTGTTTCTGGCCCAGTCGTACGGCGGTGAGATGCTTCTGCGCATCTACCTCTTTACGTTGCCTGCAATGTGTCTGTTTGCCGCTTCGATCTTCTTTACGTCGACTCGCAGAGACGTCTCTATCTTTATGAAAGGCGCTCTCATTGTTATTTGCGTCTTCTTGATGTGCGCGTTCCTTTTTACCCGTTACGGCAACGAGCGCATGGATTATATCACTCCCGAGGAGCTTACGGGCGTTGAACACCTCTATGATATCGCTCCCCGTGACTCGTACCTGCTGGAAGCCTGGGGCGGTACGCCCTGGGAGTTCAGAGACTACGAGCAATACAATCAAGATTCATTGGAAGATGATATACCTGATGCTGTGGCGGCCCTGAATGTGAACGCGATTGTGCAACTGATACATAATCAGTCCTCACCGAACGTGTTTATCATTATCACGCGCACCCAGAGGGCGACCGGCGATTCTGAAGGATTGCCACCTGGTACGCTCGACAAGTTAGAGAAGAAATTAATTGCGTCCAAGTTGTTTGTGCTAATATATAGAAATCGTGATGTGCAGATACTCCATTACATCGGAAAAAATTAAGAGGTAGAGAGCGATGCGTTTCCTATTCCGGTCAGCCTGGTTGTGGCCGATAATTATTCTGCTGCTGACGGCAGCCGCGGGCCTGGTCATTCTCGTGCCCGAGGTGATCGCGACGCCCGATATTGAGCTTCTGCGTCCGTCTCTTGTCATGGCGTTTCTGTTCATCTGCCCAGGTATGGCGGTCGTCCGCTTCTTTCGCTTGCGTGAAATGGTCGCTGAACTGGTGTTAGGAGTTACGCTTAGCTTCGTTATCGGTGCGTTCGTGGCCGGAATAATATTATATGCGAACCGGTGGTCACCGGTTCTGATCTTCGATATACTGCTGGGCTTTTGCCTGGCGGGAGCGGTTGCACAGCTCCTGCTGGCCTTCGCGCGCTGGTTTATCGCTCTGCGTTCCACACAGCAGGGACGCCAGGTACACGCTAAAGGCGCCTGATCTCTCTCTATCATGAAGAAACAAAGGTGTTGGTTGGATGCTTTTGCGCTCTCGGCGCTCATTTCGCCGCTACATAAAAAATAGCAGTACGCATCTGTTTTTACTCTGCATGCTGCTTTCGGTCATACTGGCATCCTGTGGGCAGCATTCTACTGCACATGGGCTTATCTTTCCTGTTCAGGACAACGTCCCGACGGAGGCCGATGTGTCTGTGGACGTCGATCTGACTTCTCCCTTACTGACCAGTCAGTTCGCCCCTGGTATCTCTCTTATCGATACATCGTTAGATGTGCAGCCAGGAAACAATCTCGCCGCAGTCAACAATGCAAAATCGCTGATTAAGCAGTCTATGCCTTACGTAGATACGCCGATTATGGCCTGGGGCGCCCCCGATCCCTGGCCCGATCCCAACCAGCCAGAGCCAACAAACTGGTCGTACCTGGATAGCCGCCTGCAACTTATTCGTGCGATGGACGGCATTCCGGTGCTTACGTTAAGCGAGGCGCCGTGGTGGATGAAAGGACAACTGGAACCTGATGGGAGCACACAGGTTCTTACCCAGTCCGACGAGTGGTCGGACATCGCCTATGGTTCCAGGATTCTGGATAATAAGATGGGGGCGTGGCTGCACCTGGTGCAGCGCGTAGCGGAACGCTATATGGCTGCTCCCTACAATGTCCGTTATTTCCAGGTCTGGAACGAGCTGAAGGGATACTACGATCCCATCACCAACGCGTATGATTACACCACAAGCGCCGGCGATCCCGGCGGCTCCAATGCTAAGCATGGCTATACCTTCATGTACAACCAGGTCTATGCCCGGTTGATGCAGGTTGCCAAATCCCTAAATATCCCACCGCAGAGTATCAAGGTGGGCGGACCATATGTGGTGATGGATACCTGGCATTCAACCAATCAGAGTCAGCTTTCTAATATCACGAAGGCATATGGCACATTTGATCGCCGACCGCTTGATGTGATCATGTACTGGCTGCAGCATAAAGAGGGGGCGGGATTTATTACCCTGGATGCGAACAATGCAAACAGAGATATCGAGACCGATGCGGACCCCTTTACTGCCGCTGAAAAGTTTGCCGACGTGACGCAATGGATCAGGTCGCTTGATCCGACCACCTATCCTGGGGCCAGGACGTTGCCAGTCTGGTTCGCGGAGTGGTATGCAACATCCTATGACTATGCCCCCAACGATACCTACAATACTGCGATCAAGGCCTACGCGCTGATGAAATTCCTGGAGGCCGGTGGCGCGGTAGCGCTTTCCTGGGGCAGCACAGGTGCCACGCCGGCGGATGTCACTATCTGGACCGCTACGAACCAGCAGGGTGGAGGGCGAGCGTCGCCTTTTTATTATGTTTTGAAGGATCTCAATACCTACTTTGCACACGGCGTGCGTATCTACCAGACGATCGTCTCCGATTCCAATAGTGTGGAGGCGTTGGCTTCGTCCAGCTGGGTCATGCTGGTGAATAAAACAGCGAAGAGACTCACTGTGAGTATTGATTATAAGAAGATGGTTTCGCTACAACCCTACCAGGTGACCGTGCTTCCTCTCCCAGCACGATAATCGCGGGGGTGACTCTCTCCAACTTGTGGATTACGGCTTCACTGTTTGTCATTGGTGGACAGATGTGCTAAGCTATTCAAAACGTTGTTGAACTTAATGCAGAACTGCTTGCAAGATCGTAGAGAGAGGGATAAGTGGCGAACCAGTATCACCTGGAACTTCTTCAACAGGGAAGCGAGAAGTGGAACTTATGGCGTAGTCAATCTCCTGGAGTACAGCCTGATCTCAGAAGGGCTGTACTGAGTGGCGCGAATCTAGTAGGCGCGAATCTGAGCGAAGCTAGTCTGAAAGGCGCCGTTATGAAAGGGACGCTGCTCCAGGGAGCGATGTTCTGGCGTGCATCTCTCAGGGGCGCGGATCTACGCCGGGCCGATCTGCAACAGGCGCATCTCTACCAGGCGGATCTCGTGCAAGCAGAATTGAAGGAAAGTAATCTTTACCAGTCAAACTTTAGAGAGGCCGTTCTGGGTGGAACGAACTTCGCGAATGTTGACCTGAGTACCGCAAAGGGGCTGGAGACCATCCGGCATATGGACCGTTCTTACGTCGACATTCATACCCTGTACCGTTCGCAGGGACATATTCCTGACGAATTCTTAAGAGGGATAGGCGCTCCCGATCATTTCATTACCTACACGCACTCAATGTTCAGTACTCCTATTCAGTATCTCTCTTGTTTCATCAGCGCCTCAAGCCATGATCAGGCTTTTGCTGCACGCCTCTATGAAGATCTGCAGAGCGAGGGCGTGAGGTGCTGGTTTGTGTTGCATGAGCTTAAGGGCGATGATGACGATTTCAAGCGCATGGCGGAGACGTTTCAGCATTACGATACCTGGCTGCTGCTGCTCTCCGAATATACTCTCGGTAGTGAATGGATCAAGCAGGAAGTGCGCATGACTTTGAGCCTGGAAGAGCGCCAGAAGCGCACTATCCTCTTTCCTTTGTACCTCGATCCCGCGTTTCTGGATACGACGGCGGATCAGTTTCTCGTTGCGTTGCAGAATCGCAGTGGTCAGAATAGCCTGCTCTCCTCATTACAAAAGCATCGCATGCGGAATTTTTCCGGCTGGAATGATGAAAGTGTTTACCAGAAGGCATTCGCCGAACTCTTGCACGACCTGCAACGCCAGTCTATCTCGGTGCCTGGTTAAATTGCGACGATATTGCCGCTTTGCGCGCTGTGTTGCGCGGCTTCGATGATGCGTATGGTAAGCGCCGCATCAGCCGGATCGACGGGAGGCGGACCCCCTGTGACGAGAGCGTCACGCAGGAGGCGATAGAAGCTTTCATAGCTCCCAGCCAGCGTCTCCACCGATCCATCGAAATGCACGCCGCCGACATCCGTCGAGAGCCTGCCCCACTGTTCGCGTGCTTCTCTGCCCCAGGAGGGATCTCCTGGTCGTATGCCAGCTTTAAGCGCGTCTTCTTGCGGGTCCATTCCCCATTTTTCATAGGTGCCGTGCAGCCCGTTGATGCGAAAGTGGGCCCCGGCTATACGCGCTACGACGCTCATCGACAGGTGGGCGTGGAGGCCATGTGCGAAGGTGAGCGCTACAAATGTGTCGTCGTCTACCAGCGCGCCAGGACGTTGTCGCTCGCTCTCAGCGTAGACCTGTAGTGGTCGCCCGAAGAGCTGCGTGGCCTGGTCGATGAGGTGGCTGCCAAGGTCGTACAGTAGTCCTCCTGCGTCCTCCGTCGCTGCCGACTCGCGCCAGGCATCGGCTCGTGGCGCGGCACGATAGCGATCATAGTGCGAAGCAAAGCGTGTGATGGGACCGAGCAGCTCATCGGCGAGTATCTGCCGTACGGTCAGAAAGTCATTGTCCCAGCGCCTGTTCTGGAAGACCGTTAAAAGCTTCCCGGTTTTCTTGCTGGCGGCGATAAGCTGTTCCGCCTCAGCAGCTGTTGCCGCCATTGGTTTATCGATGACCACGGGCAGTCCGGCGTTCAGCGCGGTGAGGCCCAGGGGGACATGGGCGCGGTTGGGCGCTGCTATGACAACCAGATCGTAGCGTGCAGGCTGCGACCAGAGCGCATCAGCCCCCGTAAGAATCTCCGCCGCTGGAAAATCCTGTCGGGCCTGCTGTTGCCGGGTGGGCGAGCCTGTCACGATTGCCGAGACGCTCATACCTGGAGTTGCGGCGATCAGTGGAGCGTGAAATACCGAGCCTGCAAGTCCATAGCCGATAAGCGCGACGCGCAGGGTATCGGTGCTTGAGTGCGTTGACGACATATGTTTCCTCATGTTTTTTGTGTGAAAAATAAAAAGCTCTTTTGACAGAATGATATCACGTGGGAAAATATGCGCAAGAGCATTTTTACATTTGCTTGCTTACGCTGCTCACGAATGATGCAATGTATTCAGTTGGTGAGCGTGTTTAAGAGAGCGGCACGAACTCGTTGGAGTAAGGCCGCGTAATCAAAACTGTGGGAAGTTGTAGTGTCGATTTCAACGACCTGGCCACTGAGAGCAAGATGAGTAAGATGCCCCTGTAAGACCCGCTCTTTGTTTTGTTCAATAAATTCCAGGTCGCGATCACGATGGCCGATGTGTCGTTCTACAGTTCCTGCCCGTGCGAGAAAGCGTTCCAGGAGGACTTCCCCATCTGTCTTGCACAGAATTTGAAATGGCTCAAAATCGTGAGCGTGTTGCAATTGGAGAAACTCGGCGCTTCTTAGTTCGGGGCGACCAAAGAACCCCTCAACGATTAACGATTGGCCTGCTGCTAACAATGAGCTTGCAATGTAGTAGAGGAATGTAAAAGTTGCGGGGCCTATCAAAGGTGAGAGCCCATTGCTTTGACATTCCAGCGCATCGTAGAGCGTCTCATAAATGCCATCTCTACCGAAGACTGGTAGGCGAAGATCGGCTGCGAGCCGTCTCGCCAGAGTTGTCTTTCCAGTGCCAGGGAGGCCATTCACAATAATCAACAATGGTTTTCCCATATGATCTGCTCACCTTCTCTTTATCTTTCCCCAATGAAAAGTATATTACTCGATATCTCCTGGTCTGCCAAGACAGGCGTCACTATGGTCTCGCTCATAGGTGAGAGCCGTGTTATACTGTACTTATTATCGACCGCTCTCATCGATGAAGATCGCAACAAAATTTGTGAACAGGGGTATTACCACGTGAATCCAGTTTCTTCGCTTCCTTCCCACCAGTCTGTATTGACGGCCCTGCAGGCCGTTCACGGCATAACGCTGCTCCACGATGTGCTTGACGGTCGCGCGGGGCGGGCCGTCCTGGACCTGCTGCACCTGCTCGCCTCACCGGAGCCCGCCGCGGTGGCGGTGGCATTTTCCTATAGTACTGCCTTTAGAGAGCTTGCAGTGGCTGTCGATAGCAATGCTACTCTGCCCGATGCCTGGCAGGCTTACCTTATTGCTCGCCTGGCCGATGACAGCAATCTGTGGAGTTCACGCGTTGAGCGTGGGGAGACCATCACGTCGGCGCTGCGGTCCCAGGCGCAGCGTGATCTGCGCGCACTCCACCTGTTGTTTCGACTCGATGCGCAGATGCTCTGGCAACTCGCGCGCGAGATTGTTGTTCCGGTACTGCCCGTTCTGCAGGATGCGTGGGTGCCGTGGTACGATCTTGCGCCGCCGCCGGAGGAGCGGAATGCGCGCGATGAGCTGGCGTATACCGCAATGGAGTGCGTAGATTGGGACGAACTGACCGAGCCTTTGGAGGCGTACTGGTCGCGTCATGGCATGGGTCCGCTGGCGCGCTATCGCGTCCTGCGCTGGCAGGGCAGCGAGGAGGGATTGCACGGGATCGCCCATCCCGATCCTGTGCAGTTGAGCAACCTGATCGGGTGCGAACGCGAGCAGTCGCTGCTCAAGGCGAATACGGAGCGTTTTCTCGCCGGACTTCCCGCCCAGGATGTCCTGCTCTACGGCGCGCCGGGCACGGGCAAATCTTCGACCGTGAAGGCGCTGGTGAACGCCTACGCCGATCAGGGCCTGCGCCTGGTGGAGGTGCGCAAAGAGTATATCGGCGATCTGCCACGCATTATTGCACAGTTGCGTGGGCGGGCGCCGCGCTTCCTGCTCTTCATCGACGATCTGTCCTTCGAGGAGCACGAGACGGAGTACAAGGTGCTCAAGATGCTGCTTGAGGGGACCGCCGAGGCGCGTCCGGCGAACGTGCTGATCTATGCCACCTCCAACCGCATGAACCTGGTCCGCGAGAACTTCGCCGAGCGCGGCAAGCCGAGCGAGGATGTGAACTGGCGCGACGGTATGGACGAGAAACAATCGCTGGCCCATCGCTTCGGACTGCGGGTAACATTCAGTTCACCCGATCAGCGGCGCTACCTCCAGATCGTCGCGGGACTGGCGCAGCAACGCGGTATTATTCTGCCGGAGGAGGCGCTCAATGAGCGAGCGCTCCATTGGGAGCGCCAGCATGTTGGGCGCTCGGGCCGTCTCGCGCGCCAGTTTATCGACGATCTGGAGGCTGAGCTCAAACTACTATAAGTGTTAACATGTTTGTAGTATGAGAACTGTGTATATGCGACGTAAGAAAATTAGAGCAGTGGGAATCTTTGGGCGCCGGGAGGCATCTTCCCACTAGCGGGCCAGCAGGTCGGCTGCCACATTAGATTGCGATCTCGTCCTGGTGTTTGAGGCCAGCATACACCGACGCGGGATCGGTTGCCAGCATGGCGCTTCTGTGGAACCGGTACGGCAGCAGCCAGCCGGATGAGCTTCGTCATCATTTTTGTTTTCATCGTGCAACTCCATTTGTACGCTGGTAGTATCGAATATACTCAGCGTGTGCAATGCAACGATATGCTTTCCTGGATCTCGTGTACTCATTTCCCATCTCAACCTCCACATAACTATTTTACATAGCATAAGCATGATACGAATTAAGGGCAGATCAGGTTGCGGATTATGGCAGCAACTTGCTGTACTGCTTTGAAGTGGCTGGAAGAGGAGAGGCCCGATTATTCGCCATGCCTCTCTCCATCCTGATCTCTGATCAGGATGCTCAAAGCATGTACAAGCGTCGGTCCTGTAACGCTCAGTTCCGCCAGGACGGTGGCTGAAAGGCGGCGTAGAATCTCTTCACCCTGTTCGGTGAGGTGCACAATCACACGCCTTTGATCGGCTTCATCGCGCGTACGTTCGACGAAGCCGCGCTCCATCATACGATCTACCAGTTCAACCGTACTGTGGTGCTGAATCTGTAGCCGCTCGGCCAGTTCGCCTATGGCTGCTTTTCTGCTTTCGGGGAGTCCCTTGATCGCCAAGAGTAACTGGTGCTGCTGCGGCTCGAGTCCTGCGGAGCGGGCCATCTGTTCACTAAAGCGCATAAAACGGCGAATCTGATAACGAAATTCTGAAAGCGCGCGATAGTCGGCCATATCAATATCAGCGTTAGTCTCCATGTATTGTCCCTCAGTCAGTTCTATTGATGATTGGTTAACAATAGCATAAACTGTAGCTTTCCTTGACGGCAAGGCATTATCAAAAGTGTCCCATCTTTTTTATGAAGCGTCAGGATCTTCTTCTCCGCTGCATCATATAGTAGGCCACTGTTTTCTTGAGGGTTGAAAAGGTCTCGTGAACGCGTCTGAGCTTCCAGGCTGTACGGGTCTTGAAGGCATACGACGAGGCATCGGTAGGGTCCAGGCGAATGGCCTGTTCCGACGCCGTGAACGCATCGTTGTAACATTTCAGACGGTAGTATGTTTGTCCCTTGGCGCGAATGACGCGTGCGTCGGTGGGATCGAGGCGCGTTGCCTGCTCGTAGGCGATGAGAGCTTCTTCATAGTTTTTAAGGCCGTAGAGGATGTTACCTTTATTGTAGTAGGAGCGCGCATCCTGAGGGGCAAGCTGGATCGCCTGCTCGCTGAGCGCCAGGGCCTCGTCGTAGCGCTTGAGGCCATAGAGGGCCTTGCTCATATTATAGTATGTCCGTACATCCTGGGGAGCAAGTTTGACAGCCTGTCTGTAGGTTTCCAGGGCCTCGTCGTAGCGCTTGAGGCCATAGAGCACGTTCCCCTTGTTGTTGTAGGCACTGACATAGGTAGGGGCAATGTGCAGTGCCTGCTCGCAGGCCTGAAGGGCCTCGTTGTAACGCTTGAGGCTGTAGAGCACTTTGGCCTTGTTGTGGTAGCTGAGGGCGTTGTTGGGGACAAGGCGGATAGACTCCTCGAAGGCAACCAGGGCCTCGTCGTAGCGTTTGAGCCCGTACAGGGCGATGCCACGGTTGAAGTGCGTTCCCGCGTCGTATGGTGTCAGCCCGGCGGTCTGCTCAAATGCGAGTAGAGCTTCGTCGTAGCGCTTGAGGGTGGAGAGCGCAATACCTTTACTATAATGCGCCTCTGCATAGCTGGGGACCTGCCGGATCGCCTGCTCAAAAGCTGCTATGGCTTCGATGTAGCGCCTGAGCCGGTAGAGCGCGTTGCCCTGACCCTGATAGGCCTGGACAAAATTCGGTGAGCTGGCGATCGCCTGCTTGTAGGCGGCCAGGGCCTCTTCGTAGCTACCGAGCTGGTAGAGCGTGTTGCCGGTGTTATAGTGCTCGTATGCGAGGTGAGGAGAGAGATGAATCGCCTTCTGATGAGATGTGCTGCCTTCTTCATGGCGCTTGAGACGAGAGGTGGTATGAAATCTCCCTTGCTGCGCATGCTTGCTCTGTGGGTCGAGGCGTAACGCCTGCTCATAAGAGGTAAGCGCTGCCTGGTACCAGCCATCTCTGAAATGAGCATCGCCCTCCGCCAGCCACTGCTCTTTTGTTTTCGGCGTTTCTCTGCTGCTTGATATCAGAGAATGCTCGGATTCAAGATCTCTGTAATCCATATATGCTTGCTCCCCTCATGCATATGGAGGTGGTTGTGACGTTCCCTTTCTTGCTTGCTCAGGTGACGGTGATTGTCCAGGGAGACGAACTCGCCTCATTGCCATTTTGATCTGTAGCGGTAGCTGTCAATATATTGACTTTACCGACTACGCGTATCTGGAAGACGGCGATCCCCTGGCTGTTTGCCGTCTTCTGCCCGAAGGAGCGCACCTTGCCGTTCAGGGCGATAATGACTCCACCTTCGTTTGCCTTTGTGGAGATGGCGACGATCGTGTACGCTGGTGCGCTTGTTGGGGCGCTGGTGATAGTGACCGTGAGCGGCGGTACCGGCGTGAGATCTGGTGTCGCTATCGGTGCCGTGGCTGGTGCCTTCGTGGGGATAGTGACCGGTTGTATGGTTGGCGTTGCGCCCGCTTGCATTGTGGGTATAACGCTGGTCTGTCCCACTGTAGCCGTCGCGGTCGTGCCAGGAGGCGTTTCCTGGCCGCCCGCCGTGACTGAAGGGGTCGTTGTAGCGGGCACCGTTGCCTGTTGCGTAATGAATACTGTTCTCTTGTCCTGTGTAAAACGAGGCCAACTGATCACTCCCGCAAAGATCATGAGTCCGATGACGAGCAGGCCAGATAGCGCAATGGCAACGAGCCGTGCTTTAGGGCGATGCGGCTTTACTCTTGTCCTCGACACTCCTGTCGTCGGAAGGCGCATAAGCGTCGGGAGCGGGGTTCCCGGAGGGAGTTTTCTCGCCTGGGACGACACCACTCCCTCTTTTGGTGTGAAAGGTGGGTCAGAGACAGGGACCACCAGGGAGAACGCTGGTGGCGTATAGGGTGGAGAATTTCTTTCCTGCGTCTGTAAGGGGAACTGTGAATATGGTTCCCTTAGCTCGACTTCCACAGATAGAGACGAGATGCGCGATTGAACAGTGAACGCGCCCTCACCATCCGCAAAGTGTAGCGGTAGATCATCAGGTGTTCCATCCATGCCGGGTGCAGGAGCGCCTCGTTTCTCAAAGGAGGTACGGCCTATCTGGTCTGGGGGGAGTTGAGATAGAGCCGTGTCTTCCTCTGAAGACGTCGGTGTGCTCTTTTCCTGGCCTGGGATAGATGAGGCGAGAGGTGACTCGAGCGAGATAGCCGATCTATCGGCAAGGCGTGAATTTTGAAGCGTGTGCATCATGCAGGCATCTTCCAGTGCATAGCCGAATTCCTGAACGCTGGCAAAGCGCTTTCCAGGCTCTTTTGCTAGCGCTCTCATCACAACCTTCTCAATGGCGGGTGTGACGGCGGGGGCTTTTGCACGTAAGGGTGGTGGGGAAGTATACAGGTGCTGGATGGTGATCTCGCGTTCGGAGCCTGTAAAGGGGCAGGAACCACAGAACCACTCGTAAGCGACGACGCCTAGCGCGTACTGATCGCTGGCTCGTCCCGGCTGGCCCTGGATCTGCTCCGGCGCCATATATGCCGTCGTGCCAGCCGTCACGCGTGCGGGCACGTTCGTACTCTGTGCGATAATAGCCAGTCCGAAATCGCTAAGCTGGAGCGTCAAGTTCTCCCTCAGCAACATGTTCTCTGGCTTAATATCGCGGTGAATCACCCCATGATCGTGCGCATACTGTAGGGCGCTTGCCACCTGTTTTGTGTAGGAGGCGATCGTCGTCCACGGCAGGATGCTCGTTCTGGGATAGCGATGGCGCAGCGTCCCGTGCTCTGCATAGCTCATGACCAGAAATGGAGTAATCTCTTCTATACCAAATTCCAGTACGCGTATGATATGCGTATGTTCCAGGCGTGCAATAGTGCGGGCTTCCTTGAGGAAGCTTTCGAGCGCATGATGCGCCAGTTGCATATTCAGCACTTTGATAGCGGCGGGAGTATTTAGATAGACATGTTCACCAAGATAGACGCTGGCAAAGCCTCCCTGGCCCAGCAGGCGGATAATACGATAATTGCCTAATTTTAGACCTACACAATCGGACATGTGTGGACTTCTCCTGAAGATAAAAAGATAATGTGAAAAGGATCGATATATACCCTTTCGTTTATAAAGATTGTGATGCTCAGTGTTATTCTGCTATTGAAAATAGATGTTCATAGTATTTTGAAACGTTCGTGTGGCGCGCGTTTAACTTTTTTTCGACAGGAAAGGACTTTTGTACACAAGCACATTCTGTAGGAAAGATGCAGGATAGAGAATACGCAGGATAGAGAATATATATGCAAACAGTGCCAGCATTTATCCATAGCCTGGAATAATACTGACCGGGGCGTCTGCTATTTCTGGGTGTAGAAGATGCGCATCATGCGCACGAAGTCGATGACCGACAGCGCTTTTCTTTTATCCCAGGTTCAGGCTGCATTTCTGGTTGGCAAATGCATCGTGCGCGAACGGCAACGGTGACATAAACTGTCTTCTGGGGGGGGATTGTAAAGAGATGTTGGGGATGTGCGTCTTCTTGCATGCCTGTTCAAGATCGTATGCAAAATCCTCCGCGCTAGGGAAGCGCTGATCGGGCTCTTTTGCCAGGACCTTGCGTACAACTTTCTCGATGGCTGGTGCGATCTCGACACCCTTCTCGCTGAAGAAAGGGGGGGGAATAAACAGGTGCTGGTGTACTACCTCTTCAAACGTTCCTGTGAACGGCCAGTCGCCGCAGAGCCATTCATAGACGACAACGCCAAACGCATAAAGATCGCTACTCCGGCGCGGCTTCCCCTGCAATTGCTCTGGTGCCGCGTATAGCACGGTCCCCTCGAAGTCGCGGAAGGCTAGCGTCGTGGGATTGAGGCTCTGCGAAACAATAGCGATGCCGAAATCGGAGAGCATGATCTCATCGTTTGGGCCGAGCAACATATTGTGCGGCTTGATATCACGGTGAATAAGCTGGTGCAGGTGGATATATTGTAGTGCGCTGGCAATCTGTCTGACGTTGTGCATGATCGTGACCAACGGGAGACGCGTCCCTTTCGGATAGCGCTGGCGCAACGTTCCCCTGGGTGCATAGTCCATGATCAGGAATGCCGTATCGTCAGCCATGCCGGAGTCGAGCACCTGTATGATATGCGGATGGCGGAGTTGTGTCAGCAGGGCTGCCTGGGCAAGAAATTTCGCGGCGTCGTTGCCTCGCCCATCGAATAATTTAATGGCAGCCTGCGTGCGCGTTATGTTGTGCTCGCCTAAATAGATCTCGGCATAGTCGCTTCTTCCCAATAAGCGGATCAATCGGTAGTTGCTGATGCATTGATCCAGGCGCTGGCTTTCGTTAGTCATAGGCGTCTCACTCTGGTCAGGCTACATATGTGTTTCATGCTGAGATTGTAGTGGAATGTGTGGACTTGTGTCAAATTGCTTGCTTTTAGTCCTAAACATATCGATTTGCCATAGGAAGGCGGTTGCGGTACTATGCAGCAAGATTTGGTCGATAGGGACAGAATGCGTCCCTATCATCAATGATGAAAATTTGGTAAGCTTTAAATTCAGTCAGAAACGCCGCATACGCGGCTAGTGCTACGACGCTCTCTATTCCGACCGACAACGATGCGATGCATCTACCTACGGTCAGTCGGTCGGAGCGGAAGCACTCATCTGACTGAAAGGAAGTAAGTGGGTGGAGATGAATTCTATTTTCTGGCAGCGAAAAAGGAGATAAAATTATGCCCGGTTGGTTGAGCGCTATAGCTGGAATTGTTCTTGTGAATCTGGTTTTGAGCGGCGATAATGCCCTGGTAATCGGAGTGGTGGCGGCTGATTTGCCGCGCAGGCAGCGTTGGATGGCCGTTGTTGCGGGCGGGGCTGGTGCTATTATTTTGCGGGTCGGGTTCGCAATCCTGGCAACGTTGCTGCTACAGATCCCACTCTTGCAGACTATCGGTGGCATCGTGCTCTTATTTATCGCACTGCGCCTGCTGATCAGCCGCAACCAGAGCGATGGCCCGCAGGGTAGTAAATTGGTGCAGAAGGGCTTCTTGATGGCTGTGCTCACGATTCTGGTGGCCGATGCGATGATGAGTCTGGACAATGTTCTAGCCGTTGGTGCCCTGGCGGACGGCAATCTCCTGGTCCTCGCGATCGGCCTGGGGCTGAGCATTGCTCTGGTATTGCTTGGTAGCTCGCTGCTATCTACGCTGATGAGGCGTCTGCCCTGGCTGCTCGATATTGCCAGTCTGGTACTGGCGTGGACGGCTGCCAATATGATTTTGAGCGATCTGCGCCTGGGTCCGGTAGCCTGGACATATATTGCGCTACCAGCACTGACGATCGGGGCAGTGCTGGTAGCCAATGTTGTACTACGCATGCGCGCGAGGCGTTTTGTCAACGTTAGAGTGTAAAGAGCGCCTTGACCAGCCCTCGTGGAGAGTCGACCAGGCGCGTGAAGACCTCCTGACCCTGCTCCAAGGAGAAGTGTCTGACCCAGGTGGTGGCGTCGACATGCCCATCCGCGATTAGCGCGATGGCGTCGCGCATATCACGATCGCAGGAGCCGTAGGAGCCCTGGATGCGCACCTCGCGATTGATCAGGCCCAGGATGTCGAGCGAGCTTTCAGCGTCGCTCAGGCCCAGAAAAACCGCTGTTCCTCCATGTGCCATCAGTTCTAGCGCCTGTCGTCGTGTAACGCTACGTCCCACCGCGTCGACGACGATGCTTGCCAGTCCTCCTGCCGCTCGATAGTTTCTCTCTACGAGAGCGTTCTAGCCTGCCCGTGTGATGTTGATATGGTATCATTTTGGGGAGGGTGCGCGTTTTTGGAGGTCGCCTCCGTAGGCTCATCTAATCGGTTATGGGTGCGTGGACGGTTTGTCATTGAGAAGAGATGTGGGTGACTTCATCGCTACGAGGACGCTTTGTGGTGCGTTTCCTTTATGGATGTATCGATTATGGATGTATCGATGTAAAACTATGATACTCTTACCTGGAGGTTGCCGATGTTACTTCAACCATTTCAAGATACCAATGGCCTCCTGACTGCCGTGCCGTTGCCAGATCTCGTGTTGTTGCGCCAGCGTTTCCCTCGTCCTCGTATTGCGAATGTCAGTGCGGCGGTGACTGCCGCGCTTGAAAGCGTGCATGCGAAGATATGGCCCGGCGCGCGTATCGCCATCGGCGTGGGGAGTCGCGGCGTGGCGGATATCATACCGGTTGTAGCGACCCTCGTTGCTACATTGCGTCGCTACGAGGCAGAACCATTTATCGTCCCGGCGATGGGGAGCCACGGCGGGGCAACGCCTGAAGGCCAGCTCGCCATCCTCGCCAGTCTGGGTATCACAGAGCAGGCCATCGGTGTCCCCATCGTATCTTCTCTCGATGTCGATGTGCTGGGAAGGCTGCCTAACAGTATGCCCGTCTATATCGACCGCGCCGCCCACGCCGCCGACGGCATTATTGTGGTCAACCGCGTCAAGCCGCACACCGACTTCGACGCCGCGATCGAGAGTGGCCTCTCTAAAATGATTGCCATCGGCCTGGGCAAGCACGCCGGCGCTCTGGAGGTGCACTCCTGGGGCGTCGAGGGCCTGGCGACGCATATACCGGAGGTGGCGAAGTTCGTCATCGCGCATGCATCCCTGCTCTGCGGCCTGGCAATTGTCGAGAATGGCTATGATGAGGTTGCCGAGATCAAGGCGGTGTCGGCGGAGGGGATCGCGAACGAGCCCGAGCGTGCCCTGCTGCGACAGGCGAAGGAGATGATGCCGCGCCTGCCCTGGGACGCGCTGGACGTACTGGTCGTCGATGAGATGGGCAAGAACATCAGCGGAGCCGGTATGGACCCCAATATCATTGGACGCATGCGTGCCGTCGATCAGCAGAAGCCGACCGCCGCTCGCATCACCAATATCACGGTGCATGATCTCACCGGAGCATCTCATGGCAATGCGAGCGGCGTGGGCTACGCCGACTTTACTACCTCGCACATGGTTGAGAAGCTCGATCTCCAGTCTCTCTATATCAATTCGCTGACCGCAGGCGTGATTGCGATGAACTCGTGCAAGATCCCGATGGTCCTGCCCGATGATCGCTCCGCGCTTCAGGCAGCGATACGTAGCTGTGGCCGTGCCGATCCGACGCAGGTGCGCCTGGCGCGCATCGAGAACACGCTGCGCCTGGAGTATATCCTGGCCAGCACACAGAGCCTGGACCATTTACGGTCCGGCGCCGATGTCGAGGTGATTGGTCCGGCAATACCTTTTTCTCTTGAGCCGGATGGCTCGCTCACGCCCTTTGCCGCAATTCTGCGGACACAGGTCTCATAAGGAGTTCTTGCAATGGAATCTCAGCATAATCTACCACCCATTCTCCATACGGTCGCGCGCGGCGTCACCGGACGCGGCGAGCCGCTTCCACTCCACGAAGTAGCGGTCCTGCTGCACCCCGATGATGATGTTGCCATTGCGCGCGTTCCGCTTGGTCGCGGCATCGTGCTGCGCCTGCCTGCTACGGGTATGGAGGAGGGGAGGCTGGTAGAGGTCACACAGCGCGTACAAGCGGGACACAAAGTGGCCCTGCGCGTGCTGGCACAGGGCCAACCCGTGCGGCGCTACGGCTCTATCATCGGCTTTGCGATGCAGCCAATTCCGGCGGGCGCGCACGTCCACAGCCACAACCTGGCCGTCGGAGAGCTCCAACGGCACTACGAATACGGCGTCGATGTGCGGTCCGTCGATCTCGTTCCGCCGGAGCAGCGGCGCACGTTTCTGGGCTACCGGCGCCCTGATGGCAAAGTGGGCACGCGCAACTATATCGCGATTATCAGCAGCGTCAACTGCTCTGCCAGCACGGTGCGGGCAATTCAGCGCCGTTTCGGTTCCGAGGTGATGTGGGCGTATCCCAACATCGATGGCGTCATTGGTCTGACGCACAAAAGCGGCTGCGGCATGCGGCATGGCAGTTCGGCGGTCGAGCAGTTGCAGCGCGTCCTGGCTGGCATGGCGGTCCATCCCAACGTAGGCGCGTACCTTCTGGTCGGTCTCGGTTGCGAGGGCAACCAGGTGCAGGAGCTGATCCGCGACATGGAGCTGGATCGTGGCGAGCACGCGAACTGGAAGCAGGCGCTCTTCCTGAATATCCAGGAGAACGCGGGCATTGCCAGCACAGCCGACGAAGCTGAGCGCATCATCACAAAGCTCCTGCCCGAGGTGAACGCGGTCCGGCGCGAGTCTGTTCCCATCTCCGAGCTGACCGTGGCGCTGCAGTGCGGTGGCAGCGATGGTTGGAGTGGTATCACGGCGAATCCGGCGCTGGGCTACTGTGTCGATGAACTGGTGCGGCAGGGCGGGACCGCCGTGCTGAGCGAGACGCCGGAGATCTATGGTGCGGAGCATATCCTGCTCCGCCGCGCGCGCAGCCGCGAGGTTGGCGAGAGCTTCGTCGAACGGATTCGCTGGTGGGAGCACTATACCGCCATCAACGATATGGAGATGGACAATAATCCCACCCCTGGCAACAAGCTCGGTGGTCTGACCACCATCTACGAAAAATCGCTTGGGGCCATCGCCAAGGGCGGCTCAACACCGCTCAACGCCGTCTATAAATACGCCGAGCAGGTCACGGAGCGCGGCCTCGTCGTCATGGATACCCCCGGCTATGATCCCGTATCGGTGACGGGCCAGGTTGCGGGCGGTGCGAACATCATCGTCTTCACGACCGGGCGCGGCTCCGCCTTCGGCTTCAAACCCGCCCCCTCGCTCAAGGTAGCGACCAACACGACCATGTATGAGAGCATGAAGAGCGACATGGATATCAACGCAGGCGTCGTGCTCGATGGTGTGAGCACCCAGGCGATGGGGATGCAGATCCTGGAGGAGGTAATCGCCGTCGCGAGCGGCAAGCAGAGCAAAAGCGAGGCGCAGGGAGTCGGCGAAGAGGAGTTTGCGCCGTGGATTCTAGGCGCGACGATGTAAAACAATAGGGATATGGAACGTGGAGGGTGATAGTTGCGAAAAGTATGGACAAACCAGACTCTCTGACAAACCACGAGAGCCTTCTACCGTGCCCCAGGTTTATGATGTGTCGTTTTGTCCTTCAGCAAGCGCAGGTAGTTGGCGAGATGTGCGTTGAAGGTCACCCCTTCATACCATTCGGGGTAGGTTTCGTGCAGTGACTGGAAGGCGGGGGTGATAACATACAAGGTAAATAGACTCACATCCATCGCTTCAATGAGGGAGCGTAGATGATGTGGCGAAGGGGGTTGCCATTGTACATCCTCTTTGTTTTCTTCGCTCTCTTCATTCAAGTGAGAGTGCGTCCTGGTCTCTACAAGACTGGTATAACCTAATGCGAGGCGCGTCGCCTCTGGCGTATGGATAGATACGCCAGAAGGATCTGTCTTATCTATCCATTGATGAACGACATGAAACAGGTCTGAGTCGCTAAGCGCCAGTAAATCCACCTGGACCCGTTTGGCGAAGTTTCTGGATTGATTGTTCATCTTCATGGGAAGCTCTTCCTGGCGCTTATTAACTCTCTATACTGGGATTACCAGCGCGATCGGCGGTCGTTACTACGGCCACTGTTTTGTGCCTGGTAACAATCACGGCAATAGACGGGCCTGTCATCTCGCGGTTGGAAAGGCACCTGGGCCTCATTTCCGCAACTGGCGCAGGTCACGCTATACATCTGGCGTGCCTCACGCTCACGGTAGCCGCCGCCGCCCCCGCCTCTACCATAAGAATCGCGTCCGGTGTTCGCCTGCTTACGTGCCGCACGGCACTCTGGGCAACGGCTCGGCGCGTTAGTCAAGCCACGGTTGGCATAAAATTCTTGCTCACCAACGGTAAACGTAAATTCTTGATTGCAATCGCGGCAATACAGGGTCTGATCTGTAAAAGACATGTGTTCTTCTCGATTCTGGGGTCTTCCCACTGCAAAAACTCTGTATCGCGCAGCTTTCAATAGACGATCTACTCTGAGCAACAATGCACTATACAGTGTTTTTACAGTATACCACACGCGTCTACTATCTTTTTTCTCGGGAGTCTCTCTTGCTTCGTGACACAATTGTTACCCTGGCGCGATTTACATATAAACCCGACTGAACAGACCGGCACATGAAATTATGCCCATTCTCCGCGCAGCTCGACCTCGACTTCCAGCTCGATGCCGGACTGTTCGCGGACCCGGCGATGTGTCTCCTCGGCCAGAGCCGCAACATCCGCTGCTTGCGCACCGCCCAGGTTGATGATGAAGTTCGGGTCGAGCGTCGAGACCTGCGCATTGCCGATTGTGTAGCCCTTCATACCGGCCAGATCGATCAGGCGACCGGCGTAGTCGCCGGGAGGATTTTTGAAGATCAGGCCGGTATGTTGCTGCCGCGGCTGTGTGCGCTCGCGGTAGAGGAGATTTTGGCTGAGAATGCTCTGTAGTTTCGCGGGATCTTCGCGGTGCAGGCGGATGCCGAGCGACAGAACGATCTCGGCAGGCTCGATTAGCGTGCGCGGGGCCGGGATCAGATATCCCTGTGCGTTGAAGCGAGAGCGGCGTTGCTCGCGGAAACGGCTATGCCGGTAGCCTAGATCAAGTTCGTCATGTTGATAGCGGCGTATCTGTGGCAGATGCAAATCATCGCCATCCTTGTTGCCACTCTTGCGCGCATCCAGCACTTCAATCCATGCCAGCGCCTGTCCGAGCTCCCCATTGTGTGCGCCCGCGTTGCTGATCACGCCCCCGCCCAGCGTACCAGGAATTCCCACGCCGAACTCCAGTCCGCCCCAACCCTGCGGCGCAAGCTCGTGCAGCAGAGTGGGCCAGCTCACGCCGGCGGCGGCCACCAGGAGCGCCGTCTCATCGCCGTTATTCTCGATATGGTAATCGGTTGTAGCAACGTGCGCCATCACGCCGCGAACGCCCGCGTCAGAGTACAGAACATTGGTGCCATTGCCACCGATCAATAGTGGCCAGTTTCCCTCCGCGCAGAGACGCGCCAACCTGATGAGCTCATGCCGTGCCTGTAGTGAGACCCAGATATCCGCTGGTCCCCCGATACCAAAGGTGCAATGATTGGCAAGAGGCTCATTGCGCCGTACACGATCCTGGAAATGCGGATATAGTTCTTTATATGCGTGTTCTATACTGAATGTCATCGTCTCTTCCTCTCTACGCAATCGGTGTCGTTATTTGTCACTCTGGTTTAGTAACGGTCAGACGCGTCACGAACCAATCACAGTGTGATGTAATTTTATCACTTGCGGCTCATGCGTGTGAATACGATAGAGAGACTCCTTGTTTCCTCTATGCGCCGGGACCTTTCTTGTGACAATAATACTATCAGGTTATACAAAAAGGAGCCGAGAGGCGTCCCTTTACCAGGGGAGTGCCTACATGAAGTGGAGAACATAAGAATGTTACTTGCAGGCGATATCGGCGGAACGAAAACAAATCTTGCCCTCTTCGCATCTCAAGATGAACTGCGAACGCCAGTGCGAGAAGCGACCTTTCCCAGTGCGCAATATCCCAGTCTTGAATCGCTGGTGCGCGATTTCCTGTATCAGGCGGGCGAGCAGGTGCAACTGGCATGCTTCGGCGTGGCCGGTCCCGTCATTGAGGGGAAAGCGAAGATCACAAATCTACCCTGGGTCATGGAAGAAGAGGAACTGCAGCGCGCACTACATATCCCCTCCATCCGGTTGTTGAATGATCTTGTCGCTACGGCGAGTGGCGTTCCGCTCCTGGGAGCTAACGATCTGCGTACCCTCAACGAGGGGCAACCCGTTAAAAATGGGACGCTGGGCGTGATCGCGCCGGGAACCGGGCTGGGCGAAGCCTTCCTTACCTGGGACGGGACGCGCTATCAGACGCATCCCTCCGAGGGCGGCCATACCGATTTTGGGCCGACCAACGCCTTCGAGATAGAATTGCTGCGTTACATGTTGACGAAGTTCGATCACGTAAGCTACGAACAGATCTGCTCCGGCATGGGACTGCCCCACATCTACGCGTATCTCAGGGATGTCGTTTTGATAGAGGAGCCAGAGTCGCTGACCGATCAGACCAACGCCGAGGAGGATATCACACCACTCATTATCAAGTGCGCGCTGGATAGCAAGGCGCCGTCCGCGCGTTGCGTCACGGCTCTGCAGACCTTCACCTCCATCCTGGGGGCCGAGGCTGGCAACCTGGCTCTTAAAGTACTGGCGACCGGTGGTATTTATCTGGGTGGTGGCATCCCGCCGCGTATCCTGCCTTTCCTCGAAGCTGACAGTTTTATGCATGCTTTCAAACACAAGGGGCGCTTCGCTGATATGTTGAAGGATTTTCCCGTGCACGTCATCACCAACCCCAAACTCGCCCTGTTGGGTGCGGCCAACTACGGTTTCATGCATCCTCAGAAATAATATATAGGATAGCCGAACGTCTCTTCAACGTTCGGCTATCCTATATACGCAAGCACAGTGTGAGTTGGTATCGAGACTAATGCTTAGAAGAGGTCGCTTCGAGAGGTCAATGCCTCTGCTTGTCTGTAGCTTGCCGCGACCTTTTGTGGACGTATGATCAGTAGCGGAAGTTTTGTGGCGTGCAGCACGCGCTCGGTGACGCTTCCCATCAGCCAGCGCTGCAAGCCTCCCCGTCCATGGGTCGCCATAGCGATGCAGTCGCAGCCCTCGAAATCCTCATCTGCCTCCATCCCTTCGCTATCTTCGGCCATGCCGATGAGTGCGTCGGCAACGTCGCTATTAATACCTACAACCGTCGTGATCTGCAGCTTGAGGTCCGTCGCATCCTCCGTAAGCAGGCGTTGTTGTATCGCTTGAAGATAGGTCTCTGCCTCTTTCTGCGCGCTCTTGCGAATGGCCTGGTCGTCCTGTATCGAGAGTGGGAGGACGTGCACCAGGTGGAGGGCGCCCGGAGCCGGGGCCGACAGGGCGGCGGTGAGTTGAGCTGCGGGCAGCAGGGCGGCCTCAGCAAACGGCAAGCCATCCAGGGCCACCTGAACACGCACCGGACGAACGCCGCTCGGATGCAGGTTCGTGGGCACACCCGTGCCCTCGCGGAGAATCAGGACCGGCAGTGGACTGCAGCGGGCGACTTTCTGCGAGACGCTGCCCATGTCCCAGCGCCTGGTGCCTGTGCTGTCATGACTACACATAATAATGAGGTCTGCCTGATGTGCATGCGCGGCGGGAAAGATCGTCAGCGCAGGATCGCCCGCCAGTACCTCTGTAGTGACGCTTATGCCGGAGAGCATTTTGCACGTGGCGACCATAGCGAGATACTGCTTCGCGCGCTCGATTTCCGCATCGATGGTCCCTATAGATATGCCGGGGGCTTCCAGGTGTGTGATATCAGGGTTGACAACATGCAATAATAGAATTGATCCGCCAGATACACCGGCGAGGTTTGCCGCCGCCGCTATCGCCTGCTCCGCTCGATCTGATCCATCGAGAGGCACCAGTATACGCTGAAACATGCTTCACGCTCCTTCCGACATGCTTGTTCGCACTGACTCCACTATAGAGCATAGATCTAACTGTTCACAGCACTATCACGGAGCGTAGAAAGTGCCTCACGTCTGCGTCACAATGGAAGACGTTTTATGAGTCAGCTTTTTTACCTCAACCTTGAGTAAGCTGTGACGATATATCCTGACAGCGTGATGGCGATGTGAGGTGCGCAAGACATCCTTGTAGATATAGAAAAAGAAAGCGCTATTTTAATCTTAGCCATCAGGAGGGTGATATGTCCGCTGTACTTTCAGATGTTGTCGTTGTTGAGCTTACACATGTACTGGCTGGCCCGTATTGTGCCATGATGCTGGGCGACCTTGGTGCCAGGGTGATCAAGGTCGAGCGCCCCGGCAAGGGCGACGAGTCACGTCAATACGGACCCCCGTTTGCAGGAGGCGAGAGCGCTTACTATCTCGGGCTCAATCGCAATAAGTACAGCGTCGAGATCGATTTTATGCAGCCCGAGGGGAAAGCGCAACTGCTGGAACTGCTGCGCACGGCGACGGTCCTGATCGCGAACTGCCGCCCTGGCGCGCTCGAAAGAAAAGGACTGGACTACGAGACGCTGCACGCGCTCAATCCTGGCCTGATCTACTGCTCGATCAGTAGTTATGGACAACAGGGGCCACGCTCCACCGAACCTGGTTATGATCTGATTATACAGGGAGAGGCGGGCCTGATGGCGGTGAACGGGGAGGCCGATGGCGAACCCATGCCCGTGGGCTCGTCGGTCGTCGATGTTACCGCCGGTATGTATGCCTGTATGGCTATCCTCGCGGCGCTGCGGGAGCGCGATCGCACTGGCGAGGGACAGTATATCCATATCTCGCTGCTGGAGTCCGCCTTCACGCTTCTTGCTAACATCGCATCGAGCTATCTGCTCACTGGCGAAGAGGCCAGACGCTATGGTAGCGCCCATCCCACCCTGGTCCCGTTCCAGTCGTTCAAGACACGGGACGGTTATATGAACCTGGCCTGTGGCTCCGATTCGCTCTTTGAGCGTCTGTGTCACGCGCTGGGACGCGACGAGCTGGCGCAGGATGAGCGCTTCGTCACGAGCACGCAGCGCATCATTCACTGCGAAGAATTGATACCCATCCTACAAGAGTGTCTCTTGCAACGCGATACCGCCGATTGGCTCGCGTACTTGCGCGCGGTTGGCGTGCCCTGCGGCCCCATCAAATCAGTGAGCGAGGCGCTGCAAGACCCACAGGTGCAGGCACTCGGCTGCCTCTGGGAGTGTCAGCATCCAACGGCGGGTGCTATACAGATGCTCGGGTCGCCGTTGCATCTCGCGAAGACACCCCCGCGCCTCTACAAAGCTCCACCACTTCTGGGCGAGGATAATGCGCTACTTTCCGACCTCTCGTTGCCAGTAGAAGAAAGAATTGTGTAGCGAGCGATTCAAGACTTTTCTAGATGCATGCTTCGATATCCTGCGTCACAGTGTATATTGCTGTGGCGCAAACCTTCTGCCATACGTGTTAACTCTAGCGCATAGAGAAATGCGCACACGCAGCCAGGGATGCAATAGCTGGCAGCGCCGGTCGCCGCACCCCTGAGCGCATCAATCAGGAGGAAGCATGCTGTTCAATAAAGTATCTATGAAAGACCTTAGCGATGCCGAACAGGAGATCACGCCTGTTTATAGCCGGCACGCGCTCATCGAGCCGATCCCACGTTACGATTTTCCCGCTCACGAGCTCTTACCGCGCACCGCCTACGAGCTTATTCACGATGAACTGCTGCTCGATGGCAATTCCAGGTTGAACCTGGCGACGTTCGTGACTACCTGGATGGAGCCTGAAGCGCGCCAGCTCATGGCCGAGACGTTCGACAAAAATATGATCGACAAGGACGAATACCCCCAGACGGCGGAGTTGGAGATGCGTTGCGTTAATATGATCGCGCGCCTCTGGAACTCGCCCGAGCACGAGGCGGCAACCGGTTGCTCTTCCGTCGGCTCCAGCGAGGCCTGTATGCTCGGTGGACTCGCCTTGAAGTGGCGCTGGCGCGAGCGCATGAAGGCAGCGGGCAAGCCCACTGATCGTCCTAATCTCGTGATGGGCATCAATGTGCAGGTCTGCTGGGAGAAATTTTGTCGCTATTGGGACGTCGAGCCGCGCTTCGTGCCGATGGAGGGGGAGCGCTATCATCTTAGCGCAGAAGAAGTCGTAAAGCTCTGCGACGAAAACACTATCGGCGTTGTGGCGATTCTGGGCAGTACCTTCGACGGCAGCTACGAGCCTGTCAGCGAGATCGGCGACGCCCTCGATCAGTTGCAGCAGCAAAAGGGCCTCGATATTCCCATCCACGTCGATGCCGCCAGCGGAGGCTTCGTCGCGCCATTTTTGCAGCCGCACCTCGAATGGGACTTCCGTGTTCCGCGCGTCAAGTCCATCAATGCCTCCGGCCATAAATACGGTCTTGTCTATCCCGGCGTCGGCTGGGTCGTCTGGCGCGACAAAAACGAGTTGCCCGATGATCTCGTCTTTCACGTGAACTACCTCGGCGGCGAGATGCCCACCTTCACCCTGAATTTCTCTCGTCCCGGCAACCAGGTCATCGCCCAGTACTACAACTTCCTCCGCCTCGGCAGGGCCGGCTATACGCGCATTCAGAAGGGATGCCAGGACGTTGCCCTGCATCTCTCGTCCCAGATTGCCGAAATGGGGCCGTTCCGGCTCATCAGTCGCGGCGACGAGCTCCCGGTCTTCGCCTTTGTCCTGAAAGAGCAGACGAACTTCAACGTCTTCGATCTCTCGGAACGGTTGCGCGATCGCGGCTGGCTTGTGCCTGCCTATACCTTTCCCCGGAACCGCGAAGACCTCGCCGTCCTGCGCATCGTCGTCAAGGAGGGGTTCAGCCGCGAGATGGCCGATCTGTTGCTTGCCGATCTGCGGCGGCATCTCCACTTCTTCGCGTCACAACCGGGTTATCAGCCTATGGAAGCACATTCGGGCTTCAGCCACGGGGTCAGCGCGGGCGAGAAGCCTGTCTCCGGGCATTAATACGGCAGCATTCCGAACGTGAAAGGGCTGCTGGCTCTACATAAGCAGGTCAGCAGCCCTTTCTGAAAGGTCAGGCATTCCAGATCATCGGCAGCTTCTTCACACCGAAGACAATCGAACTCTGAATGGCCTCTAACGGCGCAGCGGGCACCTGCCAGCGACCTGGAAAACGATCGAGCATGGCATCGAGCGCGATCCTGGCTTCGAGGCGCGCCAGTGGAGCGCCGAGGCAGAAGTGGATGCCGTGGCCGAAGCCGAGGTGACGGTTGGGTTCGCGCTGTGCATCGAAGCGCTCCGCGTCGGGGAATTGCGCCTCGTCGCGATTGCCCGACGCGATCCAGGCGATCACCGCCTGTTTCGCGCCTATACGCTGATCGCCGATGGTTGTCTCGACCTTTGTGAAGCGGGACATGGCCTTGACGGGCGCGAGGTAGCGCAGGACCTCCTCGACCGCTCCGGGAATGAGCGACCGGTTGTTGCGCAGAAGCTCCACCGTCTCAGGGTACTGGTCGAAGCAGAGGATGCTGTTGCCGATCAGGTTGGTGGTGGTCTCGTTGCCCGCGACAAGCAGGAGCGCGCAGAAACCGAGCAGTTCCGTATCGCTCAGATGCTGTCCATCGATCTCAGCCGCGAGCAGAGCGCTGATCAGGTCGTCGCCAGGCTGCTGACGACGCTCCTCAAGCACCTGGCTGAAGTAGCGATACATGCCCTGTATTTCGGCAAAGAGGGCGTTGCGGACCTCTTCCCCCTCGTTGAAGTTGTCCGAGACCAGGGCATCGGACCAGCGTTTGAAGTCCGCGCGCAGTTCGGCTGGCACACCGAGCAGTTCGGCGATGACCGTGACCGGCAGCGGATAGGCGAGATCCTTGATGACATCGATCTCTCCCGTCGCGGGAGCCTGTTCCAGCAGGGTGTTGGTGATGGTGCGGATGCGCGGCTCCATCTGCGCCACCACGCGCGGCGTAAAGGCCAGCGTCGCCAGGCTGCGCAACTGGCGATGGCGCGGCGGGTCCATGCGTAGAATACTCGAAAGGATCGGTGCCTCGCCAGGCGGACCTTCCCATTCCATAGTTCTGGGGTCTGAAGAAAATGTCGCGTATTCTGTGAGCACGCGCTCGACGTCGTTGTAGCGAAAGACGTGCCAGACGTTGTACTGCGGATCGTAGAAGACCGGCTGCGTGGCGCGCATCGAACGGTACCAGTCGTAGGGCGCGAGGATCTGTTGCTTATCTGGTGATATCTGCATCTATCTCCCTTTCATTGTGTGCTTATGCAGGTGAGGATTCTTCGTGCTATAAAAAAGCATCCTGGTTCCTATCCTATCTACGTTTCCGGCGTCCAGAGGGTAGCAAAGCCGGTAAGTAGGCACGGGCTAAGGCGTGGATGCAGGCAGGCGGATGCAAAAAAAGAAGGCACCCCTGTAGGAGTGCCATCCCTAGAACTCAACTTCAGAGGTGTCTTCTTTCCATAATGATTGGACGCCAAAGCGCGCAAAAAGTCACCGCCTGTGTGCTATTTCTCCTTGTTGTACTCGTAGAAGCCGCGACCGGTTTTGCGGCCCAGTCGATTCTCCTTGATCATCTCCTCCAGGAAAGCGGGTGGCTGATCCGCCGGGTCGCCACTCTCCTTGTAGCGCATCTGCATGACGTTATACAGGATATCGACGCCGCTGAAATCGGCCAGCTCGAACGGCCCCATCGGGTGATTCAAGCCCAGCTTGAGCGCCTTATCGATATCCTGGTAGGAGGCGATGCCCTCCGTATATAGGTGAAGTGCTGCCTCTGTAAGGGCGTGGAGCGCATAGTTGACGATGAAGCCCGGTATCTCCTTGCGCAGCAGCACCGGCTCCTTGCCGATGCGACGCGCCAGCTCCATGGTGATCTGGGCGGACTCCTCGCTGCTATCGGGACCCTTGACCACCTCGACCAGCTTTAGATACGTGGCGGGATGGAAGAAGTGCATGTTGACGGCCCTGTCTTTGCGCTCGATGGCCTCCGCGATCTTGCTGATCACGATCGAAGAGGAGTTCGAAGCCAGGATCGTGTGCTGCGGACAGATCTTATCCAGGCGGGCGAAGAGCTCCTGCTTGACCTGCAGATTTTCAAAGACGGCCTCAATCACGAAGTCCGCCTGCCCTGCTGCCGCCTCCAGTGTCGTGACGGGCGTGAGCCGCTGCAACGTCGCGTCGGCCTCTTCCTGGCTGATGCGTCCCTTGCTGACGCGGCTTTTCAGTAGTGCCTGGTCGCTAGCGATGCCGCGTTTAAGAAATGCCACGTCGGCGTCGGTCAGGTTCACCTGGTAGCCGTGCAGGGCACATTGCAGGGCGATCTGCGAGCCCATGGTGCCTGCGCCAACAACGCAGATCAGCTTGATATCGTCTGCTGTCATCCTCTATTCTCCTTCAACTGATACAGAATCTTGCCGTAGGCCACAGGTCCGCGCCGGAAGCTGCTCAGGCGAAAGAACTCATCGGGCGCGTGAATCTGCTCATCCATCAGGGTGAAGCCGAAGTTCACCGTGTAGGCTCCCAGTGTATTGAGGAAGAGCTCGCACACGGGTATGCTCCCAGATCTATGTCAATGATTATACGACACGATCGGGGGTAGGACTAAGATCATCAGTCTACTCAACGCAAAGGGCCATATGCTGAGGGCGATCTTCTCTCACCACCAGCACTTCTTTAAATCTCGCATCTCGACCATTGACATGCGACCTCCTCTGAATTATAATTAGGTTGCCTACTAATTTATATTCTAACCTTATTGCCAATCTGTTGTTTAGTGGAGAGAGGGACCAATGGAGATTTCTGCCGATCCAACCGCGCAAAAGCTTTTGCGCTCGTTTATGCAGTTCAGCAAGGCTGAGTGGCATAAACAAACGGTGGCGGGCTGCAAACCGAGTGAGATACGTGTGCTATTCTGTATAAAAAAGGGGATGAACCCTGACACCCCTGAAATGAAGGTGTCAGAGATCAGCAAACAGTTACACGTCACCTCACCGACCGTTACCCAGTTGATCAAAGGTCTTGAGGCGAACGGACTCATTAAACGCAACATTGATCCCGTAGACCGTCGCGCCGTTGGCATCACGCTTACTGAGAAAGGCGAAAAGGTCACTCAGCAGGCAGCGGAGGCTTTTGCTGCCTCCATTCACGGATTAATAGAGTACCTGGGCGAGGAACAGAGCGACCAGCTTGCCGAACTTCTGACCAGGGTGTTTCGCTACTATAACGAAAAAGCCGTACATAATGCTTACTGGAATGGAGACGAAGAAGCATGATTAAAATATTGCGGTTTTTAAAACCGTATCGTTTTCTGCTGGTACTTGTCCTGGTGCTTGCTATCGGACAGGCCACGGCCAACCTGTATTTGCCAAACCTGATGGCAGATATCGTGAATAATGGCATCGTGAAAGCCGATACAGGCTACATCTGGAGAACTGGCGGCATTATGACGCTGGTCGCGATCGGAGGCACGTTGTGTGCCCTGGTGGGCATTTTCTACTCATCCCAGGTCGCGGTGGGTATGGGTAAAATTATCCGCGCTCAGATTTTCTACAAGGTCCAACGTTTTTCGCTGCACGAATTTGATACGGTGAGCACCGCCTCGTTGATCACCCGCACCACGAACGATACCACGCAGGTTCAGCAGGTGATGGTGATGATGCTGAACATGTTGATCACCGCCCCGATCACGCTGGTGGTTGGCATTATTCTGGCCTTAAACCAGGATGTTGGACTCTCCTGGATTCTGGTGGCGATCATGCCGGTGCTTGTTGCTATTATTCTTGTGCTACTGAGCAAGGCTATTCCATTATTCGCAAGCATGCAGGTCAAGCTAGATAAACTGAACCTTATTCTGGATGAAGGCTTGACCGGCGTGCGCGTGGTGCGGGCCTTTGATCGCGTAAAGTATGAGGAACAGCGTTTTGATGAAGCCAACCGCGACGTGACTGGTATAGCCATCAAAGTAAACCAGATGATGGCATCGATGATGCCAGTGATGATGCTCATGATAAACCTCTCCAGCGTGGCTATTATCTGGTTTGGCAGTATCCGCGTCAATGACGGGAGTTTGCAGGTAGGCGCGCTGTTCGCATTTTTGCAATATGCCTTCCAGATTCTCTTTGCGCTGCTAATGGTTTCGATGATGTTTATTATGATTCCACGTGCGGCGGCCTCTGCTACCAGAATTAACGAGGTGCTGGCAATGGAGCCCGAAATCAGCGATGCTGAAGAGCCGAGGGAGGCCACTGAGCTGCGAGGCTACGTCGAGTTCCAGGATGTGACGTTTAGCTATCCTGGCGCGGAAGAGCCAGCCCTCTCCAACATTTCCTTTAGCGCCCAGCCTGGCAAAGTCACAGCGATCATTGGGGGCACCGGCGCGGGCAAATCGACCCTGGTCAGCCTGATCCCGCGTTTTTACGATGTGGATAGCGGCAGGGTCCTGGTTGACAGCATGGAGACTCGCGAGATGTCGCAGGAGCATTTGCGCGCGAAGATCGGTTTTGTGCCGCAGAAGGCCGTGCTGTTCACAGGAACGATCAACGAGAATCTGCGCTATGGTAAGGAAGATGCTTCGGACGATGAGATCAGGCACGCGGCTGACGTAGCGCAGGCCAGTGATTTCATTGCAGACATGCCAGATGGTTTTGATTCGATAATTGCTCAGGGTGGAACGAACGTTTCGGGTGGCCAGAAGCAGCGTCTCTCGATCGCCCGTGCCCTGGTGAGAAAACCGGAAATTTACATATTCGACGATACTTTCTCGGCGCTTGATTTTAAGACAGACGCCAAATTACGCGCGGCCCTCAAAAGGGAGACTCGCGAGTCTACCGTGTTGATTGTAGCTCAGCGAGTCAGTACAGTGATAGATGCGGATCAGATTATTGTCCTGGAGGAGGGACGTGTTGCTGGTATCGGCACCCACCGGGAATTGATGAAAACCTGTGATGTCTACAGTGAAATTGTGTCTTCACAGCTTTCGGCAACGGAAATTGCGGAGGAAATCGCATGAGTCAGAATAGCAATACACGACGCCCAGATAACCAGGGTGGCATGGGGGGAGGCCCTATGGGCCGTGGCGGCTGGGGCGCAATGGGCAGGCCAGTGGAGAAAGCGAAGGATTTCTGGGGGACGCTCAGGAGACTGCTTCAGTATTTCCTACCACAACAAGTGCGCCTGTCAATCGTGCTGGTGGCGGCCATCTTCGGTACGGTGTTCAACATCGTTGGCCCGAAAATCCTGGGTTTGGCGACGACCAGACTTTTCAATGGCGTGCTTGCGAAATTCGAGGTACAGAGGGAAAATCAGATATTACTAAGCAGCAACACATTAGCGCAAAACCCGGGGATGCGCCTATTACCTATTCCTGACATCGATTTTGGCTATATTGGGCATGTCTTGTTGATCTTGCTTGGATTGTACATTATCAGCGCGATTTTCATGTTCATTCAACAATACCTGATGGCCGGTGTGGCGCAGAGAACGATCTACACACTGCGCAAAGAAGTGGACGAGAAGCTTTCACGCCTGCCGCTCAAGTACTTCGATGGGCGCACGCATGGAGAGATCCTCAGCCGTGCCGTCAATGACATGGATAACATTAGCACCACGCTTCAGCAGAGCGTGACGCAGTTGATCACCTCTGCTGTCACGCTGGTCGGCGTGCTGGTGATGATGCTGACCATCAGTTGGGAACTGAGCCTGATCGTACTGGTGACGCTTCCGCTGAGCATGTTTATTGTCACGAACATTGCGAAACGTTCGCAGGACTACTTCAGGAAACAGCAGCGCTCACTTGGCGACCTCAACGGCCATGTTGAAGAGATGTATACCGGTCATAAGATCGTCAAAGCCTTTGGGCACGAAGGCAAAGCTATCGCCCAATTTGACGAGCTCAATGAGAACCTCTATGATGCCGGCTGGAAGGCACAATACGCTTCTGGCATTATTATGCCGCTCATGAGATTTGTTGGCAATATCGGCTATGTCTTTGTGGCAGTGGTCGGTGGTATTATGGTAACGCAGAATGCGATCTCCATCGGGGATGTGCAAGCGTTTATTCAATATGCCCAGCAATTTACCCAGCCGATCACCATGCTGGCCAATATCGCCAACGTGATCCAGTCGGCTATGGCCTCGGCTGAGCGCATCTTTGAACTGCTGGACGAAGAGGAGCAGGTGCCCGAGGCAGTTGACGCTGCGGCTATTGAAGCTCCCCAGGGTGCCGTCGAGTTCCAGCATGTCCGCTTTGGGTATAGCGAAGAGAATATCCTGATGGAGGATATGAATATCGACGTGAAGCCTGGTCAGATGATCGCGGTTGTTGGCCCAACTGGTGCCGGTAAGACAACCCTGGTCAATCTGCTAATGCGCTTCTACGAGGTCAACGGCGGCAGGATCCTGGTTGACGGCATCGATATCACGCAACTCAAGCGCGGTGACCTGCGTCGTACGTTCGGTATGGTACTGCAGGATACCTGGCTCTTCCAAGGGACCATGCGTGACAATATCGCCTATGGCCGCGAGGATGCAAACGAGGAAGAGATCGTCCGAGCGGCCAGGGCGGCCTATGCCGACCACTTTATCAGGACATTACCGGAGGGCTATAACACGGTTCTGAATGAGGAAGCGAGCAACATCTCGCAGGGCCAGAAACAGCTTCTGACCATCGCGCGTGCGTTCCTGGCCGATCCTGAGATCCTGATTCTGGATGAAGCAACCAGCAGCGTTGATACCAGAACCGAGTTGCTCATTCAAAAGGCGATGAGCGAGTTAATGAAGGGGCGCACAAGCTTCGTCATCGCGCACCGGCTCTCGACCATTCGCGATGCCGACCTGATCCTGGTCATGAATCACGGCAGCATCATCGAGCAGGGAACGCACGAAGAGCTACTCGCGAAGAATGGCTTCTACGCCGATCTGTATAACAGCCAGTTTACGGGTCGGACTCTGCTGGAGGAGGCGGTGTAGCGCTCTTCTAGAGATTGGATACAAAGGACCAGGGCGCCTTCCACTTAGCAAAGAGTGGAAGGCGCCCTGGTCTGTTCTTATTTCTCCTGTCATACGAATCAATCAGCGAGTCGACGAGAGAGCCATGAAAGGCTATTTTAGGAAGGCATGTCGTGTCTTCTCCATCCCCCTTAAGACTGGCGTTCGGCTGCATCTGCTTGCGTTGCCAGATCTTGTAAGACTTTCAAGAACTCCGGTGATTGGCCGATGAAAAGCCCGTCGTCCGTCAAGCTCTTGACCGCGCCCATTGCAACCCCCTTTGTCTCGGTCGGGCGAACGACCGAAACAAGCGGAAACTTTCGGCTGAAGCAGCGAGCCTGCGGAAGAACCATAAATTGCCTCAAGTCGCAACAATCAAGAAGAGGGCGTGCTATCCGATGATTCTTGCTCCACCGTGGGGTGCAAGGCGCGCCAGACGGCGGTGCCTGCGATGCCCAGCGTGACCACACCTATGAACAGGTCCATGTTGTTGTGGCTTTAAGGATAACCCGCCGCAAGCCGTGCCATTTTCAATGGCAGCGGAGAGGCGGGTTTTCGTTGGCTTTTAGCCAGAGCTCCGTGCAAGTGCTGAAACTCGTTTCAAGAAAGAGAGCGAAAGAGAGCGCTTTCTTGCGGAAAATCAAGGCCGTACCTCTTGATGAAGTATGGCCTTCTGAGCTAAGATTCTAGACATGGATTCGGCGCGTTTGATTTCGTTCCTCTCTCTTTATACTTTTTTATAGAGCAACGCCCCCCAGGTACCAGTACCATTTGTTTGCATAGTTGCAAAACATATGGACAACTATTCCATGCCCATCTGTTCTGCTTTAACCTACGTCCGTTGAAGCCGGTGAGCTTGCCCACAAACCCAACTGGACGGGAGCCTGGACTACGACCAGGCTGAATTTCTGCTTCCACTGCTCATGTCGGCGGAGCAGTAACGCCTTGATTTCGGCTCGACTCTGGCAAGCACATAATTCCTCGTTATGCAAACGAGTGGCGATGTTCTTGGAGGCGTTTGTGTCCGCATGGCACGCCCACCCACAGACCATACAGCAAAACGTTTGCTGATTGGGCCTGTTTTTCCGGTCCACGTAATGACATACATGACATTCCTGGGAGGAATAGGCACTCTTCACTCGTGTTGCCTGCACACCACGCTTGGTCGCATTCCAGGCAATCTGGTCAGGGATGTGGCCCAGGTTGGAAGCCCTCATGTACGCATTCATGCTTCTCGCCTTGAAGCGCATCGAGGCCACTGATAACTGTTCGTAAGCAAACTGGCGTCCGTCGTGTTCCTCAAAGCAGAGGTTGACCGCCCGGTTGATCTCTTGTCTGACATGGCGAGTAAGACGCTGTCCTGTTGCGCTGCTGGTTGAAGGCAGTTGCTCTTGTGGCACGCCCTTCTTTTCCAGACATTTCCTGAGTTTGGCTTTGCGGCGGCGTTTCTCCCGGTCCCGCTTTTGTCGCTCGCGCAGTTTCCCGTGAAAGGTGCCGTACTGCTTGCCGTCTGAAGTGGTGAGGAAATTGGCGATCCCTACGTCAATGCCGATGACAGGCGCATCGGGTGGCGTCTGAACCTGCACCAATTCATCGTAGGAGAGGGTGAGCCACCATGCTTCATCCCTCTTGTTCAGTGTGACACTGCTGTTGATGGGGCGACGCTGTTTTGTTTTCGGATCGGTGAGAGCCTCGATATGATAATCAGCGAGCTTGACGGGAACGAGCAGGGGATGGCCTTTGTCCAGCGTGCTCACCTTGAGCCAGTAATCAAAACAGGAATCGGTGGAAGGCTCTACCTTGATGACATTGCAATTGCCCTGGATGCAAACTTCTCGCACGGTGGGAACGTCCCATTCGTGCCATGTTGGCTCTTTCATACCTTCTTCAAGCGTTCCCTCAGCCTCTTGTTCCCGGTACTCTGCAAGCTCATCCAAATAATTTTGATAGGCGCTGGCGCGATTGGTGCGCCAGCTCTTGGCGATGCCAGCCGCTTGTTGAATCACCACTCGATGCCACCGTTCAGAAAGCTCAGTCACGAAGCAGGGAGCATAAAAGGCATCCGGCATCTCATCGGTGCAAAACAGGATCACATACTGCTGCACAAGCTGAAGAAAGACGTGTGCAAGCTGATCGAGGGCAGCGAGCTTCCCTGGATTGGTTTCAGCAAGCCTGATATGGGTCACCGCTTTGGTGATCCGTTGCGGCTCTCCCTTTTTTGCTCGTTTCCTGCGTTGCTTTCGCATGGTCCGTGACCTCGCCTTTCTCGACTTCTAGGGGACTTAACTTCATCAGTGATGTATTCCTTGCCAAGCAGATGCATTCGGAAATACATCTACTTGGCAAGGCTCCCTCTAGCACTGTGCTAACCGTTGCGCTTCGGCGTAGCTCTTGCCCTGCTCACGGTAGATGCGCATCCGTGCCCGAAATGCTTTCACAGCATCATTGTGCTTCCAGCGTGCTCACACCAGCCCCGTAGGCGGCCAAGATACTGGCGGCTGTGGCGGTAGAAACGACACCAAGAAACAGAGATGTGCAATCCCTGTGAGAGCGAGCATCCGGTCGGTTTCTGCCAATCGGGTGAAATCCCTGAGCAGCCAGCCGATTTCCCATGCGCCAAAGCTCGGCTCAACTTCGCTGGTAACAAGGTCTTCAAAGCTCTTCCCAAGGAGCTTCGAGTAGATCAGGTTGACCATGTGGGACACCGTGCTCCATTCCTTGTCTTCCTCGCCCTCTTCCGTGAAGGAGTTCCGCTCGTAGCCGTCGCGGAACTCCGGGTGGTTCAATATCCAGAGCGGTAACTATTTCGGAACGAGCAACGGGCATTCCTCCTCGCTAGAGCAATGGGCATCCATGGTGATGAGGTGAGACGGATCAATGGGACCGACAGCATACGAGGAAACAGAAGGGACGGAGTGAGCGGTGTCTTGTTGATACTGGCTTTGTGGGAGTGACGTTAAAGGGACATTGGTACTGATGCTAGTGGTTTCTACGTAGTTCAATATGCTTCAAGCCTTTCTCGTGCTTGACGCTAGACATCTTCAGTCCCATACTGTGAGGGATGAGTGTCTAGGTTTGCTTAATGGTAGCTAGACGCTTATCACTTGGCCGGTGTTGACGCATCGGCTAGTCTTACAGGCTTCTTCAGCCTCACGCCTACGGGTAATTACTGTCCATAAAAGAGTATCCCTACAATAACCGCATTACGAGATACAGGTTCAAACCTATCTTTTCCTCTCGATATCTATGAGTATATATGATATAATAGTATTTGTCAATACTTTCTGATCGTATTTAATATCATTTGCCGAAACATGCTTGCCTATGATACTATTTGCTAGCAGATTGTAGAAAGGAGGCACGCGTGTTACTCGTGACCGACGATATTCTTGATGCCGATGAAGTGGCAAAGCTTTTAAAGCTGAATGAGCAAACAGTGAAGCGACTTGCTAACAGAGGTGAACTACCTGGTTTCAAGATCGGTGGAAGATGGCGTTTTCGTCGTGAAGCTATAGAGGAATACATCAGAAAGCTGGAACAACAGCAAAGCGATCAAAAACGAGACAATTAGTTCCGCAGGTAGAACGAGGGTGCTGGATGGATAAGTGGTAGCTGTCTATTCAGCACCGGTACAGAAAGGAACTTGCAATGTACTTTATCTACGCTCTTGCTGATCCTCGAACCGATGAAATCGCATATATCGGCATAACGGATAATCCCTACCGTCGCTTCAAACAACATGTAAGCTTTGATAGAAGTCAAGGTTTCAAAAACGAGTGGATTAGACGACTGCAAAATGAGATGCTAGTTCCGTCGTTGAAAATATTAGAGACCGTAGAGACGGAAGATATTGCTAGTGCATTCCCACCAAAGGTGATAGGCGATGTGGTATACTACAAGGCATGAAAGCACCCATTTTTATTCGACCATTCACCCAGGACGAACGACAGCAGGTCCAGGCGGGATTACGTTCGTCCGATGCCTTTGTGTTGCGCCGCTGCCAGATCCTGCTCGCCTCTGCTCGTGGAGAACGAGCCCCGGTGATCGCCCGCCAACTCGGCTGCGACGACCAGACCGTGCGCAACGTGATCCACTCGTTCAACGCTTCTGGACTGGTTGTCCTGCAGGAGGGGTCTTCGCGCCCCCATCGACTGCGAACAGCTTTTACCGAGCAAGGAGCCGAACGGCTCAAAGACCTACTGCACCGCAGTCCGCACGATTTTGGCCAGGAGCGCAGCACCTGGACCTTGGAACTGGCCGCCCAGGTGAGTTTCGAGCAAGGGATCATCGCCACCCCAGTTTCCGACGAAAGTGTGCGACGAGCCCTCAAACGCTTGAAAACCAACTGGAAGCGCGCCAAACACTGGATCACCAGCCCCGATCCCCACTACCTACTAAAAAAAACGCACGCGACCGATTGATCGCCTGGGCGAGTACCCAAACGAACTGGGCCATTGGCTTCCTCGACGAGGTGTGGTGGAGTCGCTTCGCCTTGCCTCGTCTGCACGCCTGGCAAGACGCAGACCACCCGGTTCATCTGATGGAGCAGTCCTGGACCAAAGGAGACCCCGACCCCAAAGCGCTGGCCTGCTATGGTGTTCTGTGGCAACGAGGGCCAGCCGATGAGCCGATCCGCGATCAGATGTCGCTGCGTTTTGTGACCGGGCGTCCGGTCAGTGATATCACCACCCAGTTTTTGCAGTGGGGCTGTGACCAACTGCAAGCTCCGGGCAAGACCGCCTGGTTGCTCATTGGGGATAACGCCTCCTGGCATGTGAGCAAGCTCGTGCGCACCTGGATCCGCGACCATAACGCCCAGGTGAAAGCCGAGAGCAAGGGCGTCCGCATCCTTGCATGCTGTTTGCCCACCAAAAGTCCCTGGCTCAACCCGATCGAGCCCAAGTGGGTGCATGGCAAGCGCGCCGTGGTGGAACCCGATGAGCTGCTTTCTGCTCAGCAGTTGGCTAAGCGCGTGTGTGCCCATTTTGGCTGTTCCTCTGAATCTCCTCTTGTCATTCCCGAAAAGGTCTCGTGAGTATGCACTAGGAAGAGGGAAAACTACTGGATACAGCATTATAAGGCCCAAAAGATAGTACTCACAAATACACGACTCTTCAGAAGAAAGCCTCTTACAGAAAGAGGCTTTAAAACTTTCCTGTCTAGAACGACTAGTAATATGGAAAAAGTCAGTCAGATAGCTGATAAACTTCGTCAAGAAATTCTTGAAGAGGAATATGGACGACAAGGTATGCTACCGTCACGTATAGAACTAGCAGAGCGTTTTCAAGTTACCACAGATGTTATTAATGACGCACTAAACCAATTGCTTGCAGAGGGATTATTGCCACTCAGGGACGATCAGGGCTAGTAGTGAACGGAACTAACGCGAAGTAACATTTTTGTAAGCGAAATGAAAGACAATGTTGTTACCATAGCTGAACTAGCTTGTCATAAGGGGAAAAGTCAAGGAAAGAAGAGGCTAAAAAGGTGGAATAAAAGTCCATATTTGGCTCTATTTGTCCATATTTTTTAAAACATGTTTGCATACAATTGCTTCACGAAAAATTTCCTCTATATGTCTCACCCAGGACCGCTTACAGTGTGATGACCTGATCGGGCGGATTGGTGGCGAGCGCTTCATACAGATCGGGGAAGCAGCCCACGTGCACGCCCTCGACAGTATCAATGGGATGATAGCCGCCGTTCTCGTCAGGCGCCGCCAGCCCGCGCTCGGTTGCGCACTGGTCGCACAGCATTAGCAGAATGCCCTGTTCGGCTGCGACCTTGCTCAGGCGCTCGCCCAGCGGATCACCTTTGCGCAGTGCAAAGGTATTATCATCAAAAAAGAACATGCCCACCACTGCGGCCCCGTGGCGCTTCTCTTCCAGTTGGGGCAGTATCATCTTCCCCAACTTGTAGCTCACCGTGTGCCCGGTCGTACTAAAAATATACGCAACCTTCACGTGTTCTGGTCCTTTCATTCATCACATGTGGCCACCGGATGGGGGCAAGCCCCTTCCCTACTACACCAACGACTTTGGGGAAGGTCTCGCTTTTAGCCCGCCAGCGTGGCGACCAACAGCGCCTTGATGGTGTGCATGCGGTTCTCGGACTGGTCGAAGACGACGGAGGCGCGGGACTCGAAGACCTGGTCGGTGACCTCCAGGCCATCCAGACTATATTGCTCGTAGAGTTGTTTGCCCACGCTCGTCTCCGTGTTGTGGAGTGCGGGCAGGCAGTGCATAAACTTCGTCTCGGGATTGCCTGTCTTCGCCATGAGCTGAGCGGTCACGCGGTAGGGCTGCATCAGCCTGATGCGCTCACCCCACAGGTCGAACAGCTCGCCCATCGAGACCCATACGTCGGTGTAGAGCACGTCGCACCCCTTGACCGCCGCGTCGACATCTTCGGTCAGCATCACGCGCGCTCCACTGGCCTGGGCGACTGCCAGCACCTGGTTCACTCGTTCCTGCCCAGGCCATGTCTGGCGGGGACCGGTCAGGCGGATATCCATTCCCATGATGGCAGCCCCTATCAGCAGAGAGTCGCCCATGTTGTGGCCGACATCGCCGAGGAAGCAGAATGCGATCTGGGAAAGCGGTTTGTGCAGGTGTTCGCGCATCGTGAGGAAATCGGCCAGCACCTGCGTCGGGTGCGCCTCATTGGTCAGCCCGTTCCACACGGGGACGCCGGAGTAGCGCGCGAGTTCCTCGACCTGCGTCTGCTTGAGTCCACGAAACGCGATACCGTTATAGAGACGACCCAGCACGCGCGCCGTGTCCTTGATCGATTCCGTCGAGCCCATATGCGAGCCACTGGCACCGATATAGGTTACGTGCGCGCCCTGATCGGAGGCGGCAACCTCGAAGGCGTTGCGGGTGCGCGTCGAGTCCTTCTCAAAAATAAGGACGATCTGCTTGCCTTTGAGCCGTGGGTCCTCTGCTCCGGCGTACTTTGCCGCTTTCAACCTGGCAGAGAGGTCCAGCAGGTAGCCAATCTCCTCCTGCGTGAGGTCATCCAGTTTCAGAAAGTGTCTGTTCTTCAGCATAGGCTTGCGTCCTCCCAATGTCAGGATAGGGTAGAGTTTACAATACTCTTGCCTGGTTTGCAATCCCTGCGATCATATTGGAGAGTAAGGATGTTTTTCCTGCACGCTGAAAACTGCCCCTTGTAGACACTACACAAAGCCACTTTTTTATGCTATAACCCCCTTTGTAGGATTATTTCAACGGAGCGGCGAAACACAGCCATCAAGCGTCACCGTACCGTGTTGTTTCCACTCATACGCTTCCGTCCGCGTATGTCAGTGCTTTTGTGCCTTTGTCCCCTTTAAGCTGAGTCTTTTATCAACGCTGAAAATCCTCTCCGGCCTCGTGAAGAAGCGGGGCCATCTATAGAGCATAGGCTTATCTACTCTATGGATCTAGTTGAAAGGAGCGACTCACCATGACCGATCAGGTAACGACAAAGCAAACCACGCTGCACGACCTCCTCGCCGATGCGCCAAACAACTGGGGACGTTGGGGACCGAATGACGAAATTGGCGCGCTCAATTTCTTGACGCCCGCTGAGGTCCTGCGCGGCGTCCAGAGCGTGAAACAGGGGAAGGTCATTACCCTGGGTATGGCCATCGGCAGCAAGGGCGGCGATCCCGTCTGGCCGGGCCGCACTCCGGCCCAGCGTCTGATGACGCAGGATAAGAGCCACTATGTCAGCGGCAAGCTGGCAGCCCTCAATGGAGGACTCGAGTACGCTGACGACTTCGTGGTCATGTTCCTGCAAGGATCTACCCAGTACGACGCTCTGGGACATACCTGGTACGACGACAAGATCTGGAACGGCTACGATGCTATGACCACGATGGGCGGCATGGAAAAGGATAGCGTCTATCCCCTCGGCCAGCGCGGCATCGTTGGACGCGGCATCTTTCTCGATGCTGCCCGCTATCGTGGCGTCGATGCCATGGACAAGGGCGAGGTGATCAACCTGCCCGAGCTCCTCGATATCGCAAGCAAGCAGGGTGTGACGATCGAGAAACACGATATTCTCGTCCTCAGAACGGGCTTCCTGACCCGCTTCTTTAAAGAGGGTTCCGCCAAATTCTACGAGGGGGCCTTTGTCGAGCCGGGTCTCACCTACAGCAAGGAACTCGTGCAGTGGTTCTACGAGATGGAGATTCCGGCGCTCTGCACCGACACCATTGCCAATGAGACGACGGTGCATAAGGAGACAGGCATCGCGCTCCCCCTGCACGCGGCCCTGATGCGCAACCTCGGTATCGCACTCAACGAGATCTGCGACCTCGAAGACTTGAGTGCCTCCTGCGCTGAGGACAGACAGTACACGTTCCTATACGCTGGCGCGCCGCTCAAGTTCAAGAGCGCCACCGGTGCTCCCGTCAATCCTGTAGCGATCAAGTGACAACTCCCCACGCCTAGAAGGCGGATTTTGGTAGACGCACCGATGCGACTGCGCAGTCGGCTCTTCTCGTCTCGCTTGTGAAGCGGAGAGTCGGCTGTTCGCTCAATGGGAAGGAGACTTACAATGGCAGAAAACAGGGAAGCATCTTCAACGGGTGCTCAGAGCTATCCGTGGCTCAAGCTCTATCCCAGCTACATTCCCCCAGAGCTGACGCCACGCTCGGCAAATGGCCTGGATATGTTCCTGACCACCGTCAAGGCGATGCCCGAACAGCCCGCTATCTACTACTTCGACCAGGTGATGACGTATGGGGATCTGGACCAGAAGAGTACCGTCCTGGCCGCCGCGCTACGGGCGCATGGCGTGGTCTCTGGCGAGCGCGTGGCCCTCTACCTCCAGAACATACCCCAGTTTTTGATCGGGCTGTATGCCACCTGGAAGGCCGGTGGTATCGTCGTCCTCTGCAATCCCATGTTCAAGCAGCAGGAGCTGGAGTATCACCTCAACGACTCGGGTGCCAGAGGGCTGATCTGCCTGGAGTCGCTGTACGCCTCCGTGGCACACGCGGCGGTTCCGAACACGCAGGTGCAATTCGTCGTTACGACCAGCGAGCTGGACTACGCGGGAGACCCGCCCCCTCAGCTACTAGCCGCTTCCAAGAAGCAGCGCTTCGCCGAGACGCTGGACCTGCTCGACCTGCTCGATCAATTCGCCGGTGCTACCATCGAGCTCCCCCATTTCACACTCTCGGATGTTGGCTTTCTCACCTACACGTCTGGCACCACGGGCAAGCCAAAAGGCGCGATGAACACCCATGGCAATATCGTTTTCAACGCCACTTTTTATAGGGATTGGATGCAGCTCACAAAAGAGGATGTCGTTGTTGGTGTGGCCCCGTTCTTCCACATCACCGGGCTGATCGCTCATATTGCGGTAGCCGCCCTGACCGGCATGCCCATTGTCATGTTCTACCGCTTCGATGCCGCGACGATGCTCAGCCTGGTGGCGCGCTGGCGCGGCAGCTTCACGGTGGCCGCGATCACCGTGTTTACCGCGATCATGAACTATCCCGAGCTGAAGAACTACGATATCTCTTGCATGAAGAAGATCTTCAGCGGCGGTGCGCCCGTCTCGCCGACGATCGTCGAGAACTTCGAGCAAGCGACTGGTGTCTACATTCACAATGTTTACGGCCTGACGGAGACGACCTCGCCTTCGCACGCGACCCCCATGGGCATGCATCCGCCGGTCGATCCCGATTCGGGCGCGCTCTCCGTTGGCGTTCCCATCCCCAATACCATCTGCAAGATCGTCGACGTGGCGACGGGCGATGAACTGCCGGTCGGCGAGGTCGGCGAACTGATTACGAAGGGGCCACAGGTGGTGGCGGGCTACTGGCACAAGCCGGAGGAGACGGCCCAGGCCATCCACGACGGCTACCTGCACACGGGCGATGTCGCGAAGATGGACGAGGACGGCTGGTTCTATATCGTGGATCGCAAGAAGGACATGATTATCGTCTCCGGCTACAAGGTCTGGCCGCGCGACGTGGAGGATGTGCTCTACCAGCATCCCGCCGTGCGCGAGGCCGCCGTCGTGGGGATCGCAGATCCCTATCGAGGTGAGACGGTGAAGGCGTACGTGGCACTGAAGGGCGGCTCGGAAGGAAAGATCACGGCAGAGGAGCTCATCGCCTTCTGCAAGGAGCGCATGGCGAACTACAAGTATCCCCGTTTCATCGAGTTCCTGGACGAGCTGCCAAAGACAACGACGGGGAAGTACCTGCGGCGCGAGCTGCGCGAGAAGGCCCGTCATCAGTAGAGCGAGGCATAACTGTTCAGGACTCATCAGCGCCAAAGGCGCTTCACAAGCCCTTTTGTGTGGGTAGCAGGGTTGCCGGCCTCGGGCCGGCAACCCTGCTACCCACACAAAAATGAGGCGAGCCGCGCAGCGCGCGGAGCCACGAGGAGTCAGGACAGGGTACCTGAATAAATACGAGCGTGGCGTGGTCTATTTCACGGAAAGACCTCGCCCGCCAGCGCATCGAGCTTTGTAGCCGTCTCACGGATGGATTCCGCCGTGCGAAAGATCGTGTTGACCTCGCGTGTGAGCGGCAGAGGCGTTTCGTAGCCCACGCTATATCCCCGCCACCTGGGAGCTGTCAGCAGGCCGGGGACCGCCGTCAGTGGGTTGGGATCGTTGGCGACGATCCAGAACGCATCTCCATCGATCAGCACAGGCATCGTGCCTCTTCTCACCAGACGCACCAGGTGTGTAAAGAGCATGGCCTGGCGCCGGCCCATGATCTGCGCCGCCCAGTCTGGCCGCGACCAGCCGCCTGCCGTCTCGTCCTGCGCGAGTGTCGCGATCCCGAGCCGGGCGAGTCGTCTGACGGTCTGCAAGGCATTGTTGCGCGCCTGGACGTGTCGATACACTCGTGTCTGTCGGGTCAGGTTCTCTCCGGCGTGCCACAGGGTCGTTGCCCAACGCGTGAGCAGGTCGTGAGATTGGGGCCAGGAGTAGCCCTCCTCAATCACTATCTGGTAGCCGATGTCGCGGCAGCACGCAACCTGGGGCGTGCTCATCCACACCCTATCCAGGGCGCTGGGGAGCCGTTTGCCGTCGAAGACGGAGCCTGCCCGTTCGCTGGAGACGCGCCAGATGCCTGGATGCGCGCCATCGAAGGCGCGCCCGTTAGCGGAATAGCGCAGCGCACCCGCTCCCAACTGAGCGCCCATACAGGCTTCAAGATCCAGCGAGAGGTGCGTATATTTGTGCAGGTAGCGTTGGCGCTGCTCCACCAGTGTCAGGGGGCGCATCCACGCCGTTTCTCCCGCCTGCTCCCATAGTGAAACGCCATCCCTGCTGAGCATATCGCGCTGCTCTTGCGTGGATGAGCGCAACGATGCCATCGACTGGTTGCTGGTGAGTTCTGTAAGAAGCTGGCGCGCGACCAGCTCAGGCGTATCGATGATGGTGCGTTCGAGCGCTTGCTGTATATAGGTCACAGTGGCGAGCAGGCCCGTTGCGTCGCTCAGTTCCCAGTTCCAGCCGGCATGTTCGGGGAAGGCGAGGGCAAGGCGGCGTTCCTCACGGCGGTTGCCCTTCGGCCAGAGCAGCGCGCTGACGGGTTGTGTTGGCTCATTCGCGCGAACGATCACCGTCCAGGTGGCATTCGCCTGCTCCAACCATGTGCGCGTCATCTGTTTTGAGAGCCGTGTTGTGGGCATCACCCAGACCTCTGTCAATCCAGCCTGCCAGAGCGTCTCGAGCACGCTCTGCGGTCCGTCTTCGGCGAGTGGAAGCAGTATCGAGCGCAGCGTACGCCTGCCCTGGACGATCTCGACGCGCAATACTTCGCCCTCGGTGAGCACTCCGATAGTTGTCTGCACGTTTGTTGTAGGAGAATCTCTCTTGATCATAATCTTCTAACTATCAGGGAACACAAATATATCGTTTTTTCTTTCATTGCGTGCGTATTCTCGCAAGGTGCGGAGAAAACGGTAAAGCGTGTTGTAAGTGGCGCTACGCAGGACAATTAGAACATCTTCCCGCCTATGGGCACCTCTTTCGTCGGACTCAGCAGCACCACATCTCCGTGCTCATCGGGGACGCCAAGCGTGAGGCATTCCGAGCGGAACGGCCCGATCTGTTTGGGCGGAAAGTTCACGACGCCTATGACGAGTCGTCCCAGCAACCCGTCTTTTGTATAGTGTTTCGTGATCTGCGCCGACGATTCCTTAATCCCGATCTCGGGACCGAAGTCGATGTGCAGCTTATAAGCAGGTTTGCGGGCCTGCAAGAAATCCTCTACGCCGATAATTTTTCCGACGCGAATATCAACCTTCTCGAAATCATCATACGTAATCATACGTGCTCTACTCCTGTTTTTTAGATAGTAGGGGCTATTATACCACCGACGAGGCATTCTACGTCATAGACGCTCCCTCCGACGCGCCACGTGCGACGCGGGCGTAGAGGGAGAGGATGCCACTGTTGTGACGTGACGGTGGCGGCGTCCAATGTGCGCGCCGCTCGGCCAGCACGCGTTCCACCTGCACCTCTGGGAGACGCTGGCCCTGCGCGCCCACGATCGCCAGGCGACGTTCGGGCACGTGGATTTCGATCAGGTCGTTCTCCTCCACCAGGGCGATCGGGCCACCATTCAGCGCCTCGGGCGTTACGTGCCCGATGCATGGACCCTTCATCGCGCCGGAGAAGCGTCCATCAGTAACGAGGGCCGTGGTGGTATTGAGCGCGGGATCAGACGCGAGAATCGTCGAGGCGAAGTACATCTCGGGCATGCCGTTGGCGCGCGGCCCCTCGTAGCGGATCACCACCACGTCGCCGGGTGTCACCTTGCGCTGGCGCAGTGCGTCGAGAGCCTCATCCTCAAAGTCGAAGACGCGCGCCGGCCCCACATGTATATGCATCTCTTTGGGGACGGAGAAGCCCTTGATAACGGACCCCTCCGGTGCCAGGTTGCCGCGCAGCACAGCGATGCCGCCATCAGGTCCGAAGGGGTCCGAGCGCGGACGCAAGACCTCGCGCCGGGCGACCTTGACGTTGTGCAGGTAGCCGATGCGCTCGGCGAAGAACCGGCTATGCTCAATCTCCTCCAGGTTCTCGCCCAGCGTCTTGCTCGTGACGGTGAGGCAATCCAGGTGTAGCATGTCGCGCAGTTCGAGCATGACGGCAGGCACGCCGCCCGCATACCAGAAGTACTCGACCGGGTAGCGCCCGGTGGTCTTGACGTTCGCCAGCACGGGAACCTGGCGGTGAATGCGGTCGAAATCGTCGATGGTGATCTCGACGCCGACCTCGCGCGCGATCACCGGCAGGTGCAGCAACGCGTTTGTGGAGCCGCCCACGGCGGCGTGGATGACGATGGCGTTCTCGAAGGCCGCGCGCGTCAGAATGCGCCGGGGCGTTATCTCCTCCTCGATCAGCCTGATGACCTGCTTGCCGGTGGCGCGGGCGTAGCGCAGCAGACGCGTCAGGGGAGCCGGGACGAGCGCTGAGCCGGGCAGGGCCAATCCCAGTGCCTCCGCTAGCACCTGGCCCGTGCTGGCGCTGCCCATGAACTGGCAGGCGCCGCACGTCGGACATGCCCCCTCCTGTGCCTGCTCGAAGTCCTCGTGCGAGAGCTCGCCGCGCTCGACCGACATCCCCATAGTCCAGAGCTGGTTCGAGGTCACGTAATCGGGTGCATTGAGCTGTGTGCCGCCGGGCAGGTGGATGGCTGGCAGGTTGCAGCGGGCGATGGCGAGCAGATGCGCGGGGACTGACTTATCGTTGCCGGAGATTAGCACCATGGCGTCGTGGGGATGCCCGAGGGCGTGGATCTCGATCATCGCGGTCATGATATCGCGCGAGACGAGCGAGTAACTCATGCCGTCGTGCGCCTGGGCAATGCCGTCGCAGATATCGCTGACGGTGAAGACCGCCGGCTTGCCGCCCGCCTCGAACACGCCGTTGCAGACCTCTTCGATCAGCGGGCGGAAGTGGAACGTGCCGGGATGTCCCATACCGTAGGCGCTGTCGACGAGCACCTGCGGCTTGGCGAGGTCCTCGTCCGTCCAGTTCATGCCCAGGCGCAGTGCGTCTCCCTGGTAGTTCACCGCGCGCAGGCGCTGGCTGCGCAGTTTGTGTGGATCTATTGGCACTCTCTAGCTCCTTTTCGGGCTCGAACGCTCGTATCAATGGTAGCCCCCTGCAGGACGCTCATCTTCATCGTGTCCTTGTATGCGCTCTCCTCGTGGGAGCCCTGGCAGGGGACTCTGCAAGGTCCAGCCACCATCGACCACGATGGTCTGCCCGGTCATGTGGCGCGCTTCTGGCGAGGCGAGAAACAGAGCTGCCGCGACGATATCCTCAACGTGGCCGACACGCCCGGTCGGCGTGACGCCGCTCCAGTGGCTCTCATACTCCGGATCGTCGCCCAGCGTGCGCTCGGTGAGCGTCGCGCCCGGACTGATAGCGTTAACCGTGATGCCGTAGCCGCTGACCTCCAGCGCGATCGTCTTTGCCATCATGCGAATGCCCGCTTTGGTGATGCCGTAGCTGCCCAGGTTCAGGTGTGGCTGGATGCCGGTCACGGAGGACATCAGGATGATGCGACCAGGAATGTGGGCGTCGATCATAATCCTGGCGGCGGCCTGCGCGGTGAAGAGGCTTCCACGCAGATTGACGCTCGTGAGGCGATCGAAGGCTTCTGGTGTCATCGTCAGGAATGCGCCGTAGCTCGTGATGCCGGCGTTGGCGATCGCGATATCCAGGCGTCCGGCTGTTTCTGCGAAGTGGCGACACATCGCGCGGACCGCATCCACGTCCGCTACGTCGCACGCGTATGGATGGACCAGTTCGACTTCCAGCGTGCTATTGATCTCCCCGGCGGCCCTCTGCGCGAGGGTGGCGTCGAGATCGTTCAGCGCGACCGTGGCCCCGGCGCTAGCGAATGCCCGGCACAACGCGTAACCTATCCCCGATCCAGCTCCGGTGACGAGAACGGCTTTTCCTGTAAAAGTGCTCACACATTTCCTCCTCGAAATGTCTTGTTCACAGCGTTTTGTCTCACTTTGCCGTCAAGCCGCCGTCGATCACCAGCAGCGAACCGGTCACGAAGGCCGCTTCGTCGGAAGCAAGGTAGACTGCGGCGTTGGCGATCTCTTCAGGGAGTCCCATACGCCCGAGCGGCTGGCGTGCGTGTAGTTGTTGGCGCGCCTCGTCCTCCCTACCAGCGTAGCTGCGCGCGAGGTAGCCCTCTACAAATGGCGTGTGGACCGTGCCCGGACAGATGGCGTTGCAGCGAATGCCCCGCTTGACAAAATCGATGGCGATGGAGCGCGTCATACTGATCACCGCGCCCTTGCTCGTGCTGTAGGGGAAGCGGCTCTCCAGGCCGACCATTCCTGCGACCGAGGCGATATTGATGATGTTGCCTCCTGCCGGCTGCTGTGCCAGCATCTGCCGCACCCCTGCGCGGGCGCAGAAGAAGACGCCGAGCGTGTTGACGCGCATCACGCGTTCCCAATCCGCCACGCTGGTCTCCAGGATCGTCCCGACGTGGCTGACGCCAGCGTTATTGACCAGAATATCCAGGCGTCCATGATGCGTTGCGAGCGTCTGCAAGGAGGACGTGACCTGCTCTTCGTCCGCGACATCGAGCGCCTGTGCGTCCGCGACGCCGCCGTCCTCGCGAATGGCCGCGCTGACCGACTCGGCGGCTTCTTTCCGTATGTCGGCAACGATCACCTGGGCGCCCTGGATGGCGAAGGCTCGCGCAATCGCCTCGCCGATGCCCGAACCCGCTCCCGTGACCAGCGCAACCTTGTTATCAAGACGAAACATGTGCTCTCTCCATTCTAGCGTTCTGAGCTATCGCATGCACGCAAAAGAGACGGAAGATACTATAAATTATACCTGAGACCTCCTTGCATTCTATTGCGCGTATCTCCTCATTAAGCGGCGCTTCACCAGTTCGACCAGCAGCAAGTAGAGCGTGGTCATCGCCACCAGGAAGAGGAAGTACAGGGGCGGGAGTGGCGTGAAACCGAGCAGACCGGCAAGCGGAGTGTATGGGAGCAAGATTCCTATGGCCACGATCAAGACCGTGGTGATTGCCAGAGGGCGGCTCGGGCGGCTGCGCAGCGGATTGCCCGCGGTACGAATGATGAACAGGACCAGCGTCTGCGTGGCGAGGGACTCCACGAACCAGCCGGTGTGGAAGAGCCTCTCTCCTGCGGAGAAGATGCGCAGCATCAGGAAGAAGGTCAGGAAGTCAAAGATCGAGCTAATCGGCCCAATGAAGAGCATAAAGTTGCGGATCAGTTTGATGTCCCAGTGTTGCGGCTTTCTGATGAAGCTCGCGTCCACGTGATCGGTAGGGATGGTCACCTGGGACAGGTCGTAAAGGAAATTGTTGAGCAGGATCTGCGTTGGCAACATCGGCAAGAAGGGGAGGAAGACGTAGGCGCCCGCCATGCTGAACATATTGCCGAAATTGGAACTGGTGCCCATCAGCAAGTACTTGATCACGTTTCCAAATGCCCTGCGCCCCTCCAGGATGCCCTGGTGCAGGACCTGCAAACTCTGTTCGAGCAGGATAATCGAGGCTGCATCCTTGGCTACGTCGACACCCGTAGAGACCGAGATGCCAACGTCCGCTGCATGTAACGAAGGGGCATCGTTGATGCCATCGCCGATATAGCCGACCACGTGCCTGCGGCTCTTGAGCGCCAGGATGATACGGTTCTTCTGGGCGGGAGAGACGCGCGCGAACACATTGACCTGCTCGACTACGTGGCTCAACGCACTGTCGGACATATGATCCAGGTCGCTGCCCAGTACGATTCTGTCACCGTCCAATCCGACCTGCTCGCACACGTGACGGGTGACAAGTTCGTTATCACCTGTAAGGATCTTGACCTGCACCCCGTCGTTTCTGAGCGCCTGCAACACCTGGGCCACATCCGCTTTGGGGGGATCGGCGAACGTCAGGAAGCCGAGCAGAACCAGGGCTTGCTCGTCCGCTTTGCCGTATGTCTCCTGGCTTGTGATCGTTCGATAGGCCACGGCGAGGACGCGGTATCCTTGTGAACTCAGATCCTGGTACAGCTTCACGCACTCTGCGCGCACATTGCCGTCTGTGTCATCCAGTGGTTTGCGCTCGCTGTTGACCTCGTAAGACGAGCAGCGAGGGAGGATACTTTCCGGCGCACCTTTTGTAATCAGCAGCCGTTCATCCTCGTGTTGCACGATCACGGAGAGGCAGCGCCGTTCAAAGTCGAACGGGACCTCACTGACCTTGCTGTACGCGCTGATATCCAGATCGCCATGCTGCAAAATAGCGCGATCGAGGGGACTCTTGATCCCAGTCTCGTACGAGCTATTCAAATAGCCGAATAGCAGCACATGGTCAGCTTCTTGCTTCTGTAGATCAAGGGAGCCGATGAGTTGCGTTTCACCGCTAGTCAGGGTGCCGGTCTTATCGCTGCACAGTGTGTCGATGCTGCCAAAGTTCTGGATCGATTCCAGGTGTTTGACGATCACTTTTTGCTTTGCCATGCGCATGGCCCCCTGTCCCAGTGTTACCGTCGTGATCATAGGCAGGAACTCTGGCGTGAGGCCAACGGCAAGCGAGACGGCGAAGAGCACGGTCTCGAATGGCTGATGATGACCAAGGATGCCAACCAGGAAGATAAAGAGCACCAGGAAGAACACGGTCTGCATGATGAGCAGGCCGAAGCCTTTGATGCCGCGTTCGAACTCCGTCTCCGGCGGACGTTTGGCAAGACGCGCGGCGATATCGCCAAAGGCTGTGTTGCGACCTGTGGCTGTGACGAGCGCGCACCCGGTACCGCTCACAACCGAGGTACCAAGGAAGACACTATTGTGTGCCCCGGCGAAACTCTCGGCGGGATCGTCCACGTCATCGGCGTTTTTCTCCACTGGCAGCGATTCTCCCGTCAACGCGGCCTGCTGCATATGGAGGTCGGCTGCCTGTGTCAGGCGCGCATCGGCGGGTACCAGATCGCCCGCGGTGAGACGGATCATATCACCCGGCACCAGGGCGCGGCGTGGAATTTCCGCCCAGGCGCCATCGCGTCGCGCGGTTGCTGTGGGAGCCACGCCTGCGCGCAGTTTCTCGGCGGCATTCTGCGATTGGTATGTCTGGACAAAATTAAGAATATTGCTGAGCAGCACAATGGCAATGATAATGCTGGCGTTGATCCGATCACCCAGAATCGCCGAGACCACGCTGGCGAGCAGCAAGATAGCGACAAGCGGATTCAAGAACAGGCGCAAGAACTGCACTGGGCCCGAACGCCGTTTCTTGCCAGTCGTCTCGTTGGGGCCGTAGGTGTCCAGTCGCTTGCGCGCCTCCACACCTGTCAGGCCCTCCTCGCTGCTCTGCAGCCGCTCAAACAGCGTTTTGAGCGGAACGCTATGTATCTCCGTCGCCTGCACGTCTGGAGAGGTCTGCGTTATGAGTGATCTTTGCATGATGTGCTCCAAAGTCCTCTTGAAAAAAAGTTTCTCTCATATAAACCATCACACCTGGACGAGACCTGGCAGCAGATCGTGCGCCCACGCGCGAATAGCTTCCCAGTTGCGCCAGTCTCCCTCGGGCATCACCTTCCGGGCAATAGTCCGGTCGAGCCATGACAGCTTGTGGTAATCCATCTTGCCCGCGAACAGGCCGATGCTGGTCGGTTCGAGAAGCGCGCGCACCGGGTCGAGATAGGCTAGCACCGTCTGCCTTATCTCTGGTGTCTCTTCGTGGAGAAAGCCACTGACTAGAAAGTAGGCGGTCGGGATGTGGCGTAACGTGTCGCGGTTCGCCTTGACGAAGGCTACCGCCTCGGGCAGCCAGCGGCCCATACGAATAGCGCTGCCGATGACGACGGCGTCATAGTTATTCACTGCGTGCACGGTCCCGACAGGTTGCACATCCACAGTCGCTCCTTCGGCGCGCAGCACTTCGGCCACACATGTTGCCACCTCGCTCGTCGAGTCAGCGCGCGTGGCATAAGTTACGAGAATCTTGTTCATTGTTTTTCCTCTTTATTTAATTCATTACATATCCAACAGAGGCAATGGCAAACAATCCTGCCAATAATTTCGTTCTCATCGCGAGATCTCTCCCCTCCCTGAGTGATTGGGATACTCAGGGGGAATAGCTTAAGCCGAAAGGGGTGTGCTGCACTACATAGCGCCACCTTTCCACTGTGCAGTGTAAGAGAGGGGTTTCACAGGGAGGTCACAGTTACTGAGTGCCCTCACACGAATCTGTCTCACTTTCTCCGTACGTCTCACGCACCCATGGAATCAAGAATGTTTTGAGACGTTGATTATGAGACAGATCACGCTGCCTGCAGTCTGTTTTGTGCTGGCACGGCGCTTCGCAGGTGATCCCGCGTGGCGCGGCTGGGTCTTCTATTCCCTTGCGACAGGCATCCTGGTCGTCGTGTTCTTCATCATGACGGATCTGGTTGCATCTCTCAATCCAAACGGGCCGGCTGGGCTTTTTCAACGACTCTCAATCATCATCGGCTGGGGCTGGATCGCCCTCCTGGCGTTCCGGCTCCTGAGCAAGAAGCCTCCCATCGGTGGAGGCAGGCTAATAGCGTCTACGGCGCGTCGTCGTCATGGTCTGGCGGCTCGACTGGATGGGGGCGAATACGATCCTGCCCAGCGAGACGATGCCCCAGGCGATCAGTGCGTACACGAGCATGGCGATCAGGGTCGACGTTTCGAAGACGCCGCTTCTACCCAGGGTCTGATCGTTGAAGATGCCGTTGAAAGGGCCAACAAAAATGTGACTCAGGTTATACAGGAACATAATGAAACTGTTGTATTGATTCGCGCCCAGCAGGCGGAAGAGGAGCCGGAGCAGCAGGATGATCTCTAGCACGCCCAGGATAAAGTAAGTGATGGTAGTGATCCAGTAGCCAGTGTTCGCCCGGCTCTGATTTTTATCTTCGAAGACTTGCTGGCGCTGCTCGACCTGGTTGCCCGCAGGGTCCACGTAGTTCTCATACTGGCTCTGTTCGTATGCTCCGCCATAGTTAGATGACCTCGCTGCGTGGTTCGCGTAGCCCTGGTTTCCAGGGGGCGGCTGATCGGGCGATTGCTGGTAGTTCTGCCTACGAGGATCGGGTGAGTAGGGTTGATTACTCATTGTAGTTGCCTCCTAAATGCATATATTCAAACATACGGATGCTTACTCTCAGCGAAGAACTGACATAAGAACTTTGCGTTGACAAACAATAAATGCCCGTGGGATAAGACCGTTGTATCTTGTTCATGAAGGTGCAAAAAGCGACCCTTATATGTAGTACGTCCGGCTCTACGAAAGTGATACGATAGGAAAAAGTTCCGTGTGGAACTCATGTGTTAGTACAAAAGTGTCTCGGCTGCGATCAGACCTGCCAGCAGGGCAACGCGACTCGGAATTGGTTGCAAGAGTACGTACTCCTCGGAGGTGTGTGCGCCGCCGCCGATAGCGCCGAGGCCGTCGATCGTCGGGCAGCCTTCCGCCGCTGTGTTGCAGCAATCCGAGGCACCGCCTCGTGTTTCCGGGTCAAATGGAGTGTTGAGGATGCGTTCGGCGATCAAGCGAACCTGCTGCGCAACGGCGAGGCTCTGTTCGGTAGCTACCATCGGCTCCATCGAGTCTGGCTGGGCGCTCAGGGTGAGTTTGACGCCTGGCACAAGTTTGTTTTGGAGCAGTTCATGCCAGCGCTCCTCGGCGGCGAGGCGATCTTCCGGGCGGAGAAAGCGGATATCAAAGAAAATCTCGGCGTAGTCGGAGACGATATTGGCCCACGAGCCGCCTTTGATGGGTCCCGCGTTGATAGTAAACCCTTCGCGCCAACCCATGAAACTCTGTGCCTGGATGATCTGGTGCGCCAGTTCCAGCACAGCATTGCGCCCTCTCTCGGGACTACTACCCGCGTGGGCTGCCAGCCCTTCGGCGGTGAGTTTATAGTGTGTGCACCCCTTACGCCGAATAACCACGGTGCCTACAGAGCGCGCTCCCTCCAGTCCAAGCACGATCGGATGCTCCTGGGCGACGCGTCTGATCAGATCCACATGGTAGCGGGTAGAGATCTCTTCGTCCGGCACAGACAGGAAGAGAATCCTGTTGAAGTCTCTATAGCCCTGTTGCTTCAATAGTTCTAGCGCGTAGACGCCCTGCAGCAGTCCCACCTTCATATCCACTGTGCCCGGCCCGTAGAACCTTTCGGCCTCGAGTCGTACGCGCCCATGCGCGACGCCGACGGGGTGGACTGTATCATGATGGCCGAGCAGGAGACAAGCAGGAGCCGCCGGATTATCGCCAACCATTGTCCCCAGAATAGCGTTTCCGCGTGCATGTTCGATGATGGTGCTCTGCATGCCCACGCGCTGCAACAGCGTCGAGAGCTGTTGCGCCATCGCGTTGAGGCCGGGTGTATCGTCTGAGGGCGACTCGATGAGACAGAGTGTCTGCATGTCCTGGATGAAGCGCGACATGGTCTGTTCCATATATGCGACCCCTTCTGTAACCAGCGTGGAGAGGGCGTCAAAGGAGGCATTCGGTGCCTGGTCCTGGGAAGCATTCGTAGAGGAATGTGGATTATCCTGTAGCATAAAACCTTCTTTACTGACTGGCTGCTGAACGCGAGAGCATCTCTGTGAGTTCATGGGCTGAGTCTTCTTTAGAGAATAGTCATGGCCCTCAGGTGGGCCATCCCCGGTAAGAAGCAGTGTAGCAAAGGAAACGCTGTAGCGCAAGCTGCATGCACCTTTAACACGGAAAAGTTGCTGGAGCTGTGCACAACAGAAGAGAGAAAAACATCCTATCCTGTTAGCATTTCCTTTTTAATTCGCTAATACTATCAGGGTGCGTTTGAGATGCCTCGTAACAGAGGATAGAAATGTAGGTGGAACATGGCGCAACGTGTAGTCCTTGTCGTAGTGATTGTGATAATGATCGTGATTGCCGCGCTGGCCGCTTTTTTTGTCTCGCCGGCCCTGCCCAGCATCGAGACCGCGTTCGGGCTGATCACGCCGACACCATCGCCGATGCCCACCCCTTTACCGACGCCATCGCCAACGCCTTCACCGTCTCCAACTCCGGCACCTTTTGTCAGTGGCATGGCTGCCTATCTGATCGATGCCGATACGGATCGTGTGCTCTACAGCATGAATAGCGCACAACAACTCCCCATTGCCAGCACGACCAAAATCATGACCGCCATCGTAGCGATCGAAAACGCCAATCTCGATCAGGGCGTGACGGTGCAGCAGTCCGATCTCGGTCAGGTTCCAGCCGGGGCCAGCACCGCCGGACTCGTGGCTGGCGATTATTTCCGCTTGCACACGCTGCTCTACGGCCTCATGCTGCGTTCTGGTACCGATGCCTCGATCGTCCTCGCGCGCACCGTCGCCGGTTCGGTGGATAACTTTGTGGCCATGATGAGTCGCAAGGCGCAGGCGCTCGGCCTGACCCATACCCATTATGACAATCCGCATGGCTTCGGCAACGGGAACCACTATTCCTCCGCCGCTGACCTGGTGACGGTCGCGAACTACGCCATGCGCAACGCCACCTTCGCCCAGATCGTAGGTCAGGCGAGCTACGATGTGAAACCGACGCTCTACACCCATGCCTACCACTGGGACAACACTAACTCGCTGCTCACCAGCTACCAGGGCACCGATGGCGTGAAGACGGGCTGGACGGATGATGCCGGTGTGTGCCTGGTGTTCTCCGCGCGTCGCAACGGCCATCACCTCATCGGCGCGGAACTGCACGCTCCATCCTACGACGCCGTCTTCGCAGATGGAGCGAAGATGCTGGACCTCGGCTTCCGCAAGGACTGATCAGAGTGGATGTAGGTTCTTTTCCGAGCTTATGATATTGAGAAATCACCCACTTTTCAGTCCCACAAAAGTAGTGTATAATAGCGTGCTTAGAGGGTGCGAACGGTACGCTGACTACGTATATTCTATCCATATTCAATTTTAATTGCTCAAGGCGAGGCTGTGTTATGACCACGACAACTATTCCACGCGGCAAATACCATATTTGGACGGTTGGCTGCCAGATGAACCAGGCCGATTCTCAGCGCATTCAGACGCTGCTCGACGAGATGGGCTGGGAGGAGAGCGGGATGGACCAGGCCAACCTCGTGGTCCTCAATACCTGCAGCGTACGCCATGCCCCTGAAGAGAAGGCGCATAACCAACTGGCCCTGCTCAAACAGGCGAAGGCGCAACGCAGCGACCTGCTGGTGGCGATGATGGGCTGCATGATCGGCAATCAGAAGACGATCGACGCGCTGAGCCAGCGCTACCCACATATCGACCTCTTTATGAAGGTGGAGCAGGCCGATATCCTGCCGCGCTTCCTGGAGGAACGCTGGACGCCGATCTCGGGCGCGGGCTGCCTCGATGTCGATTTCATGCCTGATCTCGACTTTGTGCCCGGCGTCGACGAACCCGTTCCCACCGCTCCTGTTCTGCCGACCTTCGCAACCTCGATCAGCTCGAAGGGGAAGCATACAGTCCTGCCAATGGCGATCACTCCGAAGCCCGGCGATCGCATCGCGCACTACCCGACGAAGATCGAGCCCGCTAAGGCCAGCCCGACGGCGTGGCTTCCTATAGTCTTGGGGTGCAACAAGGTTTGTACGTATTGTATCGTGCCGTATCGCCGTGGGCGGGAGCGCAGTCGCCCCATCGATGAACTGATGATGGAGGCGCGCTCGCTGGTCGGGAAGGGCGCGAAGGAGTTGACGCTGTTGGGTCAGACCGTCGAGGCGTATGGTCTGGATCTGCCGGAGAGGCCCGACCTCGCCGACCTGATGACGGACCTGAGCTCGATCGAGGGTCTGGGGCGTATTCGCTTTATGACATCTTATCCCCGCCATATGACCGATAGCATGATTGAGCGCATGGCCCACCTGCCGAAGGTCTGTGAACACCTGAACATTCCGGTCCAGTCCGGCGATGACGCCGTGCTCAAGCGCATGAAGCGCGGCTATACACTCGATGAGTACTGCGAACGGATTGCGCGGGTGCGCGAGCTGTGGCCCATGATTACGCTATCAACCGATATCATCGTCGGCTTCTGCGGCGAGACGGAGCAGGAGTTCCAGCATACGCTCGATCTTCTTGAACGCATTCATTTCGATGTAGTACACGTGGCCGCTTACTCAGTGCGTCCGGGAACGGTGGCGGCTCGCTGGGAGGATGATGTCCCGGCGGCGGAGAAGAAGCGGCGCCTGCACGCTCTGGAGGATGTACAGGCCCGGATCGCCCTTGAGCTAAATCAGTCTTATGTAGGTCGCGAAGAGGAGGTTCTGGTCGAGGATGAGAATACGTCGCGCGGACGCCAGCAGTGGAAGGGACGCAACCGCGCCAATAAACTGGTATTCTTTCCCCAGCCCACCCCTGATGAGCCTGCTCGTATTGTTCAGCCCGGAGACATGGTGAAGGTGCATATCGAGCGAGCGACGGCGTGGTCCTTGCAGGGTTGCATTGTTGCGCTATAATAAGCTCACTAAGTTTGACATTCCTATCTGTCGCAGAGGAGGAGGCATTGATGACTCAAGCGCAATCGGCTGAGGAAAAGGCGCGATTGAAAAAACAATGGACTGATCTAGCAGTCAAACAGGCACAGGAAGGTCAGTGGGAGGAGGCTGTTTCTACCAACAGGAATATCTTGAATATCTTCCCCTACGAGCCCGATGCTTTTAATCGTCTTGGCAAGGCTCTGAGTGAGTTGGGACAATATACGGAGGCCCGCCAGGCCTATACGCAGACGTTGAAGTACAGTCCCAAAAACATTATCGCCAAGAAAAATCTAGACCGCCTGGCGCAGCTCGAAGAGTCAGCCGTGCAGAGTCATGGCGGGGCCGATCGCATTGATCCCAGGCTCTTCATCGAGGAAACTGGCAAGACCGGTGTGACCGAACTGATCAACCTCGCGCCGAACTCTGTGCTGGCGAAGGTTGGCGTAGGCGATCGGGTCCAGCTTTATGTAAATGGCCACACGCTGTTGGTGCGCAATACTGCTGGAGAGGATATCGGGCAGATCGAGCCGCGCCTGGCAAATCGCCTGATTAGTTTCATGGAGAATGGCAACCGTTACGCCGCCGCTATTCTCTATAAAGAGAATGGGCAGGTACGCTTGATTATCCGCGAAGAGTACCAGCATCCCAGTATGGTGGGCCGCGTGAGTTTCCCATCCCAGGGCAGCAGCGGCGACACAATCCGTGCCTACATCAAGGACACCATGCTGCGCGATCGTGAGGACGATGATGAGCTTGGCAACGATGACGAGTATTACGATGGCGGTGACGAGAGCGACGATATGACCGAGATCGATTTCGAGGGCAACACTGATTCGGAAGAGCAGTAAAGATTTGAAAGGAAACTATTCTAATGAACAAGACTAAACGTGTGGCATGGCATAAGCACCTGGCGAAGGCAAAGAAAATGAAAGAGAAGCAGCGTCAGGCCCAGAAAGCAGGAAGTGCTACCGCTACATCTACGACACGGCGCTAGGCGCCGCGTTTCGCGGAGCGCGATATGACGAGCAGCAGTCTGCCTCCCTCAATATCATCGGCTTCTGTCCGCAATATTCTCGCGCTGCTTGCCTCCCGCGATGCACAACTGGTGGCCGGTAGTGGTGGTCTGGAGCGCCGCGTGACATGGGCGTGTTCTATGCGGGCACGCCTGCCTGCATTCGAGAGCTTGCAGGGGGGAGAACTCGCTCTGTTGGCTCTTTCCCAGTTGCGTCGTCTCGATGTGACGCTGCCGAGTCTGCTCAAGACTTTGCAGAAAGCGGGCGTTGCAGCGGTGGCTGTTGCCGCGCCATCTTCTGATGCTCTCGGCGATGAAGCAATCTCTATTGCTGAGCATCTGCACCTTCCTCTGATTCTGCTGCCAACGTCTCTGACGCTCGAAGAGATCGCGCGCGAGATGATTACCTTTGTTGTGAGCTTTCGCGGCGAGACCGAGCGTAAGGCTACCGAGATCGCCCACTCTCTGATGCAATTAAGCGTACAGGGCGCGGGTATGCGCGGTGTCTGCGAGCATCTTGCCAACAGCCGCAATAAGTGGGTGGTTGTGCAGGATGCCGATCAGCACGTGCGCTTCCAATCTGCGCCCCTCGACGCCGGTATGCTGCTGCTGCCAATTCCGCTGACCGACGAGACGCTCAGAAACCATGGTCTGACACGCGTTGTAGAGCCCATTCTGATTCGTCACGAGGTCGTCGGCTATCTCTCCCTGATCGGCAGCGAGAGCGACTTCGATTATCTGGAGCGTATCATTCTGGGACAGGTGGCTCCCATCCTGGCCCTGGAGTTTGCGCGCGAGCGCGAACGCAGCGAGGTCGAGAGCAGATACCAGGTGGAGGCATTTACCGATGTACTCCAGGGACACTATCAGCAGCCCGAAGAGATGCTGGCCCGCGCTCGTATTCTGGGTTATGACCTGGTTCCTTCGCAGGTTGTAGTAATCTTCGAGGTCTCGCCCGGTGAGCCAGATTACCAGGATAGTGGTTCACCCGCTCAATGGAGCAAGCGCGTGCGCGACGAACTTCTGCGCGACTGGCCGGGCTGCTGGCTCTTGAGCGAAGTGCGCCGTATCATCGCCCTGCTGCCCTTGCAAGATGTGGAGGGTATGATGCAGGATGAGCATGGAAGTGAAAACAACCTGTTTTCGCGCCTTGAACGTGTGCATGCGCGTGTGGTTCCAGCACGTAGCTTCGATCTCCCACTGTATTCCTGTGGCATCGGGCGTATTGCAAAAAACCTGCAAGGGATACCGCAGTCGTTCCGCGAGGCGCAGCAGGCTCTAGAGATCGGACGCCGCCTCTTTGGCGAGGGGAAGCTGCACTCTTTTGTGCACCTGGGCGTCTACCGCCTGCTCTTTCACCTCGATGGTCAGGAAGAGCTGGACGATTTCTATCAGGAGATGCTCGGCCCCCTCCTCGCTCACGATGCGCGCAACGATGGCACCCTCGTGGAGACCCTGGAGGGCTTCTTCCGTTGCAACGGCAACCTGAGTGAGACGGCGCGCGTTATGCATCTGCATCGCAACTCCCTGCTCTACCGCCTCGATCGCATCGAGGCCATCTTGGGCCGCTCCCTTGAGGACTCCGAACTGCGTCTCTCCCTTCAGATCGCGCTAAAGATCCACCATCTTCAGAGAAGATGAGCCACTCATACATACACGACTTTACCGCCAGCCGCTTTGAGTAAGCGATCGCGCACGGCGAGACCGAGTCCCTGCTCTCCAAAGCTGCGACAAAGGATCACCTGCACTCCTGCCTCTTCCAGTGTGCGCAGACCGGCGAAGAGATGGGCGGCGATCTGTTCAGGTGCGCCGCCGAGCGTATAGATAAAGGCACCGGTTTCTTGAAATGTGGCGAGGTCTTCGTCCGCGATCAGAACGCCTACATGCTTGCCCTGCTGCTGGCGTTTGCGTACCTCGGCCAGCATGCTTGTGCGCATAGCATGCGCCGCGCCCTCGAAGAGATACGTTGGTACAGCGGGGGCATAGTGGATAAGTAACTGTCCCGGCGCCTTCTGTGCTTTTTCGTCTGGTGCTTCGTTTGAAGAAGTGGTAGAACGTCTATGTGGTGGTTGTACGTCCGGTACAATGGTGCGCAGCGCCTCTAGACTGATGCCGCCGGGACGCAGAATCGTGGGCACATCGGCGCAGAGGTCAAGAATCGTCGATTCGACGCCGACTGTGCAGGGACCGCTATCCAGTATAAGCGGCACGCGCCCGGCGAGGTCCGCCAGGGCATGTTGCGCTGTGGTGGGACTGACGTGCATGAAGCGATTGGCGCTTGGTGCCGCGATGGGCGAGCCGAGCGCACGAATGAGCGCCAGCGCGACAGGGTGACGCGGCATGCGCACCGCGATGGTCTCTAAGCCCGCAGTGATCAGCCCCGGTACACGCGCCGGCAGGATCAATGTGAGCGGACCCGGCCAGAATGCGTCTGCGAGCTGGCGCACCTGGGGAGGAATGCTGGACGTCAACATCGCTAGCGTATCTTCAGATGCGATATGGACAATCAATGGATCGCTGAACGGACGCCCTTTGGCGGTGAAAATGCGCTCGACGGCGGCTGTCTGCAACACATCAGCGCCCAGGCCATACACCGTCTCGGTCGGAAAGACGACGAGTTCCCCGTGACGCAGGAGCGCGGCTGCTCGCTCGATACTGGCTGGATCGGGATGGTGCGCGTTGACAGGTAAAACGTTTGTCTGTATATCGTGCATAACTACTGTGGTTCTCCAGAAATGGGTGCAGTATCTCTTCAGTAGGGATGGGGCTTGTCCCCATCCGGCTCGGGCAGCGCGATCAAGCCACGCAACGGCGTGTTCGGAGACCAGGATGGGAGCAAGCCCCATCCCTACTGCATCCATTTTTTGTAAGAGTATAGCATGTACGTCCAGGGGTCGAGCGGTCCGGTTCCTGACTATGAAGAAGATAGAGGAATTTACATCGTATGTCTGACACTGTGCGGCGCCGTGTGGGGTTGATCGGAATAATCTGTTCGATGATCATTGTGCTCGGCGTTTTTGCGTATATGATCAACACCTGGTCGGCGGGGGGGCAGAAACACTTCTCCCTCTTGCCAGCGGCTGGTCCTACCCTCCCTCCTATAACTTGCAAAACGCCAGCACACGCGGCTGGTGATGCGACCGATAAGATCACTTCGGGCGGCCTGCAGCGAACGTTTCTGGTACACCTGGCGCCATCGTATGGACGGCAGCCGCAGCCGCTGGTGATTAGTTACCACGGGTATAGCTGGACCTCTCAGATTATGGAGAAGAGCACGCAGATGGACGCCACGGCGGATAAGTACGGTTTTGTGCTGGTCTATCCACAGGGCGTTGACGATCCGCCATCGTGGAATGCCGGCGTGGGGGCCTTTGGGCCGACCGGCGACGCCGACGATGTGCAGTTTACCCGCGATATGCTAAATAGCCTGGCGAAAAACTATTGCATCGATACGCATCGCGTCTATGTGACGGGTATCTCGCTCGGCGCGGGTATGGCTTATCGTGTGGCCTGTGCCCTTTCGAATCGGATCACTGCAATCGCCACGGTCTCGGGCGCTTACTATCCCTTCGGCGCCTGCAACACCACGCGCCCTATGGCCTCGCTGGAGATTCATGGCCTGACCGATACCCTCGCGCCCTACGACGGTAATCCCGCCCGGCGTATGGCATCGGTGCAGGACTACTTGAGCGTCTGGCTGAAGAACGACCGGTGCACGGGTAATTCCACCCAGTTTTTCCAGAAGGGCGATGTCACGGGGATCGAGTGGACGCATTGCGCCGCTGGAACCATCGTCAGGCACTACCGTATCAGCGACGGCGCTCATACCTGGGCTGGGCAGCCCGGCACGACGCACGTGATCACCGCCAATGAGGTTATATGGAGCTTCTTTAGCAAGTTTTCACTTTAATCCTACTCCCTGGTGGGAGTAATCGTGCTGTCGCCTTCGAGAAAGAAGACGATGCGCTCGCAGATATTGGTGCAGTGGTCCGCCACGCGCTCCAGATTATGAGCGATCCACAGGTAGTAGGTCATGCGTTGCAGTATCAAAGCATCGTGCGTCAGGGCGGGGAGGGCGTGCTCGCCCTCCATCATCGTCATCAGGTCGTGGCGCACCATGTGATAGCGTACATCCACAACGTCGTCTTCTTCCCAGATATAGCGAGCCGCCTGCGCATTGCGCGCCGCGAATGCCTTGACGGTTCCCGCCAGTACGCGATGCGCCTCCTGACCCAGTTCGAGTACGCCCTTCAGAATGGAGTCTTCGGTGAGCGTAGATAAAGGCGCGCGAGGCGCGGCAGCGAGCGTGGATGCTGGAACGGCAGCCGCCTCACCCCGATTTTCCTGCTGGGGATGTGCCATGCGTACGAGAAGTTCAGCGATCCCCTCTGCTCCATCGCCGATGCGTTCCAGGTCGCCAGCGATCACCACTGCCGAGGTGGCGAAGCGTAGATCGCGGCTCCCCAACGGCTGCTGCAAGGTGAGGAGTCGAAACGCCTGCTGTTCGATCTTGACGCGTGTCTCGTCGACGAATGTTTCCGAGGCGATCACCAGCCCACACGTGGCCAGGTTTTTCGTCTTAAGCGCCTCAAGCGCCTGCTCCAGAGCCGTTTCGACGAGTGTCCCAAGGTGAATAATCTGTTTATTTAACTCTGCTAATTCGGCATTGAGAATTGTTCGTGGCATATGGACCCGCTTTTCTGTGTGCATGCAAGTTTTATGAGAGAAACATTTCTCTTGTAGTATACGTTACGTGGAAGAAATATGCATCTTACTGCTGGCTCTCGCCAGGGCTTTCCAATTCTGGAGAAGGGGGTGAAAAAGAAGAGTTTTCCCTGTAGAATACCAAAAATCTCAAGATTCACAAGGAGAACTCTCTCTGGACTATACAACATTGCCGACTCAAACATCCCCCGTCACCGATCTGGAAAGCTTTCCGGTCGTTTCCCTGTACGAGGCGTTGCAAGGCATCACTGATCCCAGGCGTAGTCAAGGCAAACGCTATTCATTGGCGTTGCTTCTGTGCTTGATGATCCTGGCCAAATTGGCAGGGCAAAAGACATTGAGCGGAGCCACCGAATGGATTCGTCATCGTCGTGTGGCTCTGGTTGAGCGCTTCGGGCTCAAGCGAAGCAGCATGCCCTGCCAGATGACCGATTGTAACGTGGTAGCAAAGATTGATGGCAAGCAACTCGATGAGATCCTCTCTGCCTTCTTTGAGCGCTGGGAGGCACAAAGCCGTTGTGGAGACGAACCCAGTCGCTTGTTAACTCCCGAGGGCAAAGCCGATCATTGGCATCTGGCCATTGATGGCAAAGCGCTTCGGGCCACCAGCAAACAAGCCCATCCAGTCCATCCACTCAGTTGGTATGAGGTGAGCACCGCAAGGGTGCTCTGCCATGGCAACGTGCAAGAAAAGCACAATGAGATCAGCCAACTCAAGCCCTTATTACCTCCAGAGACCGTGAAAGGGCGTATTCTCAGCCTCGACGCTCTGCATACTCAACGGGAGTTTTGTGCGCAAGTGAAGCGGCTGCAAGGAGAGTATCTCCTCATTGCCACAGACAACCAACCGACCCTCAAAGAAGATATCGCTGATCTCTTTGAAGATCGTCCTCCCGACCCTCGACGATGGCAGGAGGCAGAAACGTGGGATAAAGGGCATGGGCGACTGGAACATCGCCAGATTATTTGTAGCCCTGACTTGAACGACTGGTTTGCCAAAGAGTGGCAAGGGATTGAACAGGTGTTTCGCATAGAACGCACGACACGCATTCTCAAAACGGGAGAGATCCGCCATGAGGTCGTCTCTGGACGAGAGACAGTCTTTCCTTGCAACAAGCCCCAGCCCCCTGCATGTTAGCTCTGGTGCGGGATCATTGGGCGATTGAAAATCGGTTGCCTTGGCGTCGTGATGTGACATTGGGAGAAGATGCCTGTCAACCACGTACCGGCTCTCCCCCCAGTCTCCTCGCTCAGCTCAATAGTGCGGTCTTGAGCCTCATGGATCGCATTGGGGTTCGTAATGTCCCTCGACAGATGCGCTATTTTGACGCTGAGTACGACCAGGCCCTGGATCTCGTTCTTACTGGTCAGTGTTCCGTCTATTAGAATTGGAAAGCCCTGTGGCTCTCGCATGGATTGTTCCTTTCATCAGGTACGCATCTGTGTTTATTATTCAAATCCTGACAGTGAATAAAAGGCGAAAGAGACGCTAGAGGAAGCGCTCAATAACCTCTTGCCAGTCACAAAAAGCGTTGTCGAGAAACTTCGTAGCATTGGGAACAAACCAGATGAGATCGAGATAAGCTTTGGTGTGAAATTGAGTACCGTCGCCAGAGCCGTTATCGCCTCGCCGAGCGCCGAATACGCTTTCATGAGCCAATTTCGACGTGACGGTGTGCTGGACCGGAAAGGAGGAAGAAGCAACATCTCAACCCTGATACGATGATTCATATGCCCCGATATCGCATGCATTCTCCGATCCATCTGGTCGAGGGTTGTCGCGCTGGTCCGTGGTGATCGTCACAGTGTGACCAGAGACATCAGTGACGGTGATACTGCATGCCTGCCGAGGAACAGCATCGATAGCCTGACTTCCTGGCAGCAACGTGAGGGTCTGGGTGGGTCCACCATTGTTACGTAGTGTAGGATCTAGCTTAAGGTCAGAGAGCGTCACTCGCTTATCAGTTCTGGCATCTAGCCCGGTGACCCCAGCAACGTTCGTGAGCAGATTATAGCCACCTGAGATCAGCGAGCCCGAAATGTCAGGGCCATTCTGAGCGCTATTAGCGCTATTCGCAGCAATGATACTGCTGCTTATATTCATCTGATTTCTATTTGTTGGATCGGTCCAAATACCGCCGCCTTCTTCTGACATATTGCTATAAATAGTGCAAAAACGAATGATAGCAGAGGAGCCGTAGTTGTCGATGCCGCCGCCGAAGGCATCCTGGTTGCTACTCGCCGAATTGCGCACAAAGGTACTGACAGTCACTGTGAGGGAACCATCATTTTCGATACCACCGCCGGAGCCCTCCTTGTTGCCGCTTGCCGAGTTGTCTGAGAAGGTGCTACTGGTCACCATGAGGGTGCCATAACCGGAGTTGAAGATGCCGCCACCCAGGCTCGTGCCACCGCTGGTGCTGCTAACTGAATTGTTCGAGAAGGTACTGGTGACCGCGGTGAGCTTGCCGTCATTTTCGATGCCGCCACCCTGACTCAAGCCGTTATTACCGCTACTGCTAGCTGAATTGTGCGAGAAGGTGCTGCTGGTCACAGTAAGGGTGCCATGACTGTGGTTGAAGATGCCGCCACCCTCGCTCTTGCCACCGCTGGTGCTGCTAACTGAATTGTTCGAGAAGGTGCTGCTGGTCACGGTGAGCCGGCCATAATTGTCGATGCTGCCACCGAAGCTGTTACCACCATCGTAGCTGCTAGCTGAATTGCGCGAGAAGGTGCTATGAATCACAGCGAGCTGGCCCTCATTTTCGATGCCACCACCTAGGCCGTCCCCTGGGTCACCGCTTGATGAATTGTTTGAGATGATGCTATTGATCACAGTAAGGATGCCTCTATTTTCAATGCCACCGCCGAGGCTGTTACCACCACTTGAAACGCTATTGACGAAGATGGCGCCGCCAGCGGTTGTCTTGTTGTTCGAGACGATGCTGTTGGTTAGAGTGAGGGTGCCTTCATTGAAGAGGAAGGCGTCATTAACCGTCTCACTGTTTTTGAAGCTCAGGTCAGAGATGTCGAGCTTGGCATCTTTGGATATGTGAATGATAGCATCAAGGTTACTGCCGCTGATCGCCAATTGGTTTGCTCCTGGACCAGCAATGGTGAGCTGCTTGCCGCCTGCGAACGCCAGACCGCCCCCTGTCAGTTCAATGATTCCTCTCATACCCTGGGCAAACCTGATCGTGCTTCCCGAGGGAGCATTGTCAATGCAATAGCGCAATGATCCGCTCACACTATCCTGGAGCGTCGTGACGAGTGTCGGGTCGTGGGGCCGCGTAAGAGCGAACCACCCGGCTACCCCAGCCAAAGAGATTAGCAAGAGAACTACGACGACAAGGCCCACGAGCGACAGGGTTCGCTGAGTCGCACTGGCCTTTAGAAAGGCCACCTCCTCCTTGCTTGGACTATCACGCCTGGCCCACTCCTGGGCTTCTTTGAGCTGGGCGCCACGATACAGCCGATCTCTGGGCCGATTCTGCCGCTTCCATTCTTCGGCATCTTTACTCAAGGACTGCTGAATAAGGATATCGTTACGCTTATCACGCAGCCACTCTGCCAGCCACGTTGCCAGTCGATCCCATTTCTGAATCAGCGTCTCGTGGCTCACTTCAATGATGGCAATGTCATTGATCTGGTTGGTGGTCAGCAGACGCTCTCTGATGAATGCCTCCAGCGTCTGCTGCATCTGCTGTGCCTGCTGGGAATCGGCTCGCTCGAACTCTTCGCGTGCCGCACGACGGCGTGTAGTGTCCTGCTCGGTGCCTCCAGGCTCGATTAAGCGCAAAAATATGTCTTGCGCCATCTGGCGATGCTCGTCGGAAGGCAGTGCTTTAAAGGTCTCCTCGGCATGCTGAGACAATGCTTCTTTGACGCCGCCCATCTCACGGTAGGCTTGCAGAGTCAACTGGCGCCCGTTGCGGCGTTGAACCAGTTGATCGAGCGTGAACTCTAACAACGGTAAGGCCCCGCTTTGCCCTTGCATTTCGAGGAGCAACTCATCAACCAGCCCTCTCTCGAAGGTCAGTTTCACATCCGACAAGTTCGCTGGCCCTTCGATCACCTTGCGCAGATCATCCCTCTCCATGGGTAATACCGAGACTTTGTGGTCGTCGATCAGTCGGTACAGCTTAGGATAGTGCATGGGCCGGTCATAGAAGTCTGCTCGCAGTGTGAGGATGACGAACAGGGGGCCACTCTGCTCCACTGCTGTGGTCAGTAGATCAAAGAAGTGCCCCCGTTCCGCTTCATCGGTCGTGAGGGTGAACACTTCCTCGAACTGATCCACTATCAGGACCACTCTTTGCTGCGGGGATGCCGCGAGTTGACAAACGAGCAGGTGCAGGCTGCTTGCATCGGGAAGTATAAGATCCTTTTTAAGAGAGACGGCACCCCTGGCTGACAACTCCTTTTGCTTTGCGAGTGATGCGGCGAGGGCATTGAGGGGATGTTCTCCCGGAAATACCAGGTCGAGGTACACCCACTCTTCGCTGTTGAAAACCTCACCGTCCCGCAGAGACGGGAGCAGTCCCGCCATCACAGCACTCGATTTACCCGAGCCACTGGGTCCAATCACAGCCAGCAGGCGTGCACACTGGCCTTCTTTCTGTTTGCGAGTCAGAGCGGTTTCCACTTTTGCCGCCAATTCGTCAATGAGGCTATTCCGTCCAAAAAAATCACCGGTGTCGTGTTCGGTGAAGGCATGGAGTCCTTTGTAAGGGTTGCGCGGAACTAGCGGGAGCACGACATCCCTAAGCTCCTGCCATTCCTCTATTAACACATCGTACGGGATGGCAAACGCCACCTTTAAGCCGGGCTGTTCGATGAAGGTAACGATCATCCCCACGACGCCCTGTAATTGCCTATCCCACACCGGTGCGCCGCTGAAACCTCTTATGATGGCAAAGCCTGGAATCTTGTCATCTACGAGCTGAATCCAGTTGGTCCCTTGCCGCTCCAAGAGACGCCCCTCGGACCACACTCCATCGTCCTGTCCAGTGGGAAAGCCAAAGGCACAGTAGGGATGTCCCCAGATCTGGTCTGCCGGGGCAAAGTGAATCGCCTCTGCGCCGACTGGTGGCTTATCGAGCAGTTTCAGGCCTGCTATATCACCCCGACCATCACCCTGCTCTGGATACCAGTAGACCACCTCGGCGGTGAACATTGTATGCGAGGCAAGCTGTGGAAAATCCAGGCTCACTGTTGACGACGGTTGATCAATAGCATTTTTAGGCAGATCAAGTGCTTGCGCAACGACATGGGCGCAGGTGAGAACGTGACGTTTACCAACAAGAAAGCCTGCACCCGCCACGCTACCAGCTTTCGTGCGAATTCGCACCAGCGAAGCGCCAATGGGTTCCGACATGGGTTATGAATCTCCTTGATGGATTAACGGATCAAGAAGGTCGTACACACTGGAATTAACACCACGCCTGAAGAGTATTGTACAAAAATAAGCACTTCTTGTCAAACGCGATTTTTGAAAGGATGATAGACTAGAGTGAGAGGAATGAGAAATTTAGAGAGAGACGATCAATAGAACTCTTTAAGGATACTATATACTTCTCAAGAAAGATGTCACTAAGTGGTCAAACTGACAATTTGCAGTCGTCCTCGTGCTCATTCCGGTTGTTTTTGTCCTCTGGAAGAGAGCGGCTTCCCGACAAAAGACGGCGCAACGCGAGCTGAGTAACGCATCTGTTGAGCTCAAGTAGACCAACTCGCGTCCTTCGTTGCTGTCCCAATCCCATTCACCGGCCTGGCTGCGTGTGCTGACCGTTTTGAAACGAACTAGATCGGTTTGAACAATCATCTCTCCCGTCTGGTGTATGTTGCTGATAGGCACGGATGTATGTCTTTACCTGCTTGTCCAGTTCTTCTAAGAACGCTACCTTCTCAGACGGCTGATGTCTGATATACGGTTGCACCCGGAATGCGGCTTGATAGGAGAGGTAGTTAGCAAGGATGATATCGCTATCATGCTCTTTGTCAAGGCGTGCCAACTTCTCAATCGCCTCGGTCGTTTCATCAGCAACAGAGGCCTTTTCCTCTTTCATCGCTTCTGGAGACTGGTGAAGGGAGTTGTTCGCATTGGTGTGTGACGGGATGACGTTCTTTTCTCCGAAGCCGCTTGAGGCCAGTCCAGAGCAGGTATGACTCTCAGCACCTGGTGTCGCACCATCTGAGTTGAGTGACACCGTATTGAGTCGATACCCCAGATGTGGCTCAGTGATGATGTACTGCGGATGAGCAGGATCGGGTTCCAGTTTGGCCCGCAGGCGCCGTACAACCACCTTGACATAGTCGGTGGTATTACTATCTTGAAGGCCCCACACCCGCTGCAGGAGTAATCGCGTGGTCAAGACTCTGTCCACATCCACTGCCAGTTCCGTCAGCAGTGCATACTCGATCGGTGTCAGAGAGACGATCCGACCTGCGACCGTGACTCTATGCTTGCCCACGTCGATCTCCAGAGCGCCACAGACCATCCTGGTTGCTGGAAGCTTGCCCACGCGGCGCAACACCGCCCGCACCCTGGCCAGCAGCTCAGCCAGGCGGAAAGGCTTGACCAGGTAGTCATCCACCCCCAGATCGAGTACAGAGACGACATCAGCCTCGCAGCCTTTTGCTGAGTCTAAAAATTTTTGCAACAGAACCGGTCATCGTACATGCCAAACGACCAACAAAATAGGATGAGATCAGCGTTCCTCTCGAGGAGTTCTGTCAGCACAAGCAATGGACTCATCGTCAGCCATGATGTCTGGAGAAACAAGCTAGCAAGAGGAGAACAGGGGTCCGTTGCGCGTGGTCTGGAAACACTCTGCCTGGATGTCACGAGGTTCGGCTCCTGGTTCTTTCTGGCTCGAAAGATTTCAAACGTGAGTCGTCTTACTTCTTCACAAGAAAAGAGCTCATTGTACGGAACGCCAGCATGTGTTTTGGTGTTTCCCCCGGTGTTGTGAAACCATTCAAAATCCTTCACCGTTGGAGGACTCCTCTCATGAGTCTGACTGACGATTAAGCCTTAACACTAAAACGGTATTGACGAGATGACCATCGATAATCGTACGGATCGCTGCATGATAATCGTGAGGCACAAATTCTAGAACGGCCTCTAAGGCACGCACAAGGGCCAGATCAGTATGCACGACGTCGTGATCTTTACAGGCATCAGGATTGACGTTTTGGGCGAGAAAGTTTAACTCAGTTTGTACAGTTTCATTGGACATGGTTTTACTCCTTAATGGCGCTGGTCGGCAAAAACAAGTGCTTCTCCAATCCTTTCTCGCAGATGCGTCGTGATCGCAGCTTAGCTTTGCAGACGACCCTGGAGGTAGAGCCAGCGGACAAACACTTGCCGCCTGTACTCAGAATTGCTCCGGTGAGAGGTCTCTCGCTGATAGTGCGCTTTGACTCTGAAGAGGCCAGCAATCTGCTCGGGCGAAAAACCCACCCGCTCGAGTCGCTGGATGTCCGCCTCAGGTGGCGAAGGCTCTCGGAATTCCATAGTCATACTCCTCTGTCTATAAATATCTCACTTCTACCGATCGGACGGACGTGAAGCATACCAGCGACTTCACGTCCATGTGATGAGAAGTTCCACAACCCATTCCCTGAATGAATCGTCCTCTTCCCAATGGAATAGTGTAGAAGGATGTCCTGGAGAAGTCACCCTCCATCAGATGGTATATCACTTCCACTTGCTTCACACTCCTGTGGGGTCACGCAAGAAGAGCATGATCGGCTGCTTGCTGGCTGAAGCTGAGAAGGAGGGGAGCGTGATGACGACTGTTGAGGCGTCACGAAGATGAGCAGGCAGGAAGATATGTGCAGGCTTCCCCTCCTGTTTCACGGACGCAGAAATCTTGAGAAAAATCCTCGTCGTCTGTCAGAAAATCTGCTATCATAGAAGGATGGAGTCGGAGGGGTGGTCTGGAGTCTCTTGCCGTTTCCCCAGATCACCCTAAACAAGCGTGGACCCGCTTAGAGCACATCCAACAGACACTAGTATACTGGTATTGCCGAGGGAAGTCACCGTCCATCAGATGTCATGTCACTTCCTATCACTTCCACTTGCTTCGCCCTTGAGGGTCACGCGGAAAGGAGAGGCTCATGAAACGGTCCTCATACGGTGAGCGAGACTATGCCTTTGGTCAAGCTATGCTGACTCTGCGAACCGCCATCGGGCTAACGCAAGCGGGATTGGCAGATCACCTCGGCGTCTCAGGACGAGCGGTGGGGGAGTGGGAGGCAGGTAGCAGTTATCCCAAGGTCGAGCACCTCAAACAGTTCATTGCCCTCGCCGTCAAGCAGCAAGCCTTTCCTGCCGGGCGTGAAGCCGAGGAGGTTCGTGCTCTCTGGAAAGCGGCTCGTCAGAAGGTGTTGCTCGATGAGCAGTGGCTCTCCGAACTGCTGAGCCAGCAGCGTCCCCTACTGGCGCTCCGAGCACCACTGTCGGTCGAAGAGATCAGTGGCGCTGGACACGTCATCGCTCATCCTCCCGGTGGGCCACGGGTGGATTGGGGCGACGCGCTCGCCGTCCCGACGTTCTATGGGCGAAAGCCTGAACTGGCCGCACTCTCCCAGTGGGTGCTCCAGGAGCGTTGTCGGGTGCTGAGCGTGCTGGGGATAGGAGGCATCGGCAAGTCGGCGCTGGTCGTCAGTGCAATGCACCAGTTAGCCGCGCACTTCCAGGTCGTGATCTTTCGCTCGTTGCGTGATGCCCCCTCCTGCGAAGCGCTGCTGGATGAGTGCCTCCAGGTGCTCGCCCCGCAGCCGCTGCGCCTCGTGCCTGCCAGCCTCGAACGACGCATCAGCCTCCTGCTGGAGCACTTGCGTACCTCGCGTGTCCTGCTGGTGCTGGACAACCTGGAAACCCTGCTCTCGGAAAGCGATGTCAGGGGACATCTGCGCCCCGGCATGGAGGGGTATGCACGGCTGCTGCGGCGCGTCGCCGAAACGGCGCACCAGAGTTGTCTGCTGCTCACCTCGCGGGAGAAACCCACCGAGCTGAGGGCCCTGGAGGGCAAGTACTCCCCTGTGCGCTCTTTGCGCCTCTCCGGGCTCGATGTCGCCGCGTGCGAGCAGCTATTAGCAGAGAATGACGTGGTCGGCACCCCACAAGACCAGGCGCGCCTCGTCGAGGTGTACGCGGGCAATCCGCTGGCCTTGAAGATCGTGGCGGAGACCATCGCGGACCTGTTCGGGGGCGAGATCGGTCAGTTCCTCTCTGAGGGACCGGTGATCTTTAGCAACATTGCCGACCTGCTCGACGAGCAAGTCGCCCGGCTCTCTCCACTGGAACAAACGGTGCTGCGCTGGCTGGCGATTGTGCGCGAGCCGGTGACCCTCGATGAGCTGCTCTCAGTGCTGGTGGCGAGGCTTTCGCGTGTGCAGGTGCTTGAAGCCATCGACGGGCTGCGCCGACGCTCTCTGATCGAGCGAGGGCAACGCTCGGGCAGCTTCACGCTGCAATCGGTGGTGCTGGAGTACGCGACCGCGCAGCTCGTCGCCCAGGCGAGCGGCGAGATCAAGCAGGGTCAGCTCTCGCGCCTCATCGAGCATGGGCTCTCCCAGGCCCAGGCCAGGGAATATGTGCGGCAGGCCCAGGAGCGGCTGCTCGTAGCTCCACTGCTCGCACGCCTGCGGAGCGCGCCCCAGGGGCAAGCTGACGTGGAGGAGCAGTTGTGCTCCCTGCTCGATCAGTTGCGCGAACGGAGCGAAGACGCTCAGGGGTATGGACCGGCCAACCTGATAGCGCTGCTGCGAATGCTTCGGGGAGACCTCCGTGATCTCGATCTGTCGCGACTGGCTCTTCGCGGAGTGAATCTGCAAGGCGTCGAGATGCAAGATGCGAAGCTTTCCGGAGCACTGATCCAGGACAGCGTCTTTACTGAGACCTTCGATGCCATCACAGCGCTGGCCATCAGCAGCACCGGGCACTACTGGGCCGCAGGCAGTAAGCGGGGGGAAGTGCGGGTGTGGGAAGAGGGAGGCCAGACCCTGCACCTGGTCTGGCAGGCCCACACCGACATGGTAACGGCCCTCACCTACAGCCCAGATGGACGCAGCCTGCTCAGCGGGAGCTGGGATGGCAGCATCAAGCGGTGGGATCTGGAGCGTGGCACTCTGCTCTGGACAGGCCGGCATACGAAAAGCGTTCACAACCTGGCCTTTGCTCCCGATGGAGCCTTGCTCGCCAGCAGTGGGAATGATGGCACCATCCTCTGGGACCTACAGAGTGGCACGCACCTGCAGACGCTCTCGCATCCTGGTCCGGTGTATGTGCTCACCTGGAGTCCGGATGGGTGCCTGCTGGCCAGCGGCAGCTTTGATGGATGTGTTCGGTTGTGGGAGATGCAGAAGACCTCGCCAGCCACCTGTGTACAGACGATCCCAGGGCATACTAGCTGGGTGGCGGGACTGGCCTTTGCCCCCAATGGAAGCACCCTGGCTAGCAGCAGCTTCGATGGCACTGTCAAGCTCTGGGAGGTAGCCAGCGGACGCTTGCGCCAGACGCTTGCGGGGCATACGGATCGGGCGAATCGCCTGGCCTGGAGTCCCGATGGTCGCACTCTGGCCAGTTGCAGCCGTGACAAAACGATCTGGCTGTGGGATGTCGAACAGGGCAGCTATCGGGCGGCGCTGCATGGACATAGCGCCGAGGTGAACTGCCTGGCCTTCACGCCCGACAGCCGCAGCCTGCTCAGTGGCAGTGAAGATGGTACCTTGCGGATGTGGGACGTAGCGAGTGGGCAGTGCGTGCGCGTCATGCAAGGCTATGCAACCTCCCTCTTCGACGTCGACTGGAGTCCGGATGGCACGCAGTTGGTCAGTGGCGGCACAGATATGCTAGTCACCGTCTGGGAGGCGGACGGTGGGAAGCCGCCCAGGGTGTTGCGCGGACATAGCTGGGTCGTGTCTGGGGTGGGATGGAGTCCAGATGGCCGGTGGCTGGCCAGTAGCGCGTGGGACAATGTCATCTGCCTGTGGGACCCGACCTCAGGAGCCTGTGTCGAGAGGCAACAGGACCCCGACTATCCCGACACCTTCTTCTTCGGGGGGGCGTGGAGTCCGGACGGGCAACAGTTGGCCAGCGGAACCTATATGCATGGAGTGCAGGTGTGGGAGGTGACCACACACCGCCGCCATTGGGTCGGGCGTCAGCTCCCGACCTGGATACGTCAGGTGGCATGGAGTCCGGATGGCACGCGGTTGGTCGGCGCTGGCGATGATGGCAACGTGTATCTGTGGGACGCTTCGGATGGTACGCTGCTGCAGCGGCTACCAGGACATCAAGGTGTTGTCACGAGCGTGGCCTGGAGCCCTGATGGGTCGCGGCTGGCCTCTGGTGGCCGCGGCAGAGACAGCGGGGAGCTGTTTGTGTGGGAGATGCAGAGCGGGGAGCGCGTGCGAGCCCTGGCGGGGCAGCCCGGGATGGTCTCTGCGGTGACCTGGGGTGCGAGCGGGGAGCTGCTGGTCAGTGGAGGCAGTGATGGGATGCTGCGCTGGTGGGAGGTGCAGAGCGGGGAGTGCGTGAGGGTGCGAGAAGCGCATCAAGGGACGGTGCAATCGCTCAAAATGAGTCCCGATGGCTGCAGGCTGGCCAGTTGCGGGGATGATGGGGTCATCACGATATGGAACCTCGAGAGTGGCGAGTATCTACGAACGCTGCGACGCGACCGACCCTACGAACGACTTAATATCACGGGGATCAGAGGAGTGACCCAGGCGCAGAAGGCGACGTTGCGAGCGTTGGGGGCGATTGAGGAGTTCACAGTTCCTCTCTCAAACTCTTTCAACCCTTCGCCCGCACCATGGGGGTAGCCTCACAAGAGTATCTGGACGACCTCTACGAACAAGTCATATCTGTCAAGCGCAACGTTGCTCTCGTGGTCTCTGTTCGTACCGCATGGGGGCCACGAGAACAACGTTGCGCTTGAGAGCGCCTTTATCATATGTGTTCGCAGGAGGACATTAGCGCCCGCTGCGTGCCTGAGCGCGGCGGACAAGGGCATCGACGATAACCGCAAGCGCCAGAACGACGCCCTCGATCATATCCTTTACCTCAGTGCCCTGGCTCTTCAGATCGAGTCCGTTCTCCAGGCTACCGATGATAAGCGCGCCCAGAAGAATCGACCAGACGGAGCCGCGTCCTCCGAAGAGGCTGACGCCGCCGATAACCGCCGCCGCAATAGCCTGCAGAAGCAGCGTTGCACTGATCTGACTCGCGACCGAGTTCGCGTGAGAAGCGGCAACGATACCACCAATGGCCGCCAGCGTCGAGCACAGTGTAAAGACCAGGAGGCGAATACCAATCACATTGATGCCCGCGCGTCGTGTTGCCTCGGCATTGCCACCCACCGCATAGATGTGGCGTCCGACCGCAGTTTTTGTCAACATCACCCAGATAATCAGGATGAGCCCGAACAGGATGGCTGTCGCGTAAGGGACACCCAGGTAGGACTCAAAGAGGACGACCGCGCCCTCGACGAGGATAACGGTAATCGCGATCTGCACCACGAGTTGCGCAATGGTAGTCGTTCTAAGACCTGCCTGCTGCCGTCTGATATGCGTCCAGATCAGGTTGCCAACATAAATGAGCAAGACCAGAGTTGGTAGGCCAACACCATAGATATCCGGCAAATAGCTTGTCGCACTACCTGAAATAGCAACAATGAAGGGATCATTCAGAACGAGTGTGCTTTGTCCTGCTAACAAGTAGAGGAGAAGGCCCTCGTAAGCAATAGATGCAGCCAGCGTTACAATGAACGAAGGCACGCGTATGATTGCAATAATGACGCCATTTACGAAGCCAATGAGTGAACCGGAAAGTATTGCCGCTATGATAGCTACCGCGGCGGGAAGATGAGCACGTTCCGAAAGTACACCCATCACGACGCCAGCCAGCACCGAGACCGAAGCAAGCGAGAGATCAATCTCACCCAGCAGCAGTACCAGCGTAACGCCCACGCTCAGAATTGCAATCGTACTGATCTGTACTACAAGGTTAGAGATATTACGCGGTTCGAAAAAGAGCCCCCCGGTCGTAATCTCGAAGAAGACTGCGACGACGACCAGCGTGAGCAAGACCGGAATGAAACCAAGATCGCCGCGCAGCATCTGGCCAAAAGTCGGTCTGGGAACAGCAGCGGCAGCTGGAACTTCCACAGAACCAGGCGTAGCCGATGTATTTGCGAGTGCCGCAGAACCTTGAGTTTCGTCTTTGTTAAACGTATCTCCCATCGTCAAATCCCTTCTGTTTCGTCAAAGCTCTTCTGTTCCTCTTTCGTCAATTCGCCAAATTCGGCGCCGGTGATGGCTGCCACAATCTGTTCAGCCGTTGTCGATTTGATATCGAAGGTGCCAACTTTCTTGCCCAGGCGCAGAACGACGACACGATCAACGACTTCGAAGACATCTGCCAGATTGTGTGAAATGACGATCACTCCCAGACCTTGCTCGCGCAGGCGGCGAATCAAGTTTAGCACCTGGCGCGTCTGTGCTACGCCCAGCGCCGCAGTTGGTTCATCGAGGAGAACGACTTTGGCATTGCGCAAAATCGTTTTTGCGACCGCGATGCTCTGGCGCTGTCCACCGGAGAGGGAGGCGACGTTTGTGCGTACAGAAGGAATCTTCACATCGAGTGTGCGCAGAACTTGCAGCGTACGCCTCTCCATGTCGGTCTCGTTCAATGTACGCAAGAACTCTCGCTCTTCTTTGCCTAGAAAGAGGTTGGCAACTACATCGAGATTGTCACAGAGCGCGAGGTCCTGGTAGACCGTCTCTATGCCGAGGCGCGAGGCAATCTGTGGGCTGTTAATTTTGACGGGCTGGCCCTCCACAAAAGATTCACCTGAGTCTGATGGCCCAACACCTGAAATCGCTTTAATCAGCGTCGATTTACCAGCGCCATTATCACCGACCAGCCCGACCACTTCGCCTGCGTAGACCTCGATATCAACGTTGCTCAAGGCCTGGACGGCGCCAAAGGATTTGCTGGCACCACGTAGTTGTAAGAGTGGCGTTCCCCCTGGTCTATAATTCACCGGTGGTGCTGATGATGGAACGCTATCCCCTGCAGGGGTACGACTATCCGCCATGGAATCCTCCAATCTTGTGAGATTGTGTGGGTGCAGACCGTAACGCTACGGTCTGCACACAGTCTAAAATCTACATCTCTGTAGATATTCTAACAGACTCCATCCGTACCTGCACGGATACCCGCGCAGATAGCGGCCTTGGTGACAAAGCCGTCTTTGATAACGGTCTGGTTGATGTTCGTCTTATCAACGGCTATAGGTGTCAGCAGAACGCTGGTAATACTGCCGCCATCAGTTGTTGCAGACTTGCTGGTGGCATTCGCGGGAGTTGTCCCGTTATACAGCGCCTTCACGATATCTGCCGTGGCTTGCGCCTCCTGGTTGATGGGCTTATAGACGGTCATGGCCTGATCGCCTTTCAGGATGTTCTGGAAACCAGCGACTGTTGCATCCTGGCCGGTGACGAGGACCTTGCCATTCAGGTGCTGCGCGCGCAGAGCAGCGATAACGGTGCTTGCCATGCCATCGTTGGCAACATAGGCGATGGCGACGTTATTGTTGTTCGCGGTAAGGGCACCCTCCATCTCTGTCTGAGCGGTGGGGTTGTCCCAGTTAGGCGTGAACTGGTCATAGACCTTCTTCAGTGTCCCGTTCGCAAAGAGTGGAGCAAGGGTCTCTTCGGCGCCCTTATTGAAGAGGATCGCATTCTGGTCTGTCTTGGACCCGTTAATCAGAACGGCGTTCTTGCTGGTCTTGGTGTAGTCCTTGTAGTGGGCGACGATGTACTGTCCCTGCAGCTTGCCAACCTGTTCATTATTAAAGGAGACATAATAATTGAGGCCTTTGGACTGGATGATGCGGTCGTAAGCAATGACGGGGACATTTGCTTGCTTCGCTTTGGTTACGATCGCTTTTGCCGAGATACTATCTACGGGAGCCACGACCAGAATGCAGTCGCCCTTTGTCAATGCCTGGTCTGACTGGTTCTGCTGCGTGGGCGCATCACCCTGCGCATTGGTGTAGTCTACGGTCGCGCCAGGGATGGCGGCTTTGATGTCGGCGATAAGGTCTGGCCTGTCCTGGCCGTCCCAGCGTGCGGAGGTCGCGGTCTCTGGCAGGAGGACGCCGACCCTGGTGCAGCCTTTGCCGTTGGCTGCAGCCGAAGTGCTGGATGATGAGCCACTGCTACTACTGGAGCCACCAGTGTTGGCGCTGCCGCAGCTTGACAGGATCAGCGTAAACAGGAGCAGACCGCTGAAGAGCGCAAACGATCCGCGTGTTCGACTAAATAGTTTCATCGTTGAATCCATCCTTTCCACTTTCTACCGTCTAAGCGGTTGTTCAAAGTGGGAAACTGATAATCACATATCCTTGAACGACAAAATGTTGTGGGCTGTATTGAATTCCTCGTTGTTCAACAAGCGGGTGCGATTGTGTTGTAGGTTTATGACCCCTCCTTTCTCATGCCAACCGCTTTAGCCGTTTCCTGGTGTTGAGCGCGTTGCCCTGTCTGAGTCGCTAAACGGCTCTTCTCTTCCTGCGCCTCTTCTTTCGCTACAAGAATGCGTTCCCAGGCTTTGAAAAAGGGATAATACAGTACCGCCGAGACAGCGAGATCGAAGAACTGTAGGAGGCTTCCGCGCAGATCTCCCCCGCTGGCGATGAAGCCGCTGAGCCCGACGGGAACGGTAAACGGCTGGATAATCATCGGGACGTGTACCAATCCCACGGAGAACGCAATGTAGTTGATGGTGACAATGATGACCGGTACCACCATCAACTTTTGTCAATCATCAATTTGTCCCCCTTGATATGTCACTAGCCATTTTAACACAGCTTACAAGCCTACGTACAATAACTACGTAGCCAGGAATGGGAATATCTCAGTAGAAAAAAAGGTAGCGCAAAGGGCGGTACATCTGTTCTAATGTACCGCCCTTTGCGCTGTTTTTACTATCTTACTCCCGCTGTTTTGTAAAACCTAAAAACCGTGAGAAAACCCCGTAGAAATATGAACACACGTTCTACATACTTGTCGTAAATTTTTCCGCCCACCTGGGCGGCCTGGTTTCCCATCCCCACCCAACCGCTAAGCTTGTACCGCACGCAGCTCCGTAGCAATACTGCTAGTTTCTTATCCCCCGCCCTCTTTTCTCACCAGCGCAAATGAGGAAGAAATATATGAGCGTAAACTCTCACAGGCCCCTATCGTTTCATCCCTCTCCTGTGACTGTGGAAACATATGCGCCAGATTTGCTACAAAGTTTTTGAGGGCACTGTCAATGATGGAAAGCTCACCAAAAGTGAGAGGAAATGGTTCCATCTCTTTTCCTGAGCTGGCATAGTTTGTAATTCTTTGTCTCAGGTGTTCAGTCAGCGCGAGTCTTACGCCCCGCTCTTTTGAGGCGGGAACGACGAAACGAACAAATTTTGTGTACCAGGCAAGCACATGTCTGATGACCTCAAGATCATTAGGGGAAATCGCGGCTGTTGCCCCTTCCTCAAGGGTTTTATCTGGTTCGTTCCTCATGCTACTCCTTTTTTTATTCACTGCGTACAGGGGAGGCGCTCCCCTGATCCTCTGGTGCATCTCAATATCCCGTATGAGTCTTGCGACCTCGCTTCTGTTTTTCTCTTGCATAAGAACACTCCTTTTGTGTAGTAGGGCAAAAAAAGCACTTTCCAGACCAATACTACACAAAGCAGATTTTTGAGGAAACGAAGTACATTTGCGAGTAGCGGAAGTTTTGCAAACTCAGTACAATGAAAAGCGGTGATCTATGCCCTAAAATCAAATAGGAAAACAGAATAAGCCCACAAGGAGACGAAGGCTATATGGATGTCTGGTATTGGTGGAGCAGATACGGAAACTTTCCTCCTGGTGTTGGAAACCTCCCGCATATGGGGAAGGTAATTGCATTTTACCGCTTGAAGCGGTTTCGGACACAGGCAGACTTTGCCATCGCCGCAGGTGTTGACAAGCGCAGCATAGAAGAATGGGAGTCCTCAGTGTTTATACACGACCATGAACGACGTATCTTTTTAGCGAAGTTGCTAAAGATCCCCCCGGCTCTTTTAGGGCTTGATTGGCGGCTCGTCGTTTTCGAGAATAATAAAGGCGCGTATAAAGATCCACTCTCACAAATGGCTGAACTCATCGAAGAAGATGCATACTACGCCTACGAAGATATTCTGGTGATGGGGCATGAATATATCCACAACGGCGGCCCGATAGATATAGCACTCAGGGTAGAGAGAAGACTGCAAAAGCTCAGAAAGATAACGCAAAATGCCAGATCTACCGATGAGCAGGCTTGGAAGACGCTTTTATGCAGGTATTACCAGTTATCGACAAGAATTAAACAGCAGTGCTTGATGGATCAAAAAACAGCCTCAGAGCACGCAAAAGAGGCTATTGATCTCGCAATAGAGCTTGAAGACACCGAGCTAATAGCATCTGCTTTTGTAAATAGCGCGTGTACAAACACCCAACAGGGAAACCTAGAGGATGCAAGAAAAGATATAACCTCTGCTATGGAATGTGTAGATAAAGTGAGAAACGGCCCTCTCAGAGGTAACATTTATCTTGAGTCAGCAAACATTAATACACCGTTTGCCATAAGTGACGAGTCCTTACAAGCGAAATGCCAAAAATGGCAGGATAAAGCAGCTACAATGCTTTACAAAGGCTCCATAGAGCCGGATGAAAGTTTTTTCCGGTTCAATCTTTCCGCAGTCCACCATGAGAAAGCAAAATCGCTTCTTCACTGGCAGAAAACAAAGGATGACAGAAAGCTTGCTCGCAGCGAGCTTACCACCGCAATTGATACCCTCAGTCCTGATCTCAATGTCTGGCGATCCTACTACTACATGACAGAAGCACAGCTTTCTTTAGCGGATCATGATCAGGGAGTCACGGTATTTGGCAGTGCTTCTGCGCAGGAAGAATGCAACATGGGGCGCTGAGCGTAAAATGAAGAACGCGCCCATCAGGCAAGTGGGGGGAAGCCTCGTTGACACGTGCGCAGAGCAAAGCCAGATCGCGATTGAGAGCACGATCATTGAAGGGACGTAGCTCCACCCAGACGGTGGTGGCATCTGGCACGATGGTGCCGGGAAGCTGGAAGAAGGGAGCCAGTTTCTGCCAAGTTGCGTGCGCGTAGGAAGCCGGGAAGTACTGCTCCCGCACCCACATCGCCAAGTTCGTCAGCGCGACTTTGCAGACGGTCATCACCTGATCTTTTCGATGGTTAAACTAAGCAGGAGGGTCGCCCCTCCTACTCGTCTTCAAAACCGGACGTGCGCCTTTTAACGCATCCGGCTCCTCAATGATTTGGCCTTTGTCATAAGCACCGACGACACGTTTTGCGTGTCTTTCATCATG